>BNJU01004640.1_pt1 | contig 86055 bp, 117 predicted proteins | sample 8539281 | NCBI WGS metagenome assembly BNJU01 (sample SAMD00202456, study PRJDB9452) | human saliva metagenome | isolation source: human saliva | place: Japan
AATCGAACCGACGGACAGGGATTTTCAGTCCCTTGCCCTCACCGACTGAGCTATCTGGGCAAATGGCGGATGAAGACTGAACCTGCGACATCTTATGTGACAGGCAAGCACTTCTAACCAACTGAGTATTAACTCCAATAAATGGTGGTCAGCAACTGTTCGATCCAGTGACCCCCTGCTTGCAGCAGTGCCCCAACTGAGCTTATGTGACCACATTTTTAACTACTTTCAATTAGTAACATATACATTTTTAATATTTCAACTATAAAAATTTTCTTAATCTTTTATATAGATACTCAAAATATTTTATCAAACTATTATTTACTAAACTTTTCCAAATAAAAATCAAAAAGTTTAGGTAAAATAGTCACTAATTTTTATTAGATAATATATTATTTTTATTTTGATGTTCAGTATTCTAAATTTTACCAGTAAATTTCCTTCCATATTTTCCAAAAAGCGGATAAAATTCTTCCTTCATCATTTGTTTTTATTTGCTAAAATCTCACTGAATGTTCTGTTTACTCTTTTACAAGTTCCCTAAAATCTAGCTCTATTATTGCTACAAAATAGAAATATTAACTTGTTGTCAAATGTATATCTCCAATAACGAGATCCATTTCAGGAAGGAGTCTTTTACAATACATTTAAAAGAGCCATCAGCTGTCCAATTCTATTAATTTCGATTTCTTTAATTGATACTCTTGTTTTACTCCCTAATTTTTAAATCATTTTGTTCGTCTTTTCTTTATTTTAGGAAAGTCCTAAACTATTCCAATCTGTTCGCCACGAATGGTACTCCACAAGTACGTGATCCCTTTTATAATCTTCTGTATCAGTTTATTACAATGATAAACTTTTTGTTTTTCTAAATTTTATATTTATTAGTTTTCTATAATATTCCACCTTCTAAAAACTGAAATACCCCTGTTCACTTATTATTAAATGGTCTAACAAACGTATTTCCATACTTTCAAATACTCTTTAACTCTTTTTGTCAGCAAAATGTCAGAATCTGAAGGTTTGAGTGAACCTGCGGGATGATTATGCACTGACGACTGATTTTGTACTATATTCTAATATATATTAGGTCTCTAATATAAATAGTACTTCTGTCAATTGTACCATAAAAATACCCTTCTTCTTTCATTAATTATTTGTGTATGTAAAATAACATTTTAAAACTTCGATATCCCTTTTAAAAGAGAGCATTTTAAATACTTAGCACTTAATGTTGCTTGTTATTGAAATTTTTTATTATGTATACAGCCTGTTTTCTATAATTTCAGATAAAAGTGAAAAACAACAGTTCTTTTCAGTTTATATTTATCACTCTTCTTGACTGCTGTAAAATTGTATACAAATCTCCATATTTTTCCAACAAATTTTTGTACCCTCACAATTTTTCGTAATAACTGTATACGTAAGCAGTAATTCCAAAAGTTCATAGTCTTGAACTTTTACGCCTGCTGATAAAAATCTGTTCCAACCTTTCTCAGCCTTTTTCTGTTCTTTCCCACTCTCTCTGATATTACTAACTTTCTATTTTCATCATTTTTCCCCCATATTTTGCTATAAAGAATATTTATGTGAAATAGTTTATCACAAAACTAGCACAATATTTAAAAATTTCGAACTTAGTGCTAAGGGAGCGACTTCATTTTGAAACAGTTTATTCTAATCTTATTAATTTTACTTTTGTGAAAATCATACCTTCCTAGCTTTTTATGTTTACTCTTGATTTTTCCATTGAAACTTTGTCTTGAATGTTCTGTCTCTCTACTAAATCTATAAACTCATCTTGATAAGTGTTTCAAATTCACATTTTGCAGTCATTAAAAAGAATTATTTATTATAACCATATAGAATAGTCTTCACTACTTCTCGTAAACGATTATATCTTTTCATTATCTGCCATAATTTCTCTGAATTTACCATAGATAAGAGTTTTATTTTGAAGTCTTATACGAATTAATTTTTATACCTATCCAAATAAGTCACTATCAACTTTTGTTCATAACTTTCTATTCTGTTAATAGTGATGGATTCTTTTCATCATCATATGCAAACTTTTCCATAACATCGGCTTTTCTGCATGACTGGATTGGTTCTGACATTCCTACTTCATCGTCGTAAAATAGCATTATGCCCAATATATGTCACTTTGTGATATTGAAATTAATTTTAGTATATCTTTTGGTTTAATTTGGACTGTTTCGCCAATCTATTGTTGTGTTTTGGATGATAATTTGAGGCTAAGTCTGGATGAATTCTGCTGTATCCTTTCTTTCCAGCTGTTTTCCTTCCTCCAGATTTCTCTCACACCAGCATGCATACTTGAATATAAAGTCTGTCAGTATCGTGAACTGTTTAAATTTTTACTTTGCAAATGCCTGATATGGATACCAGGTTCTCACGCAGCTTTATTGAAAAATCCGCTGTCAGTTTATACTTACTCCACCTTCACGGCTTTGATTAATAAAAATCCAATAACTGTTTTTAACTATCTAGAGTTCATTACGGTATCAAATTTATTTTCACCATTAATATCACCTGAAGCATTTCAAAGTTCAGCAGTTATGTAAGAATCTGTCTGATACTTACAACTTCACTATCATTCCAGAAATTTGATTTTTCACGCAGCTTTAGTACATCCAGTCTCCATCCGTCTATTCCGTCATCTTCCATCCAGTTTTCACTTTCTTTTCCGTCAGGACCGTACATCCATTTTCTGTTATATTGAAAATATATCTTTGTATTCTGATTATGTTAAATTCGAAGTGAATCAAAACCTCCCCAAGCATTGTAAAGATGTTCTTTTCATTTGCAAAGTCAAATGTCTCAATGCTGCGTCGCTCATTTCATCTGTTATTGGAACATGCTGCCCAAAATCTGTGAATTTATACCGTTTGTACTAGATGCGTCGTCAGCAAGCACCATATTAAACGTCCAGTGATCACGTGCTATGACTGAAAACCCTGCTAGAATATTACACGAATTCCATTTTTGAGAAATTCTTTTTATCAAATCCACCATATCAAATCTGATCTCTGTCCATAACCTGCTGATTTGATTCTGTCTTCACCGCATCCATTTTTCCACGGCTTTTCACCTTCGTTTACTCTAGAAGTTTTAGCTCACTACTTGCTGAAGCTTTATTTCCAAAGCACATCCACATCATGATTTATTCCTATATTTATTATTTTTGTTAATTTCGCACCATGAGTTTTTTCCCAGTTTGTCTTATTTCTAGTTCCAAAGTCAGCGAAATATGCTCTAAAGTCATTTGCTCCATATTTATGGTTCTGATGTGAGAAAAATACTGGATTTCAGCCAAACAGCTAATTCCCAGCTCTTCATATATGGTATTTTTCTTTATCTCCTGTGCTCCTCACCGGACATCTAGTATTATTTCGTTATAGTCAATTTCACGCTCCCAAGCTCCCAGATTACCTGTCCCTAAAACTCAGCAGTCCAACGGTTTCATCAAAATGGCTAATTACATTATTACTTTTTTCCCATATCTGAAAATTCTATACAGTTTTGCTCATGAAGTCTATTTTGATTTAAATGTTTGGGCCAAATAAATATTGAGGGTCATTGTAGTGATTTCCGTTGTAAATCTGTCCAAAGATATTACACCAGATTGCTTCTTTTGGCCTAATTCTGGCACACGAAATAGCTGTATGTCCTGATGTTGCAGACAATAAGTTCTGGCTTGCATGAGGCTCAATTGTTTTCCATTAAAATAAGCTTTTGAACCATTATCTTCAAGAACAAAATAATACAAAAGTTTTTCAGCTTTTTCCGAAATTTATTATCTCTTTCAAAATAATCAACCATTCTGTTTTATCCTGATATCTTTCCAGTTCATAAATCATTTCATACTCTATCCTCTGTAAAACAACGCTGACATAGGCACGTTCCACATCAGTTCATTTGAGTTCTTATCTTAAATCTCGTATTCACTGTCTGACAGTTTGTTAAAATACTGTAAACTTTCATAATCATGAACTATTGCTTTTAAATGGCTATTTTATCAATTGTTTCTAAACGAATTTTCCAGTTCCAAATCCTTGCGTAAATAATGCCCCATTTTTCTCCGATAACCAATTTTATTTTCATTTCAGATGCCATTTTCCGTCAATTAAATATTTATATTCGTAAACACCTTCAGGTGCGGCCAGTACAACTGTAATTTGTCCCTTCAAAATGGCGAACTGGTTCGATCTGTTTCCGCCATTAAAACTTCCCTACTACATCAGTTGCTTGTCTGTCCAAAATCAGAAATATCCAAAACTCATCTCATAAAATTTCATTTTTGTCATGAAAATGCTCTGCAGGTGAATATGTAGCATAAATATTCATTCCCTTTTGAAACTCCTTATAGATTTTGAGGCAAATCTCTCCACATATGTTTTCAAATCTCGTAAATGGTGTATGCTGTTATGACCGCTCAGGCATTATTTTCTTATTTTATTTCAGCATGCCCAGACTCATCCTATAGATATAATTTTCACCTTTTGTTAAATCTTCTTCTTTTAGAATTTATTATCTTTATAAATTATACTTTTATACTGCATATCTCTCTCCCAATTTCTACTCTTCCTATTTTCAACTAAAAACACTTGTAGGCGTTCTATGTTTCACAAGTCCGCTTTTGATGAAATCTCAAACAAAGAGTGCATTGATAAAAGTGAAGGTTCTGCATCATATCGTTCTGATTCCATAATGCTCAAGAACTTAGCAACAGTCTGCCTCCACCTTCATCTACCTTTTCCAAATCCTCCAGATTGGTATTTAACATCCTTATCAAATATTTGTCTTATTTCCGAATAAACTGCACTGGCATCATTTTGCCAATTTCTCCACGGCTTCCCGTATTTTGCGAATGCTACCCATAAGATAGTCTCTGCTGCACTTTTCCACATCGTGAACCGATTTAAACACTGGATTTAACGCAGCTGTAACATCTGATGACAACGCTTGAATTCCGTAAAGCTTTCTCTTAATATCTGATCATTGTACTTTCTGTCAGTGAAAAAGCATTTTTCCAACAAATATATTCAGTGGATCGTTGATTTCAGTTTGTCGAGTTTCACTTCACTTCTTCTTTATCCGTCAAATACACCATACATAGTTTTCAGTTTCTTAACATCAAACAAGGTCTGATGAAGTATATGCACAAATCCCTGTCATCTTGCATATCCTCCAATCATGCTCTATCAGAGCCCCACATCCTGCAATTTCCTCAGCAGGCACAAGTTCCAGCTCCGCCGTAAAGAAATCATCTTCTTCATTCCTGTAATCCTTTTTAATTTATCAAGCACAAACCGTTTACTTTTTATTTACATTTTCATCATTTAGTGGCAACTCCAAATACTTTTAACCTTCGCCTTTATCACATCTCTAGCTTTTTCTGTTATCCTGTACATTATACGCCAAATGTGGCAATATATCAGGCATACTGCAGAATCATCATCTCGTTCTCCGATTGACGTGTCACTTTTTCCATTTTGAGAAACACCATGCAATGTCGGCGAGTTGCAGCCCATTGATATATTCCACCATAATAATGTGTGTTTAAAAGTGCAATCACTTCTCCATTATCGGATCTAGCGAAGTCCAGTCTTGATGAATCCACTGAGAAACAATCATATTAATTCCACTTTATATCATTTCCGACACTACTGCAATAATATTTTTATTTCTGTTGTTAAAATAAATTTTATCACCTCAATTCATCATTAATATCAATCAAACCCATTTTTCTTCAATTTTCTTCCGTCAAATCTATAAATTCTTCTTCAGTTTTGCAGAATCCAAATATTTTTATACTTTTCAGCAACTAAAAATTACTTTTTGTTCATCAGTATAATTTTTCCACAAATTTTCTTTTGTCATTTACATCCTTCCAGAGCTGCTGCTTTAAAAGTAGAATACTACAATAAAAAGCATGGCGACTTGAAAAATATCCCAAATCAGCTACCTCTTTTCATAATCAATTCTTCAATTTATACAAATTCATTAACTTCTATTTAATCTTTCCAACTTTTTCCATTTTTCATATCCAGGTTTTCCTAACAATGCAAACATATTTTTCTGGCAGCGCTTTACCCAGGCTGATCAAAATGGATTTACACTCCAAAGATAACCACCACCTGCACGCTTTTTCAAAGAAATAGAATGTATATCCCAAATGTAAGGAGTTATCGTGAATGTTACATCTTGGCAATTTTCCGTCAACAGCCAAAATTACCCATCAGCTTTTATTTACATAATCCAATGCTTAGCCAGTAATAAAGTTTAATTCGTCAAGATTATCTTCATGCTTAAATGATAAATTTACTTAGTCGGGCTGAAACGCATGCCGGTGCAAACCAGTCCCCAGTCCCGGCACAGGATGGTCCTCACGAATGTAGTTCGCCGAAAATCTGCCGTTGGATGGGTAACTTTTCCGTCTTTCTTCAGATTCTCCAAACAGTTGTTTCACCATCTGGCAGTGAACAACTTTGCCTATAATTTTACACACTGGCGGGTTTTTCTGTAAACATTTCTACAGCTGCACACAAACGGATTTTCATCATATTTTTGTTTGCAAGTTGTCTATTGCATCTTTTGCCTTGTCATCAAATCACACAATTCCAGCCGCAGTAATTGCAGTAAAGTCCTATTGCAGTCATTGCGTAAAAATCTTCCAACGTTATCAGGGTAAATGTGTTCTACCAGTTGTTGTGTGTTTTGCATTGCCCACGCCTTATCTGCTAGAAGTGTAAATTTTGCAGCTTCTTTTCCATATTTTTTCCAGTGACGCATACTGAATGCAACGGTCTGGTTGAATTCTGTGATTTTGTTCACAGTTTACTGAAAATCTCTATTCCAACAACTTAACAGGTTGCAATAGCACTGCCCATTTGTCTCTGTACAAATTTGCGGAGCTTTTACTTTTATGTTATTGTAAAGCTTGTGTGATAAAAACTAATTGCAGCTGTTCCCTAAATAAGATCCTCCAACTGATTACTATTACTGAACTATTTGATTTTTCAGCAGCTATTTCGTCAACCATCTTTTGTACAATTTTCAGGCAGTCAACCCATCCCATGTCATTTCCGCCCTGCTTGAAGCCAGCACTTATTTCCACAATTCCATACGGTTTAATTTGTTTTTAGTTCATTTTCGTTATTTTTGCAAATTGATAATTAAAAATCAATTTTTCCATATTTTCTCCTTAATATAAATATTTTACTTTTTAGATTTTCAATCATCTTCTCTTGTCTCACATAATAACGCAACTAAAATCAAACATATTATAAATTATAAATTTAAAACTTAAATTATCAACTTAAAAGTATAGCAAAAAGCACTTTTTCAAATTTCTTTCCAGTTATATTTTGCAATTTATATTTCCTATATTTAAGTCCAATATAAACTCTTTTTATATTTTGTCCCACCTTTCACTTACAGTTCCTTTCACATTAAAACTGATCATCAAAATACGTCAACCGGCAAAATACCTCTTCCTTTATAAATCCATATTTTCATCCACAGCTACAGCCTCTGCTGATAAGAAGTATTATGCTAAGGCTTTCTAGCGAAACATGAACTTTTTCCCACAAGATTTTCACCCATCAATCATAACTAGGCAGAACCTCCCAAAGTCCTTCTTTCTGAAAACACATTTACCATCCTTATACATCCTATTCCTTCGAACATAAATTCCGTCATATTACGTCTAGCTCCAATCCGCTATCTGTCATGAGATAAAGCCCATCCTTCAATATTTTTAGCAATCTCCACAGAAGCAAAGTCCATATGGAGCCCATCAACTATTATTCCACAGTTTGTGTATCATTATTGGAATAAAATCCCACAACCCTGGCTCCTCTGAATCACGCCTCATTGCACTATACAAAATGTAGCACAGTTAAAATAGTCTTTTGTACACATTCCTTGTGTTGCATTTGTATGTCCTACAGCAATGTTAATCCTGCCTTTTAATTTTTCAAGATGTTCAACTTAGCCTTTTCAGGTGCAATTGTTATTATCTTTGTAGCTTCAGTCCCCTGCATCTGCTATTTTTTCTATCATTTTCACTGGGACAGAACTCTATGATTCAGGGACGATGAATTCTTTTCTCAATGACTATAAGGGTCCTTCAATGAAGTCCCAAAACTCCAATTTCCTCCTTATCCTTCATTTCCTTCATAAGATTCAGAGCTCAATTTTCTCATCTGGAGAAGTAAGTGGTAGTAAGAACACATCCATATCTTTTATTAGTCTCATTCATTATCTCAGTGTCTTCTGAAATATCATCATTAAACAGAACCTCCATCCATTGCTTGCAAATCAATAAACCCTGGTGATAAAACCATCCTTTCAGCATCAATCACTTCCTGATTTTCTAATTTTCTTTCATCAATCAATGAAAAAGTTTGTGTATATATAAATTTCCTCTAAAACAACGGTATCTTCTCAATCAAATTTCTCCATCAAATATCTTTTGCATTCTTTATAATCATCTTAACAATTTCCTCTCTATTTTGCCAATTCTATTAAACATTTTTATATTCTTCCAAACCAAATTTTTAGCTTCTATCTTTCAAAAATATCTATACGTCTTAACCTTTATATCCGAAGCTGCTATCTTTCATCAATTACCAACATAGCTCTTCGCGCAGCTGCAAAGCCGAAATTGTCCCGAGATGATTTACTCTGCCTTCTACGCCACGATAAACTGCACGAGCCTTTTTATAGCCATTTGCAAGAATCATAACTCCTTGACTCCATTAATGTTCCTACACCTCATTGTCAAGCCAATTTTGGTACTTTTTCTATATCATTGTCAAAAATCTAGAATTTGCCAAGATTGTATCATAAGTCAACCTTTTATCACGTGTGGAAGAAAGGATGAACCTGGCTGTCACACGTTATATGTCCATCTTTCCAACGCCGCCTAAAAATAGCTGAACCTGTCAACTTTTCTTTTTATGCTCATAACCTGACATTCCTTTTCTCCAAATCCTTGGGCACATCCATCCAGAATATTTATATTTTTCTATATTAATATATTTAAAAAGTTTTTCTGTTCATAAAATACGAAAACTTTGTGATCTTCTGGCTTTAATCCAATCATATTCATCCATACTGAAAGTTGACAATACTTTTCAAAATGACATTCATTGTACAAATTTATTAGTTCTTTAGAGGTCGCAAGTGTAGTAGAACCAGTAGGAAGCCCTTAATAAAAAGGCTTTTCTTTGTAGGATTAAATTTTAATATAGCTATTTGATATGCACTCCATTTTGAAATTTCATCAGCATTTTTCAAGATAATATAACGCATCACTCTTTACTATTTTTAAATTTTGATTAAAATACTTATTACTATTATTATAGAGCTATTTTCAATTATGTCAATATATATATATTTATCATCTTTTTCATTTACAAAATATGTAAAATTTACAATTATTTTGTATAAAATTATTTTCTTGATGAAATTAAATTCTACATCAGAATGTAAAAAGGAATTGCATTATGAAAGCATCCATGAATTTTCATCATATTTTTGATAAACAGCTCTAAAATATTTAACAAAAGTTTAGGTTATTAGAAAATTTGAAAATGAGATTTGATAAAAGTTAAAATATTTACTTTGAGGAATAAGTCCCAAAAGATTTTTCCATTCTAATTGTTCTATCAATATCTTTTATAAGTAACACCTAACTTGGTAATGATTTTCTTCATTTTCAAAAACCCATCCGTCGTAATCTCAATTACTAGATACTGTCCTTTCTCATTGGATAAAATTGCCTTTTATTTTAGGTTCTCTATATTACCCGCTCCCTCTTGTAATCCCAATAATCTCAAAATACCTAGATTCCAAATCCATTTTTCACATCTTCTGTATTTTTCAAGTTTTTCCCATTTACATAGTTCTACTATTGAAAGAATTTTTCCTAATTCTTTTAAACCTAACATAACTTGGCAAACTGAAATATATTTATGTTAATTAGAATTATTTACAATTACAAACTGACACACAGTTCATCTTTAAATGATTTTCTTTCTTAACTTCTTTTCGCAAAAGTTTCTCAAAATCTCCAGTTTCTTTTATCTCTTTTTCATACTATTTACAAAATCCTTTTTGTTTCCAAATAAAAATCTCATCTAAAAATAATATTAACCAAATCAGATAATATTTTTATTAATTTTCAAAATCCTATTATAATTGGAATAATCACATACATTGTTATTCATTTAAAATAAACAAACGTCTTTTTATCTTTTTCTTTTCAATTTTCTGCTCCATCGTAAACGTGATATTCTCTTTTAACCTCTTAACATTAAAAATTACCTTTAAACATTTTACATATTAACAAAATTCTCAAATTAATTGATAAAAATGTGTTTTTATGGTATAATTATTTAGTAAACAGACATGTGTAAATAAAATCAGTTAAACTGCTCTTAAAACTTAGGCAGTTTTTATATAGTTATACTTCTTTAAATAATGTATTAAATAGTTTAATATTTTTGTAATATGATTTTTGAGGGAAAAACTGAACCTCATATTTACATCAAGTCTGGGGGTGATACCAGTGGAGCGTGATATAATTCTATATCATATTCAAATTGTAGTTGTTCATTATTTTTAGTAGAAGATAGCACCTCAAAATGAAAAATATTTTTCCCGCAGATATTATTTGTAAGTACAAAATTCTTATTATGTTATTGTAAAATTTAATTCAAAATGTTATCATAAAATAAAGAAACTATTGAAAATTAATTCTATAGATAAAGGAGAAATTGCTATGTTATATCCAATGAAGTTTATTTTTGTGGAAAAGTGGGTGGACTGAATTTGAAACAAAATTGGGAATGACGCTACCTGAAGGTAAAAATTACGAGTCTTGGGCAGTGTCAGCACATCCGCATGGAATGGGTATTAGAAAATGGTGCTTTGGCTGGACAAAGACTGGATGATATTTTACAAGGAGTATAAAGGAGAGCTTACTGGAAAAAGGTTTTGAAAAATATCCAAATATTTCGCTTCTTATAAAATATCTGGACGTAACGACAGACTTTCTATCCAGGTGCATCCAAGCGATGAAGGTTGCCTTACACAATGAATTTGGAAAAAGCGAATCTTGGTATATAATGGAGGCAAGTGATGATGCTACTTTGATTTTAGGAATGAGCTCTGGAATTACAGAAAGAAAAATTTTTAGAAAAAGTGGAAAAGAATGATTTTGACGGGTTATTTGAAGAAAAACTGTTAAAAAGGTGATTTTATTGATATTACCACTGGGAACAGTTCACGCCTCATTAAAAGGAAGCGTACTTTTTGCAGAAGTTCAGCAAAAACTAGATGTTACTTATAGAATTTATGATTTTGACAGAATTGATGAAAACAGGAGAAAACTTCATTTACGAGATTCGGCTGATGTAATAGATTTTTGGAAAAGAAGTTAAAATAAAAATACTGAGTTTGATGCGTTTGCTTGAAAATGGAAAGATATTTTGAGAAAAGATATTATAGAAAAGAATACTATTCAATTGATAAAGTAAAATTTACTGATTCTTTTGAAGATGTAAACACTGAAAGCATGACAATTTACTGACTTCTGGAAGGAGAAGGAAAAATTGTATGGGGAAAACGAAGAACTTCCAGTCAAAAAGGTGAAACTAGTTTTAATTCCTGTCGGAATCAACACAAAAACTATTGGAATTTTGGAAATTTTGAGAACAATAATTTAAATAAATACGGGCAAAGATTCTAGCTTAATTTTTAAGTGATAAAAGATGAATTGCCTTGTATCAGGAATATGTTATCCTATTGATACTAACAGAAGTTCGGAAATACGATAAAAATTAAACTAAAAAGGAAAGAAAATTGAGAAAAAGAATTTTAATGACAGAATAATGGGCACGACTTCCTCTTGCAGTGCTATATGGAGTTGAAGTGTAGTTGGCGGAACTAAATAAAAGGCTGCAGGTGGGATAACAGGAGCAGTTATTAGCACTCAGGGAAAAATAATTGGTGGAATTATAGGTGGAAAAAGATGGTGAAATAAAAGCTAAAAATACAAAATATAAATTTTCAGGCTCAGAAGTGAAATAACGAATGGAAAAACAGTTGTTACAGGAATATTGACATAACGGAACAATCTAAAAGAAATCTAACAATAGAAGTTCCATGTTTTGACAAGAACAATGCAAAGGTTGAGATGCCGTTGATAATATAAGTTCCCTTTCCAAAAATGAAAAATGGGAATTTCAGGCAATTATTAATACAGACGAAGTAAAAACTTGTAAGCTGAAAGACACTTATATTTATGAAGCTGGAGCAACATACTATTAACATTGGTGATGATAGTAATATAGAAAGTATAGAAAGTGATGATGAAGAGCAAAATTGATTAATTAATAAATTTAAAATGGAGGAAACTATGACGGGAATTATCGCAGCTGTGATTGAAGAAGCCGAGGCAATAGAAATTGAAATATAAAAGGAAATCGTAATAAACGAGATATCATTTTACTGGGAAATTTAATGAAAAAGAGATTGTATTTGTACAATCTGAATTGGAAAAAGTAAATGCAGCAATTACAGCAACTTTGTTAATTGAAAAATTTAATGAAAGAAGTAATCAGGGGTAGCTGGATCGCTGGATGCAAGACTATAGGGGATGAAGTTATCGGAAGAGATATTGTTCAACACGATGTCGATGCTAGCAGCATTTGGATATAAAATGGACAAATCCCTCAAATGAAGAGAATGGGCCTTTTGAACCAGATAAAGATTTGATTGAGAAAAACTGCGAAAATAAATAATATAAATCATCAACATACTGCTTGGAAGAATTTTGACAGGATCAGTTTATAAGTAAAAGGATGTAAAAATTCAATTGGGAAAAGATTTTGATGCACTTTGTGTGGATATGGAAAGTGGAGCTGTAGGCTCAGGTATGTGCAAGATTAGGTAGCAAAATTCCTGATAATCCGTTCAATATCTGATTCAATTACTGATGATTCAGGATGGAATATGTTTTGTAAAACTTGCGGCAGAAAATCCCAAAAATATTAAAGGAAATTATTTAGAAATTAAAATTTAATTGTAAAGAAAAAGAAGGGAGAAAAATGAGTTTTCGATTAGAAATCCGTTTAAAGTAATGGAGAGCTATTGGGATTGTTGCACTTTGCTTTATGCTATAGTGCTAATAATAGGATATAAAAATTCAAAAGTTACTACAACGGATAGCATTACAAAAGATATGAAAATCAGAAAAAGATTTTTATAATTCTAAAGAATATAAGAACAATTTTAACCTTTACCAACTCAAGTTATAGAAAATAATAACGAAACAGTCGCTAAGGAAATTGAAAATACTATGCCTGCACAGTCGATAGATTTACCAAAAGATGACAATAAAAATCAAGTAAAAAGTCGATGAAAATGCTGCTGAAAAAGAGAAGAGCAGAAAAGTTAGAAGCACAAAAATTAGAACAAGCAAAAATAGCCGAACAAAAACGTCAAGAAGAGGCTAGAAAAGCAAGCACGTAAACAAGCAGAAGAAAAAGCAAAAGCTGAAGCTAGGAAGCTCAGACCTAAAAGGACCAAGAAAGTATATACAAGTAGCTTCAGTAGGTTCAGAATCTTCAAATAAAGAAATAACTAAAATTAGGAAAAATTTTTATTATAAAAACAACAGTAAACGGAAGAACAGCCTATGTTGTAATGTCAACATGACAGATAATCCTAATACATTAAAAGCTATGGAAAATCAGGCAAAAGCAAAATCTGGCGGTGGATATATGATTCGTTCCGTTGGAAAAATAGAATAGAGTAAAATATAAAAACTAAAATTTATAGAAAGTTGAAAATGAAAAATAAAATTTTATGAATATTATAAAGGAAATATTTTACCAAAAAGAAATTGTTGACAAAATAAAAATTGCTAAAAATATAATCTTAACAGCACATATTAATCCAGATGGAGATGCACTTGGTTCCTCTTTTTAGCATTTTATTTTTATATGATAAAAGTATACTGTATAATATGGAAAAATGGTAAAAATTGTTGTTGATGACAAATTGCCAAAATATATGCGACATTTTGAAGATACAAAACTGATTTTAATTATGAAAGTTTTGTAGATGAATTTAAAATAATTTTCAGAATAATGAAAAATTTGATTTGTTTATAAGTTTGGATTGTGCAAATGAAGAAAGATATGGAAATCTGTTGAAATAAAAAGACAAAGTGAACAGTCAATCAATATTGACCATCATATAAGCAATACTGAACATGCTGATTTTAATTATGTGGAAAGTATTTGCAGTACAGGGAGAGCTTTTGCACTCAGTTTTAGAAGTTTTGATATTGAATTAACTTCATAGCGGAATATATGCACTTGGAATTACTAATGATCAGGCAATTTCAGACACGATAATGTTACAGAGCATACTTTCCTCATCTGTTCCAAATTAATTGGAGCAGGAGCAAAATAATCATAAGATTTCAAACATTATTTTTGAAATGAGTGCAAAAGGTCGACCTTATAGGCAGAAGTTTATAAAATAAAATAATTGATGAAAATTATAAATTTGCGTAAAGCTATTATTTGACAGCGATGAAAAGAGCTTGGTATTGAAAAGGATGAAACAGATGGGACAGCTGAAATGCTTCTTCTATTGAAGAATGGAAATATCGTTATTTGTAGAGAAGATGCAGATGGTGCTTTTGAAAGGGAGTTTTTCGTGCCAATGATAAGTATAATGTAAATGAAATAGCTTCTATTTTTGGCGGCGGTGGACATATAAAGGCTGCTGGATTTAAAACAATTTATCATTTAGAAGAAATTTTTGGAAAAACTTTATGAAAAGTTAAAAATAATATTGTTGAAAAATTAAATACCAGTTAAAAGTTAAAAGTTAGAATTAAAATATTTAATTCTAAAAGTTTTTAATTTTTAAAGAAAGGGATTTTTATGCTTGAAACGTTTAATATGTTTAATTATCTAAAATGATAGGATTTTTCAAATACTGAGATTAGCTGAAAAATTTTCAGACAATTGAAAAAGCAAATCAGAATATTAATGAATTTCTGGACAACAATCCAAATGCTGTTTACGAAAAATAAAATGCAGTTATTCGGATGAAGAAAAGAAACATTTACAATTTAATATTAAAATGGAGGTGGTGAATAACTAGTGAACATAAAGAAAAATAGCTTGTACTTCTATGTTTTGGAATATTAATCAGTTGTTCATCAGTTGGAGAAGAGTAGTTTCGAGTTCAGAAGTTGTTTCACGAGATACAGTTGTTAGTAATAGTATTTCGAAATAAAGAAAAAAATTTAATGATGAAATAAGACCACAAAACGTAGGAATTTATAAAAAGGGATTTAGAAACTGGAAAGTAATTTTATATGGAAAGCAAGCATATTATCTGGTGTTTTAGTAACAGAAGATGGAAAAATAGTTTCAGTGAAAGATTAGATTATAAGTAAAATAAAAAGGAGTTTTTAATTCTCCTAAATTTTTAGTATACTTAATATTTTGTGAGAATAAAATTTCAAAAAGTTATCATTTAGGTTAAATTATAATTATAGCAAAATTGAAAATGTCTATTTTTCATTTTCATGGTAAGTTTTCAAGATTATTGAAAAACATTGATTAAGCTGTCTGAATCAATATCATAGTACATATTATCATCGTTATGTGATTCTTCAACTTTTAGTAATTTCTTTTCAATTTTCTAAGTTTTCGTTTTTATTCTCAATTTCGTCAGGTCTCTTCCTGAATGAGCTTCATTTTGAGCAGAGTCAGAAATATCCGTTTCTTGTGCCTTGACAACTTTTTCTTTTACAGCATTATTAGTTTTTTCAGATTCTGACTAAAGTGTCTTCATTGAGTTTAAAAATAATATCAAAAAGACAAAAATCGTTAATTGCAGAGCTTTCCTTTTCTGTTTTAACATAAGAATTTCCTTCAAGTAAAGCTATTAAAATTCTGGCTGTTGTTTCTGGAACGATATTTTCATATTTTTCGGGAAAAGCATATTTTAAAGTTGTTATGAAAATGAGAAACGAAGCTCTATCTTTATACGATTTTCAAAGTTCTTCTCGTGCTATTCTTATTAATATCGGAAAGTTCTTAGTGCCAAATTTCCAATGGACTCCCACCATGAAATTTGTTGTTTTACAATATTTTCAAAAATATTTTTCAAAAATAATAGAAATTTGGAAATTGACAAATCGTCTACATTGTTATTAAAAATTGATTAGATTTTCCGTATGATATTTTATAACGGTAATAAGAAGCTCTTCTTTTACTTGAAAAATATTTATAAAAATATCGTGGGCATATCGCACGTCTTTGAAAAATATCAGTTAACTCAGTATTTTTATATCCTTTATAATAAAAAGTTTAGCACTTTGCTGGGTTATAAAGTTTTTACTATATTTTTTAGTCATTAAATTTACCTCTTTAAAGTAGTTTGAATATATTTTATAATTTAATTTGATGATTGTCAATAAAATAATTAAAAAGAAAATAAAAATTAATAAATAAATGTTTTATCTAATTTATTACAAAAATAATAAGTAAAGGATGTGATTTTATGAAATACAATTTTGATGAAGTTATCGACAGAAAAATAATCATTCTGTGAAATACAAAGAACTTACAAAAATTTGGAGTAGATGATGTCATTCCCTCTGGATTGCTGATATGGATTTTAAACGGCTCAGCCAGTAATTGATGCTCTTGAGAAAAGTTCAGCATGGATTTTTGGTTATGTTTACTGTCCTGATGAATATTTTGAGTCATTTATAAATTGGCAAAAGAAACGATTTGGGTGGGAGCCGAAAAAAGAGCTGCTAAGTTTTTAGTATAGGAATTGTACTGAGCCTTGGAGCGTTAGTACAGCTATTTTCTGAAAAAGGTGATAAAATATTGATTCAGACACCTGTTTACTCTGAATTTTATGATATTAATGAAGATAATGAGAGAATTGTCATTGAAAATAGGTTTATTGAAAAATGGAGAATATTCACTTGATTTGGAAGATTTGGAAAATAAATTAAAAGAAAATCCTAAATTATTCATTTTCTGTAATCCGCATAACCCTTTTGGGACATGTCTGACTCGTGAAGAGCTAAAATACAATTGGAAACTTATGCAGAAAAATATAATGTTCCAGTATATCAGATGAAATTCATGCAGATTTGACATTGTGGGACAATAATCACATTCAATGGCAAAGTATTTCTGAAGAAAATTCGATCAAAATACTATAATCTGCACATCAACTGGAAAAGCCTTTCAATCTTGCGGGACTTCAGTGCAACAATTGTTTTTAACAATCTGGAAGTAAAGGCAAAATTTGATAAGTTCTGGGAAAGATCTGAAGTTCACAGAAACAATCCATTTAATTTGGTTGCTACAATTGCGGCATATTCTGATGAAGGTGAAGAATATTTGAATCAGTTAAAAGAATATTTGCAAAATAATATTTTATTCTTAAAATGATTTTTAAGGAATATATTCCTGAAATTACGCCAAATATTCCACAAGCGACGTATTTAGTGTGGCTGGATTGCCGAAAATTATGTGAAAAATTGGATTTAACCAGAAGCAGCTAGAAGAATTTATGTTAACAAAAGCAAAAATTAGGACTGAATGAAGGGCAGAGTTTATCAGAAAGGGATTAGAAGGATTTATGAGATTGAATGCTGCTTGTCCAAGAGCGGTTCTAGAAAAAGCATTGAATCAGTTAAAAGATGCGATTTTAAATGAAAAATCTAAATATATATTTAATAAGCAATAATAAGAGTTGTATTTAATATTAAGGGTCATAAAAATGGTATAAATATAATATTAAAAAGAATTTAATAAATATTTTCTACATATGAAATTGTATAATATACTCATAATTTTTGAGAATCAAACTAAAAATTGAATTCAAGTAAAATAGTTAATAATTTATTCTATATTTTAGAATAGAACTGGAGGAGGTGCAATCTTTTATGGAGAATATTAAAGAAATTTATTTAGCTGGAGGATGTTTCTGGGAGTAGAAAAATTTTTTAAAAATGGCTCCAGGTGTCATTGAGACTACTGTTGGGTATGCAAACGGACAAACTTTGGATACCAATATGCAAATTTTTAAAAATGACGGATCATGCAGAAACAGTGCATATAAAAATGACAGACAGCGTTATTTCTTTAGATAAACTTCTACTTATTATTTTTCAATAATTGATCCTACAAGTGTCGATGAGGCAGGGACTTGATGTAGGTCGTCAATACCGTACTGGAATTTATTATGTAGACAGAAGATTTAAATATAATAAAATTAAAAAGTAGAAAAATGAACAAACTAAATATTCTAAAGATATTCAAGTGGAAATTAAGCCACTAAAAACATTATATTTTAGCTGAAGACTATCATCAAGATTATTTAGGGAAAAATCCTACAGTTACTGTCATATGATTTAGATAGTGCAAAAAAATTTTATACAAAAATAGAGATATCAATTATTATCATATTAATTTTAATTAAGTCGGAAAATCCGGCTGTATATATATATTTTTATCCAATTTATTTTCAATATACACTGAACCAATAAAATCAAAATAAATAAAAGGCTGTGAAAAAGTCGAACTTTATTTATTTTCTTGATTTTCTTGAAAAAATAAAAATTTTAAAAATGCTATTGACTTTTAAAAACTAGGGTATACTATTGTTAGCAAAAAGAAAAACACTTTAAACAATTTAATAACATTTTAGGAGGGACAAATTATGTCAAAAAGTAGATGAAATCACAAGAGAATCTTGGATTTTGGGGACATTTCCTGAATGGGGAACTTGGTTAAATGAGGAAATAGCTGAAACAGTAGTAAAACCAAATACTGTAGCAATGTGGTGGCTTGAAATATGGGACTTTGGATTAAAAACAGAAGGAAATGCAAATATTGCAATGGATATCTAGGGTAGCAACAGGTAAAAGAAGTCAAAAAAATAAATTAATGAAAACCTAAGCATCAGCATCAAAGAGCAGTTGGATGTAGCTTTACAGCCAAACTTAAGACTTACTCCGTGCGTGATAGATCCTTTTGCGATAGAAGGTCTGGATGCATTGCTTGCAACACATTCTCATAGTGATCATATAGATGTAAATGTTGCAGCGGCAGTTGTAAAAAATTGTCCGGAAGCAAAATTCGTAGGACCAAAAACATGTATTGAAATTTGGAGAAAATGGGGAGTGCCTGAAGACAGACTTGTACAAATGAAACCAGGAGATGAAATAGTAATAAAAGATGCAAAAATAAAAGCATTAGAATCATTTGACAGAACTATGCTTTTAACAGTTGCTGAAGATGTAACATTAAAAGGTAACTTGCCGCCTGAAATGGACGAAATGGCAGTAAACTATCTAGTTGAAACAACATGGTGGAAATATTTATAATGCAGAGGTTCACACCATTCAAACTATTTTGTAAAACATGGAAATGAAAATAAAGTGGATGTGGCATTTGTAGGATATGGAGATAATCCAAGAGGAATGACAGATAAATTGACTTCTTCAGATGTGTTAAGAGTGGCAGAAGAATTAAAGACACAAGTAGTTATTCCATTACATCACGACATCTGGTCTAATTTTATGGCTGATCCGAAAGAAATCACTTTATTGTGGAATTATAGAAAAAGATAGAATGAAAGTATGAATTTTAAGCATATATATATGGCACCGGAGGAAAATTTGTATTCCTGATAATAAAGATGATATGGAATACAGTACAGAAGAGATTTGAAGATGCATTTTCAATAGAACCTGATTTGCCATTCAAATCGTTCTTATAGAAATGTTGAAACTTTATTTGAAAAATAAATTTAAAAGATGTAATCAATAAAAACTATATGAAAGCACAAAAAGGAGAAAAAGTAATGAATTTTTTTATGGGAATTGGAACGTGGTTCGGACAGAATATCTTTGACTAAACCAGAATTTTTGTAGGGGTTTATTAGTTTTTGCTGAGGTTACTGTTCTTAGGAAAAAAATATACGAGGCAGTTGGAGGGTTTATTAAAGGCAACTGTAGGGATATATGATATTGAATGTTGGTGCAGGAGGGCTAGTAACATGCTTTAGACCAATAGTAGCGGCATTAAAGACTAAATTTGAATTAAATCAGGCAGTTATAGATCCATATTTTTGGATTACAGGCTGTAGATGAGGCGATAAAAAAATATTATTGAGCAGGATCCGTCTAAATCTAATTTGGCGAGCATCTGTTATGATGGCACTTCTTATAGGATTTGTTATAAATATAATATTAGTGTTATTTAGAAAATTTACTAAAGTGAGAACATTGTTCATAACAGGGCATATTATGCAGCAACAGGCTTCTACAGCATCTTGGATGATATTCTTCCTGTTTCCTCAGTTCCAAAATATAATAGGAGTAGTGTTAATAGGAATTTTTGCAGGAATATATTGGGCAGTTGGTTCAAACTTATCAGTAGAACCAACTCAGAGATTAACAGAGAAATGCTGGATTTGCAATAGGGCATCAGCAAATGTTCGCTATATGGGTAGCTGATAAATTAGCACCAAAAATTGGAAATCCTAAAAAGAAACTGGATGATTTGAAATTACCTAGATGGTTATCAATGCTTCATGACGATATTATTGCAACAGGGACTTATAATGATAGTATTCTTTGGGATAATAATGTGGGTGTTAGGACCTGAATTCTTTACTGCAAAATTTGGAAAATGTGTGATTGAAAATAGTGTACAAACTTGTCCAGTTATAAATCCTCATGGAGTTGCAGACAGGAGCATTTGATCCTAAAAAACTTTCATTTAGTACTTATATTGTTTCAACAACATTATTGTTTGCAGTATATTTAACAATTTTGAAAACAGGAGTTAGAATGTTCGTATCAGAATTGACAGTATCATTCCAAGGTATTTCAAACAAAATATTGCCTGGATCATTACCTGCAGTAGACTGTGCGGCTTCTTATGGATTTGGATCACCAAGTGCAGTATTATTCGGATTTTTAATAGGAACAATTGCTCAATTTATTTCAATAGCAGGATTACTAATATTCAAATCGCCTGTATTTATTATAACAGGATTCGTTCCAGTGTTCTTTGATAATGCAACTATTGCTGTGTATGCTGATAAACGTGGAGGAGCTAGAGCTGCATTTATATTGTCAGCTTTATCAGGAGTATTGCAAGTATTATGTGGAGCTGTGGCTGTAGCGTTATTCCAGTTAAAAGGTGGATGGCACGGAAATATCGATCAAAAGTACAGTATGGCTTGCTCAAGGATTTGTAATGAAATATTTAGGGAGTAATGGATATGCATTGGTAATTGCTACAATGCTTCTAATTCCTCAAATTCAATATGCTAAATCTAAAAATAAAGAGCAATATTATGAAGGAACTGTAGATTTGGAAGAAAATTAGAAATTTTGAGTAAAAATAAAAAAAGAAAGAAGTGATAATAATGATTAAAAGTACTAGCAGTCTGTGGAAGTGGAATGGGAACAAGTATGATTATGAAGTTAAAAAGTTGGAAAAAGTATTACAAAAATTAGGGAGTACAGGCAGATGTTAAATTCATGCAGTCTAGGGAGAAGCTAAATCAGGACTTTGCAAATTATGACTTTAGTTCTTGCATCGACTCATATTGCACTCTGAATTAAAAAGGTGACCAAATACAAAAATAGTTGGACTTTTAAACTTACTTGATGAAAAAGAGCTTGAAAGTAAATTGACAGAAGCTGGAATAGCTTAAAAAGATAAAAAGTTGAGAGGAGATTTTTATGAATTTGCTGGATTCTTTGAAAGAAAATAATTCTGTTGTACTGCAGCAAGAGGCAAATAATTGGGAAGAAGCGATAAATGTATGCATGAAAACCTCTTCTGGAAAATAATTCAATAGAAGAAAAAGTATAGAAAATATAATAAAAAGAACAAAGGAATTAGGGTCCTTTCTATATCTTTGGCTCCAGGATTGGCAATGCCACATGAACGTCCTGATATGGGAGTTAATAAAAATTCTTTCAGTCTTGTTACTTTGAAAAATCCTGTAGTATTTCCAGATGGACAGAAGTGATATACTAATTGGACTGGCAGCTGAAAATGACGAAGTTCATGCAGGAGAAAGCTATACCTCAGATTGTAATGCTTTTTGATGATGAAGATATTTTTGAAAAATAAGAGAGGCTAGAGAACATCAAGATATTTATAAACTTGATAGAAGAAAAGCATAACATATAAAAACCACTTTTAAATTGCTCAAACTCTTCTTAAATAATTTTTTTAAGAGTTTGAGTATATTTTAAAAATGCATAAATATGAAATGGAGGAAAAGTGATGGCAAAACCATTGTACAAGTTGCACTTGATCATTCTGACTTTGAAAAGGTGCGATAAAAGCAGCAGTATCAGTTGGGGAAGAAGTTGATGTTATAGAAGCTGGGAACAGTGTGCTTGCTACAAGTTGGGAGTGAATTAGTTGAGGTATTAAGAAATTTATTTCCTGATAAAATAATAGTAGCAGATACAAAATGTGCAGATGCAGGGGGAACAGTTGCTAAAAATAATGCTGTACGTGGAGCAGACTGGATGACTTGTATCTGTTCTGCAACAATTCCCTACAATGAAAAGCGGCTTAAAAAGCTATAAAGGAAGAACGTGGAGCAGGGGAAATTCAAGTGGAACTGTATGGTGACTGGACTTATGAACAAGCTCAGCTTTGGTTAGATGCGGGAATTAATCAGGCTATTTACCATCAAAGCAGAGATGCCTTGCTGGCTGGAGAAACTTGGGGAGAAAAGGACTTGAATAAAGTCAAAAAATTAATTGAAATGGGATTTAAAGTTTCTGTAACAGGTGGACTTAATACTGATACATTAAAATTATTTGAAGGTGTAGATGTGTTTACGTTTATTGCAGGGCGGAATTACTGAAGCAGATGATCCTGCGGCAGCTGCAGAGCATTTAAAGCAGAAATTGATAAATATTGGAAATAGAGGAATAATATGAAAAGATCTTAATAAATTAAATTTAGGAATATATGAAAAGGCTCTTCCTAAAGATATTGACTGGGTTGAGAGAATAAAACTTGTTAAAGAATGCGGATATGATTTTGTGGAAATTTCTATAGATGAAACTGATGAAAGGCTTTGCAAGACTGGATTGGTCTGATGACGAAATAAACAGAAATTCATAAGGCATTAATAGATAATGGAGTTAGAATACCATCAATGTGCTTTTAGCGGACATAGAAGATTTCCGATGGGAAGCATGGATGAAAAACTAGGAAAAGGCTATGGAGCTAATGCAAAAAGCAATAATTTTTGCAGATAAAATGGGAATTAGAACGATTCAAATGGCTGGATATGATGTTTATTATGAAAAAGGAAATGAGCAGACTAAAAAAATATTTTACTGAAAAATTTGAAAAAGGCAGTAGAATGGGCATCTTCGTACAACGTAACACTATCAATAGAAATTATGGATCACCCATTTATCAATTCCATTACAAAAATATATGGAATATGCGGATATAATTAAATCTCCATGGCTAAAGGTTTATCCGGATGTGGGAAATCTGACAGCATGGCCTGAAAATGACACGTTGAAGGAATTGGAATTAGGAATAAAAATGGAGAAATAACAGGAATTCATTTGAAAGGATACTTTAGCAGTAACTGATACTTTTGAAGGAAATTTAAGGAAGTTCCTTTTGAGAAGGATGTGTAGATTTTTCCAAAAGTATTTAAAAATTAAAAGGAATTAAATTATAAAGGACCTTTTTTGATTGAAATGTGGACTGAAAAATCAGATAATCCAATTGAGGAAGTAAAAAAGGCAAAGCAATGGATGCTGGATAAAATGAAGGAAGGTGGATTTATCTAATGCTGGAAAAACTAAAGGAGCAAGTATTTAAGGCAAATTTAGAATTGCCAAAAAGGCTAGTATTATTTACTTGGGGAAATGTGAGTGGAATTGACAGAGAAAAAAATCTGATTGTTATAAAACCTAGTGGTGTGGACTATGAAACAATGAAAGTAGAAGATATGGTAGTAGTTGATTTAGATGGAAATGTTGTAGAAGGTGATTTAAATCCTTCGTCAGATACTCCTACACATATTGAGCTTTATAAAAAGTTTCCTTCAATAGGAGGAATAGTTCATACTCATTCAACAAATGCTACAATCTGGGCTCAAAGCGGAAGGGATATTCCAGCATACGGGACAACAAATGCTGATTATTTCTATGGCTCAATACCTTGTACAAGAAAAATGACAAAAGAGGAAATCACAGGAGAATATGAAAAAGAAACAGGAACGGTAATTATAGAAACTTTTGAAAAAAGAAATCTAAATCCACAATATATTCCAGGAGTTCTTGTAAATAGTCACGGACCTTTTACATGGGGAAAAATCCTGATGAAGCTGTTTATAATTCTGTTGTATTGAGGAAGTGCAAAAATGGCAATGTTTACTGAAATGGTAAACAAAGATATAAAAGCCAATGCAACAGGAGTTACTAGATAAGCATTTCTTGAGAAAACATGGAGCTAATGCTTATTATGGACAAAAGAAAAAATAATTTATAGACCGCATTTGTTGTGTAGTAAAAAGTTTCAGCAGTTCACAAAAATCATAAAATTATGATATTATATTTCTATATGAATAAATTGATAAGGTGAAAAAATGGCTGAAAATGACAGTATAAAAACTAACTCTAATCTTGTGGAAGCATTAGGATATTATATAAAAATAAAAGACTGCAAAAAAAATAGGACTAAGAGAAATGGCAGAAATGCTAAAAAAATCAGTCCAGCTTATTTATCTAATCTGGAATCAGGCAAACATAATATGACAAATCCTCTTTTACTCATTGCTAAAAATTTTAAAAGATAGATCATCTTAAACTATTTAAAATAATAGGCTATACAGATAAAGGATATGTCAGATTTGAAGAAAGAGCTGACTAATGAGATAATAGAGGAGTTTTCTGATATAAATATCGGAGAGATAATTAAAAATTTAATGGAGATGAGTTCAGAAAAATAGAGTTAGTTAAGCAGTATATAGAACTGTTAAACAAGTAGATACTGCTTTTTATAAGAATAAAGAGACTTTCCAGTTTTATAGCTGGATGTCTCTTTTTAATATTAATTTTAGGAGGCTTTTTATGAAAATTGAAGATTTGCAAAAAGGCAAAAACATTGAGAAAAGATATTATTGAAATGATTTACAGGGCAAAATCAGGGCATCCAGGAGGTTCACTTTCGATTGCTGATATTTAGCTGTGCTTTACTGGAAGGAAATGAACATTGACCCAAAAAATCCAAAAATGGAAAACAGAGATAGATTAGTTCTTAGTAAAGGGCATGCTGCTCCTGCACTGTATGCGGCTTTGATTGAAAAAGGATTTTTAGGAGATGAAGGAAAGAATCTTATTCCAACACTTAGAAAATGGCACTCTCCGCTTCAAGGGCATCCTGACATGAAAAAGCTGGCTGGAGTTGAAATGTCAACAGGTTCACTTGGGCAAGGACTGTCTGCAGCAAACGGAATGGCTTTGAGTGCAAAAATTTACAATAACGATTTCAGAGTCTATACAATCTTAGGAGATGGAGAATTGCAGGAAGGTCAAGTTTGGGAAGCGGCTATGACAGCAGCACATTACAAGCTTGACAATTTAGTTGCGATGAGTTGACTATAACAACTTGCAGATTGACGGAAAAGTTTCGGATGTAATGGATGTCGCTCCGATTGGGGAAAAAGTTCAAAGGCATTCAAATGGAATGTAATCGAGATTGACGGGCATAATTATGAAGAAATCATAAATGCTCTTGACACAGCAAGAACAGTTAAAGGACAACCAACAGTTATCGTTGCGAACACTGTAAAAGGAAAAGGGTGTTTCATTCATGGAAAATAACGCTGGATTCCATGGAGCTGCTCCAAATGATGAAGAATATAAGAAGGCAATGGAAGAATTGAGTTAATAATAGCAGTGAAATCAATCGCCATTTCCCTTCATTTCGCAATAATAGTTATTTTAACATATTTAAATAATGGTGTATTAAAGAGAATGGCGAAAGTGCTATGCACTAACCCCGGCTTGTGGAAATAGTATTAGAAAGTTTTTAAAAATAATGAAATAAAAATAGGAGAATATGAGAATGGAAAAAAAATCAACTAGAGTGGCTTATGGAGAAGCGTTAGTTAAATTGGGAAAAGTAAATAAAGATGTGGTGGTACTGGAAGCAGACTTGTCAAAATCAACAATGACTGCATATTTTAAAAAAGAGTTTCCAGAAAGACATATAAATGTTGGGATTGCAGAGGCTGATATGATTGGAACAGCTGCAGGTATTGCAACGACTGGGAAAATACCGTTTGCTTCAACTTTCGCACATTTTGCGGCGGGACGTGCCTTTGACCAGGTTAGAAACTCGGTGGCGTATCCGCATTTAAATGTCAAGATTTGTCCAACTCACGCAGGGGTTTCGTTAGGAGAAGATGGAGGTTCACACCAGTCAGTTGAGGATGTGGCTTTAATGCGTGCAATTCCAGGAATGGTAGTGCTATCGCCAGCAGATGCAGTAGAAACAGGAAAAAATGGTCTTGCAGTGGCTGAATATGAAGGGCCTGTATATGTAAGACTTGGAAGACTGAATATACCGGTATTATTTGATGAAAACTATAAATTTGAAATAGGAAAAGCTGCAACTTTGAGAGAAGGAAACGATGTAGCAATATTAGCGACTGGTCTTATGGTTTCAGAAGCTCTTGAAGCAGCAAAATTACTAGAAGAAAAAGGAGTAAAAGCAAGAGTGGTAAATGTTTCTACGATAAAGCCGTTAGACACAGAAACAGTTTTAAAAGCGGCAAAAGAATGTAAATTTATTGTAACAAGTGAAGAGCATTCTGTAATTGGGGGACTTGGAAGTGCAGTTTCAGAATATTTATCAGAAGTTTATCCGACAAAAGTTGTAAAACATGGAATACAGGATATTTTTGGACAAAGTGCGGATGGAGAGACTATGCTTACGAATTACGGGCTTAGAGCGAAGGATATTGCAGAAACAGTGCTGAATAATTTAAAATAGTAAATTAAGTGAATAATAATAGAAAAGCCATACCAATTTTCAAAATGAGGAGAATAGGTATGGCTTTACTTAAAAAGAGGTATTTTTATGGATTTAAAAATATGATAAGCGGGACTGATATTCGGGGAATAGTTTCAAAAATACGAGGATAAGGACATTAATTTATCTGAAAAAGGAAGTTGAGTTCATAGCAAAAAGGATTTGGGCTTTGGATAACTGAAAAATGTGATGAAATAGCAAAGAATGAAAAACAGAAAGGTTAAAGTGGCAGTTGGGCACGATGCAAGGCATACAGGACCCTAAATTTTTCAGAAATTATAAGAAAAACTTTGATGGAAATGGGAATTGATGTATATGACTGGGGAATGTCAATAACACCATCGCTATTTTATGACTACGATATTTGAGGATTATAAAAGCTGATGGCGCAATGATGATAACTGCCAGCCATTTACCGAGCTACTACAATGGAATTAAATTTTTTTACGAAAAATGGGAGGGCTTCAAAAAGTGATGTTAATGAATTTCTAGAAATGGCTGAAAAACAAGAAAAAATTTGATTAAAGAAGAAAAAGGTGTAGAAACTTTAAAAATCTAGCAGATGACTATGCTTCATATATATGCGAACTAATAAAAAAATAAAATTGGGAAAAGGGATAAACCGCTAAAAACTTAAGGATAGTGATTGATGCAGGAAATGGAGCTGCAGGATTTTTGCCAAAAAGGTAATAGAAGTTTTGGGTGGAGATACTACTGGAAGCCAATTTTTAAATCCTGATGGTAACTTTCAAATCATATTCCGAATCCTGAAGCAAAAAGAAGCGATAGAATCAATAAAAAAAGCAGTTCTTGATAATAATGCAGATTTTGGAATAATATTTGATGCAGATGGAGATAGAAGCGCCTTTATAGATAAGAATGGACGTGAAATTAACAGAAATAATCTTATCGCATTGCTTAGTGAAATATTGTTAAAAGAACATTCTGGTGGGATAATTGTAACAGATTCGATTACATCGGCAGGGCTAAAAGAATTTATAGAAAACCGTGGCGGGATTCACCACAGATTCCAGCGAGGATACAAGAACGTAATAAATGAATCTATAAGACTGAATAACGAAGGAAAGTATTCTCCTCTTGCTATAGAAACGTCAGGACATGCCGCATTTAAAGAAAATTATTTTCTTGATGATGGAGCATACATGGCTGCAAGGCTTTTGATTCAGCTTGTAGAGAGCAGGGAAAAAGGGATTGAATTTACAGATGTTCTGAATGAGTTGTCTGAGCCTGTTGAGGAAATAGAAATAAGAATTCCTATAAAAGATAAAGATTTTCGGACTTGTGGAGAAAAAATTGTGGAAAACTTTAGGGAATATGCTGGAAAAAAAGAAGATTGGAGCCTAGAAAGTCCTAACTATGAAGGTGTAAGAGTAAATGTGGGTCAAAAAAGCTGGTTTTTAATCAGATTGTCGCTACATGAACCACTTTTGTGCATTAATATAGAAACAGAAAAAGAAGGAATGGGGAATGATATTTTAGAAGAATTGAAGGATTATTTTAAAAAATACGAAAAAAATGGAAATTTAAGAAAAAAATAAAAATAAAAAATTAAAAAGGTATTGATAAAATTTATAAATGTGGTAAAAATATACATGGGTTTATTACCCACTCTAACTTAAATTAGCTAAATAGTTCTTTAGCAGAAAAACTGATTAAATTCAGTTTTTCTTTTTAGTTATTTTTTGAAAAATTTAAAAAGAAAATTGAAAAATGGCTTTTAAAAATGTTAAAATTAGATGTGAAAAATAAATTTGGAAAGGAGCGTATTTAATTTTAAATATCGGATAAATAATTATGAATATAGTGTTATTTGGAGCACCTGGAGCAGGAAAAGGAACTCAGGCAAAGGAATTAATTCAAAAATATGAAATTCCTCAAATTTCAACAGGAGACATTTTGAGAGCTGCAATTGCAAAACAAGACTCCACTAGGACTGGAAGCCAAAAATTGATGGATGAAGGTAAAATTAGTTTCTGATGATATTGTAAATGGACTTGTAGGAAGCAAGACTTGCAGGAAGAAGACTGTAAAAAAAGGATTTATTTTGGATGGGATTTTCCAAGAACAGTGGCTCAAGCTGAAGAACTTGACAAAATTTTTGGCAAAAATCAAACAGAGAAATTGAAAAAGTAATCGCACTTGAAGTTAGCGATGAAGAAATTATTGAAAGAATCACAGGAAGAAGAGTATCGACTGGTAAAAATTTATCATATAAAATACAATCCGCCAGTTGACGAAAATCCAGAAGATTTGGAACAAAGAGCAGACGATAATGAAGAAACAGTAAAAAAACGTTTGGCAGTTTATAACGAACAGACAGCACCAGTATTGGACTTTTACAAAAACAAAAATAAAGTTTACAGTGTAGATGGTGCAAAAACTGGAAGAAATTACAAAAGATATAATTGATATTTTGAAAAATAGTAAATGATTTTCAAAAATTATCTAAGATTGAATTGGTAAAAATTAAGAAACTTTAGAACTTGAATTTGATTTTAGAGTAATGTTACTAAACTTATTTGATAATTAATAAAATTTTATTTGCAAAAGTACAAGATTTTTTGTAAAAAAAGTATTAAATTGTCAAATATGTATACTAGAAATTTAGAAAGAAGAAGTACAAAAAAATGATAATTTATAAAACATTGGATGAAATAAAAAAAATAAAAAAAGCTAATGAAATAATCGCAAGACTTTTTGAAGATGTATTGCCAAAACACGTAAAAGCTGGAGTTAGCACATACGAACTGGATCAAATCGCTGAAGATTACATTAGAAGTCAAGGAGCAATTCCAGGAACTAAGGGTTACGATGTAGGGCGTCCATATCCTCCTTATCCAGCTGCAACTTGTATTTCTGTAAATGAAGTTGTTGTACATGGTATTCCAAGCAAAAAGCAGATACTGAAGGAAGGGGATATTCTGACAGTTGACACAGTTACAGTGCTTGACGGCTATTTTGGTGACGCTGCGATTACTTATGCTGTGGGAGAAATTGACGAAACTTCTAAAAAATTGATGGAAGTTACTGAAAAAGCAAGAGATATTGGAATTGAGGTTGCACGTGCTGGAAATAGAATTGGAGATATTGGACATGCTATTCAGGAATATGTGGAAAGTTTTGGATTCTCGCTTGTAAGGGATTTTGCAGGGCATGGAGTAGGAAAGGAAATGCATGAAGATCCGATTATTCCAAACTATGGAAAAGCTGGAACAGGGGCTAAAATTGAAGATGGAATGGTAATCACAGTTGAGCCGATGGTAAATGTTGGTACTTATAAAGTAAAAGTTCTATCTGATATGTGGACAGCGGTTACTAAAGATGGAAAACGTTCAGCCCAATACGAACACAGCCTTGCCATTATTGACGGAAAGCCTGTAATCTTGAGTGTAAGAGATTAAAAGTGAAAGAAAGAATAAAAAAATATAAAGAAGGAGATAATTATTTTTGAGTATACTAGCATTCATATTAATAATATTTGTGGCAATACAGCACTATTGTATATTAATTCTTGAAATGTATTTTTAATGAAAGTGGAAACTGTTCAGAAAAATTTTGGATTAGAGCTAGAATTTTTTAAAAAGATGAACGTGTATGATGTCAAATCAAGGACTATACAATGGTTTTCTTGCTTCAGGATTAATGTGAGTTTAACTGAAACTGGAGAATTTCAATTTCAGATTGCAATTTTCTTCCTGATTTGTATTATTTGTGCAGCTATTTATGGTTCTGCAACAGTTTCAAAAAATATTTTTTTACTGCAGGAATACTGCTTTACTAGCGATTATGTCGCTATTACTACCATTATTATTCTGGTAAAAATACTTTAAATAAAATTTTCCAATACACCTTGAACTTAATGATAAAAATTAAAAGTTTTTAGGTGTATTTTTTCATAGAAATAATTCTAATTTTTAAAATTACTTCTCTATAAAAAAAGTTATTTATACTAAACCCCATTTGAAAATAGGAATAAATTTTTATAATAGGGTTATTTGATAGCTATTTCATAATCATTCAACTAGGGCGTGTCTGAAAACTATCAAAATAATGAATTTTTAACAAATTTTTCTAAAATCAAAATACATAAATACTGATTTTATCGTGATTTTTATAATTCATAAAATAAAAAGAACATTAAAAATAACATAGATTTTTGAGTTTTTCAGACACAGCCCTAATTACTATGTTTTTATTTTTTTGTAGGATTGCTCATCGCCGCAAAATCCTACAACCTATGGCTAGTCTACGACATTTTTCTGCACTGACAAAAACTCGCTATGCTCAAACAGTTTTGCCAGCACAGAAAAATGCTCCGACAGATCAGTTTATATTAGACTCTGTTTAAAAAGTAAAAATTATATTTTTAATTATTTGAAAAATATTAGGTTTTTATCCTTTGCTAGAAAAGTTTGTAATAAATTCGTTATTTAAATGGAGTTTAGTATAAGATTATCGTATCTTCTTGCTAATTCTATAGCTCTATCTGCTGTCCATCCTGTCAATCATATCAGTTCTATAACCAGCAAAAACTATCGAACCTCCAATTAATGTTAAAAGTAAAATCCATCTTTTTCATAAACTATTCCTTTTTCTTAAAAATTTTTATCATTTGTAAATTTATCTTATAATGATAAGTCTTGGGTTGCTTTCATCAAACATGCTTACTCCATCTACTTCATCTACTTGCCAGTCATCACCATCAATCCCTGTTCCTTGTGATCTTTCAACTATTTTTCTTACCATTTTGAACAATAAGTTACAGTATCATTTTTATAATTAAGAATAATTTTATCTGATGTACAAGCCTTAGCTTTATGTCCTCCACTTTTTCTTGTTTTTCCTTTTGCAAAACTTAATGTTCCCATTACGAGAATTAACAATACTAGTAATACTTTTTTCATAAAAATTAATAAATTCCTTTCTTAGTCGTAATATTTTTTTCGCTAAATTTTATCATACTAAACTAAGATTTTCCCTTTTTGAGTTTAAAAAAATTAAAATTTAATAAACAGAATATACACTAACTGTTTTAAAGAGGTAAATATTTCAATATTATTGAAAAATTTTTTTATAGGAAAAATTTCTTTAACTTCATTTAGGTTTGCTAGTTTTAGAATTTTACGGATTTAGGAGGTTAGGAGGTATATTAAGATTTAGTTTTTCGTATATAATAAGTAGTGAATAATAGATATTTATAATATTAACAACTTTTTAATTCATTTAAAATTGTAATCAAATCAAAATATAATGTATCTTAGATTTTCGATATCAAAAATTGTGAAGAAAAATTTGTTTTTATGATTTTTGATAAAAATTAATCGAAAAATTAAATTATTAAATATTTTTATTTGAAAATTTATGGAAAGAGTAATTAATTTATGAAAAATTAATATTAGGAATATTTTTATTAGGGATAATTGTATTTGGTCGTCCTGGAGAAGTTGGGAAAAAGGATATTGGGAAACAAACGGGTATTGTCAGAATGGTGTTATTCTAAAGAAATGGGAAATTGAAAGAGGAGATTTTTTTCACCAATAACAAAAAGCGAGAGTAAAATATGAAGTTTGTGTACTGGATGGATTAAGATATAGAAATATTATTGCTGAATTGGAAGGAAGAGATGATTTTCAAAATTCAGAATTGAGAAACTATATTGAAATAGTTGACAGTCCAACGACAGTGAGATTACGATAAAAGAATTCTTTATTTAAGAATATGGAATTAGTTAAGTTGTAATTTAAGAATTTGATTGCAGAGTTAAGTATAAAAAAATATTTTTTAAAAAGGAGATTTGAAATGAGAAAAATACTACTATCATTGTTTTTGGTAGCTACTTTATCATTTTGCAAGAAGTGTAAATGAAACAGTTGCATGAGATAAGAAGAGATTATAATGAGACTAATAGTTATAAAAATTATGATGTTGTAACTCAACCTGCTGAAAAATGACAGTGATTGGGATATAAAAAATATTATAGAAATGGTAACTTAAGAAAAGTCGTAACATCTGGAGGGATGGACGTGTGCAGAAACAACTGAATATTATCTGAAAAATGGACAGACATATTTTTAAATATTTTTGTGAGAAAAATTTATTATAATGGTGTTAGTAGAGAAGATGAAAGATATTATTATGATGAAGATGGGGAATTAGTAAGATTCATAGATGGTTCAGGAGAAGTTTACGAAGATGAAGATGGATTAGATGGTGATTATGGATTTTACGGAAATCAAAAATGGGAAGACTAAATAGATTTAAATTAAACAAATTTTGAAAAGGAGAGAAATTAAAAATGAAAATTAAGAAAAATCAATGTTATTTGCATTTTTACTGGCTGCGGTAGTTAGCTGTGGAGGAGGGGTGGTGGAGGTTCGAGTAGTGATGCTTCCACGCCTGTTAATATGGAAAGTAATTTAAAGACGGATTTATCTGAAGCTGCTACCTTAAAAGTAGATGCAGGTAGACTTGGAGTGCCAGTACAACCAGAATTTATAAAAAGAAGGATTTGAAAGTTATTATGATAAAGCAGGATTAGTGAGTTATCCTCTTTCCTCTGTAGAAAATCAAATGGTTAATAGCGGTTCAGCACTTTTTAAGAATAGATAGTGTAAATCATACACAATCATTAGAAGAGCAAGTAAAAATAAATTTAATTCTTATAATCTATCAAATTTAACAGCAAATATGAAGAAAGGTTCAACCTTACTTTTTAATAGGTGGTAATTCTTCACTTAAATTATCACAGATAAAAAGATGATTTATTCTCACAATTAAGTAGTAAACCGACTATAAGTGGAAATAAAAATGAATACAGTCAGATAGTGTTTATCGGCGGAAACTTTGGAATAGATAAAGATGTAAATCTTGATTATAATGAAGATATGTATAATAGAATAAAAATATATGATTCTAACATAGTTAATGAGGCTACAATAAAAGGAACTAAAAGATAACTTGGTAGGTATTGGGCAGAGAGAAAAAATAATTTTATTTTTGCTCCATCAATAACATATAGTGGAAATATACTTATAAATGGAGGAACAATAAATCTAAGTGGTAATAATTCAATAGGGATATTTAATGCTGGTTGGAAAAATTGCTGGAATACAAAATAATGGGAATATTATTGTGAGAAAAATTCAACAGGTATATATGTCATAGATAAAAAAGTATGGAGCAATGCAAACAGGAACAAAACATAGAAAATAATGGGAATATTGAAATCGGAGAAAATTCAGAAAGGAATATATTATCAAGCTGATGAAGCAGAACAAGGTTATAAATTTGATGCCAATATTTTAAATGCAGGTATGATAAAAAAAGTGAAGAGGAATGGAGCAATAGGAATGTTCCACAATTCATCTTCTCCAGCCAAAAAAAATCTAAAAAATACAGGAACAATAGAATTGACAGGAGATAAATCTATTGGAATGTTTGCAACAGGGAATGGAAAATATGATGTGGAAAATAGTGGTAAAAATTATAATGAGAATTCTAGCAGCAAATCTAATCCTAGTATCGTCAATGTACACAAATAATAAAAATATTCTTTTGAATAATACAGGAATAATAACTTTAGGAAAGAATTCAATAGGGCTATATGGAATAGAAACAATAAAGACAGGAGATCTTGTAAATGGATATGTGCCTGCTCATTATTCAGTTGTGAATGCCCCAAAGTGCAAAAATTGAACTTTCTGGAAAAAGGGGCAACAGGAATATATTTAAGTGATGGTGCAATAGGAATCAATGATGGAACAATAACAACTGTAAATGCAGACGGTGGAAAGCATCAGGAGTTATTGGAATAAAAAGATTCTCAGTTTACAAATAACGGAACAATTTCTGTAAACAGAAGGAAGTGTTGGAATTTATGGAAATGGGAATAATGCTGTTTTGAAAAATAAGGTGTAATAGCGGCAGGAAGAAATTCAGTTGGAATGTACTCGACAAATGGAGCTAATATAGAAAATAATAAAACTATAAAAATTAACAGCGATAATACTGTTGGAATGTATTTGCTGAAAAATTCAAAAAGGAATTAATAATGGAGAAATAATCACTGGAAGGAATAGTAAATAAAGCAGTAGGGTGGCAATTGGAAAAAATGCGGAGTTTACAAATAATGGTAAAATAGTTATGAATTCTAACAGAAGGTGCAGGAATTGTAATTGCTAATGGTGGAATTATCAAAAATTATGGAAATATTCAGATTACAGGAGAAAAATTCGTCAAGAGAAAAAAGTGACAATATTATTATAAAAATAAGAAGGGATTACAAGTACACTTTCATCAACAAGAACAACAGCTTCTTCATTAGGAATCTATGTAGACACCCTAGGAAGAACAAAACCAATTGAAGGGCTTTCTAATTTAGGTTTAAACAATGCTGATTTATTAATTGGTGCAGAAGCTACTGAAAAAACTAATGCTACTGAAGTTACAGTTGGAAATGAGGTGCTTGAACCGTTTAATAAATCTATTCAATCAAGCAATATTGCTAACTGGAATGTAAAACTGGTTCGTTAGTTTGGAAGCAGATTCTAAAATTGAAAATAACAAAGTTTCAAAAAGTTACATTAAAGAAACAGTCTTATGCCAAATTTGCTGATAGCAAAACAACCGAGGCTGTGGCTAAAGGGCTGGATGAAAAATATACTGAAACTGCTGCAGATTCAAAAGATAAGCAAATATTTAACTATTTAAATAGTTTAAATGACACTAAAGCTCTTGGGAATACTTACCGTGAAATTAATGGAAGCCAATATATCAACGTTCAACAAAGAATTGCTCAGACTGACAATATTTTTAGAAAATAAACTTTTAGACTTGCAAAAGGATAATTTTGATAAATCAGGACATCACGTTTCAACATTCTTTAGACGTGATAATCACGATCCAAAAACTTTGGAAATCCCTGATTCACACAGTACAGCTTATGGAATTTCATATTTATTCAGCAATGCTGATTTAAAGCAAGGAATTTATGCTGGAACTGTTATTAACAAATTTAAATTCAAAGATAATGGCAGATCAAGAGAAAATGTTCAATGTTTAAATTAGGTGCTTACAAAACTTTTGACTTGAATGATTTAGAATGGACATTAAGTGGAGATGGTTTTGCTTCTCAAAATGATATGAAGAGAAGATTTGTGATTGGAAATAACGTTTATGAAAACAAAGCTGATTACAATACTTATGGGTTTGCAATTAAGAATGAATTAGGTAAAACTTTCCAGGTTGGAGAAAATGTTACAGTTAAACCTTATGCCGCTTTAAAACTTGGTTATGGTAAATTTACAAATATTAAGGGAAAAAGACAGGGACTTTAAATATGGAAGTTAAAGGAAATAATTTTTATTCAGTTAAACCAGCTTTAGGAGTTGAAGTTGGATATTCTGCTCAATCATGGAAAACTCTAAATTTAAAGCTTCTTTAGGACTGGCATATGAGACACGAGTTAGGAAAAGATTGAAGATAATATAAATGAAGCAAAATTTGCAAATACGAATACTAAAAATTAACTTAAAAGGTGCTAAAGATGAAAGACGTGGAAACTTTAAGAGCAACTTGAAAGTTGGATTTGAAGCAGGTAATTTTAATTTCTCAGTAAACGGAGGATATGATACGAAAGATAAAAAAATTCACATATTGGCATGGGACTTGGTGTTTCGTTTTAGAGAAATAGAAAAATGTAAATTAATAGAGACAATCTTAGAAAATATAACTTTTTAAGATTAGTCTCCTATTTTAATAATTATTTATAAAAATAGAAAGGAAAGTAATATGAATAAAAAGTATTCTAATTTTAGCCTGTGTTGCAATATTTGCATTTTTTTCTAGGCGGAGCTTTTTAGTGTACAGTTCGTATATAAAAACGCAGGAATTGCAAGCGAAAGTGAAACTAGAACAAGAAAAGACAAAACAGGAAATGATAAAAAGTCAGAACGAACAACAGCAAATGGCACAAGTAACAACTTCACTGGAAACCTCGACACCAGTGGCTGCTAAAAAGGACAAATTATGAGGCTGGAGTTGATGGATAGAATGAGCTCCGTTCCAGAAAAATAATATGACAAATGCAGGTGAAGTATTTGAGGCTTGGGATAAAGAATTGAATAAAATTTATAAACTTATTATATCTGAATTACCAGAAAGCCAAAAATAAAACTACGAAAATGAAGAAAGAGCTTGGTTAAAAAGAAAAGATAAAGAAATGGATAAAGCAGCGGAAGAAATGGCGATGGGAAGAGACGAAAAATGGAGAATTGGTAGGCTGTGGAACAGGTTGTGGACATGCTTCAAGAGCAATTAATATTGAAATGACAAAAGAAAGAACGATAGAGCTTGCTAGAATGTATGATAAGTTGCATGCTAATTAAATTATGGGAAATAGACAAAAGCTAGGAGTGATTCTTTTTATAAAAAGATTATATTAGATGGTGGAAAGCAATATATTACGATGAAAATACAGAATATGTATTACTAAAATCTCGAAAACGTTTAGAAATATAAGTGTGTAGATGGAGCAGGTTATATTAAGATTTACGATTTTTCCAAATGAATCAAATGAAAGATTGTATATTAAAAATTAAAAAGGCTGTTTTAAAAATTGACAGCCTGTATTTTTATACATTGAAAAATAAAATAATAAATCATAAACTTCTTGTAATAAATGCTTTAGTGTTGCATTATACAATAAATTAGTTTTTATAAAGGAAATATTTCATAATTTTATGTTTGCTTCTTTTTTAAATTTTTATTTATTGAAACTGTATTTTTGTATTTTCCTAAATGTTTATTTTTCATTCGGATTTTTCCAGCTTCTAACAATGTACTTTTTCACTAAATCCTTTTTCATATCCTTTTTGTTTCAAACCATTCTGTCTTGCTCGCTTCTGTCTGAGCTTTTTTATCTTTTTTTCAGTCAAATCCTTACCATTTTTAATTTTTAAAAATACATCTCAGGATTAACTCTGTTGATAAGCCCTTTTCCACGCATTTCAAAGGCTACCTCAAAATGTAAATGTGGAGCATGTGTTCCACTTGCATTTCCAGTTGTACCTGTTTTGGCAATCACTTGCCCAGCTTTTACTGTATCTCCAATTTTTACATTCACTTTACTTAAATGACAATATCTGATATATTTTTATCTGCATTGTATTTGGATCATAGTTTTTGCTGTATGCCCATTCTCTTGCACTTTCCTTAGGGCTTGAAATTTTTCTTTTTATTTTTTTCAAGTTCCTTTGGATCAACTTCCATGTAAAAATTCAATCCATATCCAGTTTTATCTACATACATATCCACAATTTTTCCATCTAAAACAGCATAAACATCCGTTCCTGGCAATGCAAAAATGTCAATTCCTTGATGTCCTCTTGCCCCATTACTTCGAGTTAGTCCAAATTTAGCCCAGTCAGGATAAACTTCATACGAAAAATTATAATAGGTAACTTGCGGGTTTTTACTGGATTAACTCTAAAAATTTTATCATCTTCATCTTCTTTTTCCAGCAGTATTAGAAGATTTTTGTATTTTTATTACTAGATACTATTCCAAAAATTATAAGTCCTAAGACTAATAAAGATGTTATCCCTATAATTATTTTTATATTCGATTTTAAATTTTTTATCATCTTCTCTATTTTATTTTCCGAGGCTTCATCAGATTTCTTATTTTCATTATTCATAATTTTATAACTCTCCTTCTTTTCTTTTTATTTTTCTTTATTTAAAACATATTCCTCAATGTAAAAATTAGAAATGTGAAGAAAAATCCCTCTATTTTCTGATATTCTTTTATTTTTCTTCCTAGCTTCTAATTTTGACGAACATACTGATAAAATTCGATGTTTTTCTTTATTTTATCTTTATCAGTATAATAAAAATGAGAAAGTACATATAATTTTTGATTTTTGAATTGCCAATTTCTACATCATCTTCTTTATAATAAGTAACATAACCACCTTCCCCATCCAACATATTTATCTAAATAATGTTTTTCTAGTCAGAACCCATCCAAGTGTGAACAAAATCCTTTAATTTTTATATTTTTCCAGTGCCTTCAATCCTTCTTCCTTTGTATAGTAGGCACCTAAAAACCTTGCTTCGTCATTCCCACTTATATTTATCATAGACATCTCATAATCATATCCATGTGATAAAATCCATATTTCCATAGTTTCTCCTAATTATTTAAGACTTTTAGATTTAAACCCTTTTGTGTAGTAATCTTTCCCAATTATCATGGTTCTAATTTTAAATCCTTCAGGAAAATCCCTAAAACCTTTCATTTCTTTCCATCTATCAACAATTTCCAATGCCTTTTCCTTTGTTGAAAAAGCCTATCAATTTATCATCATCCTTTTCATCTCTATGATACAGCATGTATACTTTTTCTTATCTTTTGTTTTTCAGATTTCACAATTTGTTCTCCCTTTTTACAAAAATCAATAAACTTATAAAAATCAACACATTCATAATTTCAAAAACTTTATCTCTTTTTCAACTCACAAACAACTTCACTCAAAATATCATAGTCAGCTCCATTTTACTTTTCTGACTAATTTCCACCGAAGTCCTATCTTTTCTAATAATCTCAATCATTTTCATCACTGCCCATTACAGACGCATTATTTGCCACTATAATATCCAAATTTTTCTTTTCCAGCTTTTTTTAAGGCATTTTCCTTATCTCATTAGTTTCTGCAGCAAATCCAACTAATAGCTGTTTTTCCTTCTTTTTGCTCATCTCTAATAAAAATATCAGGATTTCTAACCAATTCTATAACAAAATCTGAGTCAGATTTCTTTATTTTTCCTTTTTGTATTCTTTTGGCTCTGTAATCAGCAACTGCCGCTCAAGCTATAGAAAATATCAATATTTTCAAAATACTCATCCAACTTTTTCATACATTTCAAGTGCCGATTCCACAGAAATAAAATTTTTCAAGCCCATTTGGAACTTTCAAATCCGTAGAGTCCACTAACTAAAAGTTACTTCTGCTCCCCAGATCAGCAGCCGCTTGAGCAAGTGAATAACCCATTTTCCCACTTGATTATTTGACAAATATCTGATTGGATCAATATTTTTCCTTTGTTCGCCCACTCGTTATAAGAATTTTTGCCTTTTAGCGCAGTATCAAAATTTTCTATTTTTTTGAAAAATGCTGTATCTTTCTATTTCATCGACAATATCTTCTGGCTCGCTCATTCTCCCCTTCGCACTGTAATTGCAGGCAAGCAGTCCTTCTTCTGCATCAATAAACCTATATCCAAAAGATTTCAGCTTATTAATATTTTCTTTTAAAATCGGATTTTCATACATATTCACATTCATTGCCAAGGCAAAAATACTAGCTTTCTTATCGAAACAGCAGAAAAGGATTGTCGTAAAGCATATCATCTGCAATCCCGTTTGCTACCTTTCCAATTATATTATAAGTCGCAGGTGCAATCAAAACCATATCTGCCCAATCTGCAAGTGAAATATGCTCCACCTCATAATGCGGATTACTATCCCACATATCCACATAAATCCTATTTCTTGATAAAGTTTCAAGAGTCAAAGGTCCAATGATTTTTGTAGCATTTTCAGTCATCACAACTTTCACATTATATCCTTTCTTTTTCAAAAGCGATACAATCCCAGCTGATTTATATGCCGCAATTCCACCTGTAACTCCTACTAAAAATATTTTTTCATTTTCCCTCTTGTTAAATCAAAAATTACAATAAATTATAATCTGTACTTCCATCCTTATTATCCTTAATTTCTATCCCAAGTGCTTTTCAATTCATCCCGAATTTCATCGGATAATTTGAAATTTTTCTCCTTCTTGCCTTACTTGCAATTTTATCAACAATTCAATTAATTTTTGTCAATTCCATATTTTCTCCATCTTCCTCCTTTACAGCATTTTCTACTTCAATCGCTATTCCAAACACATTTTCTATTTTTGCCTTCAAAGAATCATAAGATTTTATTTCACTAATAAATTGTGGAAAACTCATTTTCGTTTGTGGAAATAAATTTATTTGTTTCCCTAATCTGATCAAAAATAGTCGCTAGTGCCTGTGGCGTGTTCATATCCTCATTCATCGCCTCTTCATTTTTATCAAATTCATCAATTTTTGAGAAAAATTCTGAAATTTTTAACATTTTTCTATTTTTCATTCTTATATTTTTCAACAATATTTTCAAATTTATTCATTGATTTTACAATATTTTTGCAAAAGCTTTTTGTATCCTCCATATTCTCGAATGAAAAGTTAATTGGCTTTCTGTAATGAGTGCTAAGAATAAAAAGTCTTACTACATTCCCAGAAAATTTTTCAAGTATTTCACGAAGCAAAAAGAAATTTCCTAGCGATTTTGACATCTTGTCGCCATTTATCTGAATAAATCCGTTGTGAAGCCAGTAATTTGCAAAATTTCCGTGATAAGCGCACTTGCTTTGGGCAATCTCATTTTCATGATGTGGAAAAACTAAATCTGTCCACCGCCGTGAATATCAAATGTATCCCCAAGATATTTTTTTGCCATCGCACTACATTCAATGTGCCAGCCAGGACGCCCTTCTCCCCAAGGCGATTCCCAAAACGGCTCTCCATCCTTCTTTTTTTCTTCCAAAGTGCAAAATCTACTGGATTTTTCTTAATTTCGACACATCAATCCTAGCCCCAAGTTCCAGCTCCTCAATTTTTCTGATTTGATAATTTTCCATAATCCTTATATTTTCACCTCAAAATAAACATCCCCATCTTTCTCATAAGCAAACCCGTTATCAATTAATTTTTGGATAATCTCAATAATTTCTGCCATATTCTCAGTAACCTTAGGTCTTTTCACACTATCAAGAATATTCAGCTTGGTGATATCCTCAAAAAAATATTTTATATATTTTTCCGAAAACCTCACTGCAGAAGTCCCTTCTTCGATAGACTTATTTATAATCTTATCATCCACATCCGTAAAATTCTGCACAAACTCAACTTCCATCCCTTATGCTCAAAAATACCGTGCCAACGTATCAAAAACCACAATCGGACGTACATTCCCCAAATGTATGTAGTTATAGACAGTGAGGCCCGCAAACATACATTTTTACCTTATTTTCTTCTATTGTCTTAAATTCTTCAATTTTATTTCGTCATTGTGTTGTAAAGTTTCATTTTTATTCTCCCTGCTTTTGAAAACTTTTAATTTATAAAAATCTCTCTTAACATAAATTTCCTACTTCAAAAATAACCACAGTACACCCAATTCCACTTCCATTCTGATTAGCATCCTTAAATTCTGTCACATATTTTGAAGTTCTTAGATATTCGTGGATTTTTTTCTTAGAACCATTGTTCCTTTTCCGTGAATTATGTAGATTTCGTGGTAGCCTGTGAGCATTGCTCTGTCCATATATGTTTCTAGTTCTGCGATTGCTTCGTCGGCGTTCATTCCACGTAAGTCGATTTCTCCTCGTACTTGGGAAGTTCGTTTTAATGAGGCGAAAGTTTTTGAATTTGTTTGTCTTTTTTGGATTTTTACAATGTCGTCAGTTGATACAACCAGCTTTAATATTCCCAGTTTGTACTTGGATACGGTTGTTTGGCATTATTTTTCAAAGATTTTTCCATTTTGATTCATTGTTTTACAAGTACTTCTTCTCAACAGCAAAAATCTACATTTTGAGTAACGACTTTCTTTTCCTTTACATTTTCTTTTATCCGTAATAAATGATTCACGTAGCATATTCAGGCTTCTTTGAGCATTTTTGGCATCTTCTTTTTAGATTCCTCACTGTTAATTTTGTCAATTAGGTTTTTGGCTTTTTGCCTGCATATTTTTCAAGTAATTGTCGGAGCTTCTTCGTAGGCACGTTTATAATATCATTTTTTTCATTTTCAAGTTTTATCATATTTTTGCTCATAAATGCTCTTTTGCTTGTCAAGTTCAGTTCTTGTAGCTTCTAATTGTGCCTGCATTGTTTCCAGCTCATCATTTTCCTTTATTGATTTTAGCATTTCTTCGACACGCTGATTATCTTCACTTATGTAGCTTTTGCATTTTCAATCACTTCTTCGCTAATTCCATATTTTCTTGCAATTATAAAGGGCGTTACTTTCTCCGGTATTCCTTCTAGCAGTCTGTACGTTGGAGATAATGTTTCCACGTCAAATTCCATTGAAAGCACTTTTAATTCCTGTTGTATTAAAAGGCATAGGCTTTTAGCTTCGCTGTAATGGGTTGTGATTATGGAAGTTACATGCTTTTGTTCAGATAATCAATGATTGCCATTGCAAAAGCACGCCTTCCATTGGATCAGTTCCACTTCCCAACTCGTCCATCAGTACAAGCGATTTACTGTTTGCATGTTCAATTATATCTTTTATTTTGCTAACATGCCCTGAAAATGAGGATAAGTTTTGCTCCAGACTTTGTTCGTCCCCAATGTCAGCCAGTACATTGTGAAAATATCCAATTTCAGTTTTTTCATTTGCAGGAATCGGGATACCAGATAATGCCATAATTGTAGAAAGTCCAGCCACTTTTCAATGTTACTGTCTTCCCTCCAGTATTAGGGACCAGTGATAAGCATTATATTTTCAGGATTCCCAAGTTCAAAGTTAATCGGCACAACTGTATTTTCATCAATTAGTGGATGTCTTCCTTCAACCAGTTTCAAATATTCTTTATTAATAATTTTTGGAACAATACATTTCTTATTAACTGAATAAGTCGTTTTTAGCATCAATAAAGTCCAGTCTTTCCAAAATTTCTTTAATTTTCAGAATTTCTTCCTTTTTCGTTTTACAAGTTCTGTAATTCTAAGCAGTATTTTTCTAATTTCCTCACGTTCACGAGCCTCATATTCACGCAATTTATTATTTAATGAAACAACATTTAAAGGCTCGATGTAAACTGTGCTTCCTGTTGCAGACCTATCATGTTCTATTCCTTTAATAAGCCCTTTAAAATCTGTCTTTACAGCAATTACGTATCTATCATTTCTTTGAGTTATTATTCTTTTCCTGAATAGCATTTTGCAGTACTTTTTATTGGAAATCAGCTCGATCAAATTTCTCTTTTATATTTGCATTAATATTCTGTTTCTGCCTTCCTCACATCACGAGAGTCCAATCGAAGCCTCGTCCTTTAATACCCCTTCATCATTAATCGCTTCTGAAATAAAGTTCTCAATATCTTAACTTCCTCAACATCACTAAACAAATTCCAAATTGTTCTATATTTATCCCTAACATTCTTAGCCCTACTTTTAGAAATTCTAAAAATTGTCAAATTTTTCTTCAAAACTACTAAATCCTCAGCACTCAAATAAGAACCAATAATATCAATAGAATTCATCATTCTAGTAATATCCACAAGCCCTGCAAAGTTTCCAAACCATCATCATACTTATAAAAGTCAATCATCTCCATCATAAGCATAAGTTCCTTATCCAAAACTGACTTTTCCTTTATAATATCAATATCCAGAAACTTTTCTTTTGTTTTTCTAATCTTGATAAATCAATGAGTTCATTAACTATCTTATAAAAATTCAATACATCATAATTTTCCATTTTCTTTCCCTCAACATTCTTTTTTCTTTTTATTTTAATATTTTTAAAAATCCTATATTCTTATTTAAATTATATGAAACAAATTATTGTTAACAAAGATTTTTCTTGATAATTTTATGCTTTTTCTTTTTATAAAGCAAAGAGACAGTCACCATCCCTTTGCAATCCCCGCTCGTCTAAAGCATTTTTGAAATAAAAATGAAACTCACTACAGTAAAAACTTCGCTCAAACAATCATTTTCATTCCAAAAAATCACGACAGTTTTAATTTAATTACAACAGTTAATTTAACTAAAACAAATAATAAAAAAATAAAAATTCACTATGTAAACAAGTCCACTTAAATTAACTAAAATAACAAAATTATTTTTAAAAATATTTTTGTAAATTTTTATATTTTTCTAAAATTATAACACATTTATAATAATTTAAAATCGCTATTTAATATGAAACGTTTTTTATGATATAATTTAAAAAGTAAAATACTAAAAATAAATAATTTAAACAATAAACACAATTACTATATATAGAAAGAGAGTGTGAATTAAATGAATCCTAAAAATTTACCAATAACTCTCTATCGTCAGTTAAACTTGACGAACGTCAGGAAAATTTGCTTTCTCATAATAGACTGTTTGCAAATCTTTTAGGTGAAACAATTTTTTAGATATGCAGGTTTACATATTTATGAAGTTACTGAAAAAAATTAAAAGAGGCTTCTATCAAATATTATGAAACAAAAGAATCAGGAAGCTAGAAAAAAACTTATCATCTTTTTGTTCAGATCTTACTGATGTGGAAATTTTACGTGTAATAGAAGTTTTTCAATTTTTGCGGCACTTGCCAATATTGCCGAAGATGTGTATCAGACTCACGAGCAGCGACATGCGAAAATTTCTAACAAGTTACAAATCGGAACTCTTGAAAAAAATCATTGCAAAATTTGAAAGAAAAAGGTATCAGTCAGGAAAAAAATATTGAAAGCTATGGAAAAAGTTTCAATTGTTCCTGTTTTAACAGCACATCCGACACAAGTTCAAAGAAAAAGTATTTTGGATTTGACAAAAAATTAACTGATATTCTGGACAAATATGAAAATGTAAAATCTAATCAAATTGATGAAAATGAATGGTTAAATGACTTAAGTCGCGGTATTCAGATTTGGTGGCAAACTGCGATGCTACGTGCGACAAAATTACGTGTGACAGATGAAATAAGCAATGCACTAAGTTACTACAATATTACGTTTTTTAATGAAATTCCTGCACTAATGAATAAATTTCAGGAAATTTCAAAGGCATTAGGATATTCAGAAATGAAATCTCAAGCTCTTGTGCCGCTGACAATGGGGATGTGGATTGGTGGAGACAGGGATGGAAATCCTTATGTTACAGTAGATACTTTGGAACAGTCTGCACAGGATCAGGCTATAAAATTATTTCAGCACTATTTTAACGAAGTACAGGAAATTTACCGTGAGTTATCAATGTCGGTATCTTTATCAAACGTAACACAAGAATTGCAAAAATTGGCAGAAGCTGCAGGAGAAGTTTCACCGCACCGTACTCGTGAACCATATCGTCGTGCCTTGACAACAATAAGAGACCGATTGCTTGCAACAGCTTATAATCTTTGTGATTATTATCGTGATTTGTGCCCCCGAAAAGAGAAAATGGAGTCGACATACCTTATAAATCAGTCAACGAATTTACAGATGATCTGGTAACTGTAGCAGAATCTTTGAAAAAAAATAATAGTGAATTTTTGGCAAAAGGAAAGTTGACAAACTTAATAAAGTGCAACAAAAAAATATTTGGATTTCATCTTGCAACGATTGATTTAAGACAAGATTCCAGCGTTCATGAAGTCTGTAGCAGAACTTCTAAAAAGTGCAAATATTTTAGAAGATTATTTAAGTTTATCAGAAAATGCTAGATGTGAAATTTTTATTAAGAGAACTTGAATACGATCCGAGAATTTTAAGTGATTCTACTATTCCTCAAAGTGAAACATTAGCTTCGGAGCTTGCAATTTTTTAGAAAAAAACAAAATCATTAAGAGATCGTTTTGAAATAAAATTATTGAAAAATCTAATTTCTCACGCCACAAGCGTTTCTGATATGCTAGAAATAGCAATTTTATTAAAAGAAGCCAATCTTGCAAAAGGTTACAACGGAAATGAGTTCTGTGATTTACAAATCGATACCGCTTTTTTGAAACAGTGGAAGATTTAATCGCTGCCCCTGATATTTTGAGAAAATGGTTTAATTTGCCGTTAGTACAAAAATGGATGGAAAAAAACGGAAGAAAACAGGAAGTTATGCTGGGATATTCAGATAGTAACAAAGATGGTGGATATTTAAGCTCAAGCTGGTCTTTATATAAAGGCACAAAAAGAGCTAACTGCTATCGGACGTGAATTTGACGTGGAAATTTCATTCTTTCATGGACGTGGTGGAACTGTCGGACGTGGTGGAGGACCAAGCTACGAAGCCATTTTAGCACAGCCTGAAGGAAGCACACACTGGAACAATCAGACTTACAGAACAGGAGAAGTAATCGGAGCAAAAATACGGAAATCCTGATTTAGGATTTAAAAATTTAGAAGCACTAGTTTCTGCAGCTTTTAGAATCCTGCGCCTTGACAACTGAAGATGCAAACTGGGAAGAATACGAGCAGATTATTGAAGAAGTTTCAAATTTAAGCTATTATGCCTACCGTGATTTAGTTTATAATACTGAAGGTTTTTCAAATTTTTTCTTTGAAGTTACTCCGATAAACTTTATTGCAGGGGCTAAATATAGGTTCAAGACCTTCTTCGCGTAAAAACTCAGACATTAGAAAGTTTAAGAGCGATTCCATGGGTATTTTCGTGGTCTCAGGCAAGAATAATGCTGCCAGGATGGTACGGTGTCGGAACTGCATTTTACAAAATGGATTGATAATAATGATGAAAAGCTGGAAATTTTACAAGAAATGTATAATGAATGGCCATTTTTCAAATCAACAATTTCAAATGTTGAAATGGTTCTTTCAAAATCAGATTTATCAATTTTTCGTGAATACGTAAAACTTGCAAGTGATCAGGAAACTGCACAAAAATTTTTTTAAAGAAATAGAAAAAGAATGGATCTTGACAATTGATATTTTTGAAAAATTACAAAAAGATGTTCTTCTTGCAGATAATCTAGAACTTGTCAGCAGTTTAAGAAACCGTTTGCCATATTTCGATTCAATGAACTACTTGCAAATTGAGCTAATAAAACGTTCAAGAGCTGGAGATAATTCTGAAGAACTTCGAAAAGCAATCCATATTTCAATAAATGGACTGGCAACAGGACTTCGTAACAGTGGATAATAAAAATTAAAATTAGTTAATTTTTATCAATTTTGATTAAAACATAATTTTTAAAAGGGGCATTAGCCTCTTTTATGCTTTTATTTACATAAAACATAACAACCTAATTTAAATTTCCATAAAAATACGAGTAAGAATTGTATATCCATTAAAATAAAGATTCGAAGTAATATAAAAATTTTAATTCAAATTTTTGGAGGGTAATGTGCTAAAATCATTGTAGGAGGAAATTTTATGTATAAGGCTGTTGTAAGTGATCTGGATGGGACGCTTTTTGAATGAAGAGCATAAGGTTAGTCCGTTCACAAAGGAAACGATTGAATTGTTACTGGAAAAAGGGATAAAAATTTTATATTGCAACTGGACGAGGTTATGTTGGAGCAAAAGGAAATAATGGACGAAATTGGATTGAAGATTCCTTTGATTACATCAAACAGTGCCAGAATTATAGATGAAAATGGAGTAGAAATTTACGTCAACAATATTGAGCAGAAATATGTGGATAAAAATTTTTCAATTGACTATAAATCATTTGATAAAGGAATAATTTTTAAATGGGTTCTCAGGCAATCATTGGTACGTAACAGAAGATGCCAGAGTTATTTTTTTATACACAAAAAACCAAATAGAAAGCAATATCCAGAACAGATTGACTGGAAAGACTTTGAAAAACTTGCTTTTTACAAAAATATTTTTTTCTGGGCGAACACGAAAAATTGCTGAAAATTGAAAAGGAAGTCCGAAAAAGTTACAAATGGGGAAGTTAATATCGTATTTGTAAATGAGAAAAGTCTGGAGATTTTTTTCAAAAAGACTGCGATAAGGCTGTGGCTGCAGGGTTTTTACTGCTACGAGATGGATTAACATTGCAAGATGCTGTTTTCATTTGGAGACGGATTTAACGATTACGACTTTAATAACTCAGACTGGACTTGGATTTGCGATGAAAAATTCGATTTACAGATTGCTTGAAAAACTAACGGATACTGAAATTGTTGGAAGTAATGCAAAGCGATGGAATGGCTAAGAAAGTAAGGGAAATTTTTTAATCTTTAAGAAAACATTTTAATAAATAAAAAAATAAGAAAGGAAGGTAAATAAATAATGAACAAAAGTAGCATTAGTTGTAGACGATACATCTTATATTAGGGAAGATATAAAAAGATATTCTAGAGGATCAAGGATACAAGGTATTTGAAGCAAGTGACGGACTAGAAGCTGTGGAAATGTATAAAAGTAAATCCCACAATTGTAACAATGGACATAAATATGCCAAGAATGCATGGATTAAAAAGCCACACAAGTCATTACCGACTTTGACAAGGACGCTAAGATTATGATATGCAGCACAATGGTTATATTTTCCAAACTATATGAAAATGGGGAAAGAAGCTGGAGCAAAAGGCATTTTTATCAAAACCTTTTTGATGAACAAGGAATTTATGAATGAATTTTTCAAAAATTATTTTTATAAAATTTTTTCATCTAAAGAATATAAATAAAAATTATTTAACATAAAAAGAAGGAGAAAAATAAAATGTTTAAAGGCTATTGTAAGTGACTTGGATGGTACGCTTTTTAAATGCAGAACACAAAAGTAGTGAATTTACTAGGGAAACAGTGAAATTATTATTACAAAAGGGATTAAGTTTTTATATTGCAACTGGGAGAAATTATTTGGGAGCAAAGAGGCTATGGATGAGCTTGGGTGTGAAAAATTCCGTTGATTACTTCACATGGCTCTGCTGCTTTTGATGAAAGATGGGAATGAGATTTTTTTCAAATAGGCTGAAAAAGAGAATATTTGGACAAGGTTCTTAATATTGATTATAAAGCGTTTGGGAAAGATATTATTATAACTGGGTATTCTGGACCAAACTGGTTTGTTACTGAAGATTTGAGAGAATATTTTTATAATAAAAACCGGATAGAACTAGATACCCAAAACAGATTACTCCTAGCGAATTTAAAAAAACATGATTTTTGCAAAAATATTTTTTTCTTAGGGGAAGATCACGATGAACTTCTGGAATTAGAAAATGAGATAAAAAGAGTGGTCGGAAGGAAAACATAAGTCTTTTTATTTGCAAATGAAGGAAGTCTGGAAGTTTTTCCTGCAGATTGTAACAAAGCGAAAGCGGCAGAAGTGGTGCTGGAAGAGATGGACTTACATTAAAGATGCTGTTTCATTTGAGGGATGGGCTGAATGACTATGAATTGATAACAGAAACAGGGCTTGGATTTTGCAATGGGAAACTCGATTTTATTTATTGCTTGAAAGAAAATTGACAGATACGGAAGTTATTGAAAGCAATGCAAATGATGGGAATGGCAAAAAGTTCAGAGATATTTAATTTATAAGATTGAAAGCAAAGAAAGGAAAAGTTTATGTATAAAGCGGTTATTAGTGACTTGGATGGAACTTTATGCTAAGCAGAGTCATCACGTTACTAAATTTACTAAAAAAATGTAATAAAGGAAAATAATAAAAATGGAATAAATTTTCTATATTGCTTCAGGCAGAAGTTATGATCAAATCGGATATGTAACTGAACAACTTGAGTAAAAATTCCGATTATAGCAGCAAATGGGGCAAGATTTTTGACGAAGATGGAAATATGATTTATGAAAAGGGATTATCAAAGCAAAGCAGCAAAAAGCAATATTGGGACTGGATTACGAAAAATATTGCTGAAGGTTCACATCTAAACATCTTTTTCAGGGAATGACTGGATTATTACAAAGGGAACCGCTCAAAAAGTGTATGATAGGATTTTCAAGAGATGTAAAAGTTGACTTTTAAGGAACTTCCAAAAATGAATTAGAAAAATTGGATATATTAAAAATATTTTATATTGGAAACCATGAGCAGCTTACCAACTTGGAAAAGCTATCTTGAAAAATAACAGACGATGTAAATGTCATCTTTGTCAGTGATTATTGCATGGAAATTATGGCAAAAGAGTGCAAACAAGGAGCAACGGCAAAATTCTCTACTAGAAAAGGAGGCTTGGAATTAAAGGATGCGGTAGCTTTTGGAGATGGAGAAAATGACTTTGAAATGCTTACAATGGTTGGAAAAAGGCTATGCAATGGGAAATTCCATTGATAGATTAAGAAAATTATTGCCAAAAGATTTTGAATATGTAGAGAGCAAATACGGAAGACAGGGGAGCTGTGAAATTACAAAGAGTTATTTTTTGGAAAGAGCGAAGAATATTTAATTATGGCTTTGAGTAAATGAGCATAATAAATAATGTGAATAGAATAGTTGACATCATAGTTTAGTTGTACTATCAATGAGTTTAGGTGAAGCATTTAAAAGAGCTGTTGATAAAATTGAAGAACGATACGATGTTGTTTATTGGTGAAGAGGCATATAAGGAGTATGTTGATAATGGGAAGAAAAATAGACCATTTTCTGAATTGAAAAGGTGAACTGATTTATAGACCTATACCGTAAGCTGACCTCACGATTTGATAAAGAATTTAAAAAGTTAGATAAGTATACTCAGTGAATGTTAGCTGCCTGGATTGACAAAAATCTTGAAGATTGTACTAATCCTCAGAAGTGGTTATTTTTGATTTATTTCAAAAATAGAAAAGGAAAAACAATGGAAAATAAAATTAAAAGATTTAACTAAAAAAGTTGCTTAAACTCTAGTTTCAGAAATAATGATATTTATAATTTAGTCTTGAAAAAAGAGTTTAAGTTTATGTTAAAATAATACAAATTAATTTTTACTTAGTAGAAATCGCATCCACATCATACCGTTTTCCCTAGCTCAATTTGAGAATTATTCTTCAAGTCATAATAAGCCGCAACGCCTATCATCGCTGCATTATCAGTGCAATATTCCATTTTTGGAAAATGAACTTCGATTTGTTCGTTTTCGTCAGTTTTAATATTTGTAAATTCTAAAAATTTCTCTGAAGAAGCCGTCTGTTGGCAGAAACGCCGCCTGCAACAAGTATCGTTTTCACATCTTTTTCCTTTACAGCCATCAATATTTTTATCATACAAAACATTTACAATAATTTCCTGAAGAGTTTTTGCAATATCTTCTTTTGAAATAGCGTACCCTTTCATCTTTTGGTTATTTACATAATTAGTTATAAAAGTCTTTATTCCACTAAAACTGAAGTTGTAGCACGTCAACTTTTTGGTTTTTTTATTTTTAAAATATCTTCTCCATTTATTGACAATTTATCTATATGCGGTCCTCCTGGATATTCTAATCCCAATATTCTTTGCAATTTTGTCATAAGTTTCTCCAACGGCATCATCCAATGTTTCACCAGAGTAAATCAGTAATTATTTTCCCATTTTCTTCGTAAATATAATACAAGTTTGTATGTCCACCTGATACAACTAGCGATATTGCAGGTAATTTTACATCGTTATCAATAAAACTTGAGAAAAATATGTCCATTAATGTGATTTACTGGAAGTAGTGGAGATATTGTTGGCATAACTCAAGGAGTTTTGCAGACATCAAACCTACAAGCAGAGAGCCGATAAGCCCAGGGGTATTTGTTACAGCGATGTAATCAATATCGCTTAATTGACAATTTACTTTCTCCAGAGCTTCAGTAAATACTGGTAAAATATTTTCAATGTGATGCCGTGAGGGCAATTTCAGGAACTACTCCGCCAAAATTCCTTATGAATATCAATTTGAGTGGAAATAATATTGCTTAAAAATCTTTTTCCATCTTCTACAACTGCAACGGAAGTTTCATCACAGGATGTTTCAAATGCAAATATTTTTCATAGTTTTTCTCTCTTTCTTCTTTTCGTTTTTCATTTTTCTTCAATTTTTAATTGTCATATTCCTTTACAATTTTTTTCAAATACAGTTTCTACCAGAAATTCCAGTCATCGCAATCCGCATATTTCTTAGGAAATTTGTCATCTCCATAAAGTGAATGTAGCGGACAGTGTGGATTATTTGTAAAAATGTGCTTTTTCAAAAGGAAAATAATTTTGGATCAGTTGGTCCAAAAATACAAAAGTTTTGGCTTTTACAGCTCTTGCTATATGAAAAGGACCTGAATCATTTACAACAGCGATTTTTTGAATATTTTAATAATATTCCACTTTCATAAAGGAAATTTTTCCACATAAATCAATCACTCGTCCATCTCCATCAGCTTTTTACAACATTTGCATCTTCTTTTCCACCAATCACAAAAATTCTCAACTTTTTCATTATTTTTACAAATTTACTTTCATTTTCGAGAATCATTTTTGCCAGTTCATCATAATAAAGGCCACTTTTTCGTAAATTTAGAGGCTCCGGGCTAGCACAAAAATAACTCCCGTCTTTCAAATCATATTTTTGTACAAATTCTTCTTTCCATATCAATATAAAATTCCAGATTATCCCCAAGACCATTTTTATATTTTTATCAGAAAAAAACTTATTCCCAGTTTTTCAAGGCTGTAAAATAACTCTCAACAATTGTACAATCTGCATTATACGTAATAAGTTTCGCTTTTACAAGTATAGTTTTCCACCATTTTCTCTTTTTTTATATCAGCAATACTGGTATTCTTGTTTTTCAAGGCTTTTTCCAATAATTCTGGAGAAATTTGGAATGTAAAATCAATAACATAGTCATAATTCTCTGTTTTTCAGCTTGTTTATCAGTATCTTTTATATAATTTCTATCCTTGCTTTTCTTTTTCTCAAAAATTACAAATTTCTAATTTCAGGATTCAAGGAAATTGCCTCAGAAAAAAAGTATTATAAACTATAAAATCTATTACAGCCTCTGGATATTTCTCCTAATTGCCCTTATCACTGGAGTTGTAAGCACCACATCTCCAAATAGAACTAAATCTTATTATTAATATTTTCATATTTTTCCTCTTCTAAAATTTGGTATTTCACTCAATTCCTTTAATATCAAAATAAATTAAGTAAAAAGATTTGAGTAAAATAATCATAAGTTTTTAAGTTTTATTTTTATTATATATTTTATAATTTAAAACTATTATTAGTCAAGTATTTTTCGTTGTATGCTCGAATTTCTTTAATATTAAACCAATAAAATCAAATAATGTTCAGATTTGAGTAAAAAGTCATAACTTTCAAGTTCGATTTTTAAAGTGCATTATTATAAAACATGCAGTCAATAAACTAACTACATTTCAATAATTTTTAAACTAATCTGTCAAATGTCTGAATAACTGGACATCTTCACACATTTCTACTAATAATGGTACAATTCTAGTAAAATGCTCGCTTGAATTATGCTTTTCAATAGCTTCATTAGACTTCCATTCTTCAACAAATACCAAATAATTTTTCTCTTTCTGTATTTTGCTGCAAATGATGAAACACATCCCTCTTCCTTACGGCTTTTCTTCTATAAGTTCATTACAAAGTTTGATAAAATCAGATAATTTATCATTTTTCACTTTAAAAACTTGCTAATATATGAATCATAAATTGCTCCTCTCTAAAAATTTTTATTAAAAACATTATTTATATATACCTACAATAATCGCAAGTATAACTTAATTAATATAGTGGTGCCTAGAAGAAGATTCGAACTTCCGACCCTACGGGTATGAACCGTATGCTCTAGCCAACTGAGCTATCTAGGGCATTTGGTGGCGGGAGCTGGTTTGAACCAACGACGCTTCGGGTTATGAGGCCCGACGAGCTACCATACTGCTCTATCCCGCGACAATAGAATATTTTTTAAGTGGTGCCTCAGGGCCGGACTTGAACCGGCACAGGGATAAAATCCCACAGGATTTTAAGTCCTGTGCGTCTACCGATTTCGCCACCAAGGCTTAACTTACTTTAAAAGTAAACTTACAAATAACATTATAGTATTTTTCTAAATTTGTCAACAACTTTTTCTAGATTTTTGTGCTAAAGTGATAAAATATATTATAAAATAAATTTAAGAATTCTAGGATTTTTAGAAAAGGAAGAGGTGTGCAAAATGTATAAAATATTTAAAAGATACAGAGTACAAAGTAGCTTAAAGATGGGAAAAATTTGAAATAAGAGGTATTGAGTATGATTCACGAAAAAAATTGAGAAAGATTTTTGTATTTGTGGCAATGACAGGAAGTGCTGTGGACGGGCATAATTTTATTCAAAATGCAGTTGACAACGGAGCAAAAATGATTATTTGTGAAAAAGAAGTGGATGTGAAGCAATATACAAATACTACTGAGATAACTTTCGTTTTAGTGGAAGATATACGAAAAATTGGGAATAATTGCTTCAATTATTATGATTATCCACAAAATAAAGATAAAAATTGTTGGAATTACAGGAACAAACGGAAAAACTACTTCAAGTTTTATTTTAGAAAATATCTTGGAAAAACAGCTAGAATAGGCACAACTGCAAATCGTATTTTTAGATGAGGAATTTCAGACAGATGAAATACGACTCCTGAATCACTGGAACTGATAAAATTAATTGATAAAAGTGTAAAAAGGTGCAGATTACTTTATAATGGAAGTGAGCTCTCATGCTTTTGAAATTGGTCGTGTGGATATGCTGCAGTTTGATTCTGCCATATTTACAAATTTAACTCAGGATCATCTTGATTTTTCACAAAACGATGGAGAGTATTTTAATGCCAAGAAAAATGTTTTTCAATGTTGAGAAATAATATAACAGTCAGGGTGTAGAGTATAATTAATATTGACGATGAATATGGAGCAAAAAATTTATTCTGAAAAAAGATAATAACTATATTTCAATAAGTGTGAGAAATGAAAATGCTGATATTTGGGGCGATATTTTAAATTACACAAATAATGGCATGAAAATAAAAATAAATTTAGAAAATTATTTAGAAAAATAAACATAATTTAAAAATTCGGATGGTGAATATAAGTTTGAGATAAATTTAATTGGAGAATATAACTTATATAATGTATTAGGATACGTTGCTTCTGCATTATCACTTGGAATTGAAATGAGCGTTATGTAGAAAAATTAAAAGGAAATGCCTGTAGTGCCTGGTAGATTTGAAACAATAAAAATGAGTTAGACTAAGAATTGTAATAGATTTTGCCCTATACAGATGACGGACTTTTAAATATTGGAAAAACTTTAAAAGCAGATTACAGATAAGCAGTAATAACAATATTTGGTGCAGGTGGAGACAGAGATCACGAAAAACGTCAAAAATGGCAAAAAGCAGCTGCAAAATTCAGTGATTATATTATTTCTAACATCAGATAACCCGCGTACAGAAAAATCCCGTAAATATTTTAGCAGATATAGAAAAAGGGTTAATTGATGAAAAATATCCATTTGACAAGTATTTAATTATTTCCGACAGGAAAGAGCAATAAAATACGGTATAAAAATGCTGAAAAAGACGACAGTCTGTTAATCGCAGGAAAAAGGGCATGAAACTTATCAGATAATTGGAACTGAAAAGACGCATTTTGATGACAGGGGAAATTGTGAGAAAAATTTTTGGAAGAAATGAAATAATATATAAAAGGATATATTTTTCATACTAAACCCCGTTTAAAAATGAGAATAAATTCTTTAGACGATCAGTGTTGCAAGGAAATGAGCTGATTTCCCTTGATTATATCATATAAAAAGAAAAACATATAAATCTATAAAACATTTATTAATAATAATCAGTTTTTCAAAATCTGAATAAAAATCCCTTATACAGAATACTTAATACTATTCTCCGTTTAAATAGCGAATATTTAATAAAGTGGATTACATACATTTAGTAAGGAATTAAAACTTTTAGTCTTAATATAGTTTCTATTTTATAATGGGATTTAGTGTTGGATTATTTTATTTAATATCAGTTTTTTACTATTTTTTATTCGTTTTCTCGCAGGGTTTCTCGTTGCCGCAAATCTTATCTTGCAGTAAAGGTTTATCCTGATAATTAAAATTATGGCAAGATGCTACACAATACCCTATGCTGAGACTACGATTTTTATTTGCTCAAATTCGAAACTCCTCCTTATAGTCGTCAAACAGTCGTAGTTGAACAAATAAAAAAGCTCCGTCAGTTTGTTAAAACAAAAATTATATTTTAATTATTTTGCTTTTTATCCTATTGGCAAAGATTATAATAAATTCGTTATTTTAAATGAGGGTTAGTATAAAATATAATTTTCGCTTTTTTAAACGAAGATAGTATTATTATACAATCTATCAATTCAAAAACTGATATTTTCCAAATAAAAACCTTTAAAATACGTATTTCAAAAAGAATACATTTCTTAAAGGTCTTTCCATTAAATTATTTCTGCAATATCTTATTTTTAAATCTATTTTTCAAATCCAATACAAATTTTGTCAAATCTTCTGTAAATGACTCTGTATTTGCTTTACTTTTCTGAAAAAAATTGGCAAAAATCATCTTTTAATTTTTCTGCTCCATTTTCAAATTTTTCTTTTTAATTCCTTATATTCAATATCGGTTTTCAGTTTTTCTTTCATATTCTTCAGCTAGCTCAAATCTTTTCTTACAACAGCATCTTTTCTTAAAATAGTTTTCCGATTCATATTTATTCAAAAAGTTGTCGAGTTCGAAAGCATCTGATTCTGCATGTCAAGCAAAAATCAGTCCATAATGGTCATTTCACCAAGATGTTTTGAAACATCTTCAAAGATACTCAACTACTTTTTCATCTTCCTTATCTCCATAGCTTTCACCTAACAAAAGCTCAATAGCTCCACCAAATAACAATTCTAATGGATCCTCGATAATTCCAATAAAACTGCCTCAGTAATCCCACCATTCAAAATCCTATTTTTCCCGTTTGATTTTGACTTCAAATCCGTCTTTAAAAAGGATCAGTTGTCATTTTCTTTTTTACAACAGCTGCCTGAGTAATCACTAATTTTCTCCCTACATATTTAGCCTTTATATCTGCTAATGTCTCAAATGCACTTAGCTGAGTTTTTAAATGTTACCAAGTAACACATTATTTTCCATAACTATCATTCCTTTCAATTTTTTATATAATTGTTATCAAAATTTAACTTTTCAAATAATTTATTATATGCTCTGAAAAATAGTTTTTATTTTGTTGCTACTTATTTTTACTTTTTCAAAAATAAATTTATCCCCATAATACCTGAGAATAAAAAAATCCCTAATAGTCCCAGTCCTGAAATTCCAAAGATTTTTGGTGGAATATTTGCTAAAAGCCAATATTGATGAACCAACAAATAGTGATGAAATAATGATTGCCAGAATCAATCGCTCAAAAAGCCTTTTGAAATTTATCAAAACCAATTATTTCATGTTTTATGCTTTAATTCATTATTCTGAATTTTTCTAAGAAATTTTCATATCTGTGAGGCAAAAGTTAGCCATTGTCTGAAAAAGTTTCAATTTTAGAAATACCTTTTTCTAAAAATATTAATTGGATTCATTCTTTCTTTGGTAATTTTATTCATATATGGTCGCATAACTTTTTGTTATATTTAAAGTCGGATCTAGATGTCTTCCTATTCCTTCAATTTGCCCCAATACCCTTTACTAATAGGTAAATATCTTCCGAAAGCAGAATCTGATTATTACTGAATATTTTTCTTGCCTTTTTCAAAAATAGTAACTTCATCTATATTTTTCCAATGAATTTTTCATCTACCAGCTCAATTAGACCGTACAGCTCTCTTTCAAATTTTTCTTTCATCTGCCACTTCAAATTTTACAGCTCAGTTCCCATATTGTTTCAATCATTTTTCACATCTAAGAGTAAATAATCAAATTGATTAAAAGTTCCGCTCGTTCGGATAAAAGCCTTCCCATCCTTCAAAAATCAATAAACACAATTTGTCCATTTTCCTTTATAAAAGATATTGCTAGGATGCGGATCAGCATGAAAAAAATCCATGTTTCAAAAATTGCGTCAAATATAAGTCAAGTCCTATTCTCGCAACTTTTTGTTTCTATTCCAATTTTTTTATAATATTTTTCCAGCATCTGTAATTTTAAATCCTTCTATCATTTCCATAGTAAGAATACGATCATTAGAAAGTGTCTTATACACAACTGGAACGTGAATTCTACTATCATTCTTAAGTTGTTTGCAAAACAGAAGCATATTATTTAGCTCATTATTTAACGAAAGCTCTTCATTTAACATTTTTCAAAACTTTCTACAATCTCGCTAATATTCATTCTTTTTAAATACATCATAATATTTTTTTCAAGAGTTTTTGCAGATTTTTCATAATACTCAAATCAGCTTCGACAACAGGGCGTATATTTTTCCCGCTGTATTTTTATAACAACTTTTTCTCCTGTCTTTAATTTTTGCTCTGAATACTTGCCCTATTGAAGCCAAGCCATTGGATTTTTTCTTCTATCTCGCTAAAAATAATCATTTACATCAATTCAAGCTCTAAATCCAGCTTTTTCCTTACATCAATTTTCTCTACTTCACATTATCCTGTAACTTCTGCAGTTCTATAATAAATTCTTGAGGCAATATATCTTTTTCTATTACTTAACATTTGTCCCAAATTTTTATATGAACAGGTCCCATTTCTTCGATTGCCATTCGTATTCTTTCATAAAAAGTATATGAATTTATTTCTTCAATTTTATCGCTGTATTTACGTTTAACATTTTTGGAATATATTTCTCAAGTTCCCCTCTTTTAAACAATTCATCAAATCCATATTTTTGCAATTACTCCTGAAAGTTTCATTACTCTTTTTGTCTTTTTGGCTAATAATTTCCACTTATTTTCCTTCCATCTTTTTAAAAAAATACTTGGTTACATCAAAAATACAATAATTAACATTAATAAAGCATCATTCCAATTAAATGTATTTGCTCTTCAATTTTTATTAATTTTTATTCCTAAAAATTCAGGAATAATAAATCAGTCTTCCTCCATCAAGTGCAGGGAATAGTGGCAAAATTCATAATTTCAATATTTATTGAAATTAAAAATAAATATATTAATTAACGCCAGGAAGCCACCTTGCCCATATGCAGAGTCAACGAGTTTTGGAAGCCCTACAGGTCCTGTCATTTCCTTCATTGCCACTTTTCCAGTTACAAGCATTTTTACTCAACAAGTGTCAGTTTAAAATAATCTCCAAATTTCTGAAAACTTATTTTTATTTTTTCATTAAAAGTTGACTTTTTGTTCCAATATTTTTATTCCTAAAAATATTTCCTTTAGTTTCATCATTGTATATTAATTTTACATTTTCTGTAATTTCTGCATTATTTCTCAATATTTTTAAATTTCACATCTTCATTTTTATAATTCTGACTAATTTTTGAAATTTTTTCTGACATATCAAAGCCAGCTTGATACATTTTCTCCGTTAATTGATAAAATTTTTATCATTTACCTGCAATTTCCTTTTGCCTTAGAATCTTCCTGAACTGCTCAACTATCGGCTTTGCATATTCCACAGGTAAAATTCCTGTTACTGAAAGTAACATAAATAATGACCAAAGCTGAAATAAAATTCATTGTAACTCCTGCAATTAACTACAACAAAAGCGTTTAAACGATTTTTGTAAAAATCCATTTTCTGAGAATTTTTCTGTTTTTCCAATTCTTCAGCCACAGCTATATTCAATCTACTTCATCGACAAATTTTTCGTCATCAATTTTTCATTTTTCTCTTTCCATCTCATTTTTAAATTTTCTGTTATCTCATCAATTTTTCACTTCTTGAATGTTTCCAAATCAAATTCCTGCGGCTGCATGCGCTTAATGTTACTACCCGCCAAGCAGTAAAGCTCTAATTAGAATAAACAGTTTCTCCTCTTTTACAGAAAAACTTTCGGTCCCATTCAATTGCAAACTCAGAAACAGGCATTTTAAAAAGATTTAGCCGTAGCAAAATGTCGAGTTCGTGCAACAATATTATCATTCCTAAAATTATTATTGTAAAAATTATTCCATATTTTTCTCCATCTTTAATTTATATTTAAAAATACTGCTTTCAATGAGACAGTCCCCATAAAAGCAGCTAAATTCAAAACTTGACTTAGTAATATTCATAATTATAATAGATTACTGTCTGTTGTTTCTTCACTAATGAAGCATCAATGTCTTCATAGTCAATTCCAACTGGAATTGAAGTCAAAACTTTGTCTGTAACTTTTGAAAGATGTGCATTCATTGCATAAAGCTGCTCACTTACAAAAATCTATTACTCTTTGCCCCTACTTCCATATTCTAAAAATTCCAGACTAGATGTGCAACTTTGTTTTCTTTTTATTGCATCTGCAATTAATCTTGAATCTTCAAAAACTTTTTGGTCTGATAATCGAAACATAGCTCACTTTTGACGACGCCATTTTTGTACTTTCCTCCTTTTTCCCTACTCCAAAAGACTTTCAATGCCTTTTTCTTCTGGTTGTTTTTTCCTGCTCTACTCTGTTTGTTGTTGTTTTTATGCTGAACTTTTCGCCTGCTGATTTTTGCGACGGTTGTTCTGTTGCTGCTTCTTTTTCATCATTTTGACAATTCTTCAGATAATTCATCGTCATCATCTTCTATATCATCGCCAAAAATTCATTAATTTTTCTTTTAAGTCCCAAAATATAACCTCCTATTCAAATAACCTTCCTATTCTAATTATAGTTGCACCATTTTTCAAAAGGCTTCTATATAATCATTGAGACATTCCATAAAGCTCAGTAATATAATCATATCGTATTCTTCTTTTAATTCTCTCATTTTTGAAAAATAATTATCTATTTCGTATTCACTAGCATCAAATGGAGCCATTGTCATAAACCCAGCTATTTTTACATTGCTCATTGAAAAATATTTTTCACTATCCTTTTAAAATCTTCAATATAAACTCCTGTTTTGATTCTTCCCTTGAAACGTTAATTTGTATTAACCGCTTATAGTCTTATTATTTTCAATAGCTTTTTATTTATTTCTTCCAAAAAGCTGGTAAGAATCTATTGAATGTACTAAATTTACGCTATTTATTATGTATTTAATTTTATTTTTCTGTAATCGTCCAATAAAATCCCATTTTGATATTTTTATATTTTTCATCTGAAAATTCATTTAACTTGTCTCGATAGAGCTGAGCTCGATTTTCACCAAAATAATCATAGCCCATATCTATTACAGCCTTATGTTCTTCCACATTTAAATATTTACTTACAAATAAAATTTTTCACTTTTTCTGGATATGGTGAATATTTTTCACATTTTCCAAGATTTTTCATAATTTTTGATGAATTTTTACACTGTTGAGTTCCATTTTCTGCTCCTATTGATTTAATCTGCTTTTAATTTTTTTAAAATTTTTATAATTAAATTTCTATGAGATTAGAATTTTTACGATTCAATTTATAAAATGCTTTTTGACATTTTAATAAATATGATATTTCTAGAGTTACATTATATAGCTTTTTCAAATAAATTCAACAAATACATCATTTGCTAGTAACATTCCTCTTTTGTTAATCAAGCCTTATTTCATAACTATTTTTCCACTATATCAAAATATTCATTATTTTTAACTTTATTTTTATCTTTTGCGGGAATAAATTTTTCAACTTTTTCCAGTATTTTCAGTAAAAATTTATTTTTATTTTTTCATGATAAATTTCTCTAGCAATCCATTTTTCTATAAGTTTTTCAACTCTCCATCCTCAAAAATACTCAATTCCCTCCTGAATCAACCTAACCCTCAGCATTCTCTTTAATTTTTCACTTTCAATTTCATCAACAATTTCTACTGTATTTTCATCAATGAGGCAATTTTTCCATTATCTAAAAATTTATAATATTTATTAAATGTCCGAACATTGCTATGCCAGTTCTCACACATAATAAGCCGCTGCTCATTCCAACACCAATAAACTTTTTATTTCTCAATATTTTTAGATTATGTCTTTCCACCATGTCTTTTTCTTAATCATCTCAAAATCTTCTATATTTTTCAGATATTTGATTTTTCCACAAATTTTCATCAATTCGTGCAAATTTGATATTTCGTAATGCAGTATCCATTTTCATTAAAAATTCAATAATCATCTCATACATTTGAGCTTCCACATCCTGATCAATTTCTGACAGAATACCTTTTGCAATTTACTCCAGAAAACAGTCCCTTCCTCCCAAATGAGAGAATAAATTGATACATTCTCAGGCTTCAGTTCTTTCAAAATCTGCAAATCCGCTGTAAATCTTCAATACTTTGATTAGGAATTTCAAACATCAAATCTACAGTAATATTGCTAAATCCAGCTTCTCTAGCCATTTTATACACATTTATCGCATCTTCTGAACTATGCTGCCTTCCAATAAATTTCAACACGTGATTCTGAAAACTCTGTATTCCAATACTCAAACGATTTATCCCAATTTCCCGAATTTCCTTCAATTTTTCCAAAAGTCATATCAGTTGGATTCAATTCCAAAAGTAATTTCAGCATTTTCAGTCCATTCTAATTCCTGCATTATTTCCCGTATCATTTCTACAGGCAATACCGAAGGCGTTCCTCCCCCAAAATAAATCGTATCATACTTAAACTTCGGATACATCCTGATTTCCCTGATTAAATAATCTACATATATTTCTATATTCTTCTCCATTCTCACAAATGTGCAGAAATCGCAATATTCACACTTTTTATCACAAAACGGAATATGAATATATATCGCATCAATATTTTCTCTTTTATTTTTGTCATTTTCACAAGTTCTCTCTAAAAGGTGTAACTGTATTTATCAAGATTATAAAACAAAAAGACCAGAAAAATCTTCTGATCTCTTTTTAAAAATTAATTATAACCCTAAGAATTCTGAAAAATTCTTTCATTGTTTTTATCAAGTTTTGCTTTTACATTTTCATCTGAATCTGCATTTACACTAAAGTAGAAATTTGATTTTTGGCTCTGTTCCAGATGGACGTGCTGTAATGTAAGTGTTGTCTTCAAGAACAAATTGTAAAACGTTTTCTTTTTGGCAATTTTTATTTCAGCTTTCAGTTCCTTTTTCCAAGTCGTATTCTTTATGTGAGAAGAAATCACGTTTAATTTTATCTTTTTACCAAGTAGTTCATCTTTTATATTTTTCTCAAGTTAGCCATAAGAGCTGCCATTTGTTCAATTCCATCTTTTCCTTTTAAGAGTTACAGATTTTATTCCTTCCCAAGTAATATCCAAATTCTTTGTATAATTTTTGCAATTCTTCATAAATTGAACTTCCAATTGAATCATAGTAAGTAGCCATTTCAGCAATTACCATTGAGTTACCAGCGCATCTTTTATCTCTTGCATGAGTTCCAATCAAATATCCGTAACTTTCTTCAAATCCAAATAAATATGTTCCGTCCAATTCTTTATTTTTCAAATTGTCTAATTTTTCTCCAATATATTTAAATCCAGTCAATGTCTTCATTACTTCAACGCCTTTAGAAGGTGCAACTACATCAATCATTGGTGTAGAAACAACTGTTGTAATAACTTTTTGCATTTGCAGGAATGTCTTTTTATTATTTAAAAGATATTGCAATAACAATAATCCAACTTGGTTTCCATTTGGATAATACCATTCATTTTTTTATTATCTTTTACAGCAATACCGATTCTATCTGCATCAGGGATCATTTGCCATAACTAATTTTTTGCTCCAATTTCATCAGCTAATTTTACGCCAAGTTTGAATGCCGCTTTTTCTTCTGGATTAGCATAAACTACTGTTGGGAAATTTCCATCTGGCTCAATTTTGTTCTTTTTACAACTTCATAGCTGTATCCAAAAATCAGATAAAGATACGTTTCATTGGACGTCCACCAGTTCCGTGAAGCAGAGTATAAACTATTTTTAAAGTTTTCTTTTCCTGGAACATCTGTTTTTAAAGTCTGTGTTTTAATAGCGTCTAATAATCATCATCAATTTTTCCGTCCAATTGAATAATTAGCCCTTTTTCTCTTCCTTCTGCTTCAGAAATAACTTTAATTTCTTCAAGAGTTTGAATTTTTGTTAACTTCAGCAACAATAGAAGGTGCGTGCGGGATCTACAACTTGCTCCGTCATCCCAGTAAACTTTGTATCCATTATATTCTACAGGGTTATGAAGCAGTTACAACAATTCCCGCCATAGTTCCTTTTGTATCTTACCCCAAATGACAATTCAGGAGTAGAACGCAAATCTTCATAAATATAAGCCTTAATTCCATTTGCAGCCATAACTCTAGCTGTATTCAAGGCATATTCTCTTGAACCAATTCTGCAGTCATGAGCAATAATAATTCCTTTTTCTTTTGCTAATTTTTCATCAAAACCTAACATATAATTTGCAAGCCCTTGAGTCGCTTTTCTAATTACGTATTTATTAATTCTATTTGTTCAATTCCACGAACTCCTCTAATTCCACCAGTTCCAAAACTTAAATCTTTTAAAAATCTATCTTCAATTTCTTTTTCATTCCCAGCCAAATTTCTTAATTCTTCTTTGTCCTTTTTCATCAACAGCTTCTGAATTGTAACCCGTATTCATATTTTTCATATATCCATGGTATGCCTCCTAAAAATTTTATTATTAAACAATTTAATTTGCAAAAACCTATTTTTCAAATAATTAAATTACAAATAGCAAATCTTTCTATCAATAGTAATTTTACCACATTTATTTGATTTAACAAGTGCCTAAATGAAAAATTACAATTTTTTTACTAAAATTAAAAATTAATACAAAAGACATTACAATAATATTCACAACAAATGGAAAAATGGATTAAAATTCAATAAATGTCCAGAAAGCAGTGAGACCAATCGCAGTTCAAAGTGAACCTACCGCAGATACCACTCCCAGTATTTTTCCCTGATTTTTCTTTATATCTTTGAGCAATAATTGTATTTCCAAGCGAACGCTACAATTTCGTAAGTCATCAGTATAAACAGCCATAAGAATATACGGAGTTACACAAACTTAACTCTAAACAAAATCACTGACATTAGTATTATTCCAGCAAAAATCAAAAATTTATAAATACTTTTTCTTTAAATTTTTAATAATTTCCCAATAAAAATGCAGTTCCAAAAAAAGCAAGCAATGACGAACACATAACAAATGTTCCAATCATATCAGAAGACACTTTTTCATAAAATTTGAAAAATAGTTTAAAGCACTTCCATAAGAATAAATTCCTATTCCTGAAAGTAAAATTATAAGACAAAAACTTGGAATATCCATCTAATTCTTAATATATCTAAAAGTTGCAAATGGATTCAAATCCTTTTTACTTTTTTTCTTCCTCTGAATTACTATCTTTTTCACAATTTCTTTCATAATCAGCAAAATAATTATCGAAACAATACTCCCGACAATAAACTGCAATGCAAAAGAAAATCGTGGATCATTCATAGCAGTTGCCACATAACCTCCTATTTTCTGCCCAATCGCTCCGCCAATTACAGTCGCAGAACTTACTTTGGCAATATTCTTTGCCTTTTCTTCTTTTTCAGAAAGCTGACTCACATATCCAAATGCCACAGCAAACGTTCCTCCCGAAGCAAATCCCGAAATCATCCTTGCCAAAAATATAAGTGGCAAATTAGTCCCAAATCCAAATATAAGCTGCGACATCCCATAACAAAATGGCATAAATACAAATATCCTCTTCATCCCAACTCTATCCGCCAAAGCCCCCAAATAAGGCGAAGAAATAAACATAGCCGTACTCATAAACGCTAGCAGTTCTCCCGAAATACTTTTCTTCCATCCTCTCAGCTCAATTAGTGCAGGTGTACAGGATGTCCTAAATTATAAACAATAATACACAAAAACATCAATATTATCATCCTATTTATATCATTTTTCTATCTCTTTTTCTTTTAGATATTTTGTTAATTCTAATACTATTTCCCCGTTTAAATAGTAGAAATATTTAATAAATTTCTTTGGAATTACATACTATTTTTAGTTAATAAGGAATTAAAACTTTTTATGTTCTTAACATAGTTTCTATTTTATAATGGGCTTTAGTATTAGATTATTTTATTTAATATTTAGTTTCTTTTCTATCACGAGGATTGCTCATCGCCGCAAATCACTGCACTATATACTGAACTACGACTTTTTATTTGCCCACTCCGAAACTCCTCCTTCCAGTCGTCAAACAGTCGTAGCTGAACAAATAAAAAGCTCCGTCGGTTTATTAAAACATTATATTTTAATTATTTTGAAATACTGATTTTTATCTTTTGTTGGAAAAGTTTGTATAAATTCGTTTATTCAAATGGAGTTTAGTATTAGTATAAAATTAATTATGAAAAATAAAAAACCAGACACTACTCTGGTTTTTATAAAAAAATATTATTTAAAATTTTTAATTTCTTAAAATAATCCTGGAATACTTTACTCACCAGTAACTACTTCCATTTCCTTTTTCAGCCATTTCTTCAGCTTTATCCATGATTTCGTTTCACTGCATTTATAATCAAGTCTGAAAACAATTGTTGCATCATTTTTCTTCAATTGCATCTTTTTAAAACATCTAATGAAATTGATAAATCAACTAATTTTTTCTGACCATTTAGCTTTAATAGTAATTCCTCCACCAGCTACAGAACTTTCTACAAATTTATCCTTTTAATCCTTCTTGGATCTTTTAGCATTTCTTGTTGCATTACTTGAGCCTGTTTAATTATATCCTGTTGGTTCCACCAGATTTGTTTCCAGCTCCTTTTTATTTTTTTCTAACCATAGTAATAATTCCTCCTACGAATTATGATTTATATATTTATAACAAATTTTTATCTTTTATAAAAATGGTGGAGAAGAAGGATTCGAGACCTTCGAAGGCTGAGCCGGCAGATTTACAGTCTGATCCCTTTGGCCACTCGGGAACCTCTCCACAACATTCTAAATTTTAAATAGTGGTGCCGCTTGTCGGACTCAGACCAACCACCTACTGATTACAAGTCAGTTGCTCTACCAGATGAGCTAAAGCGGCACTAAATGGCGGAAGTGACGAGACTCGAACTCGCGACATCTTGCGTGACAGGCAAGCACTCTAACCAACTGAGCTACACCTCCATAATGGTGGTCTGAGTGGGCTCGAGACCAATGACCCCCTGCTTGTAAGGCAGGTGCTCTCCCAACTGAGCTATGCGACCATAAATAATCACCATTTAATATTTTATATTCAGTTTTTAATTTATTGGTACGGCCTGGGGATCGAACCCCTGTTGCCAGGATGAAAACCTGAGGTCCTAACCACTAGACAGAAGGCCGCACATTCATTCTCTTATCTGTTTATTTCTTTTACTCACAGACAAGATATAATATCATATTTAATTTGTTGTCAACACCTTTTTATAAATTTTTAATTTCTCTCAAAATTTATTATTTTTACATTTTATTACATTATTTTTCTGCAATCCACTTTCAGTTCATTTTCAATTTCATCATTTGCTGATATTTTCATAGTAACTCTGCTGGAATAATCCAATATTTCTATACAAATTTACCCATATTTGCATAAAAATGTCTCTATCTCTGAAGTATATTCGTAGTCATAGTCTAAAATGAAAATTGAGTTTTTCACATATTCCACAATCTCCGCTTCATTAACATTAACTTTGCTGTTTTAGCGTAATTTCTTATGAGTCCACCCGCTCCCAGTTTTATTCACTTAAAATATCTTGTAGCGACTACTGCCACGTTATACACATCCAGAATATTAAGTATTTCGGCCATTGGTTTTTCCTGCTGTGTTCTTGGTTCTCCGTCGTCATTATACTTAAAATACTCTTGCCATTTTCTACCACTCTATAAGCGGAACATTGTGAGAGTTTGCATTTGGATGCATATTGAATCAATAAACTTTTTCAGCTTCAATTACTGTTGAAAGCTGAGCTTAATATATCCGATAAATTTCGATTTTTCTTCAAATTCAATTATTGTTTCTTTTTACAGTTTTCAAGCTTATCCTCCTTTCGTTTTATAATTTAAAATGTATTACTATGTTACCATAAAAATAAAACTCAGACAACTATTTTTACAATTAAGTTTATCTGAGTTTCTGTTTTTATTGATTATTAGCTGTGTTGGACATATCCTTCTAACTGTTTAAATTTATTTGTACTTACGAATTTCTTTTGTATTCTCTCTATAATCTTCACATATTAACTTTTTAGCTTCTGCTCCATCGGAATACCTTACTTTTCATAAATATTGCCACTTCAACCATACCGAAATACTTCCATATCAGCTTTTTATTATCTTTCAATGGCTACTTTTCGGAAACTTTTGCATTTTTCAATATCATTTATATAATCATCAACAAGTCTGAGTTTTGTCTCCCTGTTTCCAAATATTTTTCAGCCTTTTTCTGAAAATTGCTCAAAACTGTGCATATTCCTGACTATTTTAATTCTTTTGCATTTCTTTTTGCAATACCTGTCACATTTTTGAGTTTTTCCAGTTGCATTAACTGCTTTTTGCATTTCGATATAGCTTATACTCATTAAAGTAATGCAGTTCCAATTAATTTTTCTACTTTTTCATTTTATCAATTCTCTTTTTGATTTTACTGTTTTATAATACTCAAAATTCTAAATTATGCTATTGAATATCCTTTTATTTCACTTAAACTTCATATTTCATTTTTAATTTTGGTTTTTTACAGCTAAAAATTAGCTTTTTATATGATTTTTATTTTTGAGATTTTTCAGATTTTTCTTTTTCCTTCTCTTTCTTTTTATCATTTTCCCATAATTCTATCCAGTAGACAATTACTCTTGTATTTTTCAAAATCTTTTCTGTATTTATTTACAATATTTTCATCTGCAACTGCCAGCATTTGAGCAATTGATAAATAAATTGCAAGTTCTCTTCTTCATTAAAAATACACGTCTTCATAAGTTACATCTTTTGTTGAAACATTTTCAGATAATACTTCACTGCACTTTCAATACCATAATTGATCATATTTTTGTTATTTTTGCTTCAGCAATTTTTAATTAGTACCTCTCACATATCATCAAATTGCTCCAAATTCCTTTTGATTTTACCTATTTTAAAATAATCAATTATTCGTTGATATTTATCAATTTCATCTTTCTGTTCTTTTAACGTGTATCTTTTCCAGTATCAAAAATTTCTTTTTACACTTTCTGAATACTTTTGCATCTTCATTTTTCTTCTTCTTCCTCTACGGGTTCTTCTTTATTATTTTCATCATTCTGATAATACCTTTTTATCGTCATAGGAATAACCGTTTGGTAAATCATTTTGCATGATTGTTATTAGTATCAAACTTTCATTGCCCTCATCAATTAAAAATTCTCCCAGTTTATCAATAAACAGAACTATGTCCAGATTGTTATCTAAGAGTATCAATTAAATCAAGAATAACTGTTCCTTATAATGTCAATAAATTATAATATTTTAATACCTTTTTCATCTCCCTTTTAGCTTTATAATAAGTCATTCATTTGATAATTTATCAAATTTTGACCAATATAGTGTAATTTTATCCATATATTCCTTGCTTTTTAAAATCCTTTCTCCTATCATATATGCGGAAGCAAAGATTGTTCCTAAGATATCATTTCTTTCATCTTTTGAAAAATTTCGCTTCAATTTTTAGTAAAATTTTTCATTTTTCTTCTCCATCTTCCGTAAAAATTCTTCTCATCTTTCACATCATATTAGAAATTTTATTGTTTCATCAATAACTTCCTGTTTTATACCAATTTTTGGAAAGTTTATCTTGAGTTAATTCTGCTCGATGTATACGCTGATAATTCGTAACTTAGAGTTAAAAGAATGAGTAATGACAATGATATAAAAACTCTTTTCATAATTCCTCCCACAATAAATAAATATAACTACATTTTTCATTAAAATTAAAACTTTTAATTTACCATTTTTGACAAAAATCCTTATCTTTTCTGTTTCACTTTAATTTTTCCCAATCCAGCTATCTTCAATTTTACTCCATTTGATATTTTCAAAAATTCTTCAGAATTTGTTCATTCATTAGTACAACATTATAATGGTCACTTCACGAAGATTGTAATTTCTTACTTCCTCATACCTGTCATCATAATATTATCTAAATATTCTTTAACGCGCTTTATTTCTCTTATTAAAAAGTTGTGTATTTTTATTCAAATAATAAGTCAGTTTCATAAAATAATATTCTTCATCAAACTCACTCTTTTTCTATCGTTTTTCATTTTTAGTAATTCTGAACTTTTCCTGTAAGAAAGCTGTTTCTCACTTAGATCTTTTTGCAACAAAAAGTTTTTGAGACGTTATTATAATTGGATCTTTATATTTTTGAAATTTCGTCCATATATTTTTCAAAAGTTCCAATGTCGTTATTATCTAAGGCGTACATCATCTTTGAAAAAGTTTTTTCATATTCATATAGCGTATATTTTCTCAAATAAGTCTAAATATTTTTATAATTTCCACTTATTTTGTTTCAAAGAAATTATATCAAAGCCTGTGCCGCTATATAATTTCTTTCATCTTTCTGAGTAAGTTTTCCAGCTTGCTCTCTCCCGAATAATTTTTCATCATCTTCAAAATATCAGGTATCTCGATTTTCATAACTAAGGGATATTGTTTCATTTATCAATTCCTGTTTTACTCCAAGTTTGGACAATGTTTGCTGGATTTTTCCTTTTGTGTAAATGCGGATATTTCAAATTGTGCAAAAATATTCTAAAATCAAAAATAATCTTTTTCATCTTTACCACATCATAAAATTTTTGTAAAAATATTTCCTGTGACACTCGATGTTAAATTTAATTTAACACTATATTATATCTATATTTTGATTTTTAAAAACCTTTTTGGCAAAATATTCTTATGTATTTTAATTACTTTAAAATTTACTCAAATTTTCCTCATAAAAACTAAATAAATTAAGTTTTAAGTTCATTTGTGAAGTTTAGAAAGTTAGGCGATATTTATTCCAGCCAATTTAAGAAAAATCTGCAATTGTCAAAAATCCCTGTCCCAAAACCATGCTTCCCAGATAAACAATCGCAAATATAATTAAAATTCCATACTTTTCAATTTTATTATAAAATTCCATAACTTTTTCCAGAAAAAGAATAAATTATCCTTCCCTCCATCTAAAGGCGTTATTGGTATCAGATTAAACAATCCAAGCAATAAATTTATTAAATAGGCATATAGAAAAATTGTCATAAATACATTTTTCAACATCAAATATTTTTCCCATAACTTTTTAATAAAATAAGTGAAATTGCAGAAATAATGAAATTTACAACTATTCCTGCAATCGCAACACAAAAATAGACCCACGTCTTGGAGGTTCAAATTATCAAAATTCACTGGAACAAAGCTTTGCCCATCCTACTAAAAATTTAAAAGCCGCTTAAAAAGTATTAAAATCGGCAGAATTATTCCTGTCAAATCCAAATGCTTCAGAGGTTTAATGTAATCCTTCCTGCCCTTTTTGCAGTATCATCGCCGAATTTATAAGCTACATAGCCATGATGCCACTTCGTGAAATGTCATTGACACCACAAACACAGCAAGTAGAGTATCATACTGCTTGAAATTTCACAACAAAAAATTTTTGCAACAAAATAAATAATAATTGCAGCAATAATCTACAGTTTATTCCTGAATACTGAGGATTCATAATTTTTAAACCTATTATAATATTCTTTTTATTCTTTTCACAAAATTTCCTTTCCCAAAATAAATTCTTAATTGTTTATTTTTCTTTCCTATTATTCCTTTACCTCTCAAATTCATCACCCCAATTTTAGTTGTGATTTAAATCAATTATACCAATTTCCTAAAATAACAAAATATTTTAAAAATTTGATAGAAAGTAAAATGTTAATATCATTTTTACTTGTAAATACAACCTTGATAGTTTGTTGTTTTTAACAATAATTAAACCCTTATTTTATGTTTTACTCTACACCGACTGGAAACTATTATTTGTATTATTAGAGTAACTTTCGTGGGCTTTCAATCCTTAGTTTGTGGATGACTCTGACTTTAAAGTCGTGAAAACCGATAGTCAAATAAAGTAGTCATCCTTGTTTTAAAATGGAAACTCTCTTTAACAGTTTAATTCCGTACTAAATGAAAAATTGTTTCAAAACTTGTATTAAATGGATATTCTGCTTTAATAGGTTAATGTTTGATGCGTTATAATTACTGCTTTTCTAAACTCCTTGTTTTGTCGATAGTTTTACTTGTAACTAAATGGAATTTTACAAAACTCAGTTTGTTTAGCGTTTTCAATCCTGGTTTTAATGGATACTGCTTTAACTTACCACAAAACTTTATTTTACCCATGATTTTTCAAAATAAAAATAGGTACAGCTATGCTCAATATAAAGCTCTGTACATTTTTGTTTTACTATTTTTAAACATTCCAGTGACTTGCCTACCCAGCTTCAGTCCTTTAGCTCCTTCTACTGTCTTGTCTCAAAACTGCTTCTTCCAGTGCCTAACATGCTTGCAACTTTATGATGTGCAGCTGTGTCTGCTATTTCCTTTGTTTTGTCAGCAGCTCTTGTCAGCCAAGTCTTTTGCTCCATCTGCAGTCAATGCATCTTCTGCCTCTAAATCCATCAAAATTCCTTCTACTCCTCCTGTCATGTCGTATTATTATAACATTTTAAATATGAAAATGCTATCTATTTTATAGTTATCTGCACTTTGTAGTCTCTGTTCCGTTATCGTAGATCGTTGTCATTTGGAACCTTTAAATAAAATCAGTGTCTATATAAAAACACATCCACGTAGAACCGACGCGGCATTTTAAATACACACAAAATACATTATAAATCCGCTCATCAATCACTGCCATCTTTCAAAATAAACGTAAAACAAACGATATAATAGCAATGCTATAAAAGTACGCATTGCCCTAGCGTTTTGGCATTCCTCTTCTGTGTATGTCTAAAAGAAAATATAAAATGCATCTCATTCAGTTCTTTTCTGACTTTAATGAGGCCAGGCACAAATAACATATGATAAATTCGTGTAAATATGAAAAACATAACTTATTACTAAAATAAAGTACTAATTGCCATTTCAGTTAATTTCTATCGTAAAACATATCACTGTAATTTAATAATGTCTTTAAAATTTGCGGACTATGAACAAATATCATATTTATCATTACAATATACCATTACAGTCAATTAACATCATACACAATTTCGCTCTTTTTATCCATCACCAATTTTAAAATTCCTCGTTATCTTTAACGATATATATATTTCATAATTTCTGGTATTCGCATTTTCTACAGTTGCAATTTTGCCAAGTTTCTTGGCCCATCAACATCGTTTCCCTTTTAATTTTGATAGATAATATGCCAATAACTGATGAATTACGATTGCCAGAGAATCCTGCGTAATCATCTTCCACATTTGGAATATAGAACACTTCATCAGCCACTTCTTCCACAACTGTATTTCCTTCTTTTTGCTATTGCGATAACTAGCTCCTCTTGAAGTAACTTCTTTTATATTTGATACTGATTTTTCTCAAATAAGTCAGACTGTGTAACGTTTACAACAACTGGCACTCCATCTGTAATAAGTGCAATTGTACCATGTTTCAATTCTCCTGAAGCAAAACTGCTGAATGAATATACGAAAATTTCCTTAGATTTTAATGCACTTCCACAGCGATTACATAATCAAACCCACGTCAAGATAGAACATACTTTCGCTATCTTTAATTTTATCTGCAACATCTTTTATTTTTCATCGTATTCAGCATTTTCTGAACGCTTTGTTTATCATACAACTTCTTAATATCTTCAACTGCTTCATCTTTTGTAATTTTTCCAAGTTTTATGCAAAATCTATTACCATTAAATTTAAAAATTACCATTGAGTTAATGTACGAGCCTTTGTAGAAGCAACGGCAATTTCAGGTCCTGCCCAAAGTGTAAATAACGTGGTCCGCTTCCCTTGCTATTGAAGAACCAACTACATTTGAAATTGCAACAACTCTTGCCCCATGTCTTTTTCGCCTCTTTCATAGCTTCAAAGCGTGTCCAAAGTTTCTCAGACTGGCTTAACACAATAACCAACGCTATCATCAATTACAAGTTTTCTATATCTAAATTCTGACGCAATGTCAACATCCACACGGATTCTTGTTTTTCTCAATAATATGCTCCAGCAAGCCCAGCATGATAAAGCAGTTCCACAAGCTACAATATAAATATCATTGGTTTCCGCTCAAATACTCTTTTTACGAGTCCTGCATCATCAAAATTAATGTTATAATTTTCATCAACTCTGCTATTCAAAGTTTTTACAAGCACTTCTGGCTGTTCAAAATCTCTTTTTCCATAAAATACTCGTATCCGCCTTTGAAGCAGCTTCAAATCCCTCAATCTGAGTTATGTCTCTTTTTATCTCGTTTCCTTCTACATCCATAATTTTACAGAATCTATTTCCACAATTTCATTATTTTTCAATCAAATATACATCCTAGTATATTTTAAGTGCAGGAATATCTCTGATGCAATAAAGTTTTCTCCATCTCCAAGCCCTACAATAAGCGGACTTTCCTTTTCTTGCCGCAATAATTCTGTCGAGGTTCATTCACGGACATAATTCCAAGTGCATATGCACCTTTTATAACTTTTAACAACTTTTCACTGTTTCAAAGCAAAGTCCCAGTATAAAGCTCATCTAACAAGTGTGCCACAACTTCGGTATCAGTTTCTGACTTAAACTCACTACCCTTTTGCAACTAAATCTTTTTAATTCCAAATAATTTTCAATGATTCCATTGTGAACAACAACTAATGTTTTATCTTTGTTAAAAATGAGGGTGTAATTTTCATCAGATAGCTTTCCATGAGTTGCCCATCTTGTATGCCCTATCAGCAACTGTCCCTGAAAGTGGATTTTTCAGCTCATCAGCCAAATTCTGCATTTCCCAACTTTTTCACAATTTCAAATTTTTCATTTCCAGTATTAACAGCAATCCCCGCTGAATCATACCCTCTGTGCTCTAATTTTTCCAACCCCGTCAATAACAAATTCCTGAGGCATTTTTCGCTCCGATGCAACCTACAATTCCACATAATATTTTCTCCTTCCTAATATAAAATTACTGAAAACGTTACTATAATACCTTTGTAATCCCAATTACTCGAAATTTTTGTATATTAATAGGTTGTAACCACCTAAAGAACATCCGCCGATATTTCGATAACTCTTTCCCTCGTCTCCTTCTGAAATTTTGTTATTTTATATTGATTGTTCCAAAGGACTGGCGCTTTTTTTATTTTTGATTTCCTAGTTGAAATGATTATATCAAATTTTTCATATTTTTTCAATACACAAACTTTTATTTGATTAGGGTTGTTGTATATTAAATTTTCTTTTTCAATTACCTGAACAAATAGACTACTTCCACTTTTTACACAGGAAACTTCTTGATAGATTTTTGTTAAAACCGAATATTTCTCAATGTTTCCTATTATTTTTAAAAATTCTTTTGCTTTTGTATCACTAGTTTCACAGTAATTTTTCTACGATTATTATCGCTTTTAAATTTCTCAAACTTTCAAATCCTATATAAAAGTTTACGTGAGTTTTCATGTATATTTTATTTGCAATAATTTTCTGTACTCCTCAAAAGTTTTTCTTGAAAACTGAAAAATAAAAATGATAATATAGAAATTAAGTAAGATATTCAATATATTTTAGAGACAAAATATTTGTTTACAAAATTATATATTTAGAATTAAAAGATAAGAAGGTAAAAATGAAAATAGATGAATTATCACAATTTTTAACACAAGTTTCCTTATTTAAAAAGGATTAAACGCTTTGGAAATTTCAGAATATCTCTCAAAAACTGGTTTTAAAATAAAAACTATAAAAATGAAACTGTGTTTTCGTGGAGATTTTTAAAAATGTAATTATAGTTATCAAAGAACTGCTCATGGTGAAATGCAAAAATTTAACGGAGTATCACTGTCATTAATCGGATGAAATCAGGTGAAGTTAGTAGCTTCAGCATTTTTATTTGGAAAAAGCAATGTTTTCAGTGAGACTTAATAGCATTGGAAAATTCAAGTTTTTATTTCTAAATAAAGAAAAATATCTAAATTTAATTCAGTCAGACAAAGACTTTTACTAAATTTTATAAAGTAATTTCAAACAAGAGCCAACATTTATCAAAAGAATATGGTTCAATTTTACAAATAAAACAATTGAAGAGAAAATATTAAGTTACGCAAAAGAAAATACAACAAAATGGTATAATCAAAGTTTCTTCTAATATCTCAGTATAGCAAAACAATTTTGAAGTAACAAGACCAGCACTGTCAAGAGAAATTTCAATTTATATAAAGAAAAATATTAACAAAGATAGAGAATAACATATTCAGTGAGATTTTCAACAGATTTCTCAAAGAAATGTTTGATATTTAAAAAAAGTAGATATTAACATATTATTTTTACTGTGTATTTTTAGTTTTGCACTTGATTATACAATACAAATTAAGATTTAAAATGATATATATAAAACTATATTAATTATGAGGAATATGTGCTAAAATATAAAATGTATAAAAATGGAATAAGGAGGCATTTTGATGAATTATCAAAATTTAGTAAATGGAGATGGAAAGATTCTAAAAATACAATAACTATTTATTCGCCTGTAAATGGGGAAGAGCTTGGGACAGTGCCAGCTATGTCAAGAGAGAAGTTGACTTTGCTATAGAATCTGCCAGAAAGGCTTTACCTGCTTAGAGCGTTGTCAGCTGTGGAAAGAGCGGCTTATTTGAATAAGGCTGCGGATATTCTTGAAAAGGATAAGAGATAAAATTGGGGAAAACTTGGCAAAGAGTAGCAAAAAGGAATTAAGGCTGCTATTTCAGAAGTTGTGAGAACTGCCGATTTGATTAGATATGCTGCGGAAGAAGGTCTTAGAATCACAGGTGAATTTGTAAATGGTGGCGGATTTGAGCTGGAAGCAAAAAGAAAAATGTGGAGTTGTAAAGAGACCAGTTGAGTTGTGCTTGCAATCGCACCGTTTAACTATCCAGTAAACTTGTCAGCATCTAAAATTGCACCATCCTTAATAGGAGGAAACGTAGTAATTTTTAAACCGCCTACACAAGGTTCAATTAGTGGATTGCTATTGACACAAGTATTTGCAGAGCTGGAATTCCAGCAGGAATGTTAACTCTGTAACTGGAAAGGTTCTGAGAGGGTGGAGATTATTTGATTGAACATGAGGAAGTGATTTTATAAACTTTACAGGAAGTACACAGTGGTAAAAAGTCGGAAAACTTGCTGGAATGCGTCAATGTATGCTGAATTAGGTGGAAAAGACGCTGGAATTGTATTGGAAGATGCTGATTTGGAAAAAGCTGCAAAAGATATAGTGGCAGGGGCATTCAGCTATTCTGGACAAAAGATGTGCTGCAATTAAAGAGTGCTTGTAATGGATTCTATTTTGCAGATAAATTAGCCGACTGATAAAAGCTCAAGTTGAAAAATTAACTGTGGGAGATCAGCACGATAATGCTGATATTACAACGTAATCGACACTCCATCAGCAGACTTTTATTGGAAGGATTGATAAAAGATGCACAGGAAAAAGGTGCAAAAAGCATTGACTACAGTAAAAGAGAAAAACTTAATATGGCCAGTAGTTTTGACAATGTAACAACTGATATGAGAATTGCTTGGGAAGAACCATTTGGACCAGTATTGCCGATTATCAGAAGTAAATTCTGTAGATGAAGCAATAGAGTGCAAAATAAATCAGAATATGGACTACAATCAACAGTATTTACATTTCCATTGGCATTTGAAATCGCTGAAAAACTGGAAGTGAACAAGTGCATATAAATAACAAGACTCAAAGAGGCTGACAGCTTCCCATTCTTAGGAATTAAGGTTCAGAACAGGAGTTCAAGTTAAAATACAGTATAGAAAAGCATGACAAAGTTAAATCTATCGTATTTGATATATAAAATTTACAAGAGATGTTTTCTTTTCAGGGAGAACATCTGGACTTTAATTTTTAAAATTTCTAAGTAAAAGATTTTAATACTAAACCCCCATTTAAATAAAGATTGTATCAGACTTTTTCTAACAAGGATAAAAACCTAATATTTCAAAATAATTAAAATATAATTTTGTTTTAATAAACTGACGGAGCTTTTTATTTGTTCAGCTACGACTGTTTGACGACTAGGGAAGGAGGAGTTTCGGAGTTAGGCAAATAAAAGTCGTAGTCTAACCAAATTATTGCGTAGCAATCTTGCCCATAATTTTAATTATCAGGATAAGCCTTTACTGCAAGATAAGGATTTGCGCTGAGCAATCCTGCGAGACTAATAAAAATAGTAAAAACCAATATTAAATAAAATAATCTAATACTAAATCCCATTATAAAATAGAAACTATTTAAGGACAAAAGTTTTAATTCCTTACTAAAACAGTGTATAATTCAAAATTTATTAAACATTCGCTATTTAAAGAAAGAAATAAGTATAACGTATAGTAGAATAATTCACTAAAAAGAGATAATCTCAGAATTTGAAAATCTCTTATACTTTATTTTATAGTGAAACTTCTTTACAAACTGAACTCAAAAGCTATAAACTAATTTTATTCAAATCCTAAATTTATATAATTTTTAGTAGTTCAATTTTAATGAGGTTCAGTATATTTAAAATTCAAATTAAAAACCCTAAAATTTGTACTACTCTTTCTTGTTTTCTCCATTCTTTTCCGTAGTAGATTTTCAAATAAATTTCTCTTAATTCTTCCATTAGCGGATATCTTGGGTTGGCTGGTGTACATTGGTCATCAAAAAGCATCTAGTGACATTTCGTCTGCTTCAGGAAGTCTTTCAGGCACTCCCATTCCCTTAATACTTGCTGGAATTCCAATTCTTCTATTTAATTCATTAATTCCATAATTAAATTTTCCACTTTTTCTTCTTTAGTGTTTTCCCATAAATCCTAGATAATCATTCATTTCAGCGTATCTTTGCATTGCGTCAGGATATCTGTATTGAGGAATAATCCCATCTTTGTTGGAGCCTCAACTGCATTGAAACGGATAACTTCTTCAAGAAGCATAGCATTTGCAACCATGTGGCATGGAAATTTTTCCTCCAAGTTTGTGTGCAAGCGGTGATTTATTCCTAAAGAATGCATTTGCAGCCATTCCTGCAAGACATGAAGCATTAGCCATCGCCCTTAGCTTTGTTGCTGCACGCTAAATCTACAGTTCTGGCAATATTTGAACACAAGTCTAGCCGCTTCTTTTTGAGTATGGTTTTGTATATTCTGTTGCCATAATTGAAACATAAGATTCAAGAGCATGCGTAAATACGTCAATCCAGAAGCTACTGTAAGCCCTTTTGGCATTGTAAGCATAAGTTCAGGGTCGTTAAGTTTGCTACATGCGGTGTAGTGCATAATCTGCAAGCAGGTATTTAATTCCAGTTTCATCATCTGTAATTACAGAACAGGTTACTTCGAACAGTTCCAGCTGATGTTGCAACTGCGATAAATTTAGCTTTTTACCCATTTCAGGAAATTCAACAATTCTCTTTCGTATCACCAAGTCTCATTGCCAAATCTCTAAATCTTAATTCAGGATGTTCGTATAATACCCACTAATTTTGGCAGCATCATTTCAGATCCTCCACCAGAGCGATAGCAACGTCAGGTTATATTCAAGCATTGCTTTTGCTCCAGCCTGAGCCGAACTTAATGTTGGATCCTCTTTTACTTCAGAAGAATATTCTATAATCAATATTTATCTCATCAATACTTGTAATGTGTTCTGCATATCCTAATTCTGCCAGTACTTTATCTGTTACGATCAGTGCTTTTGTAGCTTCCTTTCAATTCTTCTAAAGCTGTCAGAGTGATCCGTATTTGAAATAAATTTTTCAGGGAACTTTGAACCATAACATATTTTTCTCTTCTTTCTGCAATTGTTTTTACATTTAATAAATGTTTTACTCCTACGTTTTCTGACACAAATTTCCTCTCATAGACCACATCCAGAAGTGTTAATGATGGCTCTAATTTAAAGTTAAATACATCTCCGATTGCTCCAAGTGACGCTGGCATATTAATTAATGTACGTCCTGTTTTCATTAATCTTCCAAATTTATCTATTTTTTCTTTTTCTGCTAAATTAATATACAATGAAGAGTATGCCCTAATCACTCCAAGTCTTACTAGCTCATCAGCTTTTTCAGTGAATCTTCAAAATTTTCAGATTTGTACATTGCAAGCACTGGCGATAATTTTTCGTGTGCAAAAGGTTCTTCTGTTGCAGTAGATTCCACTTCTAGTGCTTTCTGAACTTTTTGGAATTTCAAACCCTGCCATACCTGCGATAACGTATGCACTTTTCCAACTACTTCAGCATTCAAGTTTTCCATTTTATAAACAATATTTCTCTTACTATTTAATTCTTCTTCAGTTAGGATATAAGCTCCTCTGTTTAAAATTCACTTCTAACTTTGTCGTAATTTCTTTGTCTATAATTACAGACTGTTCTGTCGCTAAGTACTCCATTATCAAATGTTTTAGACATCAAAATATGGTTGCAGTCATTTTATATCTGCTGGTTATCAATTACAACTGGTGTATTTCCAGCTCCTACCCCAATTACGGAGTTCTGATGAATAACTACGTGTAACCATTCTGGTCCACCTGTCACAGAATCAAATCAGCGCACCATAAGTTCTCTCGATAATTCTACACTTGGCTCGTCAATCCATCCGATTATGTCTTTAGAGGCTCCCATATTTCCTGCTGTTTCCAAAGCAATTTAGCCGTTTCAATTGTTCTTGTTTGCTCTTGGATGTGGAGAAAATATTGCATTCTTGTTTTTAATGATATTAATGTTTTGAACATTGCTGTTGAAGTTAGTTTGTTGTTGGTACAATCCTGCAATAATCTATTAGATTGCAATGACTCGTAGGATCTGTCGTCTTCAGCACGCCTGAGTTTTCATCTTTGTATTTATTGTAAAATGTATTCAAGCAAAGTGATACTGTAGTCTTCCACAATCCCCATTCCAGTTTCTGCTACGCTAGATTTGCCAGTGTAATTCTGCATCATTCATGAGCCACTTTTCTAAAAATCTTATCGACTCTTTCTTGATCAAATGTTGCAAATTCCTCTGAGCCTTTCTAACTCTCTGAATAAGCTCTTTCAAGAGCTTTCAAATCTTTCACTACTGCCATTTTTCCTCCTATAAATAAAAGACTATATATTTTGTTACATTTCCTATAACTTATATGATACTCTATTTGCCAAAAACTCAAGTTTTTCACTTTCTCATAAAAATACTGTTTGCTGCTATAAATAATCAAAAATAAAATTTATAAAATAAGAGAAAAATTAAAAAGTTTAAAATAAAATTTTAAATATGGATATAAATTGAAAAATTCAAAATTTATAGACTTAAAAATAATGTAAAAATATTTTACATAGAAGTATGTTTTTATGATTTAATAGATAGAGGTGGAAAATGTGAAAAGATTATTATTATCGATTTTGGTTCCTGATATAGCTTCAATTAATTGCCAGAAGAATTAGAGATGGAAGTTTATTTGTGAAATTTGTGCCTTTGGTTAATATTGATAAAAATGGAGAAGAAAAGGTAAAAGAATTATTTTTCAGGAGGTCACTACTTCCGTTTATGAAAAGAACGCTCAACATACAAATCCTGAGTATTTTAACTTCAAAATCTTCCTATTTTCAGAATTTGCTATGGAATGCAGCTAATTACACATTTGAAACAGTGGAGAAAAGTTGAAAAGGCTGATTCAAGAGAGTTTGGAAAAGCTGTGCTGGAAGTGGAAAATAGTGATAATCCATTGTTTACAGGAGTAAAAATCTTCTAACATCTGGATGAGTCCTGTGACACATCACAGAAATTGTAGATTTTGAAATAATTGCAAAAACAGATTCATCAATCGCCGCAATTACAAATAACTGCTTGGAATTTATGCACTTTCAATTTCATCGAAGTAGTCCATTCTGAATGTGGAACCTAAATTTTGGACTTCGTATTTAACATCTGTAAATGTAGAAAACTGGAAAATTTCAAGCTTTATTGCTGATAAAATTTATCGAGAAAACTGTCAAAATGAGACATGTGCTTGCCTTTCTGGAGGGTGGACTCATCAGTTGCTGCAGTTTCTAATCAACAATGCAATCGGACATCAGCTTGCTTGTATGTTCGTGAGACACTGGACTTTTGAGAAAAGACAAGCAAAAAGTTCTTGAATACTACAAAGGACATTTTGACTTAAACATAGTTTTTGTTGACGCAAAAGACAGATTTTTAAACAAATTAAAGTATAGACGAACCTGAAGCCAGAAAAATCATCGAAATAGTTATCAAGTCTTTAACGAAGAAATAAGAAAACTGAAAGGACAAGAAGGTGCAAAATTCCTAGCACAAGGAACAATTTACCCAGACGTAATTGAATCTCAGTCTATAAGGATCCTTCCACAATAAAATCTCACCACAACGTGGGAGGACTGCTAGAGATTTTACAATTTGAACTATTAGAGCCTTTAAAAGAGTATTTAAAAGATGGAAGTAAGAAAAGATGGGACACGAACTTGGACACAACACAATTATAAAAGACACCCATTCCCAGGTCCAGGACTTGGGATCAGAGTTATCGGAGTAACCCGACAAAGTAAAATCCTTCGAAGCCGATGATATTTTCATTACTGAATTGATGGAAAAAGGACTTTACGACAAAGTAGATCAAGCATTCGTAACATTACTACCTGTAAAAACTGTTGGAGTAATGGGCGACCAAAGAACTTATGAATACGTGGCAGCTATTCGTTCAGTAAATACAATCGACTTCATGACTGCTATGGAGCAAAACTTCTTACGAGTTCCTAGAAGAAGTGTCAAAATAAGATTATAAACAAAAGTAAACAGGATTAATAGAATTGTGTATGATATTTCTTCTAAACCTGCGAGGGACAATTGAGTGAGAATATCATTGTGTGTGTTATGGTTTTTCTTTTACTAAATATATTTATTTTTAACATTTATGATATAATATTAAATAATTATTTAATTTTGGTTGTTTTAGATTAAAAAGAAAAAGGTGTGTTAAAATGGATAACAGTTTATTCTATATAATTTTGACTCTTTAGATGACTTAATTAATGAGATTGAAAAATATTCAATGGAATATTCCAATCCCGATACATAATTAATAAACCATTGCATATAATAAATAAGACATCTGAAGAAATAGACTATAGTTGATAGCTATGGTAATGCTCCAAACATAAAATAATATTTATTAATTTTGGAAATAATAACGATACTTTTGAAAGATTATGTGAAAATTTTATTGATGATATGGATATATTTCTAGAAGATATGGGTGTTGAAAACCTATTGATAAATCAAGCTGGAGAAAAACTTTATATCGTTTTATTAGGGCGTGTCTGAAAACTCAAAATCAATAATATTTTTAATGATTATCAAATAATATACCCATAATCAATGAGGTTGAAACATTGCTCTCAGTCTGATACAATAAAAAGAAAAAGCACAGGAAGCTTCTATCATGCAAAAGAAGATATGAAATATCAGATGAACAATGGAATAAAATAAAGCATATGTTTCCCCAAAGCTAAGACAGGACGTCCAGGCAAGGATTTTACGCCTGATGTTTAATGCCGTGCTGTGGATTGCCTGCAGCGGTGCCTTGGAGACGCTTCCTGAACGTTTTCGGTTCATGGAAGACGGTCTATTCCGTTTCTGCAAATGGCGTGACGAGGGGACTCTGCTTAAAATATTTGAGCATTTGAGGAAGATGCCGACTATGAGAACTTGAGCATTGACTCTACAGTGGTTAAAAGCCCACCAGAACAGTGCAGGGAGCTAAAAAGGGCAAAAGATTCAAGTGAATCAGCATCGGGAGAAGCTCAGGTGGAAGGACAACTAAGATCCATGCAGTTGTTGATGGACTTGGAAATCCGCTGTACATAAAACTTACTGCAGGACAGATTCATGATAGTACGCAAGCAATTAAAATATTGTCGCAGCTAAGCATAAAAGGCAGCAACATACTGGCAGACAAGGCATACGGAACAAAGGAAGTTCGGGAATACATAAAAAAACACGGGGAGATGTGTAATACCTCCGAAGTCAAATGCAGTAAACAAATGGGAATGCGATTACCATATCTACAAGGAAAGACATCTTGTGGAATGTTTTTTCAATAAGCTTAAACAGTTCCGCAGAATAGGGACACCTTATGATAAAGCTGGCAAGCACATTCATAAATTTTATTTATATAGGATGCATAATGATTTTAATAAAATAAATTTAAAGTAATCATTAAAAAAATATCATTGATTTTGAGTTTTCAGACACGCCCTAATAAAATAGTAGCTAATAGTAAATAAAATAATCTAATACTAAAGTCGGTATATAAATAAAACTATGTTAAGACAAACAAAGAAGTTTTTAATTAAAATAGTATGTAATTCAGAAATTTATTAAACATTCTAGCTATTTAAACGGGAAATAGCATTGAGTATAGCAACAATCCTTTCTATTTTTGTAGAAGATATTAGTATATTATTTTTACTGTGTTCTAGGTGCACATAATTATATAGTGCGCCTGTACAGAAAAAGAAAAATTTTAGAAAAAGTGTTGACATTTTATTTTAATTTGTGATATTATCTTCTTGTCCGAGGTAATTAAATTATTCCTAGAACAGAGTGTATAGCGCAGCTCGGTAGCGCACCTGCCTTGAACTGTCGTGAGGTTCAAATCCTGCACCGACCATTTAATAGATTGCGAGGGTAGCTCAGTTGGTAGGCGTCAGCGCTTCCAGCTGCAGATGTCGCGAGTTCGACCTCGTCTCCCTTCC
>BNJU01003589.1_pt1 | contig 85990 bp, 98 predicted proteins | sample 8539281 | NCBI WGS metagenome assembly BNJU01 (sample SAMD00202456, study PRJDB9452) | human saliva metagenome | isolation source: human saliva | place: Japan
GCAATATGGTACCATGGAGCCATCTTTTAACGGAGGAGGCACAGCATGCGAGTTAATATCAATGTATCTGAAAATATTCTTGATTGGGTAATGAAAAAGAGTTAATCCGTCTGTGCTTTCTTCAAAGCAGGGAGAACTGCTGTATGCCTGGAAAGAAGGTAGAAAGGTACCGACTTACAATCAAATAGAAAAAAAATGAGTAAGGTAACAGGCATTCCATTAGGGTACTTTTTGGAAAAACCTCCTGTTGAGGATTCTTCTTTTGTGGAATACAGGACGGTGGATAGCAAAGAGCTTGAACATCCCAGCAGGAATCTTGTGGATACCTTGCATGATATGAAATTCGTGCAGGAATGGATAAGAAATGAATTACAAATTACCGGGGCTGATGATTTAAGTTTTGTTGGAGTCGTTAAAAAAACCGTTCAGACTAAGGATTTCGCTACTTTTGTACGGAAATGCCTTCAAATTGAAATAAACTGGTATGAAAGCTGTGAAACCGTTGAAGAGAGCTTTAAATTGCTTCGGAATTATGTCAGTGACTTGGGTGTTGTAGTAATGATGAGCGGAATTGTAGGGAACAATACTCATCGAGCATTGGACACGAATGAATTCCGTGCCTTTGCTTTAGTGGATAAGAAAGCACCGCTGATTTTTATTAATGCTAACGATTCTTTTAGCGGGAAGCTATTTTCTTTGTTGCATGAATTCGCTCACATTTGCTTGGGGAGAACAGCCTGTTTAACGACCGTTACGGAAGTATAGAGAAAGTGTCTGCTACGGAGAAAAACATGCAATGCATTGGCGGCAGAAATTCTAGTTCCTGAACATATTTTTTTGGAAAAGTGGAAAAACAAATTCGAGAAAAGGATGAAGAAGCAACAATTAGAGAATTAGCAAAGTTTTTTTAAATGCGGTTATACGGTTATCGCGAGAAGAGCCTATGATTGTAAATTCATTGATTTTCAGAGCTATCAAAGTTTTATGAGAAAAGCTGTTCAGCAGTACTTAGAAAAAAACGAACCGGTACCGGCGGAGGTGATTATTACAATACTGCTGCCAGCAGGGTAGATAGAAGATTTTTTGATTTACTCCTTGGAAGCGTATCAGAAGGTAGAACATTATATTCTGACGCGTTTCGATTGACCAATACAAATCGAAACACTTTTTCTAATTTAGCAGAGAAAATGAGGGGTGTTGGATGATGGAGAAGGAATTATTTTTAATTGATGCGAACTCGCTGATAACCCCATATCTAACATTTTATCCCTTTGATTTGGTAAAAACTTTTTGGAATCAAATGGAATGGCATATCCAAAATGGAAATATCGCTATCCTGGACTTGGTGAAATCCGAAGTCCTCAAAGGAAAAGACAGCCTAAAAGAATGGATGGAAAATATAGAAGTAGGACAATTACTTGACCATCGAGAACCGGCGATAATAGTCAAGTACGGAGAGGTTCTTCGACATATACAAGACAATCCTGCCTATAAGCCTGCGGCATTAACCGAGTGGTCACGAGAGGAAGTAGCTGATCCGTGGCTTATAGCTACAGCAAATGTTAGAAACTATACTATAGTATCTTTTGAAAATGAAAACAAAGGATTAAATACTCGAAAACCCCAGCAAAAATGCTAAAATCCCTGATGTGGCTAAGGTGTTTAAGGTGGAAGTGAAAAATCTCTATTACATGATGCGAGTATTAAAATTTAGCTTATAGACCTTCTTAATTTATTGGGAAAAGATATGCTGCTGAACTATCAGACTCTAAGGAGAAAACAGGATTAGATTGTAAAAGAGGTAGATTAGAAGAAAATTACAGATGCAGAACAGAGAGAAGCTGCAAGGCAGTTTGTAAATAAATGGTGGGGAAAAGGGAATGAGGACGAGGATGGAAGGCCATACTGGCTGGATTTCCTAGCAATGTTATCGGGATGGAGAATGCTACTGACCGCGTGAAATTTGGAAAGAAGGTCGTGGGGGATTGCCATGAATGAAATTAAGAAAAAGGATAGGCTCTGGCACGCTGATGATAATTCTTACGGACAGCTGATTCGGAATATTGGCTCTCTACTGGAAACCGGTAAGAAGCAGGCAGTGTCCGCTGTGAATCAAGCCATGGTTAGAACCTACTGGGAAATCGGTAAGCATATTGTGGAGTATGAACAGGCAGGTAATGAGAAAGCGGAATATGGCTCTGAGACGCTAAAAAGGCTTTCCAGAGATTTGACGGAACGATACGGTAATGGCTTCGGAATGAGCAATATCAACAAGATGCGAAAGTTTTATTCGTTATACCCAATTTTGCAGACAGTGTCTGCAAAAATTGAGCTGGAGCCATTACGTAGAGCTCTTGAAGATTGAAGATTATATGGAACGGTCCTTCTATCTAAAAGAATGTGAACAGGAGAACTGGGGCGTCCGGGAACTTCGAAGACAGATGAAGAGTATGTTGTTTCAGCGTTTGGTATTGAGCAAAGAAAAAACGGAAGTGATCCGGCTTTCAACAGAAGGACAGGTGGTTGAGAAGGCGGAGGATATTCTGAAAAGATCCCTATGTTTTTTTGAGTTTGTTGGTTTGCCGGAGCTTCCGGTATACAAAGAAGGAGATCTCGAAAATGCGCTGGTTGACAACTTGAGCCAGTTTCTGTTGGAGCTTGGCAAAGGATTCACCTATGTGGGAAGACAACAGAAAATTAATATTGGCGGAAGAATCTATAAGGTCGATTTGGTTTTCTACCACCGTATCCTGAAGTGCTTTGTCCTCATTGATTTGAAACGAGGTGAGGTACAGCATGAGGATATTGGACAGATGAACCTCTATCTAAACTACTTTCGTGAAGAGTTGAATACGGAGGGCGATACCGAGCCTATTGGCATTGTGCTGGGAGCCTATGAGGACAAACTGATGGTTAAGTATGCGACGCAGAACATTTCCAATCAGCTGTTCGTCAGCCGGTATCAGCTCTATTTACCGAACAAGGAGCAATTAGAACAAGAAGTACGCCGTTTTTTGAGGGAAGAATAGATTAAGGTATATGATGTAGACATTTAAATTTAGCTTGTGATTTTTTTCTTGAATTTTCTCGGAAAAGATATATTCTATATGGTTTTTTTCAAAGTGGTATTTATCTTATGCAGAGTAGCTTCGACTAGAATGGAAGGGAACTTCATATTGCTGAAAACAAAAAATCTTTCGTCGAAAAGAGAAAAACCAGCACTGTAGGAAAGGGAAGACTTTAAAAATGACTATATCAGTCTAACGGATATTGCAAGATATAAAAACGTGCATGAACCTAAAGATGTTGTTAAAAACTGGTTAAGAGTAAGAGATACAATTGAATTCCTAGGACTTTGGGAGACTATTCATAATCCTAATTTCAAAGGGGTCGAATTCGACTCCTTTAGAAAGGAAGCAGGAACAAATGCATTTACATTGTCGCCTCAGAGATGGATTGAAAATACGAATGCAATCGGTATTGTTTCTAAATCCGGGAGAGGTGGTGGAACGTTCGCTCATCCTGATATAGCGATGGAGTTCGCTTCATGGATTTCACCAGAATTCAAGCCTTACATTATTCAAGACTATAAGAGACTTAAGGCAGATGAAAACTCAAAATTATCATTAGGTTGGAATCTTAATCGAGAAATTTCTAAAAATTAACTATAAAATTCATACAGATGCAATCAAAGAATATCTCTTAAAGGATCTTACCAATGAGCAGTTATCTTATAAATACGCAAGTGAAGCGGATATGCTCAATGTTGCCTTATTTAACAAAAGAGCAAAACAGTGGCGTGAAGAGAATCCGGACCTAAAAGGGAATAGGAGAGACTATGCGAGTTTAAATGAGTTTACTTGCCAATATGGAAAGCTATAAAGCAATTCTTATCGGAAAAAGGCATGAATCAAAAAAAGAAAGAATGATAGAGTTAAGAAAGCTTGCAAGAACTCAGCTGATGTCCATTGAAAAGTTGAACAACACAGGAATGAAGAGTTTAGAGGCTAAGTCAAAGAAATAGAGAGCTATGTTTTTCAAAGTGAAATTTATTTTACTTAGGGGAACTACGGCTAGAATAGAAAGAGACTCTATTTTAGTGGAGGCTGTGTATTGTCTAAATACAAACTTTCGGCTAATATGGACTGGATATACAAATTAGCCGAATAAGATAAAGAAGAATGAAGCAGATAGCCGTAAAAATGCGGTGAATCTATCGTTTTACGATTCGAAATAGGAGACAGATATGTCCTACATTAGAAGAAGTTTAGAAAAGATTGTTTTGCAGGTAACAAAAGAATATCCGGTGGTACTTCTTTCAGGGCCGCGTCAAGTGGGAAAAAAACCACAATGCTTAAGAAATTGATGGAAGGGACGGAACGAAGCTATGTCTCTCTGGATGATTTACAGGAAAGAGAGCTTGCGAGGACGGATCCGGAACTGTTTTTACAGTTGCATAAACCACCCATTCTCATTGATGAAGTACAATATGCTCCCGAACTTTTCCCCTATATTAAGCTGATTGTGGATAAAGAACAAACAAAGGGAGACTTTTGGTTGACGGGTTCACAGGTTTTTTCGCTTATGCGAGGTGTACAAGAATCCTTAGCAGGGAGAGTTGCCTTACTTTCTCTGTCGTCGCTCTCGCAGACAGAGGCTTATGGCGGACAAGAGCAAACGTTCACTCTTACTCCGGAAAGCCTGCTTTCCCGAAAAGAGGGGAGAAAACTTGCCGATGCAGAGGAGATTTTTAAACGTATTTTTAAAGGCTCCATGCCTGCTATTGTGAGTGGGGATATAAGCAGTCCCGGTATTTTCTATAACAGCTATTTAAGTACGTATATTGAGCGAGATGTAAGTAGCCTGTCGGATGCGATAGATTCCCTAAAATTTTTACGTTTTATTACGGCACTTGCTGCAAGATGCAGTCAGATGCTGAATATCAGTGAACTTGCAAGAGATGCGGAGCTGAATCAAAAACAGGTGAAAGACTGGCTCGGGATATTGGAAACCTTGGGGATTCTGTTTTTACTTATATCCGTATTCCAACAATTTATTAAAGCGTCTTGTCAGAACACCGAAAGTATATTTTTATGATACGGGACTCGTGGCCTATCTGACCAAGTGGAGCAGTCCGGAAACACTTGCAAGAGGTGCGATGAGTGGGGCTATTTTGGAGAATTATGTGGTTTCGGAAATACGAAAAACCTATTTGAATAATGGGAAAGAAGCTTTTATGTATTACTATCGGGATAAAGATGCCAAAGAAATCGACCTTGTTCTGGAGCAGGACGGAGAGCTCCATCCTATAGAAATTAAAAAGTCTGCCAATCCGGCATCGGAAATTCTTCATGTCTTTCCTGTCTTAGACAAGTCATCTTTAAAAAGGGGAAACGGAGCGGTCATCTGCTTAAAGACAGAGTTGTCTGCATTTAATAAGGAAAACTACATTGTTCCGGTCTGGATGATATAAAGTTCTGCAATATAAAAGGATGGATGCGTTACAGGCTTCCTACAGGGATTAAGGAAGTGTAGCGTGTACGAAAAAAAGGCCTTCTATGATGCAATGCATCAGAGGAGGTCTTTTTCATCTTCAACTTTTACAATTCCATTCATAAAAAAATTTAGGCAGATTGTTGAAAATGTGCATTGCAGTGCATTGTTCGTTGACAATGTTTATTTCTGTGATTATAACTACTAAAAAGAACATAAAACAACATTAATATGTTAAAAAAATAAACCTAAATAAACAAATTAATAACAATTTGAATAGAACAAAGGAATGATAAGCCGGATGATACGGATGCAGAAGAGTAAGAAAAGAAGCATCCTGTGTAAGATAGCCGAATCACTTGATTTAACGGAGGAAGAAGATGCCAAAATGTGTTGTTATAGCAGATGATTTGACGGGAGCAAATGCTACCGGAGTATTACTGCAAAAAATGAATTACAGTGCGTATACCGTACTGAATACGGAACGACTGGAACTCTCCCTTCTCTCGGACTGTGACTCGTTTTTGTATCCGACAGATAGTCGGGGAATTGATAAGGAGCTGGCGTACAGAAGAGTGTTTAATGTGTGCAACTTATTGAAGAATCCGGAGACGGAGGTCTATGGAAAGCGCATTGACAGCACACTTCGAGGGAATCTCGGCGCAGAAACGGATGCGATGCTGGATGCTCTCGGAAACGAGTATATCGCCATTGTTGCAGCTTGTTTTCCGAGTTCTTCCCGCATTGTTCTCGGGGGCTATATGTTGGTAGAGGGACTTCCGCTTCACAAGACGGATATTGCGATTGACCCGAAGACACCGGTCAATAATCCGGAGGTTGCAGAGCTTTTTTTCGTAAAGAAAGCAAATATCCGGTAGCCAGCGTTTTTGATGAAGGATCTCTTGCACGGGAAGCATTATCTTGCAGATTGCATGAAGAAGCTTGCATCGGAGGGCAATCGGATTCTTGTAGTGGATTGTGTAACACAGGAAGATATAGACCTCATCGCAGATGCGGTAGAAACTTCTAAATTGAAAGTGGTTTCCGTGGATCCGGGCGTATTTACCGCAGCTCTTGTACGGAAAAGATTTCAGCCTAAGGAAAAGAAGGAGAAGAATCGCATTCTGGCAGTGGTCGGCAGTGTAAATCCGCATACGAGGATTCAGCTGGAGGAACTCTGGCTCTCCCAGCGTAATAAAAATGTATTTGTAGAGACGGAAGCGCTTCTCCGGAGTAAGGCGGATTGGGAGGCGGAAGTAGAGAGAGTCAGTGAGGAAATCCTGAAGGATGTGGATAAGGATCGGGTTTTTTTCCGTGACGGGAGACGGCATTTATCCGGAGAAGCGGGTGGATTTGGAGAAAATCGCGCAAAAGGAACATTGTGCAGTAGAAGAAATTACGGATAGAATCAACCTGGCTTTTGCGGGAGATTGCCCATCGGATTTGCAGTAGAGAGAAGAGTTTCAAAGGACTCTACAGTAGTGGAGGAGATGTGACGGTTGCTATTTGTAAGCGCTTTCAGACCGCAGGATTAAACTTGAAGGAAGAGGTTCTTCCGCTTGCCGCGCATGGAGAAATGTTGATGGAGACTTCCCGGGGATGCACATGGTGACGAAGGGAGGCAGTCAGGGAGGCAGAGATGCGATTATCCGTTGTATTTCCTTCCTAAAGGAAAAGTTATTCGTATAAAGGGAACGTTCAGCTTTAGAAAATGGAGCAAGAGATTACTGAAGGAGGTAAGGAATGAGGAAAGTGTTGATTGCAGTGCCGATGGGGGATCCGGCAGGAATCGGTCCGGAAATCGTCGTTAAGGCTGTTTCCAAAAAGGAAATACAGGATATTGCGAGGGTTTTGGTGGTTGGAGACGGACAGATTCTAGAGAAAGCGAAGGAGATTTGTAAGCTCCCGCTGAAGCTGAAAAGGATAGAAAAGGCGGAGGATTGTGGAGAAGAAAAAGATACGCTCTATTACCTACAGGAAGGAAAGATTCCTATGGAAGAGTTTTCTTATGGAAAGGTCAGTGCGATGTGCGGAGCGGCAGCATTTTCCTATATTAAGAAGGCTATTGAGCTGGCGAATCATAAAGAAGTGGATGCAGTGGCAACGACACCGATTAATAAGGAGTCGTTGAAGGCGGCAGGAGTGCCATATATCGGTCACACGGAAATCTTCGGAGCACTGACGGGGACGGATGACCCGCTCACGATGTTCGAGTGTAACGGTATGCGGGTATTTTTTTCTTAACAAGGCATGTTTCTTTACGGAAGATGCTGGATATGATCACGAAGGAGAGAATCAAGGATTATGTAAAGCGTTGCCTCGAGGCTTTGAAAAAGCTGGGAGTGAGTGAGGGAACCATGGCAATAGCCGGTTTGAATCCGCACTGCGGCGAGCATGGACTTTTTGGAGACGAAGAGGTACGGGAAATCATTCCCGCGGTGGAAGAATTGCAGAAGGAAGGCTATCCGGTAGTGGGACCAATCGGTGCCGATTCGGTCTTCCATCAAGCAGCACAGGGACGCTTCAATTCGGTACTATCCCTTTACCATGACCAGGGGCATATTGCAACGAAGACGCTGGACTTTGACCGGACGATTGCCATCACAAACGGAATGCCGATTCTTCGGACTTCGGTGGATCGCGGAACGGCTTTTTGACATCGCAGGTACCGGCGTTGCAGGAAGTATCAGCATGGAAGAAGCGATTCGTCTTGCGGCTAAGTATGCCGATGCATTTCAGAAATAAGAGAAAAAAACAAAGTAATGGGGAGATTAAACGTTCGCGGAAACCAATTTTTATCGTATGAAGGAGGATGCCATGGTAAATGGTTTGAATGGGCAGCAGATGCTCATCGGTTTGTTAATCGGTATCGTTTTTACTGATTTTTCATGGTTTTAAAGACAAAGATTCAGGCTTTTTTTGGCGCTGATTATCACGACGGTGGTAATCGGAGTCATTGGCGAATGCCGCTCAACACAATCACGCTGGACAATGGAACAAAGTTCGGTATTTTTACAGTCCATTACGAGCGGATTCGGTAACACTCTGTCCAGTATCGGTATCATCATCGGCTTCGGCGTTATGCTTGGAGCAATCTTTGAGGAGACCGGTGCGGCGAAACGGATGGCGCTTTGCTTTTTGAAGGTTTTCGGAAAGAATAAAGAAGAAGAGGCGATGGCTTTTACCGGATTTTTTGGTGTCTATTCCTATTTTTCTGTGATTCCGGTTTTATCATCCTTTCTCCGATTGCGAAAAGCGATTTCAAAGGTAACAAAGAAATCCCTGATTTCCCTTGGCGTAGCACTGGCAGCAGGTCTCGTGATTACCCATACCATGGTGCCGCCTACCCCGGGTCCCTTGGGCGTCTGTGGAATCTTCGGCATTGATGTTGGAGAGTTTATCCTTTTGGCTTTGGTGCTGTCCATCCCGATGACCATTGTAGCCATTATCTATGCCAGAAAGTATATTGCGAAGAAGTTAAACTGGATTGTCAATGAGAAGGACGAGATTGTTCCGGCACCGGTGGGGACAGTCGCTTCTGATGATGCGATTAATCTGGATGAAAAGGATTTACCGTCTACCTTTTTCCTCTTTCCTCCCTGATTTTTACTCCCGGTTGTACTCATTCTCATTAACACAGTTTCTACGGCAATGAAAATGACAGGAGGAATCTTTACAATCCTGATTTTCCTTGGGCAGCCGATTGTAGCGGTAGGAATCGGTCTTCTGACAGCGATTTTTGTGCTCGGAAGGAAAATGAGCCGGAAAGAGATTCTCTCCTTTATGGAGCAGGGCATGATGTCCGCCGGAATTATCATGCTGGTAACCGGTGGTGGCGGAGCACTGGGACAGATTATTAAAGATTCCGGTCTGGGCACCTATATGGCAGAGGGGATTACGGCAATGCATGTTCCTATTATTCTGCTTCCTATCCTGATTTCTACAGTAATGCGTTTTATCCAGGGTTCCGGTACTGTAGCGATGACTACGGCAGCCAGCATTTCCGCTCCGATCATTCTTGCTACGGGAGCAAATCCGGTTCTCTCCGCTCTGGCTTGTTGCGTAGGCTCTTGCTTCTTCAGCTACTTTAACGATAGCTACTTCTGGGTAGTAAACCGTACGCTTGGTGTCAGTGAGGCGAAAGATCAGATTCGCGTATGGTCGATTACTACAACCATTATCTGGGCAGTCGGTTGTCTGGAGGTTCTGCTCTTGAGTCTGGTGATGCATTGATTTTGCACCTGAAAAAGGGTCTTGAAGAACTTTTTAGTATAAGAAAGGGTCGGTTTCCTGTTAGAGCTTGTTTGACAGAGCGGAAAGCGTTTGATAGCATGAATGGTAGAAGAGAATTTGTGACTACAGACAGTTTTATGGAGGGAAAATGAGTCACAGTAAAGTATTACTGGGAGAGCGGCAGCAGAATATTTTAAAAATTCTGGAAAAGGACGGTTCCGTCTCCGTTGAGGAGCTGGCGAAGATGTTTTCCGTCAGTGGAATGACCATCCGAAGAGACTTGCATATTCTAGAAGCGAAAAACCGAATCGAACGCTTTCATGGCGGTGCTGTTTTACGGGATGAGGTGCAGTACCGCGAGAAGGAAGTACAGAACATTTTTGGAAAGAAGCGCATAGCAGAGAAGGCTCTTGCGCTTCTTCTTGATGAAAAAGTGATTTTCCTGGATGCAGGAACCACGACCAGAGAACTGGCGCTTCTTCTGAAAGAGAGGGAAGAACTTTATATCGTTACAACAGATTTGATGATTGCCGGAATCTTGCAAAATGGAAAAAGTCGGACTGTTCTTTTGTGGGGGAGAGATACAGAAAAGTACCGGTTCTTCGCTTGGGAGTCTTACGGTGGAGCAGCTCAGGGACTTCTCCTTTGACATTGCTTTTTCTAGGGACTTCTGCCATCAATTCGCATCTTGAGTTAAGTACACCGACTGTGGAGAAGGTTTCTCTAAAAAGAACGGTACTGCAAAAAGGCAAAGAAGGCAGTGCTTCTCGCAGATGAAAAGTAAGTTCGATAAGCAGGCAATGATGAGAATCTGCAATGTGGAAGAGTTTGATGTGCTTGTAACGGATAAAGCGTTGAGTGATAAAGAAGAAAAAGAGCTGAAAAAAAGGGGTGTAGAGTTCTATACAGAGCACAATACGAATCAGTAAGTGTAAAAGAATCTGCAATACGGGAGCGCTTTTCAGTCTCCCGTACTTTGAACAAAACTACCCGTCACACATCAGCGAAAGAGCTCTTCCAGAGGAAGAAGGAGGAGCTCTTTCCTTTTTTTATATTCTGCATGGACAGCTTCTTCAAAGCCACTTCTACTGATAAAACCGTAGCGGTAACAGCGGAGCCCCGTGGCTTCTACTTGCGCAATTTCTTTTTCTATCTGCTTTAAACTGAGCGGTTTGCTCTGGAATTTTACTTCATAAAAAATATACCCCTTGAGATCAAGCGTTACGATATCGAATTCCCCATTCCGCTTTTCTTTTGGGAGGTTATAGTAATATTTTCCAATTCTCTCGAATGCTTCTTCCATTTTTCCTCTACGGTTTTGTAGGAGAAGATATTGTTTTGCAATTCTTTCGAAGCGCTTAGAAACATAGGCATTTTCAAAATCATCCTGAATAAAACGCGTAAAAAAGACTTCCGGAGGAAGAATGTTCATCTGGGAACTGTAGCGGAAGATATATCGGTAATAGAATAAGGACATATTATCCGAGATAAAGTAGCCTGCTTTTTTTCGATTGTCTTCTTCGTTAATCGGTGCTTCTTTTTCGATGAGTTCCATGCGAATCAGCTTATCTAAAAGTATCCACCAGGCTGGGACCGCTGGATACATGGGATTGGGAGAGAATATCATTGAAGCGGGAAAATCCCTTTGCCATCGTTTCAAAAACTTCATTTGCATTGATGATTTTCGAAATCTCCGACTTTAAATACATCAGAACTTCATTTTCCAACCTGGCACCGGGAGAGGCGATAAGGGAAAGGATATTTTCCCGTACCGTCTTGTGTTCATCGATCAGACGATTGTAATAAGGAATACCGCCGAAAACACTGTAAAGACGAACCTTGTCTTCGCTTGAAAATGTCGGATAGAATTGCTGGGTGTCGTAGTAGTTCATCTCTTGGAGTTTCATAATATAACTGAAGCGCCCAAATAACGGGTTCTCTTTTTCGATGAGTTTTTGCATTGTATCGACGTAGGAGCCGCAGAGAATCAGTTTCAGTCGGCTTTTTTCTTTAAACTCGTCAATTATGCTTTGTAAAATGCTGTCCATTCCTTTAAGCACATCACTCAGATAGGAGTATTCGTCTATGACAAGCAAAATGTCTTCCTTTTCGGCTCTTCGGAATAAAAATCGAAGGATTTCCTCGAAGCTCTGAAAGGAGATGGGAGGGAAATCGAACGCATCGGATAGGAGAGCAGAAAGACTTTCCACATTATTTTTTTCAGAGGTTTGCTTACATTCGTAGTAGATTTTTTTCCCTTTGAAATATTGCAGGGAATGTTTGATAAGTTCACTTTTTCCTATTCTTCTTCTTCCATAGAGAAGCAGAGCTTCAAAAGCTGCACTTTTATACATCTCTTTTATTTTCTTTATTTCTTTATCTCTTCCAATAAATTTCATTTTTATTCGGTTTCCTCCGAGTCGGTTATTTCCGAATAAACATAGCATGGTTTAAAAGACTTGTAAAGGCAGATGAGAGCACATTCTGTTCATTTACGTAGGAAATAAAGCGGGGTATCTATAAAAAAATGCAATTGGATTTCCGCTCTTCCACGTCCTATAGTTATCCGGTATTCGGGAAGGGGGAAAAAATGGAAATCATACCGTATCGCTTTGGTGCCGGTCGTTTTATATTTGCGGAAAATGCGCTTTCTTCTTTGCAGGAGGAAATAAGACGCTATGGGACAAATGCCTTTTTTTCTGATGGGAGAAAAGGCATTTTCTCTTATGGAGCAATTTGGTCTTTTTGAACAGGAGACAGGACTTGTTTCGGAAAGGGAGATTTACGAAGGCTTTCCGACAGAAGAAGAACTTACGGAATGTAAGGACAAGCTTATGGCATTGAAGAAGAGAGCAGGCGGGGCACAAGCTCCGACGGTCCTCATCGGTATCGGCGGGGGAAGAATCATGGACCTTGCGAAGGCGGTAGCCGCGGAGAGCGCGGTGCCCCTCATTCTGATTCCGACTTCCGCAGCAACCTGTGCAGCCTATAGTCCGCTCTCCGTATTGTATTCTAAGGAAGGAAAAGTGGAGAAGGTACTGCACTTTGAGAAGGAAATCGACTCGGTTATCGTAGACGGGCGTGTTCTAACTACGGAGTCGGCAAGGCTACTCAAGGCGGGAATCCTCGATGCGATGGCAAAATACGTGGAGATTCTGCATGGAGGAGAGGAAATTACGGCGGAGAACAGCAGGATTGAGAAGTACTTTGCAAAGAAGATGGCGGAGGATCTGTTTCTTTTTTTAGAGGAAAAGGGGAAGGATGCGGTCTATGCACTGGAAAGAGGAGAATACAGCAAGACGCTTTCCGATGTCTTCTTTTCCAATATTGCGTATACCGGACTCATCAGCGGTCTCATGCGGGGAAGGGGACAGGCGGCGCTCGCCCATGTTTTCTACAATTTCCTTCGAGGACATTACCCGGAGACGAAAGACTTCTATCATGGCGAGATGGTCGGCGTGGGACTCCTCCTGGAGACGAGATGGAACCGGGATAGAAGGCTGGAAGAGCGTTTGAAACAGTTTTTAATGGAAATGGATATGGCGAAGAGCCTTTTTGACTTAGGACTGGAGAGAGAAGAAGAGGTCTTCGAAGCTTTTTATCGCTACTGTGTGGAAAAGAAGTCGATTTCCGGAGGAGAGGAAGAAAAGGAAAAGCTTCGAGATGCTTTTTCCGCTTTGTCTTAGCCGGATAGAGAAGAAGAGAGAAGAAGTAGAGAGAAGAAGTAGAGGAAAGAAATAGACGGAAGAAGTAGAGGGGAGTGCGGAGAAATGCTATCGGAACGGGTTCGGAAAAGTCTCATCAAGGGTTCAGCCATTCGGCGTGCTTTCGAGGAGGGACAGCGCCTTGCCGCTTTATACGGGGCGGATAAGGTCTATGACTTGAGTATCGGAAATCCTGCGGCGCCGGCGCCGGAGGAGATTCGGCGCGCTATGTGGGAGATTGCGGAGGAAGATGCCCTTTCTCTTCATAGTTATATGGAGGACGCCGGATTTTGGGAAGTGCGGGAGGCGATTTCCGAGAATCTGAATGAGAGACTCCGAAAGGGAGAGTTTCTTCTGGTACGAAGGGACGATTACGCTGCGAGAGAGGAAGGCGGGAAAAGCAGGGAGGAACAGGGGAAGGAACGGGAAAAGCAGGGTCGTACCCGGGATAAAGAAGAAAGTCGGCTGCCATTTACGGCGGAAAATGTCATCATGAGCCACGGTGCCGCAGGCGCAATGAATATTTTCTTCCGCACCGTACTGGATCCGGATGATGAGGTGCTAGTGCTGAAACCCTACTATCCGGGATACACGAGTTTTATAGGAAACTGCTATGCGAAGAAGGTGGAAGTGGATTGTCAGGGGGAGGATTTTCAGATCGATTTTCAGGATCTGGAGCGGAAAATTACGGTAAGAACCAAGCTGCTGATCCTGAACTCGCCGAACAATCCCTCCGGTACCGTCTACACTGCGGAAACGCTCCGGACTTTGGCAGAGATTCTCCGAAAGAAAGAGCGGGAAATCGGGCACAGCCTCTATCTGCTTTCGGATGAGCCGTATCGGGAGTTATGTTACACGAGAGAGAGGCTTCCCTTTATTCCCTCATTTTATGAAAATACCGTGATTGCTTATTCTTTCAGTAAATCGCTATCCATTCCGGGAGAACGAATCGGCTATCTTTTGATTCCGGTTGAAGCGGAAGAGTCCGGAGAACTGCTTCGGGGAGCGCGGAATTCCACCGGCGCACTCGGTTTTGTCAATGCCAATGCTTTTTTCCAGAAGGTCGCAGCAGCCTCTTTACAGGCGAAGGCACCTCTACCGTATTATCGGGAGAACCTGGAACTTCTGTATAAGGCGCTACTGGAATCCGGCTTCTCTTGCAGAAAACCGGACGGCGCATTCTATCTCTTCCTGCGTGTTCCGGACGGGGAGGAAGAACTGTTTTTGGAGCGTGCAAAGGCGCATCGCCTCATCCTCGTAGGAGGAAGTTCCTTCGGTATGCCGGGGTTTGTACGGATTTCCTTCTGTGGGAAGAAGGAGACGATAGAGGGCGCGCTTCCTGCGTTCCGACGCCTTGCTCTCGAGTATGGGTTACGAAAAGAAGATTCCGGAATTTATTGATAAAATCTATTAATTTCAATTATAATCATGTTTTTCAATTAGATTTTTAAGAAAATGAGTTGTATATTCATCGTCGTTGGCGAGCGTTTCGCTATACAGTAGAGTGATATGCAAAGGGCAAATCAACATCCGGTAGGGAGGCAGAATGAGAAAACGGGTTTTAATTGCTATGGCTACCCTGGCTATGGCAGCAAGCCTTGCAGCTTGCGGAAGTAAGGGTGATGCAGCGAAGGGAAGTACAAAGGCGGGAAGTGAAGCGGCCGAAACAAAGGCTTCGGAAGGAACAGCGGCATCTTCCGAGAAAGCGGAAGAGAAGGCGGACGGAAAAATTGTCGTAGAGACCAGTGCCTATCCGGAAGGAAACAACAAGCTGGAGACGGGGGACAAGCCGGAAAGCCCAACCGTGACCTGGGCACAGGGAGCCAGCGGAAATGTTTTGGTCAGCATTGCGAAGGCACAGGGATATTTTCAGGAAGTCGGCCTCACCGTAAATGAGATTCCTCTGGATGATAATCAGGTGCAGGCGGTATCTACGGGACAGGTTGATATCGCATCGAATACTGGAACCTGGCAGCCGTTAAAGAGTATCATGGCGGGAGATGACATCGCAATCATCGGTGGACACATGCTGACAGGTTGCATGCCGGTTATTGCGAAAGAGGACACGGAGTGGAAGGGACCGGAGTCTCTCCTGGGAAAGAAATTCGGAGATTCCATTTCCCGTTATGCTATTCTTCACCCGCTGGTCGATGAAGGACATGATATCAAAAAGGAAATCACGTTCGTAGACATTGACAATGATGCCGATAAGATTCAGGCGGTTTTGAAGGGAGAGCTCGATTTTGCCACCCTCGGAACGGGAAGAATGTATCAGGCATTAAACACGAAGGGAATCAAGATTGTAACGTATTGTTCCGATGTTACCCCGAACTATTCCTGCTGTAGAATGATTGCAAGAGACAGCTGGGTAAAGAAGAATCCGACTACGGTCAAGCTCTTAAATGAAGCGCTCATTCGTGCACAGGCGTATTTCCAGGATCATAAACAGGAAACCGTGGATCTCATGGTGAAGCAGTTGAATGCGAACAAAAGAATATGTTGAGGCTTACCTCTTAAATGAGCATTACAGAATCAATCCGGATACCCTGAAGAATACGGTTTTTGATAACTATCGTTATATGAAAGCTGTGGGCGGTATTGAAAATGAGAAAGCCGATGTAAAGCTCGAGGATCGTATCTATAACGACCTGTATAAGCAGGCGCTCGATGAAGCACAGAAGAAGTGGGGTTCCGAGAATCCGTCCTTCTATGAAGAAGCGCAGAAGTTCTACACAGAGCATAATACCAATCAGTAAGGGGAAAAGAAAAATCCTTTCAAGGAGAGGATGAAGAAAGGACGTATTTCGTCCTATGACTTTAAAGAAAAAGACCGAGAGGCGGAAGCCTTCCGGTCTTTTTCTTGTCGTAGTTAAAAACGAAATGTAAATGATCAATCGCTCTTTTTTATTGCTGTACAGGTGCATTGCGGGGTAATCTGAGCCCGTGGGTACTTGCGAAAAACAAAGGAAATGCAGTTTTTCGCTTAGTATCCCCTACGTAAGGACAAACTTTTCATCAGAAAAGTTGTCCTGTACGAGACCAACTTCCGAAGGAAGTTGCTTTGCGAAGCAAAGTGAGCAGTGGTTAACAAGACTACTGCTCAGTCAGGCGAAGTTAGCGAGAGCGTGCCCCGCGATGCACCTGCACAGCGATAAAGAGTTCTTGATTTACTACATCGTCCAGCGCAGAATCCGGTTCTTCAAATGATCGAATACACTCATCACGGCAATCAAGATGAAAACCATGAAGAGGAAGCCGCCCCACACATTTTCATAAATGCCCAGGGTGGAGTACCGCTTCACATAGAAGCCGAGTCCATACTGTGCACCGTACATTTCGGCGTAGACGAGCATGACGAAGGAGCTGCGGAGCGAATTGATAAAGCCGGAAATGATGGAAGGACTTGCTGCCGGAAGCACGACTTTGAAGAAACGTTTGAGCCCTTTCAGTTCGAGCGTGTCCGCATTGTCCAAATAGCGTTTGTCAATGGTCTGAATCCCGGTGATTGTCGCAAAGAGCGTTGCCCAGACGCAGCCGTAAACGATGATGATGACGCTCGCCCACCACATTGTCGGAGATAGGAGAACGACGAAGGGGGAGAGGAGAATGGAAGGCACGCAACTGAAACCGTAGACAATCGGATAAAGAACCTTTCTCGCTTTCTCGTGAAGACCCATTAGGAGGCCGATACCGAGCGCGAGAATCAGGGTAATCAGCACGGAAGGCACGAGGAGCAGGAAGGAGGATGCCACATTTTGAAGCTGCATCCCGCGATTGTCGTAGAATGCCTTTGCAATAAGTCCCACTTTCGGGAACATCAGGGCGCTGATCCAGCCGTGGTCCGAGATCACGATGTAGCCGAGAACCATGGCAAGGAGGATCAGATAGGTAATCCAGTAATCTTTCAAGTGTTGTATTATTTTTTTCATGACTGCCTTTCTTCGGATGGGCTTTACTCTACCCGGCTTGCCACATCCTTATTGATGGTGCGAACCAGTTCTGCACGACGTTTCAAAATCTCCGGATCTTCAAACATGGTATCCCGATTTCCTCTCTTTTCGTCCGGAATTCTTTCGTCGTAAATGATTTTACTGGGGCGCTGACCGAGGACAATGATTCGCGTAGAAAGAAGAAGCGCTTCGTCGACATCGTGTGTAACGAAGAAGACGGTTTTCTTCACTTCTTCCTCCTGCCAGAGCTGCAATACAAGATCCTGGAGCCTTGCGCGGGTGACCGCATCCAGTGCGCCGAAAGGCTCATCCATCAGGAGAATCGGCGGATTCACGCTAAGGGAACGGGCAATAGCACAGCGCTGTTTCATTCCGCCGGAGAGGTCTCTCGGCAGTTTTCGGAAGACTTCTTCCGGGAGACCGACCTTTTTCAGCGTTTCTTTCGCAAGACACGCGCGCCCTCCTTTGTCTTTTTCGGGTATTTCTGCTCTAAGGCGAGGGTGATATTTTCCCCGGCAGTCATCCAGGGAAAGAGACCATAGTCCTGGAATACGACAGAACGGTCGAGACTGGCGCCGGAGATGGGTGTACCGTCGAGGGTCATCTCCCCTTCACTCTGCTTTTCCAGTCCGGCAAGAAGCCGGAGAAGCGTGCTTTTTCCGCAGCCGGATTGACCCAGAATGCACACAAACTCCCCGGATTCAACCTCCAGAGAGAGATTCTCCAGAATCTTCTTCTCCGGCTCATCTTTATAGGCAAAACTTAGATTTTGGATGCTGATATTTTTCATAGACTATCCCTCAAGGATTGCAAAAGCCTGCCGGAAGTCTTCTACGAGATCCTCGGTATTTTCCAAACCGCAGGAGACACGAATCAGTTCATTGCTGATTCCCGCTTTCTTCCGTTCTTCTTCCGGTACATTGTTGTGGGTCATGCTGGCAGCGTGCTCTACGAGAGTCTCCGGATCACCGAGACTTACCGCGATAGAAGCGATATGGAAGGCGTTGACCACTTTTTTGCAGGCAGTGAAGGCATCCATTCCTTTGATTCCGTCTTTCAAAGTGAAGGAGAGGATTCCGCCATAGTTTCCGTGCATGAGTTTCTCCGCCAAAGCATGCTGCGGGCTGCTCTTCAGTCCCGGATAGTTTACGGTTTCCACATAGGGAGAACTCTCCAGAAATTCCGCTACAGCCAGACCGTTTGCACAGTGTCTTGCCATACGAAGCTCCATGGTTTGCATACCGCGGAGAACCAGGAAGGAATCAAAGGGGCTGGGAGTGGTTCCCTGTACCTTGGAAGTGATGCCTCTCTTGATGGGAAGGAGGTCGGCTTCTTTTCCGATGATACAGCCGCAGATGACATCGCCGTGCCCGTTGATATACTTTGTCGCGCTGTGCACCACGATATCTGCGCCGAGAGAGAGAGGCTTGATTTCGGGTGGCGGGGTAAAGGTGTTATCCACCACGACTTTCACACCGCTTTCGTGTCCGATTTTTGCAATCTCCGCAATGTCCGTGAGTTCCATCGTCGGGTTTGTCATGCTCTCGAAATAAATGACTTTGGTGTTCGGGCGGATAGCCTTCTTTACGGCAGAGAGGTCCGTTGTATCTACGGAGCTCACTTCCACGCCGAATTTGTGCAGGGTTTCACGGAGTACCATATCCGTACAGCCGTAGACACATTTTCCCCGAATGATGTGGTCGCCGCTCGAAAGCAGTCCGAGAAGGACACCGCCGATAGCCCCCATACCGGAGGCGGTTGCAATGGCCATCTCCGCCCTCTAAAGCGGCATATTTCTTCTCCAGTGCGCTAATCGTGGGATTACCGCCTCTCGTGTAGGCGAAGCCCGCCTTTTCTCCGGAGAATATCGCACTGCCTTCTTCTACCGTATCAAAGCAGAAGGTGGAGGTCTGATAAATCGGCGTAGCCAGCGCGCCGTATGCCGGATCTTTCTCCTGTCCCGCATGAATCATTTTTTGTACCGAATCCGAGTTTTTTTGAAATCCATTTTTCTCCCACAATAGCCTCCTTCTGTCCTTTTTCATTTTCCTTAAAAAGAGTAATAACTACCATTAAATACTTCAAAATGGTAGTGTATTACTCTTTGTTTGAACTGTCTAATTGAGATAATGCATAGGAGAAGACACTATTCGGAAAATCATATAAATAGAAGAAAGCCTCCGTATGGTAAAGCTGTATAAGCGGAGAGATTCTGTATTATGAAGCCGTATAAGCGGAAAGATTCTATATTATCAAACCGAGAACGATAGGAAGAGTTTTCGTACCGTACGTCGTCTAGAGCGCCTTACGTTTTCTTACGACATCCATCACGCTTCCGTCCCGGGCTTCGATGAGCGCAACTACGCGCTCTTCATAGGGGAGCTTTGCAGGAGCGCCTGCCATGGCGTAGGCGATATCGCGAAGCTCTTCAATCGTCTTGATGGGCAGTTTTGTGCCCTGTACGGCAGAGAGCAGGTCTGTTCGCTTCGGGTTGATTGCAATTCCGTAATCGGTGACAATCGCATCCACATCTTCTCCGGGGGTGGTGACGGTCGTTACTTCGTCTCGAATAGTCGGGATTCTTCCTTGGAGAAGGGGGGTAATGACAATCGTGCATTTTGCCCCGCACGCCGTATCGGGGTGCCCGCCCTGTGCTCCCATGAGCTCTCCTTCGGAGCTCACGACAACATTACAGTTAAAGTGCAGGTCCGCTTCCAGAGTGCCGAGAATCACGAAAATCCAGTTTATTGACGACAGCGCCTTTTGCAGAAGGGGTCGGCATATTCTTTTGTTGTAATCGAAAAAAATGCTTCGGATTGGAAATCAGATTTTCGATTGCCGGAATATCAAAAATCCTGGGTATCCAGGAGACAGGAGACGAGGCCTTCATCCAAAAAGGTCGCACATCTGTTTCGACATACCGCCTGCGCCGAATCCCATACGAATATTTTTCTCCCGCATTTTGTCTGCGAGACAGGCCGCGGTCGCGATGGCAGCGCCGCCGATACCGGTCTGGAAGGTGAAGCCTTCTTGAAAATAGGGTAGGGAAGCAATCAGCTCTGCGGCGGATTCCGCCATCATGAGTTTCCGACGGTCTGTTACCGGTCGGGCTGCGCCGGTTGCAATGAGATCGGGGTTACCGATTTGTTCTACTTTCACGACAAAGTCTACATTTGTCATGCTGATATCTGCCGGGAAGTTGGGAAAGGGAACCAGCGTATCCGTGAGGACAACCACATATTCCGCGTATTCCGCGTCGATTGCCGCATAGGAAAGTACACCGCAGTTACTCTTTCCGCCGACACCGCGGCAATTTCCGTATGCATCACAGCTCGGTGCGCCGATGAAGGCAATGTCGATTTTTGTCTCCCCGCTTTCAATGGCACGTACTCTTCCTCCGTGGGAGCGGAGAATCGCGATTTCCTGTAGTGCGCCGCGGCTGATGGCATCCCCGATTTTTCCGCGCACACCGGAAGTTTCTATCCCGCTTACGGTGCCGTCTTCTATCATGGGAACGAGGTCATCCTGCGCTTTACTGAGGGAACTGGCGGAAATACGGATATCTTTAAGACCCAGGTCATGGATTGCGTGCATAACCTGCATAGCCACCAGGTCTCCTTCCCGAAAATGATGATGAAAACTGATGGTCATCCCGTCGTGTGCATTGCATTTTTGGAGGACTTCGGTGAGGTTTTCTTCTACTTTACTGCCGGAGCCGCCGATACGTGCATGGGACGGGACAGAGGCTTTCTTGTATTCTGCACCGTTCAAACGTTTACTGCCCTGAAATACCGTTTTTCCGGTTTCTTTCAATACTTCTTCCGGGATATCCCGGCCTACTGCGTTAAGCATTTTCCTCCTCCTGATATAAGCCGGCAGCTTCTGCGAGCGCCAGTGTCCTTTTCGCTCCTTCATAGAAAGCGATGTCTATCATCTTCCCATCGACCGTGAAAACGCCGATTCCCAGCTTTCGTTTCTCGTCGATTTCTTTTACAACTTTTTCGGAAAAGCGGATTTCGGAAAGACTGGGCGTAAATATTTTGTGGACGATGGGAATTTGTCTCGGATTAATGACGGACTTTCCATCGAAGCCCATGCTGTGAATGAGTTCGGTTTCCTGAGCAAAGCCGGCTTCATTTTCCAAATCGGTATAGACCGTATCAAAGCACTGGATACCGGCAGCGCGGGCATGGATCAGTATGAGTTGTCTTGCGCCTTCGAGCTCCACACCGGTACCGCTGATTTTCGTATGCAAGTCCTTGGTATAGTCGCCTGCGGACAGTGCCACACCGAAGAGTCGCGGGGAGGCGGTACAGATTTCCGGAAGATGGAGGACCCCTTTTGCGGATTCTATCGCAGCCATGAGAAGCGTAGTGCCTGTTTCTACGGAGGCTTCTTCCTCCGCTTTTCGGACTTCTTTTTCGACGAGCAGGATATCTTCTCCGGATTCGGTCTTTGGAATACGGATACTGTCACAGCCCGCAAAAACGGCAGCGCGGATATCTTCTTTCCAGAAGGGCGTATCGATGCCGTTGATACGGACGACCTTCTCCGCTCCGCGGAAGTTCCCCTTTTTTAAAGTGTGAAAGAGGGTGAAACGGGCGGCATCCTTCTCGGGAAGGGCGACAGCGTCTTCCAGATCGAAAATCAGAGAGTCCGCCCCCGAAGATATAGGGATCTTTTAAAAGATTCGGTTTCTGGGCGTTCAGAAACATCATGCTGCGCCGTAAACGATTTTTCTTATTCATAGTAAAGTGTCCCCCATGGAATCGCTTCTGTCTGTCCGAGACTCCGGTAAAGTGCAGCTTGCAGACGGGCAAGCAGGATATGGTCGAAAGCACCCATGTCCTGTACTTCGATACAGGCATTTTGTACATCCATTTTCCGGAGACAATCCGTCAATAACGAATGAATGTGCTCTCCGTATTCATAAAAGACCTTGGATTCCAGATGAAGGGACAGACCGCCCTCTCCCTTAGACACGGTGACCAGACAGTCACACTTGTCGACAGTTCCGGCACTTGCCGTATTGAGAATCTCCATTTCAGTGCCCCCTTTCTATTTGCGCATTAAAATAGCATAGAAAAATGCTCTTGAAAAGGGTACTCTTAGGAAGAGAAAATTTTGCGGGATAAAAAGTTTGGAGAGTTCCCGTACTTGCTTTCGGATTTTTCTATTTTTATGGTAAAATTCTTTTGCAACTCTTTCGGAGAGGTGGCAAAAGCGACGGAGGAAGTGTCGGGCTTACAGAAGACGATAGGGAGGGTTAGGATGGAAGAAGAGAATAAGATTAAGGTAGAGGGCAATCCCAGTTATGGCGATGTGATTATTGCGGATGAAGTGATTGCCATTATTGCCGGCATTGCCGCAACGGAAGTGGAGGGTGTAGACTCGATGGATGGCGGCTGGTCCGGGCAGTTTGTCTCGAAACTGGGCATCAAAGATCTCGCGAGAGGCGTGAAAGTACAGATTAAGGACGGAGAAGTGAAGGTAGACCTGAGCCTCAATATGGAGTACGGCTATGCCATTCCCGAAGTATCGAAGGCTGTGCAGGACAAGGTTTCCGCAAGTATCAACAACATGACGGGACTTGTCGTTTCTGAGGTGAATATCCGCATTTCCGGAGTGGTAAATAAAGAGAATGAATAAGAGAGAAGAAAGAGCCCATAAGTTTAAACTTCTTTTTTCCACCCTCTTTTATGAAGGAGAGGAAGAGAGAGAGAGAATCAGTCACTATTCTTTCGAGAAAGAAGAAGAGGAGGACAGCACGATTTGTTTTGAGACCCTTCCCGAAGAAGAGAAAGCGTACCTCGAGGGGGAGGTTTTGAAAGTGTTGGAGCAGGTGGATGAGCTGGACAGGATGATTAACAAAGAGACGGAAGGCTGGACGACGAAGAGAATGAGTAAGACAGACCTTACCGTTCTTCGGCTTTCCCTTTATGAACTCCTCCATCAGAAAGAGATTCCGGAGAAAGTCGTGTTGAACGAGGCGGTGGAGATTGCGAAGAAGTATGGGGGAGCCGATTCCGGTTCTTTTGTAAACGGCGTGCTTGCCCGCATTTTACCGAAGCTCTCTGCGTCGGATTCTTCGGAAGAGAGAGAAGGAAAAGAGAAGGATGCAGCGCATTCGACGGAGGACGCGGCAAAAGCGGAAGAAGAACGGGCGGAAGAATCCTTCTTTCCATATCGTGTTGAATAAGAAAGATTAAAGGATGGAGCGAACTTCCAGAAAAGAATATACCGTTTCTCAGGTAAACCGCTATCTCTCGAGGATGATACAGGAGGATTTTCTTCTATCCCGCTTGACGGTGGCAGGAGAGATTTCCAACCTGAAAATGCATCCTTCCGGACATATTTATTTTACGCTGAAGGATCAAGCTTCGCAGCTTTCGGGCATCATGTTTGCCGGAAAGAGGGCGGGGACTTTCGTTTCGTTTGGAAAATGGCATGAAGGTGCTGGTTACAGGGGCGAATCGGTTTGTATGAGGCGGGAGGAAGCTATCAGATTTATGCGGATTCTTTTCAGCTTGCGGGGCAGGGAGAACTCTACCTTCGCTTTGAGGCGCTGAAGAAGGAACTCATGGAAATGGGGCTTTTTGACCCGATGTACAAGAAGCCGATTCCGAAGTATGCACGGAGGATTGGGGTTGTAACGGCGAGTTCCGGCGCAGCGGTGCGGGACATCGTTCAAATTGCGAGAAGACGAAACCCCTTTGTGGAGATTACGCTTTTCCCGGCTCTTGTGCAGGGAGAGGGGGCTGTTCCTTCCATCGTGAAGGGGATTCGAACGCTGGACCGGATGGGACTCGATGCGCTGATTGTCGGTCGGGGCGGAGGTTCTATCGAGGATTTATGGGCGTTCAATGAGGAAGCGGTCGCGAAAGCGATCTTTGATGCGGAAACGCCGATTATCTCCGCGGTCGGGCATGAGACTGACACGACTATTGCGGATTTTTGTGGCGGATCTTCGTGCGCCGACGCCTTCCGCCGCGGCGGAACTGGCTGTCTTTGATTATATGCAGTTTGTCGATGATCTTGCGTCTTTTGCTTATAGTTTCCATGAGCGGATAGAAAAAAAGATATTATCGTACAGGCAGAAGGTAAAGGAAAGGGAATTGCAGTTCTCGGCATTGCATCCGAAGTCCATTTTTGCAGGGAAAGCAGCATCGACTCCTGGATCTGGAGAATCGTTTTCAGAACGCAATACGGGAAGCCATACAGGAGCAGAAAGACCGTTTGCAGTCCTATACCGCTTTTTTTCGAGAAATATGGAGCGGAGTCTCGCTGCGGGAAAGACGAAACTGAGCGAGTACCGGAAGTTTTCCCCACTGATGGAGGAGAGGCTTTTTGAAAACGAAGCATAGCGTGCTGGAGTATCAGGCATTTTCCGAGCGAATCAAAGGAAAAGTACAGAATACCAAGCATCGCCTGGAACTTCTTTTCGGAACAGTTTGATGCCCTGTCTCCGCTTCGGCTCCTCTCTAAGGGCTATTCTTATGTGCGAAACGAGGAAGGGCACAGGGTAAGCAGCATCAAGCAGCTTACAGAGGAGAACGGATAGCCTTGCAGTTCTCGGACGGTGCGGCAGCTGCCAGAATCGAAGAAATAAAAAGCTAAGAAATGCTATCGGATAAAATAAGAATAAAAAGGAGAAGTTTCCATTATGATAGAGGAAGAGAAAAGAGAAGGGATAGAAGAAACAAGAGAAGCGATAAAGAAAGAGGAACAAAAGCAGGAAAAGTAGCAAAAACAGCAAGAGGATAAGGAAGCGAATGCGGATACGGCAAAGGAAAAAGAAGAAGGACTTAAGCGAGATTTTCACCGACCTGGATACGCTTCTTGTGAAAATGGAGGGAGAGGAAAAGCCTGGAGAAGAGTTTTGCCATCTATGAGAAGGCAGTCTCTCTTCTGAAAGAAGCGAACAGCAGCATCGACCGGATTGAAAAAGCAGGTTAGAATTCTCGACAGTGAGAAGGAAGAAGCATAGATAAGGCGGAAAATGGATATCAAACAGGCTTTTACAAAAAGAAAAAAAGAAGAGGCGGACCGGATCCTCGAGCATTTTCTTCTGGAAGAGAAGGGACAGGATCGGATAGGAAGGGCAGCCATGAACTACAGTTTCATGGCTCCCGGAAAAGCGGATTCGCCCTGATTCTTCTGGAATCGGCATTTTATCTTTTTGCTAAAGAGGAAGAAGAGCGTGTCGTTCTCCCGATTCTCCATGCTTTCATGGCATCCATAGAAATGATGCATAGTTTTTTCTCTTTGCCATGACGACCTTCCTGCCATGGACAACGACCGTTTGCGGAGAGGACAGGATTCTACCTGGGCGCATTTTTGACGAAGCGCAGGGCATTCTTGCAGGAGATGCACTTTCTCTCATGCTTTTCAAAGTGCTTTAGAAGCGTATCGTACGGTAAAAGTGCAGTGGGGCGTTGGAGCAGAATACACGCTTAGAGAAGAAGATAGAGGAACGTGTTCTTTCCGCTCTCTTTCTTCTTTCGAAAGAGGCCGGAATCGACGGTATGGTCGGAGGACAGGTAGTGGATATTCTGAAAGAGGGACAGGCGCTTTCGGAAGAGGAACTCTTCTTTATCATGGAGAAGAAGACAGCGGCGCTCCTGAAAGCTTCCCTTCTTATGGGAGCGGTTCTTGCCGGCGCGGGAGAGATAGAGCAGGAGGCGCTTTCCGCGTATGGAGAGGCTCTTGGACTTGCTTTCCAGATTCAGGACGATATTCTGGATGAGATTTCCACTACGGAGGAACTGGGTAAGCCGGTGCATTCCGACAAGGAGGAAGGGGAAAACGACGGCATACACTCTCTATGGAAGAGAAGGCGCGGAGAAGAAGGTGCGGGAGTATACGGAGAAGGCGGTTCAAGCTTTGGACGGACTACATGACGGGGGGAGTACTGAGTAGTGCCGGCTCCTCTCCGAATGTCCCTACGGAGAAGGCAGGGGGCACGGAGAGCTTAGAGCATCCGGAAAGCTTAGAGTATTCGGAGAGTTTAGAGCATCCGGAGAGGGCGGAGAGAGAATATCTTTTCCTGCGGGAACTCACGGCGTACCTTGCCGGAAGAAGAAAGTAAGAGAAATGCGCATTCGTAGAAACAATGGGTGAATGAAACTATGATACTGGAAAATATTGACGGGGCGGAGGATGTCCGAAAACTCTCCCTCGAAGAACAGAAGATTCTTGCAGAAGGAACTGCGTCGCTTTATCATTGAAAAAATGGCGGAAAACGGGGGGCATCTCGCCTCTAATCTTGGTGTGGTGGAGTTGACCATTGCGCTTTTTCATGCGCTCAATCTTCCCAAAGACAAGATTGTCTGGGATGTTGGGCACCAGTGCTATACCCATAAGATTCTTTTCCGGAAGAAGAGATGACTTTGAATTTCTCCGGAAGTTCAAGGAATCAGCGGTTTTCCAAAAGAGAAGAAAAGTCCCTACGATTGCTTCAATACCGGTCATAGCTCCACTTCTATATCTGCGGCACTCAGGGATAGCGGAAGGAGAGACTTATTGCAGGAGGACTATACGGTCCTTGCGGTAATCGGGGATGGCGCGTTGACCGGCGGGATGGCGTATGAAGGCCTGAATAACGCTTCCAAGATGAAGAAGAATTTCATTATCATCTTAAACGATAACGAAATGTCCATTGCGCGGAACGTCGGAGGCATTTCCACCTATTTGAACGGCATTCGTTCCCATAAAGGCTATACGCGGTTCAAGGAGAACCTCGCGTCAGGACTGGAGCGAATTCCGGTACTGGGAGACCGTATCGTGGAACGCTTGAAGAATACGAAGAATTCCATTAAGCAGCTCTTTGTTCCGGGAATGTTTTTTGAAAATATGGGGATTACCTATCTCGGCCCCGTAGATGGGCACAATCTTGCCGCTTTAGAGCAGGTCATTCATGAGGCAAAGCGGATAGACCACGCCGTACTCGTCCATGTGGTGACGAAAAAAAGGGAAAGGATACGTTCCGGCAGAGAAGAATCCGAGTCTTTTTCATGGCGTCGGGCCTTTTGATATGGCAAGCGGGAAGAGCAAAGCGGAAGCTTCGGGAAAGAGCTATACCGCGGTATTTTTCCGACGCTCTACTGAAAGAAGCGAAGGAAAATGAAAAGATTGTTGCCATCACGGCAGCCATGCCGGACGGAACGGGGCTTTCCGCTTTCGAGAAGGCCTATCCCAAGCGTTTCTTTGATGTAGGGATTGCGGAGGCGCACGCCGTGACTTCCGCGGCAGGGCTCGCCAGTGTCGGACTTCGTCCGGTTTTTGCCGTGTATTCCAGTTTCCTGCAAAGAGGGTATGATCAGCTTGTGCATGACGTCTGCCTCCAGAAGCTTCCGGTTGTATTCGCTATCGACAGAGCCGGTCTGGTCGGTGCCGACGGAGACGCACCAGGGCATTTTCGATATTTCTTACCTACGGAGTATTCCGAACATGACCGTGATGGCGCCGAAAAATGGCAGGGAACTCACGGATATGCTGCACTTTGCTTTTTCAATTTCCGGGGCCTGTTGCCATCCGTTACCCGAGAGGGACTGCCTATCAGGGCTTCTCGGACAAGGAAGCGCAGGTAGAGCTCGGATGCGCGGAGACTTTAATAGAAGGAAAAGGGCAGACGAAAATCGCCCTTCTTGCGCTCGGCTCCATGGTCTCCACCGCAGCGCATATCGTAGAAAAGATGGAGAAGAAAGGCGTGTCTTTAAGCCTTGTGAATGCGCGCTTTGCAAAGCCGATTGATGAGAAGCTCCTCGACCGTCTTTCAGAGGAAGGCTACAGGAAGATTCTTACCCTGGAAGAAGGGGTCTTGTCCGGCGGCTTCGGAGAGGCTGTGCTTCGCTATATGGCGCTCCATCATCAGGGCGTTTTTGTGGAAAATGTCACCCTTCCCGACTGCTATGTGGAGCATGGGGATGTGTCGGCTCTTCGGAAGATGCTTAAAATGGATTCCGACAGTATCATCGAGCGGCTGGAAGAGGAAGGGTTCTTCGATTAGGGAAATAAGAAGAAATCCTCTGACGAAGAGATGCAGGGGAAGAATAAAGAGAAAAAATAAAGAGAAAGAAATAAAAAGAAAGAAATAAAGGGAAAGAGATGAAGGAAAAGAAAGAACGGCTGGATGTCCTTTTAGTGGATAACGGTTTCTTTGACAGCAGGGAGAAAGCGAAGCGTGCCATTATGGCAGGCCTTGTTTTTGTGAATGGAGAGAAAGAAGACAAGGCAGGAAGCAGCTTCCCGCTTACCGCGGACATCGTCGTGAAAGGGAACCCTCTTCCGTATGTCTCGCGGGGAGGCCTGAAGCTGGAAAAAAAGCCTTGAAGACTTTTCCCATCGACTTAAAGGAGCGCATCTGTATGGATATCGGTGCGTCTACCGGCGGGTTCACGGATTGTATGCTGCAAAACGGGGCAAAAGAGGTGTACAGCGTGGATGTGGGGCACGGACAGTTAGACTGGAAGTTACGAAACGATGCACGGGTTCACGTTATGGAGAAGTGTAATATCCGCTACGTGGAAGAGAAGGATCTGGAAGAAAAAGCCGAGCTTTTTCTATTGATGTCTCTTTTATCAGCTTGAAATTGGTACTTCCCTGTCGTGAAGAGATTGGCTATCTTCCGGCAGAACTGGTCTGTCTCATTAAACCGCAGTTCGAAGCGGGAAGAGAGCAGGTCGGAAAGAAGGGGGTGGTTCGTGACCCGAAGGTGCATGAAGAAGTGATAGGCGCAGTTTTAGAATTTGCGCTTCAACTCGGCTTTTCCGTAGAGGGACTGAGCTTCTCGCCTATTAAAGGACCGGAGGGAAATATCGAGTATCTTGCCTATCTTCGTTATGAAGGAGAGGAGAAATCCATCGAAAGCGGAGAAGAGAAATCTGCCGAAGCCGCTTTTACTGTCAGACGAGCTTTTGCACACGATAGAACAGGTCACCGAGGAATCCCATAGGGCTTTGTAAAGACCCTTGTCATTCATTTTTCGCTATGCTATAGTACTGGAAATATTTTTTTCCGGTACTATTTTTTTTGCACCTTTTTTCCATTGAGGAAAGAGGAGAGCAGTTTATCGTCGTGCGTCGCATAGGAAAAGGAGAGAGAAGAAATGGCAAGAATTATTGGGGAAGGGATTACATTTGATGACGTTTTGTTGGTGCCGCATTATTCTGAAGTCGTTCCGAATGCAGTGGACTTGAGTACGAATCTGACGAATACCATTCGTTTGAATATTCCGTTTATTTCCGCAGGGATGGATACCGTGACGGAGCACAATATGGCGATCGCGATGGCACGCTGTGGCGGTATCGGCATTATCCATAAGAATATGACCATCGAGGAACAGGCGGAAGAAGTGGATATGGTAAAACGTTCGGAAAATGGTGTCATTACCGATCCCTTTTCCTTATCGAAAGAACATAGTCTGAAAGATGCCAATGACCTCATGGCAAAGTTCCGTATCTCCGGTGTGCCGATTACGGAGGGAAAGAAACTGATCGGCATCATCACGAACCGGGATTTGGTTTTTGAAGAGGATTACAGCCGTCCGATTTCGGAGTGTATGACTTCGGAGAACCTCGTTACGGCGAAAGAAGGAACGACCCTGGAAGAAGCGAAGGCGATTCTTGCACGGGCAAAGGTGGAGAAACTTCCGATTGTGGATGAGGAAGGCAATCTCAAAGGCTTGATCACCATCAAGGACATTGAGAAGCAGATGAAGTATCCGAATGCGGCGAAAGACAAGCAGGGGCGTCTTCTCTGCGGTGCGGCACTAGGCATCACCACGGATGTCGTGGAGAGAGCGGAGGCCCTCCTGAAAGCGCATGTGGATGTGGTCGTACTGGATTCCGCACACGGACACTCGAAGAATGTGATTTCCTGTGTGCGCCTTCTGAAAGAGAAGTTCCCGGATCTTCCGGTGATTGCCGGAAATGTGGCGACGAAGGAAGCGACAAAGGCGTTAATCGAAGCGGGAGCCGATTGCGTGAAGATTGGTATCGGTCCCGGTTCGATTTGTACCACAAGAGTCGTTGCCGGAATCGGTGTGCCGCAGATTTCCGCGGTGATGGATTCCTATTCGGTGGCGAAAGAGTACAATATTCCGATCATTGCAGACGGCGGAATTCAGTATTCCGGCGATGTGGTGAAGGCGCTAGCAGCAGGCGGATCTACGGTCATGATGGGTTCCGTATTTGCGGGATGCGACGAGGCACCGGGAGAGTTTGAACTGTATCAGGGAAGAAAATATAAGGTATACCGCGGTATGGGATCAATCGGCGCAATGAAAGCGAAGAACGGCTCTTCCGACAGATACTTCCAGGCAGGTGCGAAGAAGCTTGTTCCGGAAGGAGTAGAGGGAAGAGTGGCTTATAAGGGCAAGGTGGAGGATACCATTTTCCAGTTTATCGGAGGACTCCGTGCCGGTATGGGATACTGCGGGGCGAAGGATATTCGGACCTTGCAGGATACTTCCGAATTCGTGAAGATTTCGGCAGCTTCTTTGAAAAGAGTCTCATCCGCATGACATTCATATCACGAAAGAGGCGCCGAACTATTCTTCGGATTCGATTTAAGGCTTGCGCGTTTTCTGAATTTATGCTAGTGTACTAAAGCTAGTCCTTTTTCGGAAGTGCTTCAGACGCTTCTACGGAGAAAGGAAGCGATAAGAAGAGAAGTGGATTATAGCCATTTCTTGATGATGTAAACCAAGGAATCCGCTTGCGGATAGACGAATGCGCATGGTTGGAAATCATGCAGAAAGAGGGAGTTATGAGAGAAGGAATTCATCCAAGCTATTATCAGGCAACGGTAACCTGCAACTGCGGGAACACCTTTGTAACCGGTTCAACAAAGCCGGAGATTCACGTGGAAATCTGTTCCAAGTGCCATCCGTTCTACACCGGAAACCAGAAGGCTGCTGCCGCAAAGGGTAGAATTGATAAGTTCAATAAGAAGTTTGGAATGCAGTAAGAAGAAGGAAAGGCAGAGCCGCGGCTCTGCTTTTTTTGGTTCGCGCGCCATGGGCGCGCTCTAACGGGTGAAAGTCCCGAGCATGCCTAGGCAACGAGGAAGTGTATAGCCAAACAGCAAGGGTGTCCATCGTGAGGTGGAATCTGAAGGAAGCTGTAGGCAAACCCTTGGTCCGACGAACAGAAATCACATATAAGGCTCTGAAATACGGATAAGTCTGCCAAAAGAGATGAAGTCCAAAAGTTGCCGGAAGTAAGAGTAGATGTGACGGATAGATGAGGGGAAAGAGCGTGCACCTTAAGCGTGGAGGTCTCATAGAGGTTTCATTAGCCTAGTAACAACGAACTATGAGAAGTCAGCCGAGCCCATAGTAGTGAAGAAGTCTCCGTAATGGAGATGGAGCAAAGGGGCGAACAATCAATAAGTTCGAGTATGTCTCGTATTGTAGAGATGGCAACATCTGCCGTAACCAATCGGGGAAAAGATGGTCAAATCAAGCGAGACGGAAAGGAAAGAACGCATGGACACAAGTAGTCTAATGGAGCAGATACTTTCAAGTGAAAACTTAAACGAAGCATATCTGCAAGTCATCCGAAACAAAGGTGCAGAGGGAGTGGACGGAATGAAGTACACAGAACTTAAAGAGCACTTGTTTAAGAATGGCGAAGAAATCAAGAAGCAGTTGAGGAATAGAAAATATAAACCTCAACCGGTACGAAGAGTGGAAATACCAAAACCGGATGGCGGTGTCAGAAACCTGGGAGTACCAACAGTAACAGACCGATTTATCCAACAAGCGATAGCACAGGTATTAACGCCCATCTATGAAGAACAATTCCATGACCATAGTTATGGTTTTAGACCAAATAGATGTGCACAGCAAGCCTTAATGACCGCACTCGATATGATGAATGACGGAAATACATGGATTGTGGATATCGACATGGAAAAGTTCTTTGACACAGTAAATCATGATAAACTGATGACCATTATAGGAAGAACAATCAAAGATGGAGATATAATCTCAATCGTCAGAAAAGTATCTAGTCAGTGGAATTATGGTGGATGATGAATACAAGGAATCAGTGATAGGAACACCACAAGGTGGGAATCTATCGCCACTCCTTGCAAACATCATGTTGAACGAGCTTGATAAGGAGATGGAGAAAAGAGGACTGAATTTTGTCAGATATGCAGACGACTGTATCATCATGGTCAGAAGCGAAATGTCGGCGAATCGAGTAATGAGAAATCTAACAAGGTACATTGAAGATAAACTGGGGCTGAAAGTAAACATGACTAAGAGTAAAGTTGATAGACCACAGGGGCTAAAATACCTTGGGTTTGGATTTTATTTTGACAGTCATGCGCACGTCTACAAGGCGAAACCACATGCAAAATCGGTAGAGAAGTTCAAAGCACGCATGAAACAACTCACATGTAGAAGTTGGGGCGTAAGCAACAGCTACAAGATTGAAAAGTTGAACCAACTCGTCAGAGGATGGATAAACTACTTTAAGATTGGAAGCATGAAAACGTTGTGCGCAAAGTTGGATGGAAACATTAGATACCGACTACGCATGTGCATTTGGAAACATTGGAAAACTCCACAAAACAAAGAGAAGAACTTGGTTAGCTTAGGTATACCAAGATGGGTAGACATAAAGTTGCAAATACAGGAAATCGTATTGCGCATATGTGCCATAACGGATGGGTACAAAAGGCTATATACAAAGAGACTAACCTCATTTGGATTAGTCTCAATGTTAGACTACTACACCTCAAGGTGTGTTACTTGTTAAGTTGATTGAACCGCCGTGTACCGAACGGTACGCACGGTGGTGTGAGAGGTCGGGAAATTTAATTTAAATTTCCCTCCTACTCGATTTCACTTCTTTTTCATAAAAGAGCGGTAGGATTCCCTTACACTGCTATAAGACAGTGGAAGAAAAACGGAATATCATGCGTAAATGCAAAGTTGAATTATAAAAAAGAAGCAGCCGGAGTAAGAGGATTCGCATAAAGAGAAGGCTCAGTCCGAGCGGAAGAGGAGAGAGAAAAGATTGCGTAAACAGGTATATAGCGGGATTGGCGGACAGGCCGTCATCGAAGGAATCATGATGAAGAATGGGGAGAAATACTCCGTTGCGGTACGGAAGCCGAACGGAGAAATCGATGTGATGGAAAGTGCGTATCTTTCCTTGACGGACAAGTATCCTTTTTTGAAGCTTCCTTTTTTAAGAGGGATTATTTCCTTTTATGATTCCATGGTGCTCGGCATGAAGTGCTTAACGCACAGTGCAAGCTTTTATGAGGATGATGAGGAGTCAGAACCCGGTGCAATAGAGAAAGCGATGAATAAAATTTTTGGGGACAAGGTGGAGCAGGTCTTATCGGCTCTGGTGATGGTCTTTTCTTTCGCCCTGGCTCTTTTTTTATTTTTGTGGCGCTCCCTACCATTCTCCTGAATTTTTGAAAACGAAGCTATCGATTTCCCCTTCTCTGCTGGCGTTTTTAGAGGGGCTTCTTCGTATCCTGATTTTTGTTCTGTACATCAAGTTGATTTCCCGGACGAAGGATATCCGAAGGACTTTCGAGTATCATGGAGCGGAGCATAAGTGCATAAACTGTGTAGAACATGGTCTGGATCTCAACCGTGGAAAATGTTCTTCTTTCCTCAAAGGAGCATAAACGTTGCGGAACCAGTTTTATTGTCTATGTCATGGTGATTTCCATTTTCCTCTTTATGTTTCTGCAATTTGACAGTCTGTGGTTGAAAGTGCTTTCCCGCCTTCTTCTGATTCCGGTCATTGCGGGCATCAGTTATGAAGTTCTGCGTCTCGTGGGGCTCTTTTGACAATCCGCTTACAAAGCTTCTTTTTATTCCGGGAATGTGGATGCAGGGCTTAACAACAAAAGAGCCGGATGCTGAGGAAGTGGAAGTCGCCATTTGTGCAGTCGAGAAGGTATTTGACTGGAGAGCCTTTCAGAAAGAACATTTTTCAAAGGACGTATAGAGAAAGGGAAGAAATTGAGAGAAGACAGGAAAGAGAAGGCAAAGCATCTGAAAGAGGCGTTTTTAAGGAGCTGCTTGGATAAGAAGAATCCGTCTTTTTCTCTTTTGGACTTGGAAAAATTCTCTCTGCCGCAGTTGGAAGAGGCCGGTGTAGCGGAGGCGGAGCTGGATTTACGCCTCCTCATGCAAGAGGTCTTTTTCTTTGGATACGAAAGACTATCTTTTATGGAAGAGAGAGGCGGTTTCGTCCTTTTGCCCTTCTGAAGCGTTGGATTCTGGTCTTACTCGTTTTTTCTTCTTTTTGGCACTGCGTCTTCAGCGCATTCCTCTTTCTCAAATTCTCGGAAGGCAGGAATTTTTCGGTCTTTCTTTTTTTGGTGAATGAAAATGTATTAAGTCCCAGGCAGGATACGGAATGCATCGTAGAGCGGATTCTTCAGGAGGAGAGAGAGAAGGGAGAGGAAGGAAACACAAACGAAAAGCAGCTTTCCGTTTTAGACCTCTGTACCGGAACAGGCTGTATTGGGCTCACTTTGGCAAAGCATCTGTCCTGTCACAATCTGCTTCTTCTCGATAAGTCTGGGAAAGCGCTGGAAGTCGCTAAGGAGAATTACAGGCGACTCTTCTTAGGGCAGAAAGATACCGCAAAAAGTCCGGGAGGAAATGAGCCTACAGAACCATGTAAAGAAGCTTCTGTGTATTTCCTGGAATCGGATCTTTTCGCCGCGCTCCCTTCCTTTATGGAAGAAAAGGATATTTCCGGCTTCGATATTCTGGTTTCAAACCCGCCTTATATCAGGCGGGATGTGATTTCTACATTGGACGACGAGGTGGCTCTTCACGAGCCGAGGACAGCTCTGGACGGCGGAGTGGACGGACTTGATTTCTACAGGAGAATCGCGAAGGAGGGGGAAAGGCTTCCTTCTTCCGGGAGGAAGAATCTATCTGGAAATCGGCTATGACCAGGGAGAAAGTGTGAAAAACATTTTCCAAAAGGAAGGTTTTACGAATGTGGAAGTTTTTCAGGATTATGAGGGAAGAGATAGAGGCGTGCAGGGGACTTTTCCGCCTTGACACAGAAAAGACAATCCATTAGTATAAGGACTGTTATTTGAGGAAATAAAACAAAGTTTATGTAGGGCATTTCGCATAAGAAAGAGAGGGTAAGATGAGCTACTTAGAGATTGAGAAGGTCATTGGAAGAGAGATTATTGACTCCAGAGGAAATCCGACCGTAGAGGCGGAGGTTACTTTATCGGATGGTACTGTAGGAAGAGGTACCGCACCTTCCGGTGCATCTACCGGTGAGTTTGAGGCACTGGAGCTTCGTGATGGCGATAAGTCCCGTTTTGGCGGAAAGGGCGTATCGAAGGCAGTAGAGAATGTCAACACGGTGATCAATGATGTGTTGATTGGTATGGATCCGACCGATATTTACGCAGTAGATAAGGCAATGCTGGAGGCTGACGGAACGAAGGATAAGTCCAAGCTCGGTGCAAATGCCATTCTTGCCGTTTCTATCGCAACTTGCAAGGCAGCCGCTGCTGCACTGGAAATCCCCTCTTTACCGTTTCCTCGGCGGTGTAAATGGAAATCGTCTTCCGGTTCCGATGATGAACATCTTAAACGGCGGTGCACACGCTACGAACTCCGTTGATACACAGGAATTCATGATTATGCCTGCCGGCGCTCCTTCCTTCCGTGAGGGTCTTCGCTGGTGTACTGAGGTATTCCATGCACTCCAGAAGATTTTGAAGGATGAAGGCAATACTACTGCAGTAGGCGATGAGGGTGGTTTCGCACCGAACTTGGCTTCAGATGAGGATACCATTGAGCACATCTTAAAGGCGATCAAGGCAGCAGGATATGAGCCGGGAAAGGACTTTGTTCTTGCTATGGATGCCGCTTCCTCCGAGTGGAAGAGCGAAAAAGGAAAGGGCTTCTATCATCAGCCGAAGTCCGGTAAAGATTTCACCTCCGATGAGCTTATTGCACACTGGAAGTCTTTGATTGAGAAGTATCCGATTTACTCTATCGAGGATGGACTCGATGAGGAAGACTGGGAAGGTTGGGAGAAAATGACCAAGGAGCTTGGCGATAAGGTACAGCTCGTTGGAGATGACCTTTTCGTAACCAATACCGAGCGTCTTTCCAAGGGAATCAAGCTGGGATGCGGAAACTCTATTCTCATTAAGTTAAACCAGATCGGTTCCGTTTCCGAGACCTTAGAGGCCATCAAGATGGCACACAAGGCAGGTTATACCGCAATTGCATCCCATCGTTCCGGTGAGACGGAGGATACCACGATTGCCGATTTGGCTGTCGCTTTAAATACCTGCCAGATTAAGACCGGTGCTCCTTCCCGTTCCGAGAGAGTGGCTAAGTACAACCAGCTTCTTCGCATTGAGGAAGAGCTTGGCGAGGGTGCTTACTACCCGGGATTTGCCGCATTCAACAGAAAGTAATTTACTGTAGTGTGTTTTGAAAGGACTTGTCCCCGGACATTTCCCTTCGATGCGCTAGGTGAAAAGTGAATTTAAAAAGATAAGAAAAGGAAAAGCCTGTATGGAGTTAAAGCTAAACTCTGTGCAGGCTTTTTATGATTCATAACGAGATATCGCGCGCTTTACACACGATACTGGTTTTTAAAAAGTGGAGTAGGAGAAGTCGGAGACATCTTGCTATTAAATGTTTAATATTTTTTCATGCTCTTAATAAAATATAGCGAAAAAGGTAAAGATAGATTAGAATAACGCATAACAGTATAGTACAGACTTGCAGGAGGTTTAGATGAAAAGAAGCAGAATGGTATTTGCGGCATGTATGGGACTTACGCTCTCTTTCTTGGTAGGGAGGATGAGCGCTTATGCGGGAGAAGAAAGTACGGAACTCCGGGTCAGCTCTTCCAATATGGTGTCAACGCACGGAACTCAACTTTTTTCTGCCGGAGCGGCCTATGGATATGGTGCAAATCGGCAGGCAGAGCAGATTATCATTGATCAGATTGCGCTTCGTGAGCCTTTAAAAGATGTAATTCTTAATGTTCCAAGAGATAGGATGAGGGTGCAGGAAGTTGACCTTAGAGGGAAGAATCCAAAACTGAAGATACATCGGAGAGGGGATGCTCCGGACAAGTTCATCAATGTAGACGATATCTATATTTCTTCTCCTATTTATTATAGGAAACCTGATGGGACGGGAGAGTCTCCGAAGTACATGGAGAGAGAATTCACTCCCGGAGATTATCATTACGGATTAGAGCTGACCACGACAAATCCAAATTACTATTTTTGAGGCTTCTTTAGTGAATTCTTTTACCTTGGAAACGAGTAATAGGGAAACAGCAAAGAGCCGAACTACATCGACTTATCATTTTTCTCATTGTGGGAGAAAAGGAAGAAGGAAATAACTATGTTTTGCATCTTTCTGATAAAAATAGTTATCATGTAGAAGAAGACTATCCGTTTAAAGAAATCAGGATGTTTCTTCCGGAGAAAGATTTACAGTATGGAAAAATTGGGAGACGAAGTACCGTCTACCACATGGAGTCAAATGGGAGATGGACTTCTTGATAGAAATGGAGAGGACCCATGGCTGGAGGTGTCCATTCCGCATAAGGGTGAAAATAAAGTAAACTGTGAGTATGCGTTAGAGGATGTTTCGAGGGGCGGATACTACGAAAGCGGATCGAAAATCACAAAGCCGGGTACCCTATCGCCGTGTGCTTCGCAACTTTACACTGAAGATGAATTCAATCAGTCATTATCGACTCACCTTCGGCGGAGTAGATGGCAGTCTTGTAACCAGGTTTTACATCAATGATAAAGAATGGAAGATTGATCCGAGAACAAGTTCTTTGGATTCGATTGATCCGGTGACAGGAAGCCTGAAAGTCACCTTGTATGACCCGGACTACATCACTTTAAGGGGCGCAGGGGAAGTACAGGCGGCTCTTCTCATAGCGGTGGATCATACAGTGGCGGCGGCAGTTCATCAGGCGGAGGGTCATTCAGTGGTAGCTCCGGCGGGAGCAGCGGCGGTTCCGGTGGAGGTTCTTCTATTGTTAGCGGAAGTCCTGCCGGACAGGTTTTGGGTGCGGACCGTTCTCTTTCCAACGGGGAATGGGTGAAAGATGAAAAAGGCTGGTGGTATAAGAGACAGGACGGAAGCTATCCGAAGAGTACCTGGGGGTATGAAGAGTATAATGGAAAGTCCTACTGGTACTATTTCTTAGACAGTGGATATATGGCTACCGGTTGGGTAGACTTGAATGGCAGTAAGTACTATCTCTTCCCGGGCTCCGACGGTTGGATGGGAAGAATGCTGACGGGCTGGCAGTGGATTGACGGCTCTTGCTATTACTTCGGAACGGACAGCGGAAACAACGAAGGGCATCTCTATCGAAATGAAAAAACACCGGACGGCTACCAGGTGGATAAGGAAGGCAGATGGGTAGAGAACGGCGTGTTGCAGATTAAAAAGTAGGAAGGAGAGAATGGAAGAAATCACATTAACAGAGGAAGAAGTAGAGAAATTAGAGGAACTGAAGAACACAGCGGAGTATCAGAAAACATACAAGTTGATGCAGGACGAGGTCATGAAGAAAGAAAAGCAGAGGCGAAATATCGCCATGAAGGGATTCCTTTGCCTTCTGGTTTTTGTTCTTCTGCCTCGTGCAGGATTTTATCTTTCCTTAATTATGGGATTCGCTACCATCCTCATCCCTTTTTATTTGAGCAAGATAAAAGGCAGTAAGCTGAATGCAATCTATAAGGAGCAGCTTCTGAACCTGATACTGGACAGGGTATTTCCGGAGGCTAAAATTGTTCCGTCAGGAGATGCTCCGATAGAGGACGTGCGATACGTTGTTCCCAAGTCCGAGCAGTATAATCAATTCAATATGCTGAAGCTTAAGGAGGAACGAAATCTTCGTGTTTGTAATATGTATGCGTGGCATGAGGAAAAATACGGGACGGAAAATAAAAGACGGACGAAAGAGGTGACGGATTTCAGGGGCATTTTGTATTCCTTGACTTTGTCTGAAGCGGTTCAGGGGCATTTACGAGTAGTTCCTACAAAACAGTCAGCTTATACGAATAGAGAGACACAGGAGGGATATTTCGGCACATTAGAGGGAGAACGGAAGATTGATGTAGAGGATATTGTGCATAATGAGAATTACAATATTTATTGCACAGAGGAAATTTCTGCCAGAAAGTTCCTGAGTCCAACTGTCCTTACGTGGTTTGATAAGCATATTGCAGAGCAGGGATTATGTTTATATCTTAAGGGGAATCGGCTTTTCATCTCTAAATACACAAACGCTTATCTGTTTCCGGTGCCGGACACGAAAGAGAAGCTGCATCTATGGTCAGTAGAAAATGCTGCGCTTTTATCTGAAAGAGTTGATACAAGAAACAAAGGATATGGTAGCGGTTTTTTAGGAATAGAATTGTGGCAGAAATAAAAAAATGGTAGAATGGAAGAAATATTGTAAAAGGAGGCGTATTATGGGATTTTTTGATGAATTGGGAAAGAAGATTTCCGATGCAAGTCAGGACATGATGCAGAAGGGAAAGGATTTTGCAGATACCACGAAATTAAATTCGCAGATTCATGACGAGGAAAGAAAGATCAGCGCTGTTTATACGAAGATTGGAAAGAAGTACTTTGAGGAGTTCCATCAGGCGGCAGGCGCAGGATATCAGGATCTGGTGGATGAGATTCATGCTTCTCAAGCGAAGATTGCGGAGTATCAGGACAAGCTGAATGCGCTGAAGGCCGGTGTGGAGGCGCAAGTGGACAAAGTGAAGACAGAGGCCGAAGAAGTAGCTGCCAAGGCGGAAAAAGTGAAGGACGATATAGCAGAGGGTGCAGAGAACGTAAAGAACGATGTACAGGAGAAGCAGAACGAGCAATAGTGCTTTAAGAAATTGCAGTTCAGCGACTAGAAGACGACTTACAAAGAGGGAGAATGAGAATGAAGACAAAGTTAGGAATTTCTGTGGCATTGTTTGGTGCCGGCATTTGTGCGCTTGCGGCGGTTGGAAATTACACGGCAGTACTGCTTGCTGTGGGATACATCTTTTTGGCGGAAGACAGTAATTGGTTGAAGAAGACGGCATTGAAAGCATTGGCAACGCTGCTCTTTTTCGGCTTTCTTCTTACCCTTGTCGGCATTCTTCCGGAAGTGACCGGGTGTTTTGATTCTTTTTTTCTCTTTTAGACGTGGATTTTCCGCTTCCGTGCTTTTTAGCTCTTTTTATGTCGATTATTACGCAGGCCATCGAGATTTTCAGAACCTGTCTGCTTCTTGTTCTTGCCGTGAAGGCACTGAATGAGTCGACCATTTCCGTTCCGGTAGTGAATGATTTACTGAATAAACATTTTGCAGAGTAAAGTACTGTAAAGAGAAGGACGAAAGGGCGGGAGTCGGCATAGCCGAACCTGCTCTTTTTCTTTGTCTATCGTTGACTAGAAGAAAATCTATGCTAGACTAGGAATGTTCTTATTCGTAAAGAGTATCGTGCGTGAAGGTGCGTAATCTCTTCTGTGACGGGGGACGCAGACGTTCCGAAATTCCGGCACGGGGAAGCGAATACTTTCGATTGTTCAAGTAAAGAAGGAGAGTCCATGGAAAAGAAGCCTTATTATATCACCACTGCAATTGCCTATGCTTCCGGAAAACCGCATATCGGGAATACTTATGAAATCATTCTGGCGGATGCGATGGCACGCTTTAAACGCTATGAGGGATATGATGTATTCTTTATGACGGGAACTGACGAGCATGGACAGAAGATAGAGGGGAAGGCGAAAGAAGCCGGAAAGACACCGAAGCAGTTCGTGGATGAAGTCGTAGGAGAGATTCAGGGAATCTTTGACTTGATGAATACTTCCTATGATAAGTTTATGCGTACGACAGAGCCGTATCATGAAAAACAGGTACAGAAGATGTTTCGCAAGATGTACGAAAAGGGAGACATCTATAAAGGAAAGTATGAAGGGTGGTATTGTACTCCCTGTGAGTCCTTTTGGACGGATACGCAGCTGGTAGACGGCAAGTGCCCGGATTGCGGACGGCCTGTGGAGAGAGCAAGTGAGGATGCCTATTTCTTTAAGATGTCGAAGTATGCGGACCGCTTGATAGACTATATTGAGAATCATCCGGAGTTTATTCAACCGGTTTCCAGGAAGAATGAGATGATCAACAATTTCCTGAAGCCGGGATTACAGGATCTCTGTGTTTCCCGTTCTTCCTTCACTTGGGGAATTCCGGTTGATTTTGATGAGAAGAATGTTGTCTATGTCTGGCTCGATGCGCTGACAAACTATATTACGGGAATCGGCTATGATGCGGACGGCAATCACGGGGAAAGATATCAGAAGTACTGGCCTGCGGATTTACACTTGATTGGAAAGGATATTGTGCGTTTCCATACGATATACTGGCCGATTTTCCTTATGAGTCTCGATATTCCCCTTCCCCAGCAGGTATTCGGTCATCCCTGGCTTCTTACGGCAGCGGGGAAGGCGGAGGAAGGCACGAAGATGTCGAAATCCAGAGGAAATGTGATTTATGCGGATGATCTCGTCCGTCTCTTCGGAGTGGATGCGGTTCGTTTCTTTTGTTCTCCATGAGATGCCCTTTGAAAATGACGGTGTGATTTCCTGGGAGCTCATGGTAGAGCGTTACAATTCTCAGCTTGCCAATATCCTCGGAAATCTTGTGAAGCGTACCATTGCCATGAGCAATAAGTACTTCGAAGGTGTTGTAGAGGATAGCGGCGTGAAGGAAGCGGTCGATGAGGATCTGAAGAAGACGGTACTCTATCAGGCGGGCCTTGTATCGGAGAAGATGAAGGAGCATCATGTTGCGGATGCTTTGACGGCGATTTTTGAAATTTTCCGTCGTTCCAACAAATATATTGATGAGACCGAACCATGGGTGCTTGCGAAGGAAGAAGAGACTGCGGGACGCCTGAAGACGGTTCTCTATAACCTCACGGAGTCTATCGTGATTGGTGCTTCTCTCTTGAAGAGCTTTATGCCGGATACTGCGGATACGATTTTGAAGGAACTTTCCACGAAGGAGAGGGCGTTTGAAGAACTGGATCGTTTTGGACTGTATCCGTCCGGAACGAAGGTGACGGAGGCGCCATCCACGCTTTTTGACAGAAAAGATTGGAAAGAAGTCGAGAAAGAAGTGGAAAAGATTACCGAGGAGCAGATTCGGAAGGCGGAGGAAGTAGCAAAGAAGGAAGTCGTAAAGGGAGATGCCGCATCGGCGTCTTCGGAAGGCAGCGGCGCGGGAACGGATGCGCCGTTAGAGGGCGACGCGGAGAAAGATAAGAATCCGGTGATTCTTCCCTATAAAGAGGAGATCAGCTATGAAGATTTCGAAAAGCTGGATTTCCGTATCGGAAAGATTTTACATGCAGAGGAAGTGAAGAAATCCAAGAAGCTCCTTCTTTTCAAGGTACAGATCGGAGAGGAAGTACGGCAGATTCTTTCGGGAATCAAGTCTGCCTATAAGCCGGAAGAACTGGTCGGAAAGAAAGTCATGGTACTGGTTAACCTGAAGCCGAGAATGATTGCCGGCTATGAGTCTCAGGGTATGCTGCTTTCTGCGGCTTTCGAGAAAGACGGGGAGGAGATTCTGTCTTTGATGACTTCCTTACGAGATATGCCGAGCGGGGCAGATATTGCATAATATGACCGGATTGAGTGCACTGGATACGAAGAAGAAAGGGGGAGGAGTTTCAGCAGACTTGCTGAAGCTTCTTGCCCTTGTTTCTATGACCTTCGATCACTATGCGGCTATTGTAATCTATAATGGGAATCTGTACGGCTTTGACCGTGAGTATCATGAGATGGCTATCGCTACTGCGGAAGGAGCGCATCTGATGCGCTTATATCATATTTTCCGCATCATCGGCAGACTCGCCTTTCCGATATTCGCCTTTCTCCTCACGGAGGGTTTCATTCATACGAAGGATAGAAGAAAATATCTAGGCAGAGTTCTTTTGATGGCCTTTTGTGCGGAAGTTCCTTTTGACCTTTGTCTTTTTAATCACTGGATTGATTTTTCAGCACAGAATATCGGTTTCACGCTCTCCGTAGGGATTCTGGTGATGGCGTGTATGAAGAAGTATCGAAGAAAGATTGCTTTAAAATGGACTTGTGTAGCGGTAGGGGCGTGCCTTTCCGAACTTCTCCATTTCGACTATGGTGCATTCGGTATCTTCCTGATTGCCCTGTTATATAATTTTCGAAAAGAAAAGAATCTTCGTGTGGCTTCGGGCATCTTTTTTTCCATCCTTCTATCCCTTCAGAATTTTGGGGCTGCCGCACTCAGTTTTCTGCCGATATACTTTTATAATGGAGAAAAAGGAAGATTGCCACTCGGAAGACTGCTCTATTTTTATTATCCCCTTCATCTCGCGTTTTTCTATCTGCTTATCGTTCTGGGGGCAAAGATTACGGCGTAGAGAAGCGGCATTTTAAGAGAGGATGCGGAGTCGAAAAGAGTAGAATGAAAGGAGAAATCTGGGGCATGGAAGGGATAAGGATATTTGACACACACTGTCATTATAATGATGAAAGTTTTGATAAAGATAGGGCGGAAGTCTTGGCAAAGCTCCCTCAAGAAGGAGTGAACCGAATCTGTGAGATTGGCTATGACATCGAAAGCTCGAAAAAAGCGGTAGAACTCGTTCACAAGTACTCCGGAGAGGAACTCCGCATTCACGCGGTAGTGGGAGTTCATCCGGAACACGCGGACAAGTGGAGTGAAGAGGCCTCTAAGAAACTGGAAGAGCTTTGCGGGGAAAAGGAAGTCCTTGCTGTAGGGGAAATCGGTCTGGATTATTTTCATCTGGATAAACGGAGTGCAGTGGAAAAGAAACAGGACGAAGAAAGACGGAAGGAGGGCGAGGAATTGCGCCTTCAGTTTAATCCTGAACCGAAGGTACAGAAAGAGTGCTTTCGTATGCAGCTGGAACTTGCCAAGAAGAGGAATCTGCCGATTGTAGTCCATTCCCGGGATGCCGCACTGGATACCTTTTGTATGGTGCGGGACTACAAGGGGTATGTAAACGGAGGCATTATCCACTGCTTTTCCTATCCTTTGGAAGTGGCGAAAGACTTTGTCTCGCTGGGGATGATGCTTGGCATCGGCGGAGCGCTGACTTTTACAAACGGGAAGAAGTTACGGAGAGTTGCGGAAGAGATTCCCCTGGAAAATATTGTTTTGGAGACGGATTGCCCTTATATGGCACCGGTTCCGGTACGGGGAACCAGAAATGATTCGGGAAATCTCAAATATGTGGCAAAGTTTCTTGCGGAAATCAAAGGCATCTCCGTAGAAGAAGTGATTCGGAAAACGGCTGAGAACGGAAAGAAAGTCTATCGGATTCAATAAAACAAAAAGCTTCGGAAACTCCACCCAGGATTACCCACGGCACATGAAAGGGTTACCTTAGTGCTGCTATGTTCCCATCCTGACACGGTTCGGTATCTTCCATTGCGTGGGGCCCAAGCTTCATCGCCCCCGAAGCAGTAAGAGTATAACGGATTTTAAGAGGCAATGCAAGTTCCAGATGCTGCAATATAAGGGAAAGCAATGCAAGTTTCAGATAGTGCGATATAAGGGAGAACGATGCCCGTTTCCTGTAGTGTGAAGTAAGGGAGAGGTATGCAATTTTCAGATATGCTGTTTGTGGGAGGTTTTCTCCCTCTGTTTTTTTGTTTTTCCTTCATACAGAAAAGAAATAAGAGGAAAGAATCTCATTTTTTTCTGTTTTTTCTCTTGTTTTTTCTCCTGTTTCAGGGGCTTCTTTCTTTCTTCGTCTTGAGCCTTCTCGTCCTCCTCAGCTTTTATTTAGGGAAACAAGTGAGAAAGCAAGGAAAGAACTTCTTCTTTTCTTCTCTTCTTTTGCTCTGTCTCCCGCTTCTTTATTGCAAATATAGCAGTCATCTTACTTTTCTTCCCGTATTTGTCAGAGGGGTAATGCCTTTTGGAATCTCGTTTTATACGTTTCGTTTTTTGAGCTATCTTGCGGATTGCAGGAAGGAAGGGAAGGCGGAGGAGAATTTTTTTGCATTTGCCCTCTATGCCTATGCCTTTCCGCTTCTTTCCGAAGGGCCGATTCTTAGGTACGAGGAGATGCGCGAAGAAATCCGGCAGAGAAGCATCACGATGGACAAGCTGTCGCAGGGCTTGTTTCGTTTTTCTTACGGCCTTTTTAAAAAGCTGATTTTAGCGGATGCTTTAGGAAAACTTGCGGCTTCGTTCTTTACTTTGGAGAAGGGAAATGCGCTTTCTGCCGGAGGGGAGATTCCCTCCTTCCTGGCGGTTTTTCTCTCTTCTTTATCCTTTATGTTACAGATTTACCTGGACTTTTCAGCGTACACGGATATGGCAATTGGAATAGGAAAAATGGCAGGATTTTCCATACCGGAGAACTTCCGTTTTCCTTATGAAGCACAGTCTATTCGAGCATTTTGGCGACGCTGGCATATTTCTTTATCGCTGTTTTTTTCCGGGATTATGTCTATATCCCGCTGGGGGAATCGGGTTTCTTTTTGGAGGAGAATCAGGGAATCTTCTTGTTGTATGGGTGCTCACCGGAATGTGGCACGGCGCAGGTTTTAACTTTATCCTCTGGGGACTGTATTTCTTTCATTTGATTGTTTTTGAACTGGTTTTACAGAAATGGATGCCCGTTTTAAGCGGAAAAGTACATTGTTTACCAAAGGGATGCAAGGGATTCCTTTGGAGATGCTTTCCGTTTCTTAGGCATCTCTATACCCTGATTGCCATATATTTTTCCTGGATTCTTTTCCGCTACAGCGATTTTTCCGCTTTAAAAAAGGTTCTTCTTGCGCATTTCTTTGTGGGCGTTCGGACATTTGCGGATGAAAAGACGATTCTGCTTTTTCGAAACCATATTTTCCTCCTTCTTCTTTCTATTGTTTTTTCAAGCAGTGTGTTTATGAAAATGGATGTGATTTTTCAGGATCTTATCACCCGCGGAAAGCTTCGGAAGGAAAGAAGAGAGCGCTGGAAAGAAAGGGGAGTTTACGGTATAGAGGACGAACCCGAGCCGGTGGAGGAGAAAGAGCGGGAAGAAAGAAGAAATGCAGAGGAAGAGCTGCAAGAAGGAATCGTACAAGAAGAAATTGTACCAGAGGAACAGTCGGCGACGGATCCGGAGGAAGAGTGGATGCGACACCAAAGGCTTCTCCGGAGGATTCAGAGAAAGACGAGGTGGAGGATTTTTCTTCTGGATTATGGGGAGAAAATATACTATACGGTGAAGCTTATTCTCGCGGTGATGGCCATCCTGCTTGCTTTTTCCGCCATGGCCGGACAGAGTTATACCCCGTTTTTGTACAATCAGTTTTAGTAAGATGAGGAGATAGCGTGGAAGATAAAGTGAAAGAAAGTGCGGAAGAGAAACAGAATCAGCGCACGGAAGAACAGGGAGAGGAACGGAATCTTCCGGAGAAGAATCCACTGCAAGGCTTCACTGTAGCGGTGCTGCTGTGCTTCCTTTTTGTACTCTTTTTTCTGGGGGCAGTGCTTCCGCTCCGAAAGAAATATTCCGCGGAAGAAAAGAGAGCGTTCAGGACTTTTCCGGAGTTTAGCTGGAAAGGGCTTGTCAAAGGAAGTTATTTTCAGGATATTTCGTCGTGGTATCAGGACAGTTATCCCGGAAAAGAGTATTTGCTCAGTCTGGATGAAAAAGTGGAGAGTCTTTACGGTTTGCAGGGAAAGGCACTCTATGGAGGAGAGCGAAACAATGACACGGTGAAGGAGAGTATTCCGGAGACGGGAGAGATAGCGGAGACATTTTCTCTGACGAAGAATGCGGGAGAAGAAAATAAAGCGGAGAGCGGAGAGGCAGTCGAATCCCAAGGAGGAGAACAGAAAGAGAAGACAAAAGAAGAGGAGACGGGGAAGGCACCAAAAGAAGATACGGATAAGGCACAAAAGGAAGATAAGGAGGGAGGAACCGGAACGGAACAAAGTTTCGAAACGGATGCGGCAGGCAATCTGGTTCTTCCGAAGACGGAGGGAAATGTAGCTTTACAGGGGGAGACGGTCGGAAGTCTCTATCTGGACGGGAAAGAGGCGTATGAGCTGTACTATTTTAGTGAAAAAGCGGTACGAAGCCATGCTTCTTTGTTGAATACCGTGCAGAGTATGTATCCGAACTTGACCGTGACGGCGATGGTTGTACCGAACTCTTTCGGCGTGCTCTTGGATGCGAAGACGCAGGAGAAGCTGGCTTCGTCCGGTATGGATAAGGCCATTTCCTATCTGTATAGTTTGATGGATAAGAGAGTGCATACAGTTGATGCCTTTTCTGCTTTGACGTCCCATAAGAAAGAGTACATTTATTTTCGAACCGATCATCACTGGACACAACTCGGGGCATATTACGCTTATCTTGCCTTCTCTAAGGAACACGGTTTTTCGGCGCTTCCTCTTTCCCATTTCACCAAGGCGGAGTATAGCGGATTTTACGGTACATTTTATTTTTCCATGAATCGGCCGGAGGCATTGAAAGCGAATCCGGACACGGTGGTGGCCTATAGCGGAGAAGTCAACCGGATGCATTTTCAGGATAAAAACGGGAAAGAGGGGGATGCTTCCCTGGTGAATGATGCGTCCGCCATGCTTCCCGGAAACAAATACAATTGTTTTATGATGGGGGATCATCCCTACGCGGAAATGCATAACGAGAAGGGACAGAAGAATCTGCTGGTCATCAAGGATTCCTACGCCAATGCCTTTTTGCCTTTCCTCGCCGAGCATTACAAGAATATCTATGTCATCGATTATCGTTACTATGAGAAGAAACTGCCGGAGTTGATCCGGGAGAAGGGCATTGAGGAGATTCTTTTCGTTAATAATGTGATGGGCATCGGGCAGAAGTTATCCGGCAAGATGCTTTCTCTCTTTCAGTAAGGATGGAGACAACGGTTCTTTCGGAGAAGTTCTTTTAAAATCGGGGTCTTCAAAATGGGGAATTCTGCAAGCTTTCGTTGACACAAGTTTTCCGATACCTTAGAATGAATACGTTAAAATGATGAATATGGAATCTGAAATTTCGCAAGAAAATAATTGCTTCGCATATTTGTACATTAACAAAGGAATATCGAGGAGGTATAAACAGTGAACCCGTTAGGAATAGCCATTTTATGTGTTGTGGCGGTTGTTGTGGGCGTGATCATGTTTATCCTTGGACAGAATAAAGAGCGGTCTATTTATGCAAAAACGGTAGGAAGTGCCGAGCAAAAGTCCAGAGAGATTATTGATGATGCCATTCGAACAGCGGAAAACAAGAAAAGAGAGTCCTTACTGGAAGCGAAAGAGGAGGCTTTAAAAGCCAAAAACGATCTGGATAAGGAGATGAAAGACAGAAGAAAAGAAGTTAGTGAGCTGGAAAGAAGAGTTTTAAAGAGGGAAGAGAGTTCAGAGAAGAAGGCGGCAAGCCTGGAACGGAAAGAAGCGGAACTCGTACGGAAAGAAGAAATTTTACAGGAGAAAGAAGGAGAAGTCGAGGCGCTGCACGCGCAGAAGGTTGTAGAATTGGAAAGAGTTTCCGGTCTTACCAAAGAGCAGGCAAGGCAGGAACTTTTGCATTCCGTTGAGGACAGTATCAAGCATGATACGGCGCTCATTATTCGGGAATATGATGCCAGAGCGAAGGAAGAAGCGGAGAAGACGGCAAGAGAGTATATCGTGGAAGCGATTCAGCGCTGTGCGGCAGACCAGGTGACGGAGTCCACCGTCTCGGTAGTACAGCTTCCGAACGATGAAATGAAGGGGAGAATCATCGGCCGTGAGGGAAGAAATATCCGGACACTGGAGCAGCTTACCGGTGTGGAACTGATTATTGATGATACACCGGAGGCGGTCGTTCTTTCCGGTTTCGACCCGATTCGGAGAGAAGTTGCAAGGATTGCCCTGGAAAAGCTCATTGTAGACGGACGTATTCATCCGGCACGGATTGAAGAAGTGGTGGAGAAGAGCAGGAAAGAAGTCAATGACACCATCAAGGAAGAGGGAGAGTCTGCGACCCTGGAACTCGGCATTCACGGGATTCATCCGGAACTCGTTTTCCTTCTGGGAAGAATGAAGTTCCGTACCTCCTTCGGGCAGAATGCTTTACAGCATTCCATGGAAGTTGCGCAGATTTCCGGTTTACTTGCCCAGGAGCTCGGCTTGGATACGCGTCTTGCGAAGCGCGCAGGCTTACTGCATGACATTGGAAAGGCGATTGACCATGAGGTGGAAGGTAGCCACGTGGATCTCGGAATTGAGCTTTGTCAGAAGTATCATGAGCCCGATGTGGTAATCAATGCAGTGGCGTCGCATCACGGCGGAACAGAGCCGACTTCGATGATTTCCTTCATTGTTGCAGCGGCGGATGCGATTTCCGCGGCAAGACCGGGAGCGAGAAGAAAATCGCTCGAGACCTATACGAACCGCCTGAAGGAGTTGGAGGAGATTGCGAACTCCTATCAGGGAGTCGAAAAGTCTTTTGCCGTACAGGCCGGTCGTGAAGTGCGTATTATGGTTGTTCCGGAAGAAGTCAGTGATGACGATATGACGATTATGGCACGGAATATTTCCCAGCAGATTCAGGATCAGATGCAGTATCCCGGCGTCATTAAAGTAAATATTATCCGTGAATCCAGAGCGGTGGATTACGCAAAATAAGGCAGCGGCACAGAGTCAGTCAAGGCTTTGTGCCGAAGTTTTATAGGGATATATAAGGAGAGAACAGAGTGGATAATAAGAGTAGAGGAAGGAGAAAACGGAAGTCCATACTTCGTTTTTTTGCGACGGTTTTCGCCTCTTTAGCCGTCTTACTGGTGCTGTTGACTCTTGTCGGGTACTTTGTCTTTATTCGACCCGAATTAAACCGGCTCCGTACCGGTGCGTATGCGAAACTGGCAAGCAGTAATCTGAAAGATATGACGAAGCGCTCGGATACGGTGGTTCTGGATTATCAGGGAAATACACTGGGAACCATTAATGCGGGGCATTTTGTTTATGCTACTATTGACCAGATTTCTCCGAATTTGCAAAATGCCTATATTGCACAGGAAGACCGGAAGTTTCGGACGCATCATGGCGTAGATTATATGGCGACGCTTCGTGCTGTTTTAAAGCTCGTGAAAAACAGAGGAAGAATCACGCAGGGCGGTTCTACGATTACGCAGCAGGTAGTGAAGAATACCTACCTTACATCGGAGCGAACCTATACCCGAAAGATTGTAGAGATGATTCTTGCGCAGGAGCTCGAGAAGCGTTACACCAAAGCGGATATCATGGAGATTTATTGCAATACGAATTTCTATGGAAATAACTGCTATGGAGTGGAAGCGGCAAGTCACTACTACTTTGATAAATCCGCAAAGGACCTCACGGTGGAGGAAGCGGCGACGCTTGCCGGAATTTCCAATGCGCCCAGTCGTTATGAACCGGTTAGACACCCGGAACTTGCATTGAAAAAGAGAAACCAGGTCTTGAAGTCGATGGAGACCGTGGGGTATCTTACGGAGCAGGATTATCAGACGGCAGTGAATACGCCGCTCACCTTATCCAGAAACAGCCAGAAGACGACAGATGAGGACTATTTGAATGCGTATGCTTTGTATGCCGCAACGATTCGTCTCATGGAAGTGAATCAATTTCCTTTTACCTATCATTTTGCAAATGCGGAGGAAAAAGAAAATTATCAGGATCAGTATGAAGAGACGTATGCCTATTACAACAGAGAGCTTCGTGCCGGAGGGTATACGATTCATACGGCGTTGAATCCGGAAGTGCAGGCAAAAGCACAGGAAATTTTGGATAAGAGCCTTTCGAAGTTCAAAGAAGTACAGGAAAACGGGAAGTTTTCCATGCAGAGTGCGGCAGTGATTGTGGACAATAAAAGCGGCTATGTGGTTGCGACCATTGGCGGACGGGGAACGGAAGATAAGTACAATCGTGCATACCTAAGCTTTCGTCAGCCCGGTTCCGCCATCAAGCCTCTCCTGGATTATGCGCCGGCACTGGATCTCGGCGTATTTAATGCAGCGAGCCTGATTGATGATCACAAGTGGGACGACGGACCGTCCAACTCCGGAGACCATTACTATGGTCAGGTAACGCTTCGAGAAGCGACGAATCGTTCTTTGAATACGGTCGCCTGGCAGGTCTTGGACAATGTCGGGATTGCCGATGGTCTTTCTTATCTTGAGAAAATGCATTTTCTGGGTATCAGTGTAAAGGATTATAATGCGCTTGCCGTTTCCATCGGCGGATTTACGAACGGTCTTCGTATCGTGGATATGGCAAAGGGATATTCCACACTTGCAAATGGCGGAATGTACGATGGAAAAAGCTGTATTGTGAAGATTGAATCGGAGAAAGACGGTGTGGTAGCGGACGAAAGTACGCTGAAGAAAAGTCGGGTGTATTCCGAGGATACCGCTTTTATTATGACGGATATCCTAAAAGGAACGATGAACACGGAGTACGGTACCGGAAGAGGCTTACAGTTAAAGAACAAGATGCCCGCTGCCGGAAAGACGGGAACAAGTAACGGCTCCAAGGATACCTGGTTCTGCGGATACACGAAATACTACAGCATGGCGGTTTGGGTCGGACACGATATTCCGGTCGAGATGCCGGGAGTATACGGTGCGACCTATGCCGGGAAGATCTGGAAGAATGTAATGGACAGTCTTCACGAAGGTTTAAGTCCGGAAGACTGGGAAGCACCGAGCACGGTAAAAAAAGAAGCGGACGAGAAGTCGGGGATTACGGATTATGTCTCTCTTACAGCAAAGCAAAAGGGAGAAGAGCTTCGGAAGAAGAAAGAAGAGAAGGACAAGAAAGATACCGTTGTAAAGAATTTACAGAAGTATCAAGCGCTGAAAATCAATAAGATAGAGGATATCTTTACGGCAAGAACCCTTTTCTCGGACACACGGGATCTTCTAAACGATATTCAGGACGAGAAGTTTAAGGAGGAATACCAGAACAAACTCTTTACGAAGCAGAAGGACTTCCTGAAGATTGAAGAAGAACGTAAAGATGAGCTCGATGCCTACATCAAGAAGAAAGAAGAAGAGTCCAGGGTAGCGGAGTCGATTGCGGAAAGCAAGGCGAAGGAAGAAGAGGAGAAAGCTTGCGGGAAATGCGAAGAAAGAGGCATTTCTGTCTTCCCTTACTGCACTGCAAAGCCTGGAAGTACGGGATGGAGACACCGAAGGGCTGATTAGTGATGCAATCGAGCGTTTACAGGAATTGCAGGGGACGGAGGAGTATCATTCTCTCAGTCAGCAGTTGGAGAAAGCCATTGCAAGAGTAAGAAAGTTGCCTGCAAAGACGGAGAGTCCGACGAAGAACAGTAATATAGGGCCTGGCGGCAGTGTGAATCCGGACAACGGACCGGATGTACCGGATTACGCGGGAGACGAGGACAGTGAAAACGGTCCCGGCATGACGCCGTAAGAAAGAGATAAAGGCATTTGCAGGGATATCCGGGCAGAACTAACGTAGGGACGGAAGTAAGCCTTTACTTTGGTCTATATGGGATTTATTTATGTAGGCTTTTACAAAGCGGGAAGGAGTAAGATTGGGCGTATACAAGCTGGAGCCTGCCTGTAAGGATTATCTTTGGGGAGGTAATCGATTAAGAGAGAACTTTCATATTCAGGAGGAGAAGAATCCCTTAGCGGAAGCCTGGGTACTGTCCTGTCATAAAGATGGAGAGAGTATGCTTGTTCTATCACCTTCCGAAAAGGTTTCCCTGCGCGCATTTCTTCGGAAGAACCCCTCGCTTTCCGGGAGTCTTGCGGAGAAATTTCCCGTCTTTCCGGTTCTAATCAAGCTGATTGATGCAAAGCTTCCTCTGTCTGTTCAGGTTCATCCGGATGACTCTTACGCCGAAAAGAAGGAAGGAGGGCTCGGAAAGACGGAGATGTGGCTCATTCTCGAGAGAGAAGAAGGGGCCTTCCTTTATTATGGCTTTAAAAAAGAATATACGAAAGAAGAAGTCCGGGCAGCGATTGAAGGACAGTATCTAACGGATTATTTGGAAAAGGTTCCGGTGGAAAAAGGGGATGTTTTCTTCATTCCGGCAGGAACGGTTCATGCCATCGGGGCAGGAATTGTTATTGCGGAGATTCAGGAAAATTCAAACCTTACTTATCGAGTCTATGATTATGGAAGGAAAGACAAGAACGGGAAGGAAAGAGAACTGCATATTGCGAAGGCTTTGGAGGTCATGCACTGTAAGCCGGCAGTAAGAGGAAGTGCAGTGGATGAAGAGAGGGCTCTGAACGAAGGGGATTCAGCGAACGAAGGGGATTCAGCGAACGAAGAGAAGAGGGAGAACGGCGGAAGTGCAGCAAATAGACCAGAGATAAGTGGAGGATACAGACGGCTCGCGAGCTGTCCTTACTTCACAGTGGACAGGGCTTTCTTGAGAGAGGGAGAGAAGCTTATAAAAAGCGTCGGAAAAGAGAGTTTTCTCTCGGCGATTCTCTTAAACGGACAAGGAAAAGTGCAGGAGGAAGCAGGAGGGCGAGAACTCTCTGCTGAAAAGGGAAATAGTTTTTTCATTCCGGCAGGAAGCGGAGACGTTTCCTTCTTCGGGGACGGAGAGTGGCTATTTACCTATCTTACCGGGGATTCGAAGAAGGAAGAGTGAAGCAGAAAAGATAGACCAGAAGTACAGAAGAAAGACAATAGAAGAACGGAAGAAGGATAAGAATAATAGAAAAGGGGAGAGTAAAATGAAGATGCAAACGAAGGAAATTGTAGTGATGGCTCTTATGACGGCAGTTTTGTCCGTTTTATCTCCTCTTTCCATTCCCATCGGTCCGGTACCGGTTACTCTGGCTACGTTTGCGGTTTGTCTTACCGTTACGGTGCTTGGAGGAAAACGGGGGACGATCTCGTATCTGGTTTATCTGCTCCTCGGTCTCGTCGGGCTTCCTATCTTTTCCAAGTTTGAAGGAGGAATAGGGAAGTTACTCGGCCCGACCGGCGGCTATCTTATCGGTATGATTTTTCTCTGCGGGATAGGAGGCTTTGCTGTATCCCGCTTTGCAAAAAATATTGTTTTAGAGTATCTTTTCTTTTTACTGGGTATTGCGCTTTGTTACCTCTTCGGAACCGTATGGCTTGCGAAAGTCCTGTCTTTTGATTTTCAGAAAGCACTTTCTGTCGGTGTTCTTCCATTTATTCTTCCTGATTGCATCAAGGTCTTTCTTGCTTTACTTCTTGGAAGAAGAATCAGAGCCGTTTTAGACAGACAGAGTACAGGAGAATAGTAGGTCGGTTTTCAGAAATGCCGGAGAAATGGAGTAGGGGATGTTGGATCAGTTTTCGAGAACGGAGCTCCTGTTAGGGCAGGATGCAACGGAGAAACTCAGAAAGAAGAAGGTGATTGTCTTCGGAATAGGCGGAGTAGGCGGTTACGCGGTGGAAGCGCTTGCCCGTTCCGGAGTGGGAAGAATCGATCTTTGCGACGATGATGTCGTGTGCCTTACCAATCTGAATAGGCAGCTGATTGCAACGAGAGAGACCATCGGTAAGCCGAAAGTAGAGATTATGAGAGAACGGATTCACAGTATCAATCCCCATTGCGAGGTACAGGTTTTTCGTTCATTTTATCTCCCGGAGACGGCTTCCCAGTTTGATTTTTTTCAATCTATGATTATGTCATTGATGCGGTAGACACGGTAACGGCAAAGCTCTCTTTGATATCGGAGGCCAATCGCCTTCGGGTGCCGATTATCAGTGCAATGGGAGCGGGAAATAAGTTGGATCCCGGTGCATTTAAAGTTTCGGATATCTATAAAACCGCTGTCTGTCCTCTGGCGAAGGTCATGAGAAGAGAGTGTAAGAAGAGGGGATTTCGAAGTTAAAAAGTCGTGTACTCTGAAGAAAAGCCCTTAAAACCTTTAGAAATACCGGGAAGTAGTTGTCGGGAACATTGTATCTGTCCAAAAGGTTCCGTACATAAGTGTACGGAAAAGCGGGCGATTCCCGGTTCGGTTCCGTTTGTACCGCCGGTAGTGGGATTTCTCTTGGCTGCGGAAGTTGTGAAAGATATGCTTATCTAACGAAGCGGCGCAGCCGATAGAAAAAGAGGAGAAGTGAAAGAGACAGGGAAAAGTGATGGAGTCATTACAGGACAAGGAACAGAGAAAAAAAGGAATTCGCAAATTCTCCCGACCACAGCAGTGCAGAGTCGATCTTTCTCGTCTTGAGTTAGAGAAGCATATCGAAGAGCACATCAATGAAGCAATCACAAAAAAATGGATAAAAGTCTATTTGCAGGTCAATGTCCGCGGACTATCCGGACGGGTTTGCGGTGCGGAGGCCCTTGCAAGATGGAGCGACCCTAAGTATGGTTTGATTTATCCGGGAGATTTCATTCCTGTTTTGGAGCGCATTAATAAAATACATCTTTTGGATCTCTACGTATTTGAAGAGGTCTGTAAGCGCCTTCAAGAAAAGAGGGTAAAAAGGGAAGAAGTCTTTCCTGTATCCTTGAATTTTTCACGTTTAGATTTTGATTCGGAAAATCTGATAGAAATACTGGATGAGATTGTGAATCATTACGGTGTTTCCAAGTCCAACCTGCATATCGAGATTACGGAATCCGTAGTAATGCATAATGAGGAATACATGAAGTTTATGATTCGCTCTCTGCATGATGCGGGGTATCAGGTCTGGATGGATGATTTCGGTTCGGGATATTCTTCCTTGAATCTTTTAAAGGACTTTGAGTTTGATACCTTTAAAATTGATATGCGTTTTTTGAGTGATATGGGGAAGAAATCCCTGATTATCATTTCTTCCATCCTCTATATGGCAAAGGAAATCGGGATTCATACGGTTGCCGAAGGGGTGGAGACAGAGGAACAGTATCGTTTTCTAAAACTTGCAGGATGTGAACGAATGCAAGGGTATTATTTTGGCAGACCCGAGCCGATGGAGAACTGGCTTTCTTCCATGGTGCGGAAAAATGGAGTGGAAACAAGCGAAGAAACGTATCTTTATGACAAGGTGGGTTTGGTCAATATCGTTAGCCCGACTCCTTTTGTCCTGGATCGATTGGATGAGACGCCGGCAATTTATGGTTTCGAAACCTCACTGCCGATGGCTTTGCTTTTAGAGGAAGAAGGAGAAGTCCGCCACCTGAACTTTACAAAGCCTTATATTCAGGTGCTTTCCGCCCTGGGATATGAGAAAGTATCCGCTTTTCAGGATGTTTTAAACAGTCGAAAAAATGCGTTGGTTGTTACGATAAGAGAAGCAATGGATGCGGCCAAAGATTCACTGAGTATTGAGACGATGGATTTTCATCTATAAGGGAAACTACTGTCAAGTACAGGCGAGAAGGGCGGCGGGAAAGAAAGACAGTACGATTTTTATTCTCCGGATTGATATCCTTTCCGATGCGTTCTCTTTCCGGAAACTCAATGATTTGGATGAGGCGCTTCGTCCTATTTATTCTGTGTATGATGCGGTACTGTATCTGGATTTAAAGAATCATTCTTTCCGTTCTGTCTATAAAACCGGTAAAGATAGAGTGTTGGAAAGTGACCGGCTCGCAGAGGATATTCTTTCTTATGTGCAGAAGAATGTGTATTCGGAAGATTGTGCCCGTTGCACGGATTTTTTTAGATCCGGACAAGATGTGGGAAAGGCTTGAAAAGTCGGAAGAAGGCTATCTGCTTTCCTACTTCAGAGTGAAGGGAAAAAAAGGGAAGTATGTATGGAAACGCTTTACCCTGATTCGTTCCTGTGAAGAGGATAAAGAACAGAGAGTTGTTTTCGGAATCCATACCCTGAATATGGAGAAGCTTGCGCAGATAAAAGAGGAAACCGAGGTATCTTTACAAGGGGAAGAGGAGGGGAATTCGGATGAAGCGGATTTCTTTAAGTAAAGATATCCAAAAGCCCGTAAAGTAGAATTGCCGCTTCGATGAGAATCACGAAGGGAAGATAGTCTATCAGCACGGCAGCCCCTTTCCAGGCGTACAGGATTGTAGGAAATAGAATCATAAGGATAAGGCAGAGAAAGAGTTTCTTTTTTCCGGCACTTATCCTTTTTTTGTATTCCGGAGAAGTCGATTTCAGAAAAGAAAGCTTAGAGAGGGGCTTCTTTCTGCTTACTTTCTTTTCGGGAAGAGGAGAAAGGGTAGGGGAATCCGCCCTTTTCTCTTGCTCATCCTCTATCTTTTTGTTTGCTTCCAGGTAGTCGTCGTATTTTAAGCCGGATAAGTCAAATTCAGTCCCTACCGGGGAAGGGAGCTTCGGGATGCGTTCTTCGGCTTTAGGGAACAGGAAATTCTCCTCCGTTATCTTGGTGTGGACTTCTTCCGTAACTCTATTTCTTTCCGTAGCGGAGGAGTAAAGCCCGTTTTCGATGCGAAGTTAGCTTTAGGTTAACAGGGCTTTCCCTTTTGTCGGAAGGGCTTGTGTCCGCTTCTGTCTTTTTCTGCGAGTGCAGAAGATGAAGAATTCGATTTAGTTGTATCTGCTTTTTTTCTTCTCTTGCTGCAAGAAGAAGGCGGCAAGGATGGCGGATTCGTCGCTCGTATCGACGTGGTCAAAGATAAAGTCCGCGATGTCTCCCGATGGCGTGTTCCACTGCATCTTCCTGGGAAGGAATCAGGGGAAAGAGGAAGCGACAATTCTCCGGATCGTATATGATTTCTTCGGTTTGCAGTCCCAGAAGAGAGGGAGAAAGTAGATATTCCTCTAAGTTTAGGAAGGTATCTCGAATTGACTCGAAAAGGGCGAGAATATGCCGGAGGTGCATTCGCTTATCGGAAAAGTAATCCACCATTCTTTCAAAAGGGGAGAAGTTGTACTGGAAGATATTTTCCTCTTCTTCCTGAATCAGACGGAAGGGTAGTGTTCCGGGAATCTGACACTGTTGCATGATCCTTTGCTCATGGCTTTCTTCTTTCCAAATTCCTTTATGCAGGTAGAGATAGCTGTGTGATACGGTTTTTTCGATGTTAAGAAGATGCTGTTCCATCACTGTTCCTTTCTTTTTTACGGAGGAGGTCTTCTACAACGGAAAACAGCCGTGTATAGAATTCCGCTTTATAGATTTCTTTATTTTTCCCAGACGGTGGCTGTCGAGTTCTATGCGGTAGGCTGCTTCACTCCTCTCCTTTACCGTATTGTGCAGGAACAGAGTGGTTTGCAGGAGTAAGACAATGCAGACAAAACTGACAAACAGTACAATCGTAGTTTCAATACTGTGCATGGTATTCCTTTCTTATTTTGCTAAAGGGCATAATTGCCATAAAAAATAGAGTCCCGCCGGGAGAAAACAGGGGAGAAACGGGAAGGCAATGTTTCGCCGCCTTTTCTTTTTTCCGATGAGGAAGAGGCAGAACAAGATGGATACAAGACCGGAACAGAAGAGACCGCTTAGAAAAAAGAAGGAAAAAGCTGCGATAATTCAGATATAGAGAAGTGGAGAGAAGGAAGAGACTGTCTCCCATGCCGAGAGCGTTTTCCGTGCGCTTGGAGAAATAGCAGAGAAACAGAGAGAGAAGGAGAGGATAGAACGTATATAGGAAGGAAAGAGTGAACTGAAAAGGAGTATGAAAGAAATGTTCCCATAGAGAGAAGAGAAAAAAGGGAATACCGCTAAGGAGAAAAAGAAGCAGGAAACGCCCGGAAAGCGCTTTGTTTCGGATATCCCGGAAGATGGCGAGGAAAAAGAAAAATAAAATAGACTATGGTTTTTGTAGTTTCTATGAGTAGAACAGGGACGCATTTTACCTCCATCATTTTTGAACTTGCTTCCTTTTTTTCGTAATGCAAGTGACACAATTGATACTGCAATCGGTGTTAGTTTCCGCAACGCGGACAGGGGTGTCTCCCTTCTTCCAGTGCTTGGCTAAGAGGGATTTCATGGACGGAAGCACGCATGGCAGGGCAGTCCGTGCTGCTATGATAACGTCTTCCGGATTCCGTGTAGTAGCAGACGGAATCATTTATACCGGGGTTACAGGCTTTGCAGGGGCTAAACTTTCCTCCGTACTTTGCCGTACTTCCATCGATTCTTCGCGGAGTGGAACGGATAAATTCGTTGGAGATGTAAGTACAGTCCTTGCTCTTATGGTAGACTTTGGACGGGCCATCCACGACGAATACTTTCTCTTCTTCCTCCCCTTCCTTTTCGTCCGCATCTTTCTCCCAACGCGCACCCGGTACGCCAATCCAGGCTCTTCGGTGGGCAATCATTTCCTGATAAATGGACTTTTTATTCAGGATGGAGAGGGGAATACATTCTTCGTATTCCAGGTCCAGAAGGATGTCGTCTTTTGTGACATGGGATTTCCATGCCCGCGTGTTGCACATCCCGTCTCTGTCCAGTTCTGCGGGAAGAACGAGATCTTCCAGTACGGTTTCTCCAACCGTTAAAACGGTTTCAATCTGAGGAACGTCGTTTAGTTCTGTTTTGGAAAGGCCATAATGCTCGAGATATTTATACATACTGAGGTATCTTGCGTTCTTCTCAAGAAGACAGGAGATCTTTATGCTTCTGTTCAGAATCAGAAGAGGGGTCATCAGCATAATCATAGAAAGCAGAAACAGGCTTAGAGAGAAGGAGGCTTCCACGGTGATAGAAGCGGAATGGGATTTCATAGAAACTCCTTTAATGAGAGAGATTCTTGTATTTGTAGTCGGAGTGAAGCAGGTTTTCATAACGAGCCTTTCCGGGATTGATGCCCAGCATTTCCAGAAAACCCCGGTGATAAAGACTGTGGCGGGAGCTTATCTTTGCATCGGTAGATAGAAAGTAGAGACAATTTTTGATTTGGAAGGCAGACTCTTTCTCTTTTACCGTCGTTCGGATGTTTTTCTCCATGAGAAACAGCATGGCGCTGTTGATTTTGTCTTGGGAAAGGATCCCTTCGAGAACAGGGAGGCGCGCAGATAATCTGTATAAGATAAACCGCTTTGCACTTCGCTCTTCGCACCGCTAGTCAGTTGATTCAGAAAATCAAGAAGATGGTCAACGGAAACTTCCCAGGAGGGCAGAGTATGCATTAAAGGCACACGCTCGTCATTTAAGAGGTGTTTCACGTCCAGAAGAGACTGGGCAAATGCCCAAATGCCGATGACAAAGCTGCAAAAAACGGCAATCACAACGGGATTGGCACTAACGGCAAGGAAGCTTGTGACAAATTCGACAACGGCTTGCCGTTTTTCCGTACTGCTCATGATATGGATAAAGTTCATGGCTTCTCGAAAGGCTAGAAGAGAGGCGACTTGCGCCGACAGGTTTTCGTAATCACTTTTTTTCCCGTGTAGAAGGTATTCCACTTCCAGTCCACGGGCGTTGCTGTAGGGAATCGTATCTCCCGTTTCCGTTTTATGATAGGAATGGAAGTAGCGTAGACTGTATTCTCCCAAAAATCCGATCTGTACGGGATTTGCGGAAGTACCTGCGGAAAAAAGTGGAGAGTTGTAGGCTTCCGTATTATCGGGGCATTCTTTTCCTTCGGGAAGCAGGAGCTCGAAGCTTCTTTTTTTCCCGAGTGTACGGAATTGTTCGAGGATGCGCTTGTTCTTTTTGTTAATGCTGGTTGTGCCTTCTCCATAGACGGGTACAGAGAAAGACTGCCAGGAACTACTTGTAGATGCATAAAAGGCTGCAATTTCTTCTTGTAATCCATCTTCTTCATCATGAGATCCTCCGGTATGATCTTCTTTATCCTTTCTGCGACGGGCACGCTCTTTTTGAACATACTCGTTAAACTCTTTTACACTCTCTTCTATGGCGGTAATGGTCGGAATGAGACTTTCACATTGTGCGGGAAAGGCATCTATTTTTTTTCGAATCTTACTGCCTGTGCTAAGATAGTCGTCATAACTTTTTAGTTGCGCTTCGATTGCCGCTATGCCGTCCGCTTCCAGATTTGGCTTCTCCGCTTCGAATGCGGAACGGAGTTCTTCCACCTTTTCTTTTAAAAGCTCTGCGCGTTTATCATAGCACTCCACTTTGTGCTTTAACTGTTGTAGTTTTCCTCTTAAAGCGGAGGAAAAGTGGAGAAACAGGTTTGCGTCGTGCTGTTCCAGTCGCTCGAGCGCTCTACGGTGGAAAGAAACGGCATCTTTACAGGAACGGTCTATATCGTTTCAGGCAGTCTTCCAGGTATTCTACTTCTTTATGGTTTAAAGCATACTTTTCCTGTAGTCTTTGCATGCTCTCCGCTTCTTTTTCTTTTTGGATACTTCGGATAGAAAGGGTGGGGATATCCGTTCCATTTTCTTTTTCTGCCAAAGTATTCGATACTGTCTTTTCGCAAGAAGAGACGGCATATATTCCAGAATCTCTTCTTCAAGATGATTATTTTTCCGTAAGGAGTCCTTTCTTCGAAAAAGGAAAAAAATCGTCTTTGTCTACCTGCATGGGGAACAGATTTCTAGCCTCTTTGTAAGGGCGTATGTAATTTTCCAGTTCCTCTTTCAGCAGAGCTTCGTCTCTATATTCCAGTGCATAAATACGGTAGTTTTCCCAAAGAGGCCTATGAAACTCCGAAAAGAGGGATTCCATGGCGCTGTTTAAGGGCGGTTTGCATATAATACTTTTGTGCGGATGTTCTTGCAGCTTCCGTAATCGTGAGGATCATTGCGGCAATCAGCACAAAGCTAAGGGAAAGGAATACCGTAATGGAAGCGGGGCTTGATTTTTTTGTCATGATTTTTCCTTTTCGCAGAAGTTCAGGTGGAAAGCAGTATCGCTTGTGATACAGGACAGTATCGAACACGCGATAGGAAACGGAAAAGACTTAGATATTTTTAGCGTTGGTTTCGATCTTCTTTAGAATATCGTTTAAGACCCTTTGAATTCTGTCTTTAAAGATGACGACGAGAGAGATTAGAACGACGATAATCAGTACCATCTCGATAGTTCCCAGGGCATCATTTTGTGTGAGCAAAGCTTTTCTCTTTTTCTTGCAGTTTTCCAGACGGGTAAAGAGAAACGCGTCGAACTGATACTGTAGTGACGAGAGTTTTGTTCGTAACATAAGAACCTCCTTTTTATGCTGTGTTTAGGCAACGGATTTATTACAAGACGGGAGAAGAATCGTTGTTTTACGTCTTTACCCGTCGTAATAACGAAATAGTAAAAAGAATGAAAAACAAGATAGAAAAAGAGAAAGAAGCGGAAACGAAACGGGAATGAAACGGGAAGTCGATATTCTAGGACAGGGATTGCATGGCGGGATAAAGAATCATTAACATGATGATGGAAAGTTGCATGAAGAGGGGAAGGAGGAGTTTGGTTCCGGCTTCTTCTCCGAGCCTTTTTGCAGTGGCCTTTCGCGTTTCAAAGGCTTCCTCCATCTCGACTTGCAGTTGTGTCCTGAGGTGCTTATTTCCGTTTTTTCGGTTTTGTTCTATGACACTAATCAGTTTATTATAGGGACGTAAAGCGATTCTTCTTTGAAAAGCCAGATAGGCTTCACCTTCAGAAACATTGCTTTTCAGCTGATTCAAGAGGGTACCGAGTTCGTCATAGAGAGGGTGATTTTCTATGCCGCAGTGTGCAAGGAGATAGCTGTATTGCTTGCTGATTTCCGAGAAGGCATTGCGAAGAGAGAGGCCTGCACCGAGATAGACAACCAATTTCGAAACCAATTCGGAATAGTCCAGTGTCAAGGAAATTTCTCTTCGTTTTGCAAGTTCTTTCTTTTCTTCTTTTTCTTTTAAGGGAAGCAGAAAAGCAATCAAGAGACCGAGAAAGGGATATAGAGATACTTACTGCTTTTTTTCTCGCTGAATCGAATCTGATGACCGCGAATTTCTTTGGGGAGACAGAGTTCTTCCGCGCTTCGATTATCTTGATTCAGAAGGAAGATGCTTTTTTGCAGAGCGTCCCTAAGGCTTTCCAAAGAAGTCTTTTCTTCAGGAAGGATGCGGATGGGGAAAGTATAAGTGGGAGAGCTGTAGAGATAGTCGTCTGTTGTGCCGAAATAGTTTTCCAAATCGGCATCTTCCTTGTTTTCTTTTTCTGTATGAATATAGGTACTAAGCTTTAACTCCAGCTCACCTTCCAAGATTTGCTTTTCATTCAGCATTTCGTGGTGAATTTTTCCCTTTTTCTTCCAGGATGGCACGATAAGAGAGGATTTGTTCCAGATGATCTTCTACGCTCCATTTTTCTTTTGCCGTTAAAGAGAGCGGTAGGAGAAAAAGACCAGGAAGCTTTTTATATTTTCCTTCTGAAAGTATGTGGGAAGATGTAAGGAAGTTTTAACGGCGTCTAAACTTTCTTCTTCGGAGAGAATGATACTTTCCACTTGTTCGTGTAGTTTTGAGAAAAGGGCATCCGCTTCGGATTTACTGTAAAGGCGTGGAGAAACGGTCACTTCAGCGTTTCCTTTTTTTCTTCGGAGATAGGCCTTCTACCTGTATCGGAAGAGAGTATTCCGCTCCGCCGATGTCTTCTCTCTTTAGGATATAGCCTTTCTGAATATGGCTTTCTTCCTGTGCATTCAGAAAGCACAGGGCGGCAAGGCATAAAGAGAGAATTACAATCCCTACTTGTTTTTTTAGGAGTGATTTTTCCGTATTCTGAAAGAAATGACGGATTTTGTGGAAATAAAGGGAAAAGAGAGAGTTTTTCATAGGGATACCTAAAGAGAAAAAAACGGAAAATTCCGGAAGCTAGATGGGGATGGCGATGATTTTTTTCGGGCAAGATAGATGGCGAGAAGGTAAATCAGTAATGCGAAGCTCATGATGCATCTCCCCGGAATCGTGTCGTAGAGGATATGGAAAAATTCCGGAGAGGAAGCATTCAGGTACAGAATGATAAAAAAGGGGATGCAGTTCATAATCTTCTGCTCGAAGCGTTTTGCCGCACTTAAAGTGAGAATCTCCTCACGTATACTTAACTTATCGTGAATGATGGAACTGCTATGTTGGATGATGGAAGAGAGTTCACCTCCGGAACGTTTTGCGACCAGAAATATTTCCGAGAAATTATGGATGTCGTCCAGCCCGGAGCGGTTAGCGAAGTCGGAAAGGGATTCTTCCAGGGGCCTGTTCATGGTAAGGCTTCGTTGAATCTGCATCAGTTCCTCTACCATATAGCTTTTAGCGCCAATCAGTTGCGAAAGGTCGGGAATACTTGCGGTTAAAGCATTTTCGATAGAGTAGCCCGCACTCAAAAAGGAACTTAGAATGGAAAGCATCTCTTTGAACTGAAAGAGCAAGAGATCTTGCCGCTTTTTTTCTGTAATGTTTTTTTGTGCGAAAAAAAGGCACAATGAGACTTGGCGGTATGCAGAAAAAGGAATAGGAGAAAGGAACGGTAGAAAAGCAAAACAGAGGGCAAAAAGGAGGACGAGCGTTTTTCCGAGTTCTGTAAAGTATTCCTGCCATGTGAGCGTATAGCTTCTATAATCTACGGAGGAGTTTTTCCTCTCTCGACAGATCCGACAGCTTTTCCAGAACTTCCCCATTGTATTGATACAATTTTTTAAGCTGTATTTCTCCATTTTCGACTCCTATCACCTCGCTAATTTCCATTACGCGTCGTTTGTGGTCTTTGCTTCTTCCGAGATGCACCATGATTTCGATGGCGGAGGCAATCATGTTTCGAATGGAACTGAGCGGGAGTTCCGCCCCTTGCAGAACCATGGTTTCCATTCTTCTGAGCATATCGTGAGCGGTGTTTCCATGTCCCGTGGAGATACTGCCGTCATGCCCGGTGTTCATGGCATTCAGCATATCTAAGCATTCTTTTCCGCGCACCTCTCCGACGATAATCCGGTTCGGGCTCATTCTTAGAGAGGCTTTAATGAGGTCGGAGATGGTGACAGCGCCTTCTCCTTCCGCATTTGCATTTCTGGTTTCCAGAGAGACTAAATTATTTACTCCCTGTATCTGGAGCTCTGCACTGTCTTCAATCGTGATGATTCGTTCCGCCTTGGGAATGTACTGGGAAAGGGCATTGAGAAAGGTTGTTTTACCGCTGTTGGTTCCACCGGAGATAAAGATGTTATAGGAGGCTTGTACCAGGGATTCCAGAAATGCTGCCGCCTCTTCCGTAAGGCTTCCCAGTTGGATGAGCTTTTGTATCGTGATGGGCTCGGGAAATTTTCGAATGGTCAGCGTAGGGCCTTTCAGTGCGATTGGAGGGAGGACAACGTGTACACGGGAGCCGTCCTCAAGCCTTGCATCTACAATCGGACTTTTCGTATTGACAGCACGATTAATGCGGGAAACAATTTGCTGAATCAAATCGTAAAGCTGTTCGTCGCTTTGAAAAGAGCGGTTCCAGCGTTCCATCTTCCCTTTTTTCTCGACAAAAATTTCTTTAGGACTGTTGATCATAATCTCCGTGACATTTTTGTCGTCCAATAGCTCGGAGAGAAGGTCGAGGCGACGGAAACTGTCAAATACGGCAGAGCGTAAATAGAGTTTCTCTTTCAGACCGATGTCTCTTCGGTGGAGAAGGGTACTATCGATTTCGTGGTAAAGATGGGAGTCCGACATCTGCTTTTCTTCCAGGTCACTAAGCAGCTCTTTTTTGATTTCTTGCTTAATATTGTCTAAAGCCAGCATAAATCCTCCTATAGAACCATTTTACGGTATTGTTCTTTTTCTTTCTGTTCTTCCTCATAGATATAGCGGAGAAGGAGAGATTCTGTATATTCTTTAAGAGAAGGAGAAGAGAGAGTTTTGTTATGGAATTCGTCTTCCTGAGATGGGGCTATCGCGGTTCCGGAAAAAGGAACAGTGCACTCTACGAACTTTTCCAAGATCTCTTCGGATAGATTCTTTTTGATGTACTCGCGGAAAAAGGATAGTTTCTTATGAGACTCTTTGTCGGGAAGAGTCGGCAGGAAGACTTTTCTGCTTTCGGAAAAACAGTCCAGATATCTTGTAACACTGCTGTCCGTATCAATGACGAGAGCGGAAGCACCGCAATACTCCGTGAGTTTATCCAGGAAGAGCGCGAGTTCTCTCGAACTCAGACTTTGGAGATCGTCCGGAGAACGGGCAGGAAGGATGGTGCTGAATTCATTTCTCTCATACGTTATGGCGTTTAGAACCATGGGCGTTAAGGTATTTTCTTTAAAATGATAGAGTGCTTCCGTAAGACACTCTTTTTCTCTGCATTGCTTTTCCGCACCGGCAGTTTCAGAGAGAGAAAGAAATAAAGTTTTTCTGCTTTTAGCCAGTATCTGTGCAATGGAAAGAGCAAGAGTTGTTTTTCCGGATCTTCCAAGCGGACTATATACCAGAAAGAGTTCGGCACGACCTTGCCCGCTGCCTTCCAGGAGGCTAAGTTCTCCGTACTTCAGTAGAATTTCCCGCATAATACGGTCGGCGGACTGGTATTTATAAATCGAACTTTCTCCCTTCGCCTTTGCACAGTCGTTCTCTTCCGTCAGCAGAAAGGTTTTTTTGGATTTCGGGGAAAAGGGAAGTGTTTTTGCATTTTTTTCGGAGAGAAGCAGGAGGTCAGCTTCTTTCTTTTTCTGAAATTGGAGCAATGCATCGGGCGTAGTCAAAGGATAGATTTGGAAGGGAAGCTTTGTATTTTCACGAAGGTAAAACCCCAGTCTTTTACAGTAGAGTTGGTCTTCGTCATAAATCGTCATTATTTTTTCCATAGGACATCCTTTCATCCAAAAAGAGTGAGGACAGGGACAGCAGCAAGAAAGAGAGAGAAAGCGAAAGGAATCTCTTCTTTTAAGAGGAAGAAGAGAGAAGAGAGAAAGGAGTAGATAAGAAAAGCAGAAATATACTTTTTTTCAAGAGGTAAGAGAGAAAGAAGAAGGAGAACAGTTTCCAATCTCCGCCTCCTCCGCCTGTAAAAATAAAAAAGGGGATAGCTCAGTGTCAGACTGAGAAAGAATAAAGCCGGAAACAGGAGGGAAGGGGAAAACGCCCTTTCTCCGTTTAAAGAATGGATAAAGAGGAAGAAAAACAGAAAGCTGAGTAGAAAATAGGAATGGGATATCTTTCGATATACGAGATCTTCCAGAGCAGCATAGAGTAGAAAGAGTAAGAGGATTTCATAGTGTGCATAGAGCATATCCGCCTCCGTCCGGGAGAAAGTGGTACAATCTCCTGTGTTGCCATCAGTATATGACGGGATGACTTGCCTGCCTATACTCGATATTCGGATATTATCGGGACGTGGATATTATCCGAAAGAGAATGATGTGAGAAAGAGAAATTGCACCGCGCTTTCGGGAATGCGAGAAAAAAACGGAAGCCTCGAAGATTCCCAGACTTTCCTTACGATTCACTCTTCTTTTTCTGCGCTTGGAAAAAGGGAAGAATGCTGTTTATGGCTAAGAAATGTTAGAAAAGCATAATAATGTACAAGTTTTATAAAATCCAAGTAAAAACTTTGTGTAGAATTTTGACAAGATGCCTTGCTATAATCCTTGTTTAACGTTGAGTGGTCAATAGTCCTTTATAGAGCAAATAACTAAGGAAGTCAGGAGCCTTATGTTTATTTTAAAGAGTATCATGCTGGGCGTAGGCCTATCCATGGATGCTGTTGCCGTATCCATGACAAATGGCTTGCAACGTCCGAAGATGAGCGAGAGAAAGAAAGTTTTTATCGCTTTCACTTTCGGTTTATTTCAGTTTTTTATGCCATTAATTGGATTTTTTGTGGTCACGAGTTTTGCGCGTCTTGCTCCGATTTTGATGCGGTACGTAGCGGTGATATCCAATAGCATCTTGCTTTATCTTTCGGCGAAGATGCTTATCGGCGGTATTCGGGAGAAGAAAGAGGAAAGGACGGAGGAAAAGAAGGAAAGCCTTCTTCTTCAGGCGGTGGGGACTTCTATCGATGCGCTTTCTTTGGGATTTACCTTTTCCCATGATCCGACACCGGAGGTTTTTGTTTCTACCCTGATTATCGGGGTTGTAACCTTTTCCTTATCCTATATCGCCCTATTTGTGGGGAAAACAGTTCGGGACAATTTATGCGGGAAAGGCGGATGTTGTAGGGGGCGTGGTTCTGGCCCTTGTAGCAATATTTTTATAGAATGTAAATGATGCAGGAAGAGAAAAAGGAAGAGAAAAAGACGGAAAACGAAGAGCGCTTTTCCGACGCTCTTTTACAATGGTTTTACAAAGAAGGAAGGGACTTGCCCTGGCGAAGAGAGAAAAACGCTTACTACACTTGGATTTCGGAGATTATGTTACAGCAGACGAGAGTGGAGGCGGTTAAAGCGTATTTTCTTCGCTTTATTTCCCGTTTTCCGGATGTTAAAGCGCTTGCGGATGCCGAGGAAGAAGAAGTATTAAAGTTCTGGGAGGGACTGGGATACTATTCCAGAGCGCGGAATTTGCATAAGGGGGCGAAAGTTCTTATGGAGAAGTTTTCCGGAAAAATGCCTTCGAACTATGCGGAAATTCGTTCTCTTCCCGGAATTGGAGAGTATACTGCGGCAGCGATTTCTTCGATTATTTTTTCAGAGAAGAGACCGGCAATAGACGGAAATTTGCTGCGCGTTTTTTCAAGGTGTACGACTTGCGGGAAAGCTATCGAAGAGAAAGCGGTGAAAGAAGCCGCCTATTTTTATTTTCAGGAGAAAATGAGGGATACGTCGCCCGGAGATTTTAATCAGGCGCTGATGGATCTGGGGTCTATGATCTGTGTTCCGAAAGGAGAAATCGCCTGTGTATCCTGTCCCATTTCTCCCTTTTGTCGAGCGTATAAAGAGGGGTGTCCGGAGCAGTATCCGAAAAGAAAAGAGAAAAAGGCGCGAAAAAGGGAAAACTATACCATCCTGCTCCTTTGTCAGGGGGAGCGGATTGCTCTTTGGAAACGACCGAATAAAGGATTACTTGCGGGACTTTACAGTTTTTATCAACTTCCTGGGCATTTGTCTCAAGGGGAAGTTTTACAAGCGGTAAAGGAGCTCGGCTTATCGCCGTTGAAAGTGCGGGAACTCGGCGGCGCGAAACACATTTTCACCCACAAAGAATGGGATATGATAGGATATAGAGTTGAACTGGGAGATTTTCCGAAAGAAAGAGAAGCGGAGAGTGAAATTCTTTTTTATTCCGTGGAGGAAATAAACGGAAAACTCAGTATTCCTTCGGCCTACGCTTACTATAAACAGTATTTGGACAGCTTTGTATGATGCAAAAAGAGGAGAATATGGAGCATTCCTTTAAGTACATCAATCTGTATAAGACGGTTCGGAAAGACATTGTAGACGGACGGTATCGTTATCAGGAAAAGATGCCTTCCAAGCGCATTTTGTCCGGTGCAATGGGCGTTTCTGTTCTTACGGTAGAGCACTGTTATGCGCTATTGGAGGAGGAAGGCTATATTGAGGGCAGGGAGAGAAGCGGCTATTATGTAATCTATCGGGATGGACTATTATTTCCTATAGAAGAAAAACAGGATATGCTCCGGTATTTACCCCATACGCCTTCGGAAAATGGAGAAGGAATGGGATTTTCCACCATCGCGAAGACCTTTCGAAAGGTGCTTTCCAAGTATGGAGAGGAGATTCTTGTTCCGTCAGAACAACAGGGAAAATTGTTTCTTAGGACTGCTTTGAAAGAATATCTCAGAAGAGCGCGGGGCATATTTGTTACGGAAGAGCAGATTGTCATCGGATCGGGTGCAGAGCAGCTTTATACTTTACTTTCCCAGATCCTGAAGGAGGAAGGGGAGTTTGCGGTAGAGAACCCGTCTTATGAGAGGATGCAGAAGATTTATCGTGCCAACGGGATTCGTCTTGCTCTTCTGGAAATGGGGAAAAAAGGAATTCACAGTGCAGCGTTGCAAAGAGCCGAAAGCAAAGTTTTACACGTGACGCCTTTTCCACAGTTATCCCAGCGGAATCACCGCTCCGGCATCGAAGAGGCGGGAGTACCTGGAATATGCGAGAAAACGGGACGGCTTTATTATTGAAGATGATTATGATTCCGAGTTTTCCGCGCTGGGAAAACCGGAAGACAGTCTGTTTGCCATGGATACACGAGACCGTGTATATTATCTGAACAGCTTTTCCAAAACGATAGGGCCTGCTTTTCGTATGGCGTATTTGCTTCTTCCGAAAACGCGTGCGGAGGCGGACAGCAGGAAGATTTCTTTCTATAGCTGCTCTGTTCCCGTTCTGGAACAGTGCCTGCTTACGGAACTGTTACAAAGCGGAGAATTTGAGAGACATATTAACCGGATCAGAAGAAAGAGGAGGAGTCATGTCACAAGCGGAGACACAAAATAAAAAGTTTTTTTGGAAAAGGGCTTTTCGCCTGGTTTTTCTTGCCACCGGAATCTTTTTTTTGGATCAACATTGGAAGAAAAAGGTAAATCGGGAGAAAGATACGAGATTTCCCCGTAAAGTGCCGGGAACAAAAGGAATTGTAGAGATTCGAAAAGCGCATAATCCCGGTTTTTCCATGGGAAGACTCTCCCGTTTTCCTTTTCTTGTCCGTTTTCTTTCCGTATTTGCTACTTTTTTTCTCTTTTTCAGTTTACCGTATTTCACGTATCTTACGGGCGACAGTTTCTTTTTGCAAGAACTGGGCACTGCTCTTGTGCTTAGCGGAGCGGCTTCCAACACCCTGGACAGGGTAAGAGATGGCGAAGTAACGGATTATCTCTACATTCGGAAAGGCTTTCTCCGTAAAATGATCATTAATCTTGCCGACATCGCCCTTGTTTTCGGCGGAGTATGTTTATTTTTCAGCCTCCTTTTCCGCTTGTGGAAGAGAAGAAAGAAGGATGGAGAGGCAGCAGGATAGGGACGGGATTTTTCATAGTCTATTTTTATGCATATCGGTTTTTTTACAAAGACGGAATTGTGCATTTTATGATTGAAATGGAGAGAAATAAGGGAGGATTTATTGAATTAAAACAAAAAGAAATTTCTTTTTAAAATAAATAGTAGAAAAAAATACATATTCATTTGCTATTATAGGGGAAACAACAGGAGAAGTGACCGCTTTTTTTCAAATGATTGGGGGAAAAAAATGAATAGTGTATTTGTCGTAGTGCCCGTCTTGGGTGTTTTGGGACTTTTGTTCGCGCTATTTCAGGGGCAGAAGATTCTGAAAGAGGATTCCGGAAGTGAAAAAATGAAAGAGATTGCATCGGCCATTGCAGAAGGCGCGGAAGCATTTCTTTTTGCAGAATATCGGATTCTTCTTTTTTTTGTTTGCAGCTTATTTCTCTGCATAGGCTTCGGAACGAGAAGCTGGCTTAGTGCCGTTGCATTTGTATTTGGCGCAATTTTGTCCACTTTGGCAGGCTATTTCGGCATGCGCTCCGCAACCCATGCGAAATGTTCGTACAGCGGAGGCGGCAAGAGGCTTCGGGATGAAGAAAGCGCTTTCCATTGCTTTCTCCGGCGGCTCCGTAATGGGAATGTGTGTTTCCGGCTTCGGCATCTTCGGCGTGGGACTTTTCTACCTGCTTACGAAAGATGTCGGTGTTCTTTCCGGCTTCTCTCTCGGCGCGTCCAGCATTGCTCTTTTTGCTCGTGTAGGAGGAGGAATCTATACGAAGGCGGCAGACGTCGGGGCAGACCTGGTTGGAAAGGTCGAGGCGGGGATTCCGGAGGATGATCCGAGAAACCCTGCGGTAATTGCCGATAACGTAGGAGATAATGTCGGCGACGTTGCCGGTATGGGAGCGGACCTTTTCGAGTCCTATGTAGGCGCCCTGGTTTCCGCAATGACACTCGGCGTGCTTCTGGATGGAAAGTCCGTGGAAGGCGTTGCTTTTCCGCTCTTACTTGCGGGGCTTTCCCTTCTGGCCTGTGTTCTCGGAAGTGTACTGGTACTTATGCTCGGAGGAGAAAAATCCGAGTAAGGTTTTGAAGATGGCAAGCTATTCTTCTGCGGTAGCGGTATTGGTTTTTGCCTTTAGTTTTAGCGAATTGCTTTCTTTCGGGAACTTCAACGCCGCCTTTGCCGTGACGGCGGGGCTTCTTGCCGGACTTGCGATAGGTGCCATCACGGAGTATTACACTTCCGCTTCTTATAATCCGGTAAAAGATATTGCAAAGCAGTCGGAGACAGGCCCTGCTACGAATATTATTTCGGGTATGGCGATAGGAATGCGTTCCACTGCAGTGCCGATTCTTCTTATCTGTGTCGCCATTTTTTATTTCTTATCAGCTTCTGGGACTTTATGGCATCGCGCTTGCCGCTGTCGGCATGCTTTCCACTACAGCCATTACGGTAGCGGTGGATGCGTACGGACCGATTGCGGACAATGCCGGCGGCATTGCTGAAATGGCGGGACTGCCGGACAATGTCCGCAGTATCACGGATCAGCTCGATGCGGTCGGAAATACGACGGCGGCGATGGGAAAAGGTTTTGCCATCGGGTCGGCAGCACTGACTGCTCTGGCGCTTTTTGCATCTTACGCGCAGGCTGTACAATTACAGAATATCAATGTCTTGGATAGTCGTGTGTGCATCGGACTCTTCGTAGGGGCTATGCTTCCTTTCCTCTTCTCCGCGTTTACCATGAGTTCAGTAAGTAAAGCGGCTTTTTCGATGATTTCGGAAGTGAGAAGACAATTCAGAGAGAAACCGGGCATCATGGCAGGAACGGAGAAGCCGGATTATAAAACTTGTGTAAGTATTTCTACGCATGCCGCATTGCGGGAAATGATTGTGCCGGGCGTTCTTGCCGTACTGGCTCCGCTGGCAATCGGGATTCTCCTCGGCGCGGAGGCTCTCGGCGGACTCCTTGCTGGGGCATTGGTTTCCGGCGTTATGATGGCCATCTTTATGTCGAACTCGGGCGGTGCCTGGGATAATGCCAAGAAGTACATTGAAGAGGGACATCACGGCGGAAAGGGGTCGGATACCCATAAGGCGGCTGTAGTGGGCGATACCGTGGGAGATCCTTTCAAGGATACTTCGGGACCGTCCATCAATATCCTGATTAAGTTGATGACCGTCATTGCTCTTGTATTTGCTCCGCTTATCCTATCCATTGGAGGTATTTTTATAATGAAATCCTTCACAAAAAGCTTAATTATAGGTTATAATTTATATCGATAAGAAGCTTTTATAGAATTTTTCAACAAAAGAAGCTGTAAAAATAGAGGATATATTTAGAAGCTTGGGTCTGCAATGCGGGGACTTTCTCCACGTTGCAGACCTGTTCTGACAAAAGAAAGTTCTTTTTCACAGTTTCTTTACCCGTGCTGTATGGACAGGAGCCGTAACAGCCGTGAAGAAGGAGGAAAAAATGAAGATGAAACTTGGCCTGGTGCCGAAATTGATCATTGCCATCATTCTCGGTATTTTGATTGGACAGTATGCTCCGCTTGGATTCTGCGAGTTGATTGTGACACTGTCCGGAATTTTTAGTAATTTCCTGAAGTTTGTTATTCCCTTGATGATTTTGGCGTATGTCAGCATGGGTATTGCGGACCTTTCTCAGGGAGCCGGGAAGTTGCTGCTTGTGACGGTGGTTTTGGCATACGGGTCCACTCTGATTGGCGGAACGATTTCTTACTTTGTTTCGATCAATCTTTTCCCGAGCTTTATGTCTGCCGATGCCATGGCACAGATTCAGGCTACAGCGGATCAGTCCGTAGCCTCTTTCTTCTCCATCAGTATTCCGCCGATGTTCGATACTTTGTCCGCAGTTGTACTTGCCTTTATCCTGGGACTTTGCCTTTCTACCATGAGAGGGAAGACCATCGGCACGACGCTGTATGAAGCGCTGAAGGATTTCTCCGGCATCATCGATAAGGTGTTGCACACGGCAATCATTCCTTTACTTCCGCTTTACATCCTGGGAACTTTTGTAGATATGACCCGTTCCGGGAAGACTTTCGCGATTCTTTCCATCCTTTGGAAAGTATTCATCGTAGTGATTATCATGCACTTATGCTACCTTTTGGTACAGTTCCTTGTTGCCGGCACGATTTCGAAGAAGAATCCGTTTACCTTGATGAAGAATCAGATTCCGGGATATACCACAGCACTGGGAACACAGTCCTCGGCAGCAACGATTCCGGTCAATCTGGAATGCGCAAAGAGTGACGGGATTTCCGAGCAGATTCGTAATTTCGTGGTTCCTCTCTGTGCGAATATCCACATGTGCGGTTCGATGATTACGATTACGGCTTGTGCGACGGCAGTATGCCTTATGAATCAGATTCCTATCAGCCTGTCTACGGTAGTTCCGTTCATTATGACTCTGGGAATTGCCATGGTAGCTTCTCCGGGTGCACCGGGCGGCTCCATCATGACGGCGCTTCCGTTCCTGTATATGATTTTCGGGAAGGAACTCGGCGATCCGAACGGACCGATTTGCGCCATCATGGTGGCACTTTATATCACACAGGATTCCTTCGGAACGGCTTGCAATGTCTCCGGAGACAATGCCATCGGTGTCATTGTGAATGAGTTCTACAATCGCATGATTGTGAAAGAAGGAAAAGCGTAAAAAAATCATTGGAGAAACAGAACGTTCGGTTGGCTTGAAAAGCAATAAAAGGAGTTGTGAAAAATAATCGATTTCTTTTTGGAATTTCGATTTATTCTTTTTCCGACTCCTTTTTAATCTTTTTAGAAAGTCTTCGTTTTGATTTCATTGGCAAGGCAGCCTTTCTTTTGTAAAATAAGCAGTATCGAAGTGTTTTACGGAACGAAGGCACGGAGGAGGGAATTCTCTTCGAAAGAAATAGAGGTCGGAAAGAGACTTTTCAGAATAGAGATTCTATGGGAAAGAGGTAGAACAGTGAATGTTTTTAATATTATCGGACCGATTATGATTGGACCATCCAGCTCCCATACGGCAGGAGCGGTAAGGCTCGGGAGAGTAGTGAATAAGCTTGCGGAAGGGGGAACCTTTAAGAAAGTGGATATTGAACTTTCCGGCTCCTTTGCAAGAACGTATCGCGGACACGGGACGGATCGAGCTCTTCTTGCCGGTATCATGGGCTATCACAGTTACAATGAAGAGATACGGAATGCCCTTCAAATCGCGAAAGATCGGGGAATTGATTATCGTTTTATTGAGGAAGATATTCCCGGAGCGCATCCGAATACGGCGAGAATTCATTATGTTCTGGAAAATGGGCAGAAAGGGGTAATGGAAGGCGCCAGTATCGGCGGCGGGAATATTCGCGTGGATTCAGTCAACGGAATGCGTGTTGATTTTACCGGTGAAAACAATACGGTGCTTGTTCTGCACAAGGATAAGCCGGGGGCAATCGCGGAAGTAACACAGATCATGTATGAGAAGTATAAAGATTTAAATATCGGAAACTTCCGTTTGAGCCGTCCGGAAAAAGGGGGTACGGCACTAATGACGATAGAAATCGACCAGTTACCGCCTAAAGAGCTTTTAGAAGATATCAATGCCCTTCCCGTTGTGGAAAATGCCATTTTGATTCGTGCCATCTAAGGATAGAGAGGGAAGAGAATCGAAATTTGATGCGAACTTAGCAGCAGAAGAATGGGTGTTCTTTTGTAGTGAACGGCAGGGAAACGGGTGTACTATGCAGTGTACAGCAGAATAGAAAATCAGGTGAACAGAATGAAATATTTAAGCATAAAAGAAATATGCGATGCGGCAGAGAAAGAAGGCATCAAAATCAGTGAGCTCTGCTTGAGAGATCAGGCGGAGCAGATGCAGAAGAGCGAAGAGGAAATTTATGCCATCATGGAGAAGAACTTTGATGTGATGGTCGATGCGGTAAAAAAAGGGAAATGACCCCGATCTTCGTTCGACGTCCGGACTTACCGGAGGAGAAGGCAATAAGATGCTGCAATATGCCGAAAAAAACAGGCGGAGGACTCTGGGGATGTTTTTTAACGAAAGCCATCGGCAGAGCGATGTGTGTGTCCAACTGTAATGCGGCGATGGGAAGGATTGTGGCGACACCGACGGCCGGTTCCTGCGGAATTCTTCCGGGCTGTTTGGTCTCCATGTATGAGGATAAAGGACTTCCGAAAAGGGATATCGTGATGTCCATCTTTACTGCGGGAGCCTTCGGCATGGTGATTGCCCAGACTGCTTCTATTGCGGGTGCGGAAGGGGGATGCCAGGCGGAGTGCGGTTCTGCGTCAGGAATGGCGGCGGCGGCTCTTGTAGAGTTGATGGGAGGCAGTCCCGCAGCTTCCGGAGATGCGCTTGGGATGGCCATCATTAACCAAATGGGACTTGTTTGTGACCCGGTGGCAGGCCTTGTAGAAATTCCCTGTGTAAAGAGAAATGTTTCCGGAGTCATGATTGCATTCTCCAGTGCGGATATGGCGCTCGCAGGAATCGACCTGAAGATTCCGGTAGATGAGTGCATCGCTGCCATGAAGTCTGTAGGAGACACGATGTCTGTAAACTTAAAGGAGACTTCACAGGGCGGACTCGCCGCCACACCGACGGGAATTGCATTACGGAAAAAAGTATTTGGGGAGTAAAGAAAGCCTTTATAGAGCGAAATTTCGTTTTCGGACTACTCAAAAAAAGAAAGGGAGTGTAGAATAAGGGGCAGACTGGCATGGGAGGATGATATGAAGAAGAGACTTTTAATCGTAGCGGGGATGGTATGTGCTTTACTCTTACCTCTACGCGCTTATGCATTGGACCGCTTTGTAATGGGGACTTATGGAAACGGAATTCCGCTTTCCGGTATGACAGTGGAGGAAGCGAAGACCTATCTGGAAGGAAAGTACAGTAAGGATTATGTTCTCTATATAAAGGGCGGAGATAAGACGGAGGAAATCAAAGGCGCGGAGATAGGATATCAGCTGTCTGCACCGACCAACCTTCCTTCCCTCTTGCAGGAAGAGGAAAAGCAGGGACTGAAAGGCGGCCCCGAGGCAAGATATGATTTTTCCCTGGATGGCAGCAAGGCTGTTTATGATGAAGCGAAATTAAAAGAAAAGCTTGCCGGACTATCTTTTCTGAAAGATGCGAAAAAAACGCGGAATGCCTATATTGTAAAAAAAGAAGAGGGATACAGCATCGTGCCTGAGGAAGAAGGAAATTCCCTTAATGAGACGAAGTTTTATGAAAATGTGTATTCCGCTCTGCAAAGAGGAGAGAATACCATCGATCTCGCACAAAGAGGAATCTATGATACGGTTACGGTGCGAAAGAGCGACTTGGAACCGAAACTTGCCGCTTTAAATCATCTGCAATCGGTACAGATTGTGACCAATGTTTTGGGCAATAAAGAAGTTCTGTCCGGAGAGCAGCTGGCGGAGATGGTACGGGGTATCAATGCGAACGGGGTAGAATTTGATGATGCTAAAGTTTTGGCTTATGCAAACTATCTTGAAGGAAAGTATGGCAATCCGGGAAACACGGTTTCTTTCCATTCTGCTAGCGGGAAGGACATTGCCATGCAATCTCCCTATGCCCTCCATATCAATGTAGAAGCGGAAAAGGAAGCGCTGAAGAAAGCGATTTCTTCCTTTACGTCGATGGAGAGAGAACCGGTTTACCGTTATCGACCGGCGCAGTATGCACAGCCACAGTTCGGAACGACTTTTCTGGAGGTCGACTTAGGCTTACAGCACGTTTACTACTATGAGGGCGGAAATCTTGTTTGGGAGAGTCCGACAGTGACCGGGATGCTGAGCGACGATCGGGCGACGCCGGCAGGCGTATTTTTCTTAAACGGGAAAGAAACCAATCGTACTCTGCGCGGGAAAATCGTGAACGGAAAGCCGGAGTATGAGGCACACGTGGATTACTGGATGCCGTTTAACGGAAACATCGGTCTTCATGATGCGTCCTGGCGCGGCAAGTTTGGCGGAAATATCTATGTAAGAGGCGGCTCGCACGGCTGCATCAATCTGCCGAAGAATAAAGCAAGGGAACTCTTTCAGCGGATTCAGAAGGGATGTCCGGTTGTAGTGCATCCGTAAGGATTCCTGTATTTTCGTGCTTTCTGCTCAGTGGCTATTTTTCGAAAGCAATGGGAAGGAAGAGGAAATAGAGTAAGATGGGAAAAAAGAGGGAATAGATTAAGATGGGAAAAAAGAACATCCTTTTAAGGCGGTATATTGCGATGGTCCTGGGCGTGCTGATTATTTCCATCGGCATTGCCTTATTTAAAGAGTCTCATCTCGGAAATGATCCGATGTCCGCGTTCAGTATGCGCCTTTCGGAGATCTTCGGAATACCCCTCGGTACGCAGAACCTGATTTTCAATGCGCTTTTTCTGCTTCTGCAATTTTCTTTCGGGAAGAAATATATCGGTGCAGGAACCTTTGTGAATGGCATCATTCTGGGCTATATTGTCAGTTTTTTCTATGCAATTTTCGTGCGTTACTTCGGCTATGCCGAAACGTTCGGGTTGGGTATTCAGCTTCTCTGGGCAGCCGCAGCGGTGGTGATTACTTCTCTCGGGGTTTCCCTATACCAGACGGCGGATCTCGGTGTTGCGCCTTATGATTATCTGTCTCTTGGGCTTCGTGACAAAACGAAGAAACATTACTTTGCCTGTAGAATGTTTACGGACGGGGTTGCTGCGCTTGCCGCTTTCTTAACCGGCGGTTTGGTGGGGAATCGGCACGCTGATCAGTGCGTTTGGACTCGGACCCGATTTGTTCATTTTTTTGATGTTCACGTTTTCGGAAAAATGGATTGGCTATACCCCGGCAGGAGAAAAGATGGAGGAAAAGCGAGACGAAATCAGACAGAATCAGCAAAAAGACGAGAGATAAAATTCGAGGAGCTAAGCAGGAAGCGGGAGAATAGAACAAAATCCGGCGAAAAAGTCCAAAATGTCATAAAAACGTAAAAAAACGCAGCATGAAACCGTCAGAAATGACGGCACTTTCGTAAGAAAAACGTCAGTGAATCTTCATACTGCGTTTTTTTATTTTCGCCATAACTGCTCTCTAGAATAGCCGATATAGTAACCGTAGTCTATATTTTCAGTTTTCTCTTGTTGAACGGTTTTGCTTCAAAAAAAGAAAACTGCTCCGGGCGGTCACTTATGCTTTTGCGCCGGTCCGGGGAAGGAGTTGAAGGAGATTTGTATGCAGAAGGCAGAGGCTATTTATCTTGTGTCGGGAGAAGAACGAAAGGACATTGAAAAAAAGCGAATTAGTTCTTATATAGAAAAGACAAGAAAGAAGATTCTTGGTTTCGGGATTGCGCTGTTTGCACTTTCCGCAGTTTGCAGTGTAAACAGTTTTGCCGGACCGCAAAGTTCGGATGAAATTCTGGTCTTTCACGGAAGAGGGAGGAATGGTTCCCCAGGAAGACCAGACCGTAAAGAGCTTTACGGAGGATGCATTGATAGGGGACACCCGCACAAAAGGACAGCAGGTGGTGGATTATGCGATGCAGTTTGTGGGAAGACCTTATCGTTATGGCGGATTGAGTCTGTTACACGGATCGGATTGTTCCGGCTTCCTGATGGGTGTTTTCGGGCACTTTGGGGTGTCTCTTCCCCATTCTTCCGGAGCCATTCGCTCTTTAGGAGTCAATGTCGGCTCTCTGGAAAATGCCATACCCGGGGATGTTCTTGCTTACAACGGTCATGTGGGAATCTATCTGGGAAACGGAAGAATGTTATCCGCACTGAATGCGAAATCCGGTGTTACGGTAGAATCAGCGACCTATAAGCCTATAAAAATCCATTCGCAGAATGGTATAAATTTATTTTTTTAAGAAATAAGACGAAATTATTTATTAAAAATGATTTTTTTGACGAAATATAGTGTATACTGATTGAGTATCATCGAGAGGAAAATTTATTTTTCTTCTTAGATGGAAATGTGTGAGAAGAAATAGAAGATTGTGCAGAAAAACATTTGTACGATACTTTAAAAACGACAAAAAAACCGGCATCCTCTTCGGGGATACCGGTTTTTTTGTTCTTGAGCGGAAGAGAAGGAAAGACGGGGAATATCGTGATAGTCCTTACTCTTTTCTGAACTTCTCTTACAGTTCGATTTTCTCTATTGCTATTTTGTCTTTCCGCCGATAGTCTTAGTAGACAATGATAGAAGGGAAGCAGGAGGATGAGGTATAAAAGCAGGGAAAGTTCTTCCGGGAAGAACTTTTGTGAAAAGAAAAAAGAAACTGGAGTTTCTGGGTGGATGTCCGTTTTTCGTTCCATTCGTGTTCTTACGTTTTTGTCTGCCGTGGTTTTCAGCGGAATCATGACTGCGACGACGGCTTATGCAATCGGACCCGGAGACAGTGTCGGGAAAAGTGAAACGGCAGCCGCTACCGTGGATGCCGACCATGCAGGATGGTATGGGTACACGAAAGAGGACGGTTCGGACCTGAAATACCTGGAGAAGGGAACGGAGGTCTCCCGTTATCAAAACGAATCCGGTGCGATTGACTGGGCGCAAGCCAAGAAGGACGGTCTGGATTTTGTTATGGTGCGCCTTGCGTATGGAACGAAAGAGGATGCCTATTTTGATACCAATGTGAAGGGAGCGCAGAAAGCGGGAATTAAGGTCGGCGTCTATCTCTGCTCCACGGCGAAGAATATGGACGACGCCATGGCGGAAGCGGATCTGACTTTAAGGAAGTTACAGCCCTACAGCTTGCAATATCCGGTGGCGTATGATTTGGAAGTGGCTTCCATGCTTTCCGACGGTCTTAGTAAGGATGATCTCACTGCGATGATCAATGCCTATTGTAAGAGAGTGCAGGATGCCGGATTTATCCCGATGGTCTATGCGAATCGCACCTGGCTTACGAAACACATGAATCTTTCCAAGATATCGTATGACGTGTGGTTTGCCGCTTATCCGGAGAATCGGGTTTATGTACCGGTAGACGGAAGTCGGACGACGATATGGCAGTCCAGTGAAAAAGGCTTTGTCAAGGGAATTAAAGGACTGGTTACAACGGAATTTTCCTGGAAAGCCTATGGCGGAGGAAATCCCTCGGAGAAGAATGCCGGAAAGGTAAGCATCGCCGGAGACAGTACAAAGAGCACGACGGGAGGGAGCGGAAACAGCTCTAACGGAGCGGACGGCACGGTGATTTCCACGGAAGGTCCCGGAAATGAGAAGGTCGTTCCGGACAACGGCTGGGTGCAGGGAACACCCGGACAGTGGAAATATATGGAAAACGGTAAAGCGGTCACCGGTTGGAAGAAAGTCAAAAATGTCTGGTATTTTATGGACAACAACGCCCTCATGAAGACGGGGTGGATATATGATAATAACCGTTGGTACTTCTTGCAGGATTCCGGAGCCATGGCGACGAACTGGCAACTTGTCAACGGAAAATGGTACTGGTTAAATCAGGACGGTGCGATGCGGACCGGCTGGAAACAGATCAACAATGTATGGTATTATATGGAAGACTCGGGCGCGATGCTTTCGAACACAACGAGAAATATCAATGGGGTCGATTATCGATTTGATGCGAGTGGTGCTTGGTTACCATAGGGAACAATCCATTTTTAAATGGAAGGAGAGTAGAAATGAAGAAAAGGATCGTGCTTTTAACGGCACTTTTAGCAGGCGTTTTCGCCCTTCCCGCCTTTGCGGAGCAACTTGTAGGAAGGGTTCAGGTGGACATCAGTCCGAATGAGGACACGGAACTGGAGCCGGGAGCGACCTATTCCAAACCGAGTGCAGTTGCGATGGATAGCGGCTACACGGTCAGTGACTATTCTGTAGACGGAAGATACAATACACCGAAGAAACCCTATACGTATTCTATTACGGTCAGGGCGGACGAAGGACAGTTCTTTGATTCCTCGACCGTGGTAGAGGTTCGGGGTGCCTATGAAATGGCAGTGACGGAAAAGGGTAAAAATACGATTCGCATCAAGGCAAATGCGTATCCATACTACGTTTTACAGGAGCCGACGAATTTTCGCTCCGATGAGAACAGCTACTCCTGGGATAAAGTAAATTATGCAACAGGCTATGATATTTTAGTCTTCTATAACACGAAAAACGGAGACGACAAGATTGCAAAGAAACACAGCAATACGCCGCGTTTTAATTTCAGTTCGTTTAACCGGAGCGGAAAGGAATTCGATCATATCGCTGTTCGTGCCGTGTACGACAAGAAGGACGATATGGCACAGTATTTCTCGGATTCTCTTTATGTGGATACGAGCGGAAGTGTAGAGGATCCGGATGGAGACAGCGGAGAGTATTATTTCAACCTGATCACCTTAAAAGCGACCGGACTTAGCAAAGGAAGCTTCAAAGAGTACAGTGCCAAGAAAAAGAAAAAGAGCAAGCAGGAAAGAAAAGACGACGGAAAGAAGAGAGCTTCCGAGAAATATAACGGCAACCAGAATAAAGACAATCCCGATGTAAACGGACCGGGAGAGGTTGTTGCAGGTTGGAGACAGAACGGTTCCGACTGGTACTTTGAAAATGACGGTAAACTTGCTAAAGGATGGGCACTGATAAAAGACCACTGGTTCTATTTTGACGACGGAGGAAGGATGCTCACCAACTGGCAGAAGGTTGGGGAGGACTGGTACTATATGAATTCCGACGGGGTCATGCTTAGCGGCTGGCAGCTTGTGAACGGCAAGTGGTACTATTTTGACACGGAAGGTGCAGCAGGGAAGATGGCGAACGGCTGGAGACAGCTGAACGGGCAGTGGTATTTTCTGGATCAGACAAACGGCGACATGAAGACCGGCTGGCAGAATATTGACGGCAAGTGGTATTTCTTCAATTTGGAAGATGCCGGTTTCCCGCAGGGAGCGATGGAGAAAAATACCGTGAAAGACGGTTATGTTATTGATGCAAATGGGGTTAGACAGTAGCCGGGAAATAAGATAGGTTCGGCGGAAAAAAAGCAAGGAGCAGAAAGAATTATGGGAAAGAGATTCAGAGGGGTCACGGTCGTTCTCGGGATGAGCATTTTGCTGAGCATGTCGGTCTTTGCAGAGGAAAGCAGCAGCGGAGCAGTCTATGGCAATGCCAATACGACGGCAAGTCTCACAGAAGACAAGACCAGCAGCGGAAATGCACCAATCTATGTTAGAAATGGAGACAGTACGCCGACGTATACGGATTCCACAATCGGTCTAGGCGGTGCGAAGATTACCATGCTGAAAGGTAACGAGAGTGGACAGCAGATCAGTATCGTCATCGAGACAAATGACGGACAGCTGATTGTTGTGGATGGCGGCTTAAAAACCAATGCGCCTTATCTTTGTAAATACATCAAGGCAAAAGGAGGCAAGGTCGCAGCCTGGCTCCTCACGCATCCGCATGTGGACCATGTCGGTGCCCTGGCTGTGATTCTGGAGCAGCAGAAGGTAGCGGGACATCCGGATTATTACAATATTGACCCGGGGCAGATTTATTATAGTTTCGCACCCTATTCCTATTATGAGCAGTATGAGCAGAAATATAGACTTCCGGTTATTTCCGAAATTATGGAAGACCTTTCTCAGTATCCGGCAGAGAAGAAACACGAGAATTCTCCGCGAGGCACTACATTTTCCTATGGAAATGTCAGTGTGGAAATCTTGAATACAGCGTATTCCATTCCGATTGATACCGGAAATAACAGTTCCATCTGTTACCGTATCACCATCAACGGAAAAACCCTGCTCATTACGGGGATTTGCCCTATGAAGCTGCCGGGAAGCTTCTGGAAGAACTTCCGCCGGAGAAACTGAAGGCGGATATTGTACAGATGGCGCATCACGGACAGCATGGAGGAAGCTTTGCTTTCTATAGCGCCGTGCAGCCGAAGTATGCACTCTGGCCAAGTTCTAAAGAACTCTGGGATCATAGGAAGGACAGTTTTACGGAAGATCAGCAGGTCTATACGGTAGCCTTGACAAAATACTGGACCAATAAGCTCGGTGTAGAGAAGAATTTTGTAATGGCGGATGGAAACTGGGTACTCGAGTAATTGTCGTTTTTCGTTGCATTTTCAGAAAAAGACCGATATACTGGTGCAAAAACCGAAGTGAAAAAAATGAGATGAGGGTTTTCATAAGGATTTGAAAGGAAGAAAGTATGGATCAGTGGTCAATAGAAAGCTAAAAGGACAGAGCAAGGAAATTTGCCGATGACGCAAGAAATTTAAGCGCCGATTTTCAGTATGCATTGCGTCGTAGAGAGAAACCGGAGGAGGAGGACGTGAAGAAGAAAGCGTTGACGGTTCTTGCCATCGTTGCAGCAGTTGTTGCATTTTGCGGTTTAGCCTATGGTGTGTTCCGACTTCTGTCTCCGGATTATCTGGACGAGTATGATGATTACGATGAGGATGCCGAGGATTCGGAAGAGTAAGATAAATCGATATCAGGGAGAGGGAGGCAGGCTTTGCCTCCTTTTCTTTTATGCATAACGAGTATCGTGCAGAAAGCGTGCGATATCTCGTTTTGTATTCCTATCGTAAAATTGCGTGCTATTTATCGGTCAGGAATGGACTTTATTGAGCAGAAGAATGGGAATTATTGAGCAGAAGAATGGGCTATATTAAGCAGGAGAATGGGATTTTTTTAGCAGGAGAAGGTATGGATTGGTGTAAGAATCGGGAACGCTGTGGGGGTTGCTTTTATCAGGAGATTCCGTATGAAGAGGAACTGGATAAAAAGAAAGAGGAGATACAGCAGCTCTTTTCTCCCGTTATCAGGGGAGACTATCTTTTTGAGGGAATTCTTTCGTCCCCAAAGAAAGAAGCATACCGGAACAAAATGGAATTTTCTTTCGGTGACCAGGAGAAGGATGGACCGCTCTGCCTGGGACTGCATCAGAAAAGAAGCTTTTTTAATATTCTGAATACCGAGGATTGCCGCTTACCGGATGCCGATATGGGAAAGATTCTTCTTGTTACGAGAGAATTTTTTTCGGAGAGAGGGATTCCTTATTTTCATAAGAAGAGACATGAAGGCTATCTCCGTCACTTATTGATTCGAAGAGCGGAGAAGACCGGAGAGATTCTGGTCTCTTTGATTCATGCCGCTTGGTATGGGACTTCCGCTCCCTTACGGAATGAGGGGGAAAAGAAGCTTCTTTCGGACTGGTGTAGTGCCCTCCTGAAACTCCAGGAGGAAGGAGAAATTTGCGGACGGTTTGCAGGCATCTTACATACGAGAAATGACAGCCTTGCCGATGCGGTCATTAATCAGGGGACAGAAATTCTTTTCGGGAAAGACTGTTTTTATGAAGAACTTCTGGGTCTTCGCTTTAAAATCACACCCTTTTCTTTCTTCCAGACAAATACGCTAGGCGCGGAGAAGCTCTATAGTAAGATTCGGGAGTATGCGGATTTATCGGATACCGCAGCGGAAAAGCCGCTTATTTTTGACTTATACTCCGGAACGGGAACAATTACGCAGCTGATGAGCAGGGTTGCAAGGGAAGCCTACGGGGTGGAAATCATCGAGGAGGCAGTCGAATCCGCGAAGGAAAATGCGAAAGACAACGGCATTACAAACTGTCATTTTATCGCCGGAGATGTCTTGAAGGTTTTTGGAAGAGAGTGCAAAGCGGGAGGAAGCGAAAGAGGAAAAGCTGCAAAAAGAGTTTCAGCATGGAGAGGAGAACTTGGAAACGAACGTTCTTCCGCATCCGGATTTTGTTATTGTGGATCCTCCGAGAGACGGTATGCATAAAAAGCGCTGGAGCTCATCATCCGCTACGGCGTGAAGAGACTTAT
>BNJU01005534.1_pt1 | contig 85887 bp, 98 predicted proteins | sample 8539281 | NCBI WGS metagenome assembly BNJU01 (sample SAMD00202456, study PRJDB9452) | human saliva metagenome | isolation source: human saliva | place: Japan
ATGCGCGGCAGCCCGGCGACCGACGAGGCCATCGACACAGATGAACGCCCTGGCCCGCGAGGTCTGGCGACACCAGGCGCGCGCCGTCGCCTCGCTCCAGACGGCACCGGGCCTCCTGACGACGCCGGTACCGACGCCGCCGTGGACCCGGCTGCCTGGGCACGGAGGACTGAGCAGGCGAGGCGCACCCGCTGACCGGCTCGGCCTAGCTGACCACGGTGAGAGCCACCGGTATCGGTGGCCTCAGCGAGACCGGGCGGCGTCGCGGCACCGCGGTGCAGTCAGGTCCTCGGAGGCCGCGTCTGCGTCGTCGTCCGGGAGGCGGACCAACGTCATGCGCCACGCCGAGCGCCACGCGCGTCGTCGTCTCCCTGGACCACGACCAGGGCCGCACACGGATCACGGTGTCCGACGACGGTCGCGGGCGCTCAGATCGGCTCAGAGACGACGGTCGGCTCGACGCTAGGCGATCGCCCGGCGGCCGGGCATGGACTGGCCAACCTGGCGGCCGCGTCGGCGAGCACGCGGCACGATGTAACCGCCGGCCCCACGACCGATGAGGGCGCATCCGGCTGGGTGCCAGCGCGCGCGTCCCCTCTCCGGAAAGGCATCGCGACGAGCCGATCGCGCGCACCTCCTCGACCGCCTCTCGGGCCGGGCACCGGGAGCTTTCCACCGAGCGGTCGTCACGCCGATCACGGTGATGATCGTCGATGACCAGCGGCCACCCGCATGGGTCTGTCCCTCATCATCAACCGGGCCGACGACTTCGGGTCACGGCCCGAGGCCGCTTCACGGCCAGGACGCCTCGACCAGCTCGTAGCCCGCTTCAGGAGCGCCAGGCCGCTTCCCGACGTCATCCTCATGGACGTGCGCATGCCCGTGCTCAACGGATCGATGCCACGGCGCATCTCCCAGCTCTACCCCTCGATCCGGGTCCTGGTGCTGACCACCCACGACCAGGACGAGTTCGCCTTTCGCGCTGTCGGCCGGCGCCTCCGGCTTTCCTGCTCAGCGACACCCGCACGGCCGAGCTCCACCAGGCGCTGCGGGCGGTCAGCCCGGGACGCGATCCTCACTCGCGCATCACCCGCGAGCTGCTCAACCGGCACATGCTCAGCCCCGTGACTCACCCCTCGGCAGCGCGGCGGCACGGCAGCGCCTCGACGATCTCAGCCCCCGTGAGCGCGAGGTGGCCGACCTGGTGGCCCAGGGGCTGACGAACGCGGAGATCGCTCAGCGACTCGTCCCTGGCCCTGGACTCGGTCAAGAAGAACGTCACCCGGATCCTGACCAAGCTGGACCGCGCGACCGGGTCCAGCTCGTCATCCTCATGCGCGACGCGCAGTCCTGAGCCGCCGCGCCCGCCCTCTCAGGCTGCGGTGGTCAGGGCCGGCGCCGGACGGTTGCTGCGCCGGGGCCCGGTAGACGAGGCGGGACTGGGCCAGGTAGCTGACGACGAAGAGCGTGGAGTCCACGAGCACCTTCGGCCAGCCAGGCGCGCCGGCGCCGGTGAGGACCGCGATGCCGGCGTAGGACGTCGCCGCGACCCCGCCTGGACCGCCGCGCGTAGCCGCCGGCCGAGCGCCAGAAGCTCTCCGGGCAGGCCCCTGAACAGGCGTCGGTTGAGCAGGAAGCCCAGAGTGCAGGAGACGATCCTGGCTCCGACGACGGCATAGAGGACCGAGTCGGTCAGCGAGTTGAGGATGAGGACCAGCGCGTAGTCGACGCTCCAGCCGGTGAAGGACACGGCGGCAAAGAGACGACCGTGGAACTCGGCGGCGCAGGCGGGCCAGGAGGTTCAGGATCGCCGGGCGGGATGCGGGGAGGGCGGCTCGTCGTCGTCATGGCTACAAGCTCGCCGAGGCCTTATGCCACGTGTTTGACGGACCTGTGCCGTTTCTGTGAGAGGAGGTCACGGGGTCCTGCGGACGCTGCGCCCCTGATCCTCGGCCTCAGAACAGGGCGTCGGTCTGCGGCGCGGCGGGGCGCTCGACGACGCGCACTCGGCGCCTGCGCGTCCTCCGGTTCCCGGTGCCCGGCCGCCATGGGTCCATCCCGGGCCCCGCGGGCACCGGGCGGCCCTGCTGGAATGCGGTGGCAGGCGCCGCGGGCCCGGGAGTCGGCGGCCTCGTTCATGGGGTGGCCGACGTGCCCGCGCACCCACTCGAAGCGCACGGTGCGACCCGCGAGCGCGGCATCGAGGTCCTTGACGAGGTCGGCGTTGAGGACCGGCTTGCCGTCGGCCTTGCGCCAGCCGCGCTTCTTCCAGCCGTGGCGCCACTTCGTCAGAGAGTTGATGACGTACTGGGAGTCGCACTGGATGAGGAGCTCCTCGCCGGCGAGCCGGCGGCCTCGGTTGCCCGCAGGAGCTCGAGGACGGCGGTGAGCTCGCCGCGGTTGTTGGTCGAGCTCTCCCAGCCTCCGGCGGCCCAGCAGTCGTCGTCCACGTACCAGGCCCAGCCGGCCGGTCCCGGGTTGCCCAGGGAGGAGCCGTCGGCAGCAGCAGTCAGTGTCATGAAGGGCACTCTACCCAGCCTCCCCGGTGCATCCCGGACAAGTTCGACCTCCCGTGCCGTGATCGGTGCCGTGCTAACCTGCCGCACAGCAAGAATGATCTTGCCATCTGACACATATCCACTGAGAGGTACACCGATGTCCTCCACGCTGAGCGCTTTATCAGCCTCGTCAGCGTCTTCCGGCACACTCATTGCCGCACGCTGGTACGACTACATCCCCATCGCGATCTACTTCGCCTTCGTCATTGGCGTCGGGCTCATCGCCCGGTCCAAGGCGGCCACGGCCGACGGCTTCCTCACCTCGGGGCGGTCCCTGCCGGCCTGGGTGACGGGTATCGCCTTCGTCTCGGCGAACCTCGGCGCCGTCGAGATCATGGGAATGTCCGCCAACGGCGCCGAGTACGGCATGCCGACCTTCCACTACTTCTGGATCGGCGCGGTCCCGGCCATGATCTTCCTGGGTCTGGTCATGATGCCCTTCTACTACGGCTCCAAGGTGCGCTCGGTCCCAGAGTTCATGCTCAAGCGCTACGGCACTGCCGCACACCTGGTCAACGCACTCAGCTTCGCCCTGGCCCAGCTGCTCATCGCCGGCATCAACCTGTACCTGCTGGGCAAGATCATGAACTGGCTGCTGGGCTGGCCCCTGTGGGTGGGGCTCATCGTGGCGGCCGTCATCGTCTTCTCCTACATCACCATGGGTGGGCTCTCCGCGGCGATCTACAACGAGGTCCTTCAGTTCTTCGTCATCGTGGCGGCCCTGCTGCCCCTGACCCTCATCGGCCTGCACCGCGTGGGCGGCTGGCACGGCCTGACCAGCAAGATCACCGAAGCCGCCACGGCCGCCGGTACTGATCCGGCCCAGCAGCTGCACTCGTGGCCCGGCAACTCGATCTCCGGCTTCGACTCCAACCTGCTGTCCGTCATCGGTCTGGTCTTCGGCCTGGGCTTCGTGCTGTCCTTCGGCTACTGGACGACGAACTTCGTCGAGGTGCAGCGGGCCATGGCCTCGGACTCGATCTCTCGGCTCAGTCGACCCCGATCATCGGCACCTTCGTCAAGATGTTCGTGCCCTTCCTCGTCATCGTCCCAGGGCATGGTCGCCGGCGTCATGGTCCCGGAGGTCCAGCAGCTCAAGTCCGGGGCCAACACGACCTACCAGTTCAACGACGCAATCCTCCACCTCATGCGCGACCCTGCTGCCCAACGGTCTGCTGGGGCTGGCGATCACGGGTCTGCTGGCATCCTTCATGGCGGGTATGGCGGCGAACATCTCCGCCTTCAACACCGTGTGGGGCGTGGACATCTACCAGCACTACATCAAGAAGAACGCCGACGACGCCCACTACCTCATGGTCGGCAAGCTCTCGACCCTGACGGCCTCCGTGGTCGCGATCCTCACCGCGATCATCGCGTCGAGCTACTCCAACCTCATGGACTACCTTCAGACGCTGTTCTCGATGTTCAACGCGCCGCTGTTCGCGACCTTCATCATCGGGATGTTCTGGAAGCGGGCCACCCCGCATGCCGGTTGGATCGGCCTCATCGGCGGAACCCTGGGCGCCCTGGTGGTCAACATCCTCATCTGGACCGAGCACCTGGTCATGCGGGGCAGGGCGGAGCCTTCCTCGCGGCGGGCGTGGCCTTCACGGTCGACGTCGTCATCACGGTGCTGGTCTCCCTGACCACGACACCGAAGCCCGACTCCGAGCTCACGGGCTTCGTCTACGCCCTGACCCCCAAGAGCGAGCGCACCGACCCGCACCTGCACGAGCTGCCCTGGTACCGTCGTCCGATCCCGCTGGGGATCATCGCCGGGGCCCTGGTCATCACGCTCAACAGCATCTTCCACTAGACCCGCTCGGACACACGAAGGAGAACACTCATGAGCAATCGTTCACTCACGGACATCCGGGCGGTCATCACCGGCGCTCTGGGACTCATCGGCCTCTACCTGGTGGTGTGCGCGGTCCTGTTCAACAGCACTGAGGAGATGAGCAAGACCGGCGGCATCAACGCCAACCTGTGGGCGGGTCTGGGTCTGCTGGCCATCGCAGCGGGCATGGGCCTGTGGTGGTGGATCAAGCCGAACCCCTCCGGGGGCGAGCAGGACTGAGACCGGCGGGGCCGCACTGGGCCCGCACCAGTGAGGGCCGCCTCCACATCACGGCCGATCGGATCGACGGCGTCGCCGCAGCCTCCCCGTTGCGACGGCGCCGTCGTCGTGTCCGCGCGCGGGCCCTCCGCCCTCACGCGGTCTGAGAAGATCCGCCTCCCGAGCGCCGGCTACCGTGAGGGGGACGCGCCGGTGTCCATGCCGGTCGCCAGGCCCATGAGGACCAGGCCGACGACGGCCGCCACCACGCCCGCGGCCACCACCGTGCGTTCCCGGCCGGTGCGCTCCTCCCCCAGGATGGTCAGGCCGCCGAGGGTGGCCAGGACGAAGCCGAGCTGGGAGAGGGTGAAGCCGGAGGCCACGCCCACGGCCGCCGTCGAGCGCAGCATGAGGGTGTTACCGACCGCCCACAGGCCCCCGGCGAGCGCGGCCGGAACGATCCGCGGGCCCCGTAGGGGCGCGCGCCGCGGCAGGATGAGGGCGCACAGGCCGGCACCGGCCAGCAGCCCCAGCCCCATGGGTCCGACGGCGTGGGCCGGGGGCACCTCCACGGCGCGCAGCAGCGAGGGGTAGGAGCCGTAGAGGACGGCTGAGGCGGCGGTGGCCAGTAGGCCGTCGCGTCGCTGCGCAGCCGTGGGACCGGGGCCGGTGCGCTCCTGCCAGGAGCAGGCGGCGGCACCGAGCATGATGAGCGCGAGCGCCACCATTCCCAGGATCAGGGCCCCGGGAGCACGCCACTCACCGAAGAGGCTCACGCCCAGGGTGGCGTTGAGCAGGAGCTGGAGGGCCGTGGTCAGCGGCATGGTGCGGCTGACGCCCCAGGCGCGGAAGGCCCACAGGACGAAGACCTGCCCGCCGGTCCACATGAGTCCGCAGGCCACGCCCCACACGGTGGCGCTCAGGGACCAGGGCGAGCCGAGCATGGCGGCGCATCCGAGCGAGACGGCTCCGGCTCCCACCATGACCGCGGTGTTCTGGCGGCGGATGTCGGTGGGGAAGGCTCCGAGAAGAAGGGACAGTGCCCCGAACAGCAGGGAGGGCACGAGGGCGACGGCGATGCTCATGGCGGGTCCGCGGCGCTCTTCGGCACGGGTGCTTGCCAGCGTCCCAACGCGGACGGGGCGCGCCCCGCAGTGGAGCGCGCCCCGTCCGGTTGGACCTGTTCTCAGGCGTCCAGGTCGGTCTCCAGGAGGGCCTTGAGGTCCTCGAGGGCTGCGTCTGCGCCGTCGGCGTCGGAGGCCAGGGTGACGACGTCACCGAAGCCGGCACCCAGGGTCATCACACCGAGGATGGAGGAGGCGTCAACCGCGGCGCCGCCCTCCTTGGCGATGGTGACCGGGACGCCCTTCTCGGCGACGGCCTTGACGAAGGTGGCGGCGGGGCGGGCGTCAGACCGACCTTGGAAGCGATGGTGGCGGTGACCTGGGCCATGTGAAGCTCCTGCGACATGTGGGGGCTAGCGGTGCGGGAACCGGATCATGCCCCCGCACCGGTCTGAGCAGCGCAGTGGCTGCCGTCCCGGCTGAGACTACCCGAGATCACAGCTCTGTTGCACTGTTCCACCCCTTCAAAAACGAGGTTTGTCGTGGCGGCACTCGCTCAAGAACCGGTGGAGCCGGTGTAGGGAGCCAGGACGATCTCGACCCGCTGGAGCTCCTTGACGTCCGCATATCCGGTGGTTGCCAGAGTGCGGCGCAGGGCTCCCATGATGTTGAGCGTGCCGTCGGCGCGGTCGGAGGGACCGTTGAGGATCTCGGCCATGGTGCCGACCGTGCCCACATGGCTGCGGAAGCCCCGCGGCAGGCGCTCATGTCGGGCCTCGGCGCCCCAGTGGTAGCCGCCACCGGGAGCCTCCTCGGCCCGGGCCAGGGCGGCCCCGAGCATGACGGCGTCCGCGCCGCAGGCGATGGCCTTGACGACGTCGCCGGAGTTGCCCACCGAGCCGTCGGCGATGACGTGGACGTAGCGGCCCCCGGACTCGTCGAGGTAGTCGCGCCGGGCCCCGGCGACGTCGGCCACGGCGGTGGCCATGGGCATGTGCAGTCCCAGGACCTGACGCACGGACGAGGATGCGCCACCGCCCTGCCCCACGAGGACCCCGGCCGCACCGGTGCGCATGAGGTGGAGGGCAGCGGTGTAGGTGGTCACCCCGCCGACCACCACGGGCACGTCGAGCTCGTAGATGAAGCGCTTGAGGTTGAGGGGTTCGACGGATCCGGAGACGTGCTCGGCCGACACGAAGGATCCGCGGATGACCATGAGGTCCACGCCCGCCTCGACCACGGTGCGCCAGTGGCGCTGCGTCTGGGCGGGGCTGAGTCGCCCGGCGACGACGACGCCGGAGGCACGGATCTGGGTGAGCCGTTCGGTGATGAGCTCGGGTCTGACCGGAGCGCGGTAGACCTCCTGCAGGACGCTGGTGGCCCGGGAGGGGTCGGCCTGGCGGATGCGCTCGAGGGCCCCGGTGGGGTCCTCGTAGCGGGTCCACAACCCCTCCAGGTCCAGCACGCCGATCCCGCCCAGGCGCCCCACCATGATGGCGGTCTCGGGACTCATCACCGAGTCCATGGGGGAGGCCATGACCGGCAGGTCCACGTGGTAGGCGTCGATCTGCCAGCCCACGCGCACCTCGGAGGTGTCTCGAGTACGGCGTGCCGGCACCAGGGCGATGTCGTCGAAGGAGTAGGCGCGCAGGGCACGCTTGGAGCGTCCGATCTCGACCTCTGTGCTCATGACCCGATCCTAGAGGGCCCATCCCCTTCTCCACCGGACCGACCGGCGGGGCGGCCACGCGCACGGGGGCACCGGACGCCGGCCGAGGCGCACTGGTGCTGGCGCATTGATGTCGTAGCCCGGTGGCATGCTGGGGGCCATGAGCACCCCGCACTCCTCCTCCATGTCCGACGACACAGCCACCGTCCCTTCGGCCTGGCCCTTCGGTCCCCTGCTCGGCTTCGACACCGAGACCACCGGAGTGGATCCCTCCGGGGACCGCCTGGTCACGGCGGCGCTCGTCTGGCGGGCGGAGCCTCAGGCCGATGGAGTCCGGCCGCAGTCCGTGAGCACGTGGCTCGCCGATCCCGGCGTGGAGATCCCCGAGGCCGCCTCGGCGGTCCACGGCGTGACCACCGAGCGAGCCCGAGCCGAGGGACGGCCGGTGACCGAGGTGCTGACAGAGGTCAGTGACCACCTGGTGGCGGCCATGACGGCCGGCACCCCGGTCATCGCCTTCAACGCCTCCTACGATCTGACACTCATGGAGGCCGAGCTCGCTCGCCACGGACTTCCCACGATGCGCTCGCGCCTTGGCCGCGAGCTGGGGCCCATCGCCGACCCGCTGGTCCTGGACCGGGCCGTGGATCGCTACCGCCGGGGCAAGCGCCGCCTGGGTGACCTCTGCGAGGTCTACGGCGTGCACGTCAATGAGGCCCTGCACACTGCGGAGGTGGACGTGGCCGCCACGCTCGATGTGCTCGAGGCCCTGGCCGCGGCCCACCCGCAGGTCTCGAAGCTCGGCCCTGATGAGCTCGTAACCTTCCAGGCCCGAGCCCACCGCACCTGGGCGGAGTCCTTCAACGAATGGCTGGCACGCAAGAATCCCTCACGCGCACGGGCCCAGACCGCTTGGCCCCTGCCGGACTCCCCCATGTGCTGAGCCCTTCCGAGATCACCCGCCGTACAACCGACAAGGGACGCTCAACGCAGGGGGCCGGCTGATCACTCGGCCGGCCCCCTGGCGGCAGTGTGTGCTGAATCTGTCGGGACAGCTGGGGCTGCCGGCACCTCAGACCCCGTCTCGCCCGGTGTAGTTGGGCGCCTCGACGGTCATCTTGACGTCGTGGGGGTGGGACTCCTTGAGGCCGGCGCTCGTGATCCGCACGAACTGCCCGCGCTCCTTGAGCTCGGGGATCGTGCGCGCGCCCACGTAGAACATGGACTGGTGCAGCCCGCCCATGAGCTGGTAGACGACGTCACCCAGTGCTCCGGAGTAGGGGACCTGCCCCTCGATGCCCTCGGGGACGATCTTGGAGTCGGAGGAGACGTCGGCCTGGAAGTAGCGGTCCTTGGAGTAGGAGGTGCGTCCACGCGAGCTCATGGCACCCAGCGACCCCATGCCGCGGTAGCGCTTCCACTGCTTGCCGTTGACGAAGACGAGGTCGCCGGGCGACTCCGTGCAGCCTGCCAGCAGGGAGCCGAGCATGACCGTCTCCGCGCCGGCCACCAGGGCCTTGGCGATGTCACCGGAGTACTGCAGGCCGCCGTCGGCGATGAGGGGGACCCCGGCGGGATTGCAGGCGCGGGCGGCCTCGTAGATGGCTGTCACCTGGGGTACCCCCACGCCGGCGACGACGCGCGTGGTGCAGATGGAGCCCGGCCCCACCCCGACCTTGACCGCGTCGACCCCGGCGTCGATGAGCGCCTGGGCTCCCTCACGGGTGGCGACGTTGCCGCCGATGACCTCGATGCCGCCGAAGGCGGAATCGGACTTCAGGCGGGAGATCATCTCCAGCGCCAGCTTGGCGCCGCCGTTGGCGGTGTCGACGATGAGGACGTCCACGCCGGCCTCGGCCAGGGCCCCGGCACGCTCCCACGTGTCTCCCCAGTAGCCGACGGCGGCACCCACCACAAGGCGCCCCTCGGCGTCCTTGGTGGCGTGGGGGTACTGCTCGGTCTTGACGAAGTCCTTGACAGTGATGAGACCGGTGAGGCGTCCCTCGGCGTCGACGAGGGGCAGCTTCTCGATACGGTGCTCAGCCAGGAGCGCCTTGGCATCCTCCCGGGAGATGCCAGTCGCGCCGGTGATGAGGCGATCACGCGGCGTCATGCACTCGCGCACGGTCAGACTCGCCCAGCGCTCCGGTGGGACGAAGCGCAGATCGCGGTTGGTGATGATCCCCTGAAGGTTGCCTCCCGCATCGACGACCGGCAGGCCGGAGACCTTGTAGTGACCGCAGAGCTCGTCGAGCTGAGCGATGGTGGCGTCCGGTCCGACGGTCACCGGATCGGTGACCATGCCGGACTCCGAGCGCTTGACGCGCCGCACCTGCTGGGCCTGGTCCTCGATGGACAGGTTGCGGTGGAGGATGCCGATACCGCCCTGACGCGCCATGGCAATAGCCATGTCCGACTCGGTGACAGTGTCCATCGCGGCTGAGAGCAGCGGGGTAGCCAGGCTGATCCTCGGGGTCAGCCTGGAGGTCGTATCGACATCGGAGGGAATGACGTCGGTCAGCCTGGGCAGCAGGAGCACGTCGTCGTAAGTGAGTCCGGTGGGGGCAAAGACGTCGGGGCTGGTGATCGAGTCGCTCACGGGGACATCGTAGGACGACCTAACCACCCTGTGCATATCCGCCGATATCGGCCTGTCCGCGCCACCGGCCCACCCGCACCATCGAGCCACCCGGCACCAGAGCACCCAGAGCGACGAGGCCGAGCACTCGACCCTACAGCCGCTCCGACGGCGGAACCACCGCACTGAGGTGACGAGCGTCCCAAAAGTAAAGCGACAATGAATGCGGAACGTTTCAGAAAAAAGATACTCCTCAGACATACATCATTCACAAAACGTTTCTGCTATTCGAGTGCCACATTCTGGCGCACGTTTTCAGACAGCCAGAACGCAAACATTCAGCAAATCTGGAGAAAATTTCGTTGTGAGATAGAATGATTCTTCTTGATCAACGCACCGTGCGATCTTATCGTTAGATATAGCGCATCAAGTTCGGTGTGCCCGACCGCCACATCCAAAGGAGGGGAGGGAGGCAATGCACGACTCATCGCGTCTGCCCGGTCCGATCTCCACCCTCTGGGAGTGGCAGTATCGGGGGTCCTGCCTCGGCATGGACTCCTCGGTTTTCTTCCACCCCGAAGGAGAGAGAGGCGGTTCCCGTCGACGACGGGACGAACGAGCAAAGGCCATTTGTCAGGACTGCCCCGTCCTGGAGGAGTGCCGGGACCACGCCCTGAGCACTCGCGAGCCCTATGGCGTCTGGGGAGGCATGAGTGAGGAGGAACGGCGCGCTTACTACGAGCGGCAAGCACGCCGCTTCACCAACGAACCAGCCTAATGCTCCGCCCTGTTTCAGGGAATCGACAGCACGGACGTTCCCAGCTCAACATCCAGACAATCGTCCGGACACGGCGCATACGTGCGGTAGGCACTGTGCGCGCACACTGAAAGGGGAGGCACCCCAAGGTGCCTCCCCTTTCAGCCCAGTGTGCCGTGGCGCCGGGCGGCGCACACGAGCTCAACGGGTCACTTGGTGACGACCGCCAGGACGTCGCGCGCCGACAGGATGAGGTAGTCCTCACCGGCGTAGCTGACCTCGGTGCCCCCGTACTTGGAGTAGATGACGACGTCACCCTCGGCGACGTCGACGGGCACGCGCTTGCCAGAGTCGTCGACGCGGCCGGGGCCCACGGCCACGACCTTGCCCTCCTGGGGCTTCTCCTTGGCAGTGTCGGGGATGACCAGGCCGGATGCGGTGGTCTGCTCGGCCTCAACGGTCTGGACGACGATGCGGTCCTCGAGCGGCTTGATGGAGATCGACATTGGAGACCTCCTCCTTCTCTTCAACGTGCAGTAGAACGGCTTGTTCGCCCTCCCCAGGCGTGCCCGACCGCCGTCGCGGGGATCGGTCCGGCACGATGCAGGAGCGCGAGTCGCAGAAGGTGCCAGCCTGTGTCCCAGGACCGGGCGGGCACCCCGCTGCGCCTGACGGAGAATCTACGACGGCGTTAGCACTCAGTCAATGCGAGTGCCAAAGCGTGGCGGCGGTTTCGCCGTGGGCGTCAGCCCTCGTCAGCGTCGGTGCTCCCGGGTCCAGACGATGGCCTCGGCGACACTCGTCTCTCGGCGTCCCAGGGTCGGGTCCCGCCGGGCCACGACATCGATGACGGCCTTGATCGCCGCCGGGCGCTCGCGCATCCAGCTGACCGTCCACCCGATGCGGTCGCTGCGGGCCCGCGAGTCGCCGACACCGTCGACGTCGACGCCGACCGAGCGACAGATGGCGACGGCGCGCGGCTCATGGAAGTCCTGGGTCACGAGCAGGGCCCGCTCGATCCCGAAGACCCGGCGCGCCCGCACGCAGGTGTCGTAGGTGTCGAAGCCCGCGTAGTCCACGGCGACCGCCTGATCAGGGATCCCCTGGGAGAGGAGGTACCTGCGCATGACAGTGGGCTCATCGTAACCGGCGCGCCGGTTGTCCCCGGAGACCAGGATCGCCTCGACGCGGCCGCTGGTGTAGAGGTCGGCAGCGACATCGAGGCGGTGGGCCAGCCAGGGCGAGGGCTGACCGTCGGCGTGAACGGCCGCCCCCAGGACGATCGCCACCGGCGCTCTGACCGCATCACCGTCGCCGCTGTCCTCACCGGCGACCTCGATATGCCCGGCACTGACGGTCCACGCCCAGATACTGGCCCCGGCCGCCAGGAGGGTCACCACACCCATGGCTGCCAGCGAGAACCGCAGCAGTCGCCGCAGCGCCCCGGGTCGGCCCGCAGTGTCAGGCCCCTGTGGTGCGTTCACCTCGTCGTCCTTGAGCTCCGCGGCGTTGCCCGCATGAGGGGCACCGAGTCGCGGCTCCTCCTCAGTCATCAGTCACCCGCCCGCCTTCCCGTCCTGCACCGTCCGGCCCCACCAGCGTGCGGAACCTCGGTCCCCAACCCTACTCACCCGTCTGCCCGGCAGAATTCCCCAGCTCCCTCCCGGTCTCCTCGCTTCGGGCCCTTCCTGCTCCACCCAGTGAACATCACGCCCACTGGCAGGTTCTCCGTGGAATGATCTGGGGGTGATGGCTGAGAACCACGTTGCGCTCCTTCTGACCTCCGAGGGTTGGGAGCTTCGTCCTCCCTGCCCCCCTACGACCCGTCCGAGGCCCTGTCCCTGGGACGATCCCTGCGCGAGGAGGGCCACTCCCCCGCCCTGGTGGCGGCCGCGCTGACGCAGCAGCGCCTGCGCGAGCGGGCCGCGGCGAAGTTCGGGCCCTTCGCCCAGCAGATGCTCTTCACCGCCGACGGCCCGGAGCAGGCCACCCGGCTGGCGGTCTCGGCTCACCATGCGGCCCGTTACGCGGCCGCGGGCGTGTCGAAGGTCGCAGACCTGGGCTGCGGGATCGGTGGCGACGCCGTCGCCCTGGCCGGGCTCGACCTGCCGGTGCTCGCCGTCGACCGCGATGAGGCCGCGGCCGCCCTGGCCACCATCAACCTCATGCCCTTCCCCCACGCGACCGTCGAGTGCGCCGACGCTCTGGAGATCGACCTGGTCGAGCGTGGGGTCGACGCCGTCTTCGCCGACCCTGCCCGCCGCGCCGATGGGCGGCGCATCACCGACCCGGAGCAGTGGTCGCCGGCCCTGTCGCAGGTGCTCGCGCTGCGCGAGTCCGTGCCCGCCCTCGGCGTCAAGGTCGCTCCCGGCATCGACCACGCCGCACTGCCGCGGGATGCCCACACTCAGTGGGTGAGCGTGGACGGCGACGTCGTCGAGGCTGCCATCTGGTGCGGACCGTTGGCACCGGAGGGTCCCGGGCGCTCCGCACTGATCCTGCGCCCAGGGGCGGATGGTGCGAGCGTCCGCACGTTGGTCGATCCCAGCACCACCGACCCCTCACAACCGCCGATCCAGGTCGACCCGATCAGCTCGCCCGACGACCTGGGCAGCATCATCCACGTTCCCGACGGCGCCGCCGTGCGCGCCGGGCTCGTCGCCCACCTCTGCGAGGCCCTGGACGCCCGGCCGGTGGGGCCCCGGATCGGCTACCTCACGGGAGAGCGGCTCCCCGATGAGGCGACCGCCCCCTTTGTGCACTCCTTCCGGCTCATCGAGGTCTTGCCGCTACGGCTCAAGGCCCTGCGTGCCCGTGTCCGCGAGCTCGGTATCGGGCGCTTGGAGATCCTCAAGCGCGGAGTCGACGTCTCCCCCGACGACCTGCGTGCCTCGCTGAGGCTCAGCGGTCGGGAGTCGGAGACCTGGATCCTGACCCGGGTGGGAGACAAGGCGAAGGGCGCCGTTCTCGTCGTCGAACCGATCACCGGCGTCTCATCGGCTCACCCGCCGATGTGACAGGCCCTTTCCCGCGACGAGAGACCACTCACCCTGCCAGCGCCCGCGAGGGACCTGAGGAACCCGAGGAGACCAGGACATGCAGGACACGACTGACACGACGAGCCCGAGCGCCGCGTCCGCCGACGCTCAGCTGCCCCCGGCTCGCCGTCCCCAGTCCCTTCACTTCGCCAGCTCGGCCCGCTCCACGCTGGGGGTCGAGTGGGAGCTGGCGCTCATCGACCGAGACAGCCTTGACCTGCGCCAGTGCGCCGAGGAGATCCTCCAGAAGGTGGGCCCGGACCCGCACGTGCACGGTGAGATGATGCTCAACACCATCGAGCTGGTCTCCGGGGCACGCAGGACCGTGGCCGAGTGCATGGAGGACATCGCATTCGCCTTCGACAGCGTTCTCCCCGTCACCGATCGCCTGCGCGTGGACCTCGCCTCGGCCGGGACCCACCCCTTCGCCGACCCATTGGTGCAGAAGGTAACCAACGCCGAGCGCTACGCACGTCTCGTGGACCGCACCCGGCTGTGGGGCCACCAGATGCTCATCTTCGGCACCCACGTCCACGTCGGTGTCGAGGACCGGGCCAAGGCCCTACCGATCCTCAAGGCCCTGCTCACACGCACCGCCCACCTGCAGTGCCTGAGCGCCTCCTCCCCCTTCTGGGCCGGTGCGGACACGGGATACGCGGACAACCGCGCCATGATGTTCCAGCAGCTGCCCACCGCCGGCGCGCCCGAGCAGTTCAGTACCTGGGAGCAGCTGGAGAGCTACACCGGGGACCTGGTCCACACTGGTGTCATCGAGGACTTCACCGAGATCCGTTGGGACGTGCGTCCCTCTCCGCGCCTGGGGACCATCGAGGTGCGGGCCTGCGATGCCGCGACGAACCTCACCGAGCTGGCCGGGATGGCAGCGCTGACCCAGTGCCTCGTGGAGTCCTTCTCCCGCACCCTGGACCGGGGCGAGGAGCTCGATGTGCTGCCCGACTGGTATGTCGCCGAGAACAAGTGGCGCTCGGCCCGCTACGGCATGGACGCGATCCTCATCGTCAATTCCGCGGGTGAGGAGGAGCTGGTGGGAGACACGGTCGAGCGGATGCTCACCGATCTCGCCCCGGTCGCCGAGGATCTCGGTTGCGCCGCCGAGCTGGACTCCGTGCGCGCCACCTTGGAGTCGGGGGCCTCCTACCAGCGCCAGATCGCTGCTGTCAGGGCCTATGGAGGGCAGCGGGAGGCGGCCGTCAGGCTGCTGCTGGCCGAGGCACGTGCAGGCAGGCCTCTGCGCCCCACCGAGGTGCTCTCACTGGCCGGCAAGTCCTGACCCGATCCTCCCGTGCACCTTCTCCATGTTCTCCCGCAGGTCTCCCGCACGGTGGCGGCGAGCAGCGGGGCGGTCTGGACCACACGAGATCATTATCCGGGCAGTGGCAACCGGGCTTGCTCTGAGCGCAACGGGTGCTGGGGGCAGCCGGCTTCAGCGGGCGACGCTGACGTCCAGCGGCATCCCCGAGTCCGGAGCGAAGTCCATGGGACTGGGGGCGACGCCGGCTCGCACGGCCGCTGATCCCAGGGCGGCGATCTGGGCGCCGTTGTCGGTGCAGAAGCGCAGTGGCGGCAGGCGCAGGGTGATGCCGGCGTCCTCGCAGCGCTCGGCGGCCAGGGACCGCAGACGGGAGTTGGCCGAGTAGCCGCCCCCGACGACGAGCGTATCACAGCGGTGTCCAGGCAGGCCTGGACCGCCTTGGCCGTCAGGGAGTCGTTGACGGCCTCCGAGAAGGCTGCGCAGACGTCGGCACTGGGCACCTCCTGGCCGGCGTCCTCCAGGGACTCGACGTAGCGGGCCACGGCGGTCTTGAGGCCGGAGAAGGAGAAGTCGTAGCGGTGGCGCTCCTTGTCCTTGCCTGCGGCCAGACCTCGGGGGAAGCGGATGGCACTGCGGTCGCCCTCCTGGGAGAGCCGGTCCACGTGCGGGCCGCCGGGGTAGGGCGGGCCCAGGAGCGGCCGACCTTGTCGAAGGCCTCGCCGGCGGCGTCGTCGAGAGTGCCGCCGAGCTCGACGACGTCGGTGGCGATGTCCCGGATGCTCAGAAGATTCGAGTGGCCGCCGGAGACGATGAGTCCGACGAAGCGCTCCGGCAGGGGACCGTCGACCAGCTCGTCGACTGCCAGGTGGCCGATGACGTGGTTGACGCCGTAGACCGGTCGGTTCAGGCTCGCAGCCAGCGCCTTGGCGGCGGAGATACCGACGGTCAGGGAGCCTACGAGCCCGGGACCGGCACACACGGCGACGGCGTCCACCTGCTGAGGTCGACACCGGACTCTCCAGCGCGGCGTCGAGGGTCGGCAGGAAGGACTCCAGGTGGGCGCGTGAGGCGATCTCGGGGATGATGCCGCCGAAGCGCGCGTACTGGTCCATGGAGGTGGCGGTGACGTCGGCGAGGAGCTCGCGGCCGCGCACGAGGGCCACGCCGGTCTCGTCGCAGGTGGACTCGATGCCGAGGATGAGGGGGTCACTCACAAGTCCACAGCCTATCGCTTGCCGACGCAGGCGACGGACAAGGCCTGGGTGAGGCGGGCACGGACCACGAGGCCGCCGTCACCGCTACCGTTGGGACGAGTCGACCGGGATGCGATATTGGCCGGACGACTCTCACGCATCACCGACGAGGAGGCACTCGTGACGGAGCCCGACAGCCCGGACCTGGTAGTGGGTGACGATGGCCTGGCCCGGCCGGTCTGGGCCGCCGCCGACCCGTTGCTGCGCGAGTACTACGATACCGAGTGGGGCATGCCGGTGCGCGATGAGCGGGGCGTGTTCGAGCGGCTGAGCCTGGAGGCCTTCCAGTCGGGCCTGTCCTGGGCGACGATCCTGCGCAAGCGGCCGGCCTTCCGTGAGTCCTTCGCCGGATTCGTCCCGGAGGCGGTGGCCGGCTTCGGGGAGGGGGACGTGGACCGGTTGCTGGGAGACACGCGGATCGTGCGCAACCGGGCCAAGATCCTGGCCACCATCACCAACGCCCGCGCAGCCTTGCGTCTGAGACAGGCCGATGACGTCGACGGCGGCCTGGCGGGCCTCGTGTGGTCCTACCAGCCGGAGACGACCCCACGACCGCACCGACTCGCGGACATCCCCACCCAGTCACCGCAGTCGGCGGCCCTGTCCCGCGAGCTCAAGCGCCGCGGTTTCCGCTTCGTCGGTCCGACGACGATGTACGCCCTCATGGAGGCGATCGGGATCGTTGACACCCACCTGGTCGGCTCCCACCGTCGCGGCACCTCCGGGGTGTGGGCATAGCCCAGCCTGGCTGCCTCCTTCGTTGATATCCTGAATCACACTCGTGTCCGCGTTTCCGCACCCTTCCGTCGGCTTCGTCTCAGGAGGCACCGTGTCCGTTCAACTGTTGTCGTCATCGGGCGGCTCCACTGATGAGCCGGTGCATCTGGCCCGGGCCGAGGCGGTCCTGTGCGACATGGACGGCACGCTCGTGGACTCCTCGGCGGTCGTGGAGTCGATGTGGAGCTCCTTCGCCCGCGATTACGGCATGAGTGAGCGCTTCGACGAGATCATGGCCTACTCCCCCGGCCGTACCGGCCTCGACACGATCCGCCGGTTCCTGCCGACCCTGGCGGCGGAGGAGCGCGACGCCATCTACGAGCGCTTCGCCCGGGAGGAGATCGTGCGCACGGCGGGGAGGATGGCGGAGATCCCCGGCGCTGCGGCTCTGGTGACCGCACTCATCGAGGTCGGTGTTCCTCTGGCCCTGGTGACCTCTGCTCCGATTGAGCTCATGCGGATTCGCATGGAGGAGGCCGGGGTCCCCATTCCCTCCGTCGTCGTCTCCGCTGACGACGTCAAGCGCGGTAAGCCGGACCCCGACGCCTACCTCATGGCCGCCAAGCTCCTGGGGATGCCGATCGCCTCCTGCCTGGTGCTGGAGGATGCCGCCTCCGGTTACATCGCCGCCCAGCGCTCCGGCGCCCAGATCCTCCTCGTGGGCGACGGCGTCCCCGAGGCCGATCCGAGTACTCCCCGGATCCCCGACTTCACCTGGGTCAGTGTCACCATCGACGGCTAGCGCCCGACGTCAGGCCGAGCATTCTTCGCGGTTGGGTACCGGGCGGTGTGATTCTGGTATGCGCCGGTTTCCACAGACGGGTATCGACACCGCCAGTCCACAGAGCATCTGATGCCAGTTCTCACGTCTTGAGCTCAACCCTCACGCTGGTAGGCATGACCACCGGCATTTCCCCCAGAAGTCCATCTCACAACGCCCCGTCATTCCTTCTGTCCTCCGATGCCGTTGCAGCGGGGCTTCCCACTTGTGCACCACGCCGGGGTGCGCTGGTAGAACCGGCAGAACCGGACACCGCTGGAACACCACCGAGCCGGGGATTCTTCGCGTAGCCCTACAGAATTTCTGTTGGGGTGCGCGAAGAATGCCCGGCTCGGTGTATGAGGCAGGTCAGAGGTCAGTGGGCGTGCTGGCCCTTCCACACAGCGTGGCCGAGATCCCGGTTGAGGCGAGAGATGACCTCGAGCGGAACCGACTTGGGGCACACGGCCGCGCACTCACCGATGTTCGTGCAGCCGCCGAAGCCCTCGGCGTCGTGCTGGTTGAGCATGCTCACCACGCGAGCGAGGCGCTCGGGCTGGCCCTGCGGCAGCAGGCCCAGGTGCGAGATCTTCGCACCGGTGAACAGCATGGCCGAGGCGTTGGGGCAGGCCGCCACGCAGGCGCCGCAGCCGATGCAGGCGGCCGCCTCGAAGGCGGCGTCGGCCTTCTCCTTCTGTACGGGCACTGAATGGGCCTCCGGGGCCCCACCGGTGTTGACCGAGATGTAGCCACCGGCCTGGACGATGCGGTCCAGGGCGGAGCGGTCCACGATGAGATCACGCAGCACCGGGAAGCCGGTGGAGCGCCAGGGCTCGATCGTGATGGTGGAACCGTCCTTGAAGGAGGGGTCCTCCGCCAGGTGGCGCATGTGCAGCTGGCAGGTGGTCGAGCGGATGGGCCCGTGGGCCTGCCCGTTGATGACCACACCGCACTGACCGCAGATGCCCTCACGGCAGTCGGAGTCGAAGGCCACCGGCTCCTTGCCCTCGGCGAAGAGCTGCTCGTTGAGCAGGTCGAGGACCTCGAGGAAGCTCATGTGCTCCTCGATCCCACTCATGGCGTACTCCTCGAAGTGGCCCTTCGAGTCCTTGTTCTTCTGGCGCCAGATCTTGAGCTTGATGTTCACTTGTAACTCCGCTGCTTGAGCTCGATGTCCTTGTAGACGAGGTCCTCCTTGTGGAGGATCGGCGGCTGGTTCTCCCCGCCCCACTCCCAGGCGGCGACGTAGAGGAACTCGTCATCGTGCCGCAGGGCCTCACCCTCGGGAGTCTGAGACTCCGCCCGGAAGTGACCACCGCAGGACTCACGCCGGTGCAGGGCGTCGATGCACTGAGCTCGGCCAGCTCGAAGAAGTCCAGCAGTCGGCCGGCCTTCCAGGGCCTGGTTGAGCTCGTCGGCCTGGCCCGTAATGCGGGCGTCGCGCCAGAACTCCTCCTTGAGGGCCCGGATCTGCTCGATGGCGTCGCGCAGTCCGGCATCGCGCCGTTCCATTCCGCAGTACTCCCACATGATGCGGCCCAGGGCCATGTGGAAGTCGTCCACGCTTCGGGTGCCGCGCAGGGCCATGAGGCGGGCGACGCGCTCCTCGACGGAGCGCTTGGCCTCGGCGATCTCCGGGGCGTTGGGGTCGACCTGCCCAGGCGCAGCATGTCCGCCAGGTAGTCGTTCATGGTGTCGGGCAGGACGAAGTAGCCGTCGGCCAGCCCCTGCATGAGGGCGGAGGCACCCAGGCGGTTGGCGCCGTGATCGGAGAAGTTGGCCTCTCCAGCGATGTAGAGGCCCGGGACGTTGGACTCCAGGTCGTAGTCCACCCACAGGCCGCCCATCGTGTAGTGCACGGCGGGGGTAGATGCGCATGGGGACCCTCGTAGGGCCGTCCCCGGTGATGCGCTGGTACATCTCGAACAGGTTGCCGTAGCGGGCGGAGACGGCGTCCTTGCCCAGGCGGTCGATGGCCTCGGAGAAGTCCAGGTAGACGCCGCGACGCATCATCCGCTCGTTGCCGTTGGCGTCACGCTCCTTGATGGCCGGTCCCACGCCGCGCCCCTCGTCGCACATGTTCTGGCCTGGCGGGAGGCGATGTCACGCGGCACGAGGTTCCCGAAGGCCGGGTAGATGCGCTCGAGGTAGTAGTCTCGCGCCTCCTCGGGGATGTCGCGCGGGTCCTTGTCGCAGTCCTCGGCCTTCTTGGGCACCCAGATGCGTCCGTCGTTGCGCAGGGACTCACCATGAGGGTGAGCTTGGACTGAAGTCACCGGACTGCGGGATGCAGGTGGGTGGATCTGCGTAGCAGGGGTTGGCGAAGTAGGCGCCCTTGCGGTGCGCGCGCCACACGGCGGTGGCGTTGCATCCCATCGCGTTGGTGGACAGGAAGAACACGTTGCCGTAGCCGCCGCTGGCCAGCACGACGGCGTCGGCCAGGTGGGTCTCGATCTTCCCGGAGACCATGTCACGGGTGACGATGCCGCGGGCACGGCCGTCGACGATGATGAGCTCGACCATCTCGTGGCGACGGAACTCCTTGACCGTGCCGGCGTGCACCTGACGCTCAAGGGCCTGGTAGGCGCCGATGAGGAGCTGCTGGCCGGTCTGTCCGCGGGCGTAGAAGGTGCGGGAGACCTGCACGCCACCGAAGGAGCGGTTGTCCAGCAGGCCGCCGTACTCACGGGCGAAGGGGACGCCCTGGGCCACGCACTGGTCGATGATGTTGGCCGAGACCTCCGCCAGGCGGTAGACGTTGTCCTCACGGGCGCGGTAGTCGCCGCCCTTGACCGTGTCGTAGAAGAGCCGGTAGGTGGAGTCTCCGTCGTTGCGGTAGTTCTTCGCGGCGTTGATACCGCCCTGGGCGGCGATGGAGTGCGCCCGGCGAGCCGAGTCCTGGTAGAAGAAGACCTTGACGTTGTAGCCCTGCTCTCCCAGGGAGGCGGCCGCGGCGCCGCCCGCCAGGCCGGAGCCGACGACAATGATGTCCAGCTTGCGGCGGTTGGCGGGGTTGACCAGCTTGGCCTCGAACTTGCGCTGCTCCCAGCGCCGGTCGATCGGGACGGAGTGGGGGGCCTTGGTGTCGGCGATCTTCTCGCCCTCGTAGTACAGGCCGTCGATGAGTTCAGTCATAGTCGTTCACTCTCAGTGGGTCGCCGCAGCACACTCGGCGAAGTGCTCGGCGGAGGAGCCGATCGCGTCACAGAACTGCGGGTAGTAGTCGCCAGTGGCCATGGGGGCATCGACGTAGCCGAAGAGGATCGCCGTCGGAACAGCCATGAAGGCGGCGAACAGCGCGAAGGCCAGCACGAAGGCGATCAGTCGGATGAAGGGGATGGTGTTTCCTCGCACCGCACCCAGCGTCTGCAGGGCGGACCACACGCCGTGCCACACGTGCAGGCACAGGGCCGCCAGCGCGATCGCGTAGATGAGCCACACCCACCACAGCTGGAAGCCGTAGTACATGTTGAGGTAGGCCCGCCCGTGCACGTACTTCCCTCCCGGCGTCAGTGACAGGGTGGTGTACTGCAGGAGGTGCCAGATGATGAACAGCAGGAGGATGACGCCGCCCCAGCGCATGGTGCGCATGGCGTAGCGGGAGGCGAAGTACTCGGCGCCGGGCTTCTTGACGGCGTACTTGTCGTTGCCGCGGGCCCGCTTGTTGCGTGCCCACAGGTGGAAGGCGCTGCCGGCGTGAGCCAGGAGGCAGGCCATGAGAGCCAGGCGGAGGATCCACAGGACACCGCCGTAGGGCATGATCGGCACCAGCAGTGCTCGCAGGAACACGGCGTAGTGGTCGTAGGCGACCTCACCCTCGAAGTAGTGGAGGTTGCCGTAGGCGTGGAAGAGGACGAAGAACAGGAACACCAGCCCCGAGATCGCCATCATGCGCTTCATGAAGACGGTCGTGGAGAAGGCGGTCCGCCTCTTCAGGGAAGGAGCAGATGTTTTGGCCACGGCAGAAGGCTAGCCGGGCACGCGGTCCCGTTGGTCCCATCTGGGCCCCTACCAGCACAGTTAGCGCTGCGATCCGCAGAATCACGGGAATCTCATCGAATCTCGGTTCATCATTCAACACCGCGAAATACGCTGAGACCACCACCTGAAGCCACCTTTTCGTCACAGGGGCGTCAGACAAATCTGTGAAGTCGCCGACACTTGCTGCCACCCTCTCCGAGGGCCGTGTTTATTTCCGATTACTACGGCACCTATCTGCTTCTTCGGCCCCAGCGCAATCCAGCCAGTCGGACACAACGGCCTAGTCCTGGAGAGGCTGCTCATCAGGCTCATCCTCAGGCTCAGATCGGGTTCGACTCACCGGCCTCGGCCCCCACCGGTCCTGGGCGCGGGCGCAGTGTCAGCCGCATGACCACGGCGTCCTCGGGCGGTGCCTGATAGTAGCGGCGGCGCCGGCCGATGGTGACGAATCCGTGCCTGGCGTAGAGCCGCTGGGCTGTTTCGTTGGACTGGCGCACCTCCAGCAGGACATCGGGACAGCCCACCTCTCGGGCGGTGGAGACGAGCTCGATGAGCATGAGGGAGGCGATCCCTCGTCCGCGCGCAGACGGGATGGTGGCGATGGTCAGCAGGTCCGCGCCGGACAAGCCGCCGGCATGGTAGAGCCCGGCATAGCCCAGGAGCCGCGGCCCGTCCAGTCCGACCCCGCCGTCACGATCCGTAGCGTGATCGGCAGCATCGGACTCGACGACGACGTAGCGACGGTCCGCCCGGGGCCCGTGGGAGGCCTTCAGCTCGGCGGCCAGCAGGTCACGGCTCCAGGCCTCGGCCCCGAACAACTCGCCCTCGAGGCGGGCGACGGCCTCCAGGTCGTCCGCCGTCATCTCCCGCACCCTGGGAGCCCGGCCCAGTCCCGTCACCTCGGGCATCTCAGTGACCTTCTTGGTCCTGGGATCAGCGCACGCGCTTGCGCGCGGCCGGCATCTGCACGTCGGCGTGGCGCAGGTAGAGCGGCTGCGTACTCAGCTCCTCGCCGCGCTCGAGGCGGGCCAGGGCGATGCGCACCTGGGTGAGGGCGTCACCGGAGACGGGGCCAGACCTCCTGGCAGGAGGCCGCGTCCGCCAGCTCGATAGAGAGCGGCGCCGGAACCGGCCACGACGTCGATGCTTTCGGTCCCGCCGCCCCTGCCGCGGCGCCTGCTCGGCAATGCGCTCGACGACCTGAGCCGGGGAGCAGACGCAGATCTCGGTCAGGCGGGTGACGTCATCGGGACCGTTGGCGCGGAAGAGCGCCGCATAGACCTCGCGCCTGCGGGCGTCGGTGGCGACCAGGACGACGGGGTCCTTCCGCCCCTCGTGGGCTTCGAGGCCGTCGAGGGCGCGGCGGGCGACGGCGTCGAGGCTGGAGACGCCGTGGACGGGGACGCCCCGGGTGCGCCCGATGACCCCGGCCGTCACCAGTCCGGCCCGCAGCCCGGTGAAGGGGGCTGGACCGGTGGCGGCGACCACGGCGTCCAGCGGGCGCTCGGCCACCTCGGGAGCCGACAGGGCCTGAGAGAGCATCTGGCCCAGGGACTCGGCGTGACGGCGGGTATCGGCCTGCTCGTCCTGGCTCAGCACCTGCAGAGCGAATGAGCCGTCAGTCGTGGGAGGGAGCGTGTCGACGACCGCGAGCTGTGTCCCCAGGGAGGAGTCGATGGAGAGGATTCGCACCGGGCCAGCCTATGCCCTCGGGTCTCGCGGCGAGTTGACGCGGCTCTCGGGGATCGTGTCCCCCAGGGTCTCACCGGCAGTGGTATCGGCGTCGCCCTCAGCTCCGTCCCCGAGGAGGGACAGGTCAATGGCGGCGCGGGGGATGCCCCGCCGTACCGCGGCGCCATGGTTGTCGGCCCCATCCCGGCTGAGCCGGTCGGCGCGCTCGGCCATGTCGGCGCGGTTTCGGGCCTGGCGCAGGGGGCGGTCACCCTTGCGCTCATGACGGACCGTGATGATGACGGTGACGAGCCCGACGACAACGACCGCCAGGACCGGGCCCCAGATCGTCCAGCCCCCCGTGGTGGAGCGCTCCTCACTCTGACTGGCGGAGGTCTTGGGCTTGGAGCCGGCGCGCTCACGCAGGACCTCTCCGTAGTCGCGCAGCTCGATGGGGCCGGCCAGGCGCCGGGTGGCGGCCTCCCCCATAGCCGTCACCGTGGTGCCGCTCAGCGAGTACCAGGCGTTGGCGTTGCGGTCGTGGACGAGGTGGGCCTCGCCCATCTGGTCGACGTCGGTGGCCAGGTCGTCGTCGAACACGGGGGTACAGGTGGTGTGCCCCTGTCATGGACCACTCAAGAAGACCGACTGGCTTGCCGCCGGAGGAGACGGTCGCGGCTCCAGTCACCGGTGTCGACGGGTTGTGCGGAGGGCTGGGAGCCATCGAGGAAGCCGGACGCCCAGGTGTAGACGCTCCGCGGGTCACCCACCGTGATCTCGCCCTGCTCGCCGGTGCTCTGACGCACCTGCGCGACGCAGTCGCTCTCCATGAGTGCCTTGGCCTCGTCACGCGATTCGGCATCGGTCGACACCATGACGCCACCGACGGACGATCGGCGCGACCCGAGGCCGGTGTCGGCACGGCCCGGGCCTCCCAGGGGCAGGAGGCAGAGACATCAGGAGCGTCGCCGCCAGAGCAGGTCGGATCAGGTGTCCGGAGCCCTGGAGGCGTCGGGTGGGTCGGATGGGGATGGCGTCGCGGACCGGCGCCACGGTGGTGGGAGTGTTCACAGCGGTGCTCCAGGCTGGGAGGAGGCGTCTGCGGCCAGCGGGCTCAGGTCGACGTCGGCCCAGCGCGGACCGATTGCGCGCACGATGATCGTCCGGTTGCCGTCGTCGACCTCGCCGAGGTCCACGACCGGCTCCCCCGTCACCGAGCCGGCAGCGTGCTCGACCCCGGCGGGGACGTCGTCCTGCGGGTGCTCGGCGCGGATGGCTCCGTGGGGGCGGAGCACCTGGATCTCCAGGCGGTTGGGGCTCAGGGCCTCCACCTTCTCCTCGCCCCACTCGACCAGGGTGACCGCGCGGTCCAGGGAGGAGTCCAGGTCGAGGGCGTCGATCTCCTCCAGGGAGGTGATCCGATAGGCGTCGACGTGAATGAGGTCGGGGCCGTCGGACAGGGCGGGGTGCACGCGGGCGATGATGAAGGTCGGCGAGGAGACCCGGCCACGCACTTCCAGGGCCGCGCCGATGCCCTGAGCGAGGGTGGTCTTACCGGCCCCCAGCCCACCGGAGAGCATGACGAGGTCGCCGGCGCGCAGCAGGCGGGTCAGGCGAGCCCCGAGTGCCCGGGTTTCATCGGCGTTGCCGGTGGCAACGGTGATCCCGGGGGCGGTCTCAGGTGTGTGCGGCGCTGCGCTCATGTGCCCTCCTCATCCGGGCGTGGATCCGATGGTGGCGCCGGTCGGTCCGGTGGGGACCGGCGATATCCGACGTCTGCTGTTGTCTAGGGTCGAGAGTAGTCGCCCGTGCCGTGATCCCCGACGTAGCAACGCGGGACACGAGCCCCCAACCGGGTCACGATCTCGTAGTTGATGGTGCCGCAGACCTGCGCCCACTCGTCCGCGGTGGGGACGGCCTCCGGGTCGGAGACGCCGCCGTGCGCCGGGGCGCCCCAGAGCACGGCAGTGTCCCCGACCCGGGCCGGCGCTGGCAGGGGCGCGCCGGTCTCGTCCACGGCCGGGCCGAGGTCGATGACCACCTGGTCCATGCACACCCGTCCCACGATGGAGGTCATGATGCCGCCGACTCCCACCGGACCGGTGGAGCTGGCGGCGCGGGGGATGCCGTCGGAGTACCCCAGGGGCACGAGCCCCACCCAGCGGTCGGTGGGGGCGCTCCAGGTTCCCCCGTAGGAGACGGCCTGTCCGGCCTCGATGCGCTTGACCTGCACCAGAGGGGACTCCAGGCGCATGGCGGGCCGCAGCCCGAGCTCGGCGCCGGTGGCCACGGACGGGTCGGGGCTCAGTCCGTACAGGCCGATCCCCGCGCGCACCAGGTCCATGCGGGCCTGCGGGTGCCACAGGAGCCCTCCGGTGGCGGCGAGGTGGTGAATGGGCGGGTTGAGGCCGGCGGCTCGGACGACCTGCTCGGCCTGCCGGTAACGCTCCAGGTGCTCCTCGGTGGAGCCGCTGGCCGGTTCGTCGGCGCGCGACAGGTGGGACCACAGGCCGACAACGTCGACCGTCCCCTCATCCACGGCCCGCCTCAGCGCGGCAGCCAGGGCGGGCAGCTCCTCAGGAGCGGCGCCGCCGCGCGACATGCCGGTGTCGACCTTGAGGTGGAGACGCGCTGCCCTCCCCTGCGCCCGGGCCGCCGCAGACAGGGCCTCGAGCTGGGGCAGGGTGGAGACCGACAGGTCCAGGTCGGCTGCCAGGGCGGCGCGCAGGGGCGAGTCCTCGGCGGCCGCCCGGGCCGGCTCCATGACGGGCAGGAGCCAGGTGAGGAGCCGGGGAGCCTGGGCGGAGGGCTCCCCCGCCGGGCGGCTCACGCCGGCCTCGTCCAGAAGGGAGCGCAGGGTCAGGGCCTCGGCGAGCTGGGCCACCCCCAGCCAGGAGGCTCCCGCTGACAGGGCGGTCAAGGCGATCGGCCCCAGCCCGTGACCGTAGGCGTCGGCTTTGACCACGGCCATCCACGGCACGCCCGCCACCTGTGCCAGGCGCCGTCCGTTGTGGGCCACGGCCTCCAGGTCGATGACGGCCCGCGAGGTGGCGGCCGCCGACGGCGCGGACCGGACGGCCGCGGATCGCGGAGCGGTGGACGGGGTCGTTGCGGATGAGTCCATGGAGGTGGTCACGGCGCGATTGTCGCACTGGGTGGCCGGCACCACCGCTGTTTCCTGGCGCACGCCTCCGGCCGAAAGGTCTGATGGACGCCACGTGGCTGACCCGTCTCAGTGGTGGGGCACTGCCTGGAGCCAGTTGAGCTCGAGGCGGGCCGGGCCAAGAGCCACGGCGATGTCGAGTGCGGCGACCGGGTGCCCTCCGGCCCCCATGCCCCCGGCGCCCTGCGGGATCGCAGCGGCGTAGGCCCCCGCGAGCGCGTGCAGCCCTGACTCCGGCGGCCACCGAGTCGACCAGGACGTCCAGGACTGGGTCCGGCCCCGAGGCCGCGGGCGCTGTCCCCTGCTCCCAGCGGGCTGCGGCACCGGTCAGGACTGCTCCGAGGACCCCGGCCAGCACGTCCCCGCTTCCTGCGGTCGCCATCCAGCCGGGCCCGCCGTCCACGCTGACCACGGGGCGCTGCGGTGCGGCGATGAGTGTGGTGGCTCCTTTGAGCAGGACGGTGGCGCCGGTGAGGCGACAGATCTCGCGGGCGGCGAGCCCCGGGTGGGCCTCGACGCGGTCACGGCTCCATCCGTGGGCGGTCTCCGCCGGCGTCTTCTTGTCCTCCAGCGCGGTCAGCAGCGCGGCGGCCTCTCCGGCGTGCGGGGTCAGCACGTGCAGCGGTGTGCAGCTGAGCCCCTCGGTGAGGAGCTCGGCCAGGATGCTCAGGGCGCCGGCGTCGACGACGGTGGGGACCCGGGTGGGGCTCTGCCGGCCTCCGTCGGAGGGGGCGAGGTGGAGCGCAGGACGGTCCGCACTCATCGGCCCCTGGTGGTGTCGGCGGGGTCGATGCCCGGCCCCAGGACGAGCGCCTGAGCACGTCCTGCGGTGGGGACGACCTCGGCCTGGAGGCCAGGACGAGGTCCTCCACGCGCCTGGGGGCGGACAGGCGCACCATGCCGGCGCCGGCGCGCACCGCGCCGCTGGCGGTCAGGACGGCGGCGCCGGGTAGACTCGCTGCCGGCCCACAGGCCGACCACGCCACGGGTGTACTTGTGGTCGTCGGGGCCCGGCTCGCCAACGGCTCGCGTCAGGTAGTCGCCCAGCGCGCCGTCGACGGGCGGCGGGCGAGGGGCCGGCTGGTGGGCGCGGGCAGCCCGAGGGGAACGACCTCGACGACGCCGCACAGGTGCCGGGCCGGGGAGGCACTGGCATCCCTTGAGGCAGGTGAAGGTGACGGTGTGGTCGGCGGCCAGGACCGGACCGCTCACCGTGCCGTCGTCGACGCCGGTTCCGCTGGGCAGGTCGACGGCGATGACGCGCAGCGGACGGCGCCCCGGTTCTCCGGCGGCGATGAGCGGGGCGATGAGGGCGGCGGCGTCGGGTCGCAGTGGTCCGGTGGCGCCGATGCCGGTGAGTCCGTCCAGGACGAGCCCACCGTGGACGAGGAATGCCTCGACGGCGGCCATGGCCTCAACGGAGTCCCGGTCGGTTCCGTCGGCGTTGCGGTAGCCGGCTCCGTAGACGGTGACGCCATGGCTGCGGGCCTCCTCCAGGGCGACGGGATGCGGGTGCTCGGTGACGAGCACGGCACTGACCGCGCAGCCGCTGTGTGAGAGCAGACCTCCCGCCAGGAGGGTGTCGGCTCCGTTGTGGCCGCCGCCGACCAGGAGGAGTACCGGCGCCCCTGAGATCCATCCGGGGCCCGCGTGCGCTCCTGTCCCATCGCCCGCTCCTCCCATCGGCGTCGCCGGGGACTGCGGTGAGACGGGGTCGCGGTCGCCCCCATGGGGCTCGTCACGGACAACGGGTTGAGGGCCGGCCTGGCGGGGGCCGCCGCGGAGCCCGGAGCGTTGGGGCCTTGGCGCAGCTCGCGCAGCGCCGCCCGGGCCACCGCGTGGGCGGCGGCTCTCATGTACCGGTCGGTGCCCGCGGTGACAGGGGCCTCCGCGGCCGCTATCTCCCCGGGCGGGCCAGGCACAGGTGGTGGGGTCGGTGACGTCGTCGGAACGCGGGAGGTCGTTGAGGTCACTCATCCACCCCATTGTCCTCCGCTCATCATTCCTCGCCCCTCCAACACGACTGTGAGACAGAAGGTTTCACGAAACGAGACTCACTGGGTGGCTGCCGGTCCGTTTCGGTCGTCTTCAGACACGTGGCAAGAAGTTGTTGTTTCCAGAACCAGGCGGCGCGTTCACCCTCACCGCCCCCGCTCACCCGGCACAATGGCCGAGTGATCCGCGCTGTAGGGACTGACCTGGTCGATATCCCCCGCCTCGAAGGCTACATGGACCGGGTGCCCGGCCTGCGCGAGCGACTCTTCACCCCTGCCGAGCTGGCCGCCTGCCAGGGGCGCGCTGCCTCCCTCGGAGCGCGCCTGGCCGCCAAGGAGGCGGTCCTCAAGGCCCTGGGGTCCGCCTACGCCGAGCTGGGGCTGAACGCGCCCCCGGGGTGGGAGTACAAGGAGATCGAGGTGACCTCCACACCCGGAACCCCGCCGCGCCTGCGCCTGACCGGGGCGACCGCGATGGCCGCGCGCCAGGCCGGCATCGGCCACTGGCACCTCTCCCTGGCTCACGACGGCGGCATGGCTCAGGCCTTCGTCGTCGCCCAGGCCGACCACGTCGACAACGATGACGACCTGACCCTGTCCTCCCAGCGCTCGGAGGCCCGCACGAAGCGGCAGATCAAGTCCCTGCGCCCCGCCCTGCAGACAACGGTGCCGAGCCCGGGACGCGGGCTCGGCACCGTTGAGGGTCGAGTCGACGTGTCGCCGTCGGCTCTACTCGACGGTGACGGACTTGGCCAGGTTGCGCGGCTGGTCGATGTCCAGGCCCTTGGCCCCGGCCAGCGCCGCGGCGAAGATCTGCAGTGGCACCACGGTCAGCAGCGGCCACAGGATCGTGGGGGTGACGGGCACCCGGATGATGTGGTCGGCGAAGGGCTCGACGTCGGCATCCCCCTCCTCGGCGATGACGATGGTGCGCGCGCCGCGGGCCCGGATCTCCTGGATGTTGGAGATGACCTTGTCGTGCAGGACGGGGCGGCGCGGAGTGGGCACGATGACGAAAACCGGCAGCCCTCCTCGATGAGCGCGATCGGGCCGTGCTTGAGCTCACCGGCGGCGAAGCCCTCCGCGTGGACGTAGGCGAGCTCCTTGAGCTTGAGCGCGCCCTCCAGTGCCACAGGGAAGCCGACGTGGCGGCCCAGGAACAGGAAGGAGGACTTGTCCGCCAGCTCAGCGCCCAGGTCACGCACCCCGGCCTCCTGGTGGTCCAGGACGTGCTGGATGCGGTCCGGCATGGCGGCGAGGTTGTCCAGGTACTCGGCGACCTCGTCGGGCCACTTGTTGCCGCGCAGCTGGGCCAGGTAGAGGCCCAGCAGGTAGCAGGCGGTGATCTGGGCGAGGAAGGCCTTGGTGGAGGCCACGGCCACCTCGGGGCCGGCGTGGGTGTAGAGGACGGCGTCGGCCTCGCGGGCGATGGTCGAGCCGTAGGTGTTGACGATGGCGAGGACCTTGCTGCCCTGCTCGCGGGCGTGGCGCACGGCCTGGATGGTGTCCATGGTCTCGCCGGACTGGGAGATGGCCACGGTGAGGGTCTTCTCGCTGACGACGGGGTCGCGGTAGCGGAACTCGTGGGCGAGTTCGACCTCCACGGGGACGCGGCACCAGTGCTCGATGGCGTACTTGGCGACGTGCCCGGCGTAGGCGGCGGTGCCGCAGGCGATGACGACGATCTTGTCGACGCTGCGCAGAACGGCGGGGTCGATGCGCATCTCGTCGAGCTGGAGCTCACCGCGCTCGTCGACGCGGCCGCGCAGGGTGTCGGCCACCGCGGCGGGCTGCTCGTGGATCTCCTTGGCCATGAAGGTGTCGTAGCCGCCCTTGACGGCGGCGGAGGCGTCCCAGGAGACCTCCCAGGTCTTGGCTCGACGGCGTTGCCGTCCTGGTCCCAGACGTGGACGGCGTCGGCGGTCAGCAGGAGGACCTGGTCGTCGTCGACCTCGGCGGCCTTCTTGGTGAAGGCGACGAAGGCGGCGACGTCACTGCCCAGGAAGTTCTCGCCCTCACCCAGGCCGATGACCAGGGGGCTGGAGCGGCGGGCGGCGACGATCGCCGCGGGAGCCAGGTCGGTGACGGCCAGCAGCGCGAAGGCCCCCTCGAGGCGGGCGGTGACGGCCCTGCATCGAGGCGACCAGGAGGTCGGCGACCCGGGCCGGGTCGGAGGCGGCGGCCGGGTCCTGGCGCAGGCGGGAGGTGAAGTCGATGTCCAGGACGTGGGCGACGACCTCGGTGTCGGTGTCGGAGACGAGCTCGCGCCCGGCGGCCTCGACCTCCTCACGCAGCGGACGGAAGTTCTCGATGATGCCGTTGTGGACCACGGCGAGGTGACCGGCGCGGTGGGGGTGGGCGTTGGCCGTCGTCGGGCCGCCGTGGGTGGCCCAGCGGGTGTGCCGATGCCGGCGGTGGCGGAGCCGGCGGGTGGCCTCAGGATGGCGCGCAGCCCCGAGAGCTTGCCCGCCTCCTTGACGACATCCAGGCCGGAGGGACCCACCAGCGCGACACCCGCCGAGTCGTAGCCGCGGTACTCCAGACGACCGAGGCCATCCATCAGAACAGTCAGGGAACGGGAGGAACCAGTATCACTCAGAGGGCCGACGTGGCCGACAATTCCACACATGCTCCGATCGAATCATGCCGGCGCGACGTTGACAACGAGCGCAGGGCCACGTCGGTGTGATCTCGGTGTAACGCCGGCGCGATCCCGATGAGACCTCAACGAGATCCCACTGAGTCCTCTTCGGTCCTTCGAGATTGTCCGCCGAGCGTCTTCATTTGCAACACTGTGTCGGTGACATCCGAGCTGAGCGACCCGAGTGACCTGGGTATTCCGGGTGCCTCGCCCTACATCGAGCTGGACCGGGACCAGTGGTCCGCCCTGGCGTCCTCGGCACCGCTGCCACTGACCCAGGCCGATGTCGAGAAGCTGCGGGGACTGGGTGACCCCATCGACCTGGCCGAGGTCGACGCCGTCTACCGACCTCTGACCGCGCTGCTGGAGGACTACATCACCACCTCGCGCGAGCGGGCGCACCGCACCGGTGCCTTCCTGGGGGTGACGGAGCCGCCCACACCCTTCATCGTCGCGGTGGCCGGGTCGGTCGCCGTCGGCAAGTCGACGACGGCGCGCCTCATCGCCCATCTGCTCACCCGTTTTCCGGACACGCCCCAGGTGGACCTGGTGACCACCGACGGCTTCCTGCTGCCCAACCGGGTCCTTGAGGAACGCGGTCTCATGGCCCGCAAGGGCTTCCCCGAGTCTTACGACCGTCGCGCGCTGCTGGAGTTCGTGGCCGCCGTGAAGTCCGGCAGCGCGCGCGTCCAGGCGCCCGTCTACTCGCACACGGTCTACGACATCGTCCCGGGCCGGCATGTGACGGTGGAGCGCCCCGACATCCTCGTGCTGGAGGGGCTCAACGTGCTCCAGCCCGCCCCGCGGGGGTCTCGACCAGGGGCCTCGGCGCTGGCGGTGAGCGACTTCATCGACTTCTCGATCTACGTCGACGCCGACCCCGACGACATCCGCCGCTGGTACCTGGACCGGTTCCTCACCCTCAAGCACACGGCCTTCACCCAGCCGGGCTCCTACTTCCGGCGCTTCGCCGAGATCCCCGACGACGTCGCCCTGGCCGGAGCGAACGAGATCTGGGAGAGCGTCAACCTGGTCAACCTGCGTGAGAACATCGCCCCCACCCGGGGCCGGGCCACCCTGGTCCTGACCAAGGACGCCGAGCACCGCATGAGCCGGGTCCTGCTGCGCAAGTCCTGACTCCTCGTGTTCCTCGACCTCGCGCGCGAGGCTCCGGTGGGGGCGAGCCGCCCGGGGTGGGAGTCGTCCGCCGGCTCCTTGGAGGGGCAGGTCGCCCGCTGTCGCCGTGCAGACATTGGGCGCGCACTGCACGAGGGTCGAGAGCTACTGCGGGAGGGTCGGGTGTACTCCAGGTAGGTGGGACCTTCGTGCAGTGCACAACCCCTGGCCAGTAGATCCCCACCCTCGTGGAGTAGCCGAACTGAACAGGTCCGGCCGGAAGCGGCGCCGAGCGTGCGCCGCCTCGCTACTCATCGTTCGCGGTACGACCGGTCTGCCCGGCGGGAGACGGGTAGGTGACATCCGGCATATCCCCAGGGATATCGATGCACCCCACGCTCCCAGGACAAAGTGCCGACACCGTACGTGCAGCCGCTGAGACGTGATCCCACAGGACACGTGCAGCCCAGGGGCCGTAGCGCTGCGTGACAGCAGCGAGATCTTCTTGCATCGCAGGCTCGTCAGCTTCGTCGTCAGAAGCAGCGAACACCATACTGGCGGTAGCGCCGACGAACCATTCACCGGCACCGATGGCAAGATCACCGACGAGAGCGTGGATCGGAGTCGTCTCTTCCGGCGCCATCTGCACTTCAATCGGGCTGATGCGCCACTGAACGAAGTCCTTCTCTATGTCCTGCGGCTGACAGATGACACGGAAGGTCTGAAGCTGCAGGACGGTGGCCGATCGCAGCGAGAAGCGCTGATCGCTCGTCTCGTCAGAACTCGGCACGGACATCATGCCCCCACCAGCTTGCCCGTGGATACTCGTCGCGCCGCTTCCGTAGAGGACGAGTCCCACCTGTATTCAGGCATACCAGCGTTGCGGGCGGCACGGCGAACGTCATGCTCGCCGACAGCAATCACCTCGTGGCGGATGAGCGCGCCCACTGCCTTGGCATAGCGACGCACTGTGGACAGGTGAGCATCCGAGTGGCCTGACTCGAACCGGGAGACGGATGCCTGACTGGTGCCCATGGTGCGCGCAACGTCAGCCTGCGTCATACCGCTGCGCTCACGCACGGCGACGAGATCACGGACCATCGCATGGTCGGCAGCGACCAGGCTGCGCGCGTGCTTGTGACCAGGGGCGTCCGGGTCCTCGCCGAGAAGCTCGTAGATGTCCATGTGCCCTCACCACCTTGTGGGATATATCGGTGACGACATACTAGCCTCTGCTTTGATCCTGCGGATAGCGTGTCGTCACATCTCACATCACTTCGCTCGCCGCGTCTGCGACCAAGACTCGAAACGCTCCTGAGCCTCGGCGATGTGCTCGTCCTGCTCCTCCAGCCCGATGATTCCACCTCGCTTGTGGCGGAAGCTGAGCGAGAGCAGCAGACGGTCCTCGTCGTCCGGTTCACTGAAGTACAAGCGTAGATGACGCTGCTCTCCGTCGAGGTTGACGGTCAGCTCCAGGCGGGCCTCGAGTACGTCATGCGCACTCTGAGCCTTGCAGACGACGCCCTTGGCGTAACTGTTGTCGTAGTTGAGACGACCGGCTTCTGCATCCCGGAGCAGCTGCTGGACCTCGGCCAGGAGCATCTGCCACTCGTTTTCACTGATGTTGCGTGCCCGTAGTTCACTCATTTCCTTGGTCAGGTAGGGGCGCCCGCGGTTGTCGACAGCGTTCTTCCAGTACCCGCCGCAACGACACGAACGAGCCCCGTAGCCGAAGACCTTGTGATGGAGAAGGGCGGTCATCATGACCACACTCGCGACGAGAACGTTGTCATAGGGACTCCTCGGGGTGCTGTGGAGTAACTCATGAGGATAGTAGCCCTGCCTCCCGACTCGACAGCGTCATCGAACCGAGCGCGGATGCGGCCCGTCTTAAGCCGTGAAACCCGGCGGCGTCGCGGTGAAGCCGCTGTGAAACCGCCGGGGTCCAGCCTTGCGGCATGGCAACACGAACAGCAAGTAGATCGCTCTCACCGGGCGAGGCACCGGCCATCAGGACCGATGGCCTGACACGGACCTTCGGCTCCTTCACCGCCGTTGACGGCCTGGACCTGGAGATCCCCACCGGCATCGTCTACGGCCTGCTCGGCCCCAACGGTGCTGGCAAGTCGACGGCCCTGCGCATGATGACCACCCTGCTGGCCCCCACCCGTGGCCGGGCGATGGTCCTGGGGCACGACGTCGTCCGCGAGCGCCACGCGGTGCGCAGCCTCATCGGGGTGACGGGACAGTACGCCAGCGTCGATGAGACGCTCACCGGCTCGGAGAACCTGCGCCTCTTCGGGCGCCTGCTGGGCCTTGGCCGGCGTCGGGCACGTGAGCGGGCCGAGGAGCTGCTGGCCGCCTTCAGCCTCACTGAGGCCGGCGGCAAGCGGGTCAGCGGCTACTCCGGTGGGATGCGGCGCCGACTTGACCTGGCGGTCTCGCTCATCTCCCGGCCCCCGCTCATCTTCCTCGACGAGCCCACCACTGGCCTGGACCCGCGCACACGTGAGCAGATGTGGGGCGTCATCCGCTCCCTGGTGGAGGGCGGTTCCACGATCCTGCTGACCACCCAGTATCTGGAGGAGGCCGACCGTCTGGCCCACCGCGTCGGCATCATCGATACCGGTCGGCTCATCGCCGAGGGCACCCCCGATGAGCTCAAGGACCGGGTGGGCAGCAGCTCTCTGGTGCTGACGCCGGCGACCCCCGAGGACCAGGAAGCCACTGCGGCAATCATCGAGCGGGTGACCGGTCACGCCCCGGCGACCGTCGACCAGGGCTCCCACCTGCAGGCGCCGCTGAGCGAGGCCTCGGTGGCCACCGAGGTGCTCGTGGCCCTGCGCGACGCCGGCCTGTCCCCCAGAACCGTCTCGGTGGACCGCCCCAGCATGGACTCGGTCTTCATGGCCCTGACCGACAGCCCACGAAGCACGACGAGGCGACCTCACCCGATGCCGCTGCGCCGTCGGCCCCCTCGCCCGCTTCCCCGTCCGCCCGCACATCAGAGTCTCAGGAGCAGTCATGACCGTCCCAGCAGCAGCAACCACCCCAACCAGTACCGCTCTCCCCCGGCGTCTGGCGTTTCAGCGAGGCGAGGCTCGTCCCGGACACCCTCACCATGGCCTGGCGCTCGCTCATCACCATGGTGCGCAACCCCGGGAGTTCTACGACATCCTCATCCAGCCGGTCATGTTCACCGTCCCTGTTCGGCGAGCTCTTCGGCGGCGCCATCGCCGGCGACGTCAAGGCCTACCCTGCCCACGATCGTCCCCGGGGCTCATCATCATGAACGCCCTGACCACGAGCCAGAGCGTGGGCGTGGACCTGCGCGAGGACATGGACAAGGGCGTCTTCGACCGCTTCCGCACCATGCCGATGTCCCGTATCGCGCCGGTCCTGGGACCCATGGTCTCCGACGTGCTGCGCTACCTCATCTGCACCTCACTGACCGTGCTCACCGGCTACGTCCTGGGCTACCGACCTGCCAACGGCTGGTCGGGGACAATCGGCGCCATCGCCCTGGCGGCGGGCTGCGCCTGGGCCATCGCCTGATCTTCCTCTTCCTGGGGACGGTCTTCCTCGGCCCAGGCGGTCACCTCCTTCACGGTGATCGTCCTGTTCCCGCTGACCTTCCTGTCCAACGCCATGGTGCCCACCTCGACGCTGCCGGGCTGGCTCAAGACCTTCGTGCGCCACAACCCGGTCTCACACATCGTCGACGGCGGACGCTACCTGCTGGACGGAACAGCGGGCTCGGCCGGGGACGTGCGTGCCGCGATCATCGGCTCGCTCCTGGTCCTGGCCGTCATGGCCCCTCTGACAGTCGTGCGCTACCAGCGGCGCAACGCCTGAGACGCACCTCAGGGACTCAGCCGACCTCGCCCGCCAGACGGCCGGCGAGGTCGGCCGCATGAGCCACGAGCCCGCCGCGGTCCAGGGACCGAATCCTCTCCTCGGCCTGTGCCAGCGCCCGGGCGTCGAGCCGCTCGGTCCGGCTGCGCAGATAGTCGGGGAGAGCAGGCGGCAGGTCTGGTTGGTGCCCACGGCCAGGGCGGTGGCGATCAGCTCGGCCCCCACTGCCTGCCGGTCGGGACCCACGTCCTCAGCAGCCACAGTGGACAGGCCGACAGCCGCCGTAAAGGCCATGATCGTGGGAATATCACGCTGCCGCGGGGCGGGGTCTGACAGGATGTCACGCAGCAGCGAGGTGGCTCGGACCCGGACGGCATCGGCGTCGAGCTCGACGGCGTCGTCGGTGCTGAGCTCGACGTCGGTGACCAGGCACATGCTCAGGATGTAGAGCTCCCACTGGGAGCCGGATCCTAGGATGGAGCGCCAGTTCCCGGCGTAGCGCAGGCTCACGCGCTGGATGAGGGCGGCGGTGCGCACGTTCCCGCGGGTGAGCTCCAGCTCGCCGCGCACGGAGCGGGCGATGAAGCGCATGGTTCCCGGCAGGTCAACGGGCTCCAGGCTCTCCAGCAGCCGGCCCGCCGTCTCGGGGCGCGGATCGAGATAGACCGCGCAGTAGGCCCCCTCCAGGTGCAGTGTCGTGCGGAAGAACTCGCCCCAGCTGGGCAGGACCCGCTCCAGGAGCATCTGGGCGCGCGAGCAGGCGTCAACGACCTGGCTGTAACGCCCCAGGGACATGAGCACCTGCAGCCGGTGGAGGTGCAGCTCGAGCAGGTGAATGCCTGCCAGGTCGTGACCGCGTAGCCGCCCCAGCAGGGACTCAATGGTCTCCAGGGAGGCCTGAGGGATCGCCGTCGTCCTCCTGCTGGGCGGCCAGGCAGCGGGTCGCCGCCCAGGCGACCCAAGGGTCGGGGTCGCCAATCAGCTCGGGCCACTGCTCGTCACCCGCACGCAGGAAGCGCCTCACCCGACTGAACGGACCCTCTCCGTCGAAGGAAGCCGGCAGCAGGGAGCGGACCTGCGCAGGCACGTGGCTCAGGAGCCCGAAGAGGGTGACGCACATGGCCAGGACGCTCAGGCCTGCCTCGTTCCCACGCGGGTCCTGGGCCGGTTGCACGGCGGGACCGATGAGGCGCGCACCGTAGTCGGCGATGCGCTCATAGCTCCAGGTGACGCTCCACAGGCGCATGAGGGCGGCGCCGATGAGGCAGATCGCATCGCGCAGCTCCGCCGGCAGCTGATCCGAGCCGTGGCCGTCGGCCTGGCCCAGAAGCAGGTCGAGCTGTTGAAGGATGACGGCCTCATCGTGGGCGACCTGACGGAAGAGACGGTCGTGGTGACGCGCCTCCGGGTGGCGGGCGTCGCCGAAGTCACCGGCTTCCACGGGAAAGCGGATCTGGGAGCACAGATCCACCGCCCACCGGTGCAGGGCCGCGCGGGCCTCGGCCTCGTCGCCGGAAGCGGAAAGCTGCTCCAGGGCGAAGTCGCGGACGGTGACGAGCATGTGGAAACGAGGCAGGCCGTGGTCGCGCACCACGAGCAGGGAGTGGGAGACCAGGGCGTCGAGGAGGTCGGCGGCCTGCGCACCGATGAGTGCCTCAGCGGGCAGGAGGGTGAAGCCGTCGGCGAGCAGGGCCAGCCGAGCCAGGGCGCGACGCTCGGCGGCGTCGAGCAGGTTCCCAGGACCACTCGATGACCGCTCGTCAGGGTGCGTTGACGAGCCGGGGCGTCACGGGCGGCGGTGAGCAGATCGGGTCTGCCGGGCAGCCGCTCGGCGATCTGGCCGACCGACAGGCTGCGGGTGCGCGCGGCGGCCAGCTCAATGGCCAGGGGGATGCCCTCCAACCGGCTCAGGAGCTCGGCCAGGTCGTCATCGTCGATGACCTCGCCGGGGCGCGCGGCCAGAGCACGGGCGCGGAACAGCTCGGTCGACGATGCGGCATCGAGGGCCTCGAGGCGGTGGACGTGCTCCGCGGCCAGATCGAGGGGGCGGCGCGAGGTCGCCAGAACGCGCAGGTCGGGGCAGGCGACCAGGAGCAGCCCGACGAGGTCGGCCGTCTCGTCGGCCAGGTGCTCGCAGTTGTCCAGCACCAGGACGGTTCCGGGCTGGGAGAGGGCGGCGGCCAGATCGCGGCGCGGGGCGCCGTTGACCACTGCGGGGCCTCCGACGGCGTCGAGCACGACCCTGGTCAGATCGGCTCCGGGTGACACCTCAGCGAGGGTGACGACGTAGACGGCGGGGCGGCGACTGCGGGCCGCCACCACCTGGGCCAGGGTCGTCTTGCCGACCCCGCCGGGGCCGGTGAGCGTCACCAGACGGTGAGTGCTCAGGGCCTTGAGAACACCAGTCACGTCCGCCTCGCGCCCCAGGAAATGCTCCGGCTCGGGCTCCAGTCCGTGGCGCACGGGGCTCTCAGCGGCCAGGACGGCCTCGTGGGCGGCGCGCATGGCCGGGCCGGGCACGGCTCCCCGCTGACGCAGCCGACGACGGTACTGATCGTAGAGCTCCAGGGCCGCAGCGGGCGAACGCACCCAGGACTCGGCGCGCATGAGGGCGGCCAGGACGGTCTCGTCGCCGGTGTCTCGCCGGGCGGCCTCACGCAGCAGGTCCGCGGCCCGCTCGTGCTCACCGGTGGCCTCCAGGGCAAGCCTCCCGATCGCGGCGGAGCTCCCTCGGTGAGCCGGGCAGCCTGCTCCCCGCAGAAGGGTCAGAGAGCCGGCCCCTGCTCCAACACCGTCATCTGGCCTCGTCGGGAACCGGCACCCGCGGCAGGGAGTCGCTGAGGTCGAGGACCTGCTCCCACTGGCCTGCGACGGCGCAGGCTCGGGCCCGCTCCGCCCGGTCCGACAGGTCTCGGACGTCGACATCCGTCTCCGGCAGCACCAGCCTGTACCCGTCGCCGCTGCGCTCGACGACTCCCTCCCCCACGACGGCGCGCACCCGGGAGACGACGACGTGAAGCGCCCGCAGGGGGCGGGCCGGGGCGTCGTCGGGCCACAGGGCCTCAATGAGGGCGCTGTCACTCACCCTGGTGTCCTGGCTGCCGGCGAGCACGGTGAGCAGGTCAAGACTCCTCCCGCTCAGGGCCGTGCCGCACCAGGTCGGAAGATCCGACAGGAGAGCCAGGCGGTACGGGGAGGTCACGGGTCCATTCTCCCCCATCGCCGTGAGGCGGTGCTCCACAGGCCGGGGCCGATCGCGACACCGGCCACCGTCCTGGTGGCTGCGCCCGCGACCGGCCCCGGGGAAGGAAACCGCCGTCAGCTCACAGGCTGAGGTTGCTCTTGACGGTGTCGGCCAGGGAGCGGGCCACGCGGTCGGCCTCCTCCTGGGTGGCGGCCTCGACCATGACGCGCACGAGCGGCTCGGTGCCCGAGGGGCGCAGCAGGACCCGGCCGGTCTCGCCCAGGTCCTTCTCCGCGGAGGCCACGGCGTCCTGCACGGCCTTGTTGGTGCTGGCGGCGCCCTTGTCGACGTTCTTGACGTTGATGAGGGTCTGGGGCAGGCGGGTGACGACGCTGGCGAGCTCGGCCAGCGTCTTGCCGGTGCGCTTGACGCGCGCGGCCACGTGCAGGGAGGTGAGCACGCCGTCACCGGTGGTGGCGTGGACGGTGTCGATGACGTGCCCGGACTGCTCGCCGCCCAGGGTGTAACCGCCCTGGAGCATCCGCTCGAGCACGTAGCGGTCGCCCACGCCGGTCTGGACGGTGCGGATGCCGTGCTCACGCATGGCCAGGATGAGGCCGAGGTTGCTCATGACGGTCACGACGAGCGTGTCGGAGCCAAGGGTCCCGTCGGCCTTCATGCCGATGGCGAGCATGCCCATGATCTGGTCGCCGTCGACCAGCTTGCCGTCGGCGTCCACGGCCAGGCAGCGGTCGGCGTCGCCGTCGTAGGCCACACCCATGTCCGCTCCGACCGCCTTGACGTAGTTCTGCAGCTGCTCGGGGTGGGTGGAGCCGCAGTTGTCGTTGATGTTGAGGCCGTCCGGGGAGGCGTTGATGACGATGACCTCGGCGCCGGCGGCCCGCAGCGCGGCGGGGCCGACGACGGAGGCGGCACCGTTGGAGGCGTCGACGACGATGCGCAGCCCGGACAGGTCGGTGGCGACGGAGTCAACGAGGTGGTTGATGTAGTTCTGGTCGGCGACGGTCTCACCCTTGATGACGCGGCCGACATCGGCGCCGGTGGGGCGGTCGTTGACCTTGCCCAGGAGGGAGTCGATCTCGTCCTCGACGGCGTCGGCGAGCTTGTAGCCGCCGCGGGCGATGAACTTGATGCCGTTGTCCGGGAAGGGGTTGTGGGAGGCGGAGATCATGACGCCCAGCTCGATGTCCTGGGTGGCCGTCAGGTGGGCGATCGCCGGGGTGGGCAGGACGCCCACACGGGTGACGTCGACGCCGGAGGAGGCCAGGCCCGCACTGATGGCGTGGTCGAGGAACTCTCCGGAGGCGCGGGTGTCGCGCCCCACGATGGCGCGGGGACGGCCGCTGCGTGGTCTCCGGGCGGCAGGGGTGTCCTTGGTCAGGACGCGGGCCGCGGCCTCACCGAGCTGCACGGCCAGGGTGGGCGTGAGCAGGTCGTTGGCCAGGCCGCGTACGCCATCGGTTCCGAAGAGACGAGCCATGGAAATCCTCCTGAAAGGGTGATGAAACAGCACCATCCTGCCACGGGGCGCCGGGCATCGGGGCCCAACCTTCGACCAACACAAAAGGTCTGATGTCCTGCGGCGGCCCCGGCACTGCGGATTCCACCCGAGATCGCGCCCATCACCGCGGTATATCGGCTGCATGTTGGCTGCGCACCGGCCCCGACGGTGCCGCCTGAGTGAGTCACCACCGCCCCTGACCATGACGATGGCGGCCGCCCCGGGAGGGGACGGCCGCCATCGCAGGCAAGCGGAAGGAGGTCCCGGCCCGTTCGGCCGGGACCCCGTCCAATCAGCGCTTGGAGTACTGGGGGGCGCGGCGGGCCTTGTGCAGACCGGCCTTCTTGCGCTCCACGATGCGGGAGTCGCGAGTGAGGAAACCGGCCTTCTTCAGGGTGGCGCGGTTGGCCTCACGGTCGATCTCGTTGAGCGCGCGGGCGATGCCCAGGCGCAGGGCACCGGCCTGGCCGGAGACGCCACCGCCGTTGATGCGGGCGACGACGTCGAAGCGGCCCTCGAGGTCCAGGATGGTGAAGGGGGCTCGCACGAGCTGCTGGTGCAGCTTGTTGGGGAAGTAGTCCTCCAGGGAGCGGCCGTTCAGCGTCCACTGACCGGTGCCGGGAACGAGGCGCACGCGGGCGACGGCCTCCTTGCGGCGACCCAGGCCGGAGCCGGGGGCGGTGATGGACTGGCCGCGACCCGGAGCGGACTCCTCGGTCTCGGTGGTGTAGCTGGAGGGGGCGTTCTCCTCGTCCAGCGCGTCGATGTCGACAGTGGTCTCAGCCACGATATGTCCTTTGCTTGTCGCGGGGTGCCGAGCGCTGGAGCGCTTACTGGGCGACCTGGGTGATCTCGAACGTCTTCGGGCTCTGGGAGGCGTGCGGGTGCTCGGCACCCGCGTAGACCTTGAGCTTCTTGAGCTGGGCGCGACCGAGCTTGGTGTGGGGAACCATGCCCTTGACGGCCTTCTCGACGGCGCGCTCAGGGCGGGTGGCCAGCAGCTCGCGGTAGGAGACGGCGGTCAGGCCCCCCGGGTGGCCGGAGTGCCGGTAGGCGAACTTCTTGTCAGCCTTGCCGTTGGTGAGGGCCACCTTGTCGGCGTTGATGATGACGACGTAGTCGCCGCAGTCCTCATTGGGAGCGAACTGGGGCTTGTGCTTCCCACGGAGCAGGGTGGCGGCCTGGGCCGCGAGTCGCCCCAGGATGACGTCGGTGGCGTCAATGACGTACCAGTTCTTCTCGACGTCGCCGGGCTTCGGTGTATACGTGCGCACGGGCGTTGCCTTCGTTTCTCTTGGCGAGTGGGCACGCCGAAGCGCGGTGAAGCGTTCGCGGTTCGGCGAGACCACCATGGTCAGGTGAGTGGTCGGAGCACAGGCGATCCGGGGCGAGTGGGACGGCACCGCGGACACGCACACACGTGCTGCACGACGATTGCCAACAGTACCGGGCGTCCCACGGAGGGGTCAAAAGGTGCGGCTTTCCAGTTCCGTGAATCGCACCACGCGGCTCGATGGGTTCTTGGCCGCGGATCAGCAGCTCAGACGCCGGGTGGTGCGGGCGCGCTCGACCTGGGCGGCGAGCTCGTCGTCGGCCGGGTACGTGACCTCCTCCAGGGTCAGCCCGTGCGGCGGGGCGACGGGGGCGGCACTCTGGCGCGTGCGGGCGGTCAGGAGCTCGCCGGGCCAGGTGACCGGCTTGCGCCCCTGACCGACGGCGAGGCCGGCCCCCACCAGGGATCGGACCATGGAGTGGCAGAAGGCGTCGGCGACGACGGTCAGGACGACGAGCCCGGCATCCGGCCCGGCCTCGGACCGTCGCCACTCCAGTGCGCGCAGGGTGCGGATCGTCGTGGCGCCGTCGCGGGGCTTGCAGTAGGACAGGAAGTCGTGCTCACCGAGCAGAGCGCGGGCGGAAGCGGCCATGGCCTCGACGTCGAGCGCATCGGGCAGCCACAGGACGGTGGCGCGCCGGGCCGGGTCACGCGGGGCGCAGGCGTCGGCGATCCGGTAGGTGTAGCGGCGGCTCAGGACGCCGAAGCGGGCGTCGAAGACCTCCGGCACGGTGCGCGCCCCGGTGACGACGACGTCGCCGGCCCCGCGCGGCGTGCGCGCCAGGCTCTCCTGGGCCTCGCGGGCCAGGACGCCCGCCACCCGGGTGAGCAGGGCGGCCTCGGGGCGGCGCTCGGAGCGTCCGGGCAGTGCGGCCCAGGCCTCGGGACTCACGTCGAGGTGGGCCACCTGGGCGGCGGCGTGGACGCCGGCGTCGGTGCGTCCGGCCACGGTGAGGCGGACGGGCTCGCGCACAACGGTGGCCAGGGCGGAGGTGAGGACCCCCTCGACGGTGCGCAGCCCGGGCTGGGCGGCCCACCCGGAGAAGAAGGTGCCGTCATAGGCCAGGTCGAGGCGGATACGTGGCATGCCACCATTGAACCGCACCGGCCTCACGCTTCCACTAGGCTCGCGGCCGTGAGCACAACGACTCTGTCCGTGGACTGCGGAGGCGGCGGCATCAAGGCCTCGGTGCTGGATGCCGAGGGCAACATCATCTCCCGCGCCGTGCGCACCCCGACCCCCTACCCGCTGCCGCCGACGAAGCTGGTGGAGACCATCGCCTCACTGGCCTCCCAGCTGCCGGGCGCGGACCGGGTGACGGTGGGGATGCCGGGCATGATCCGCCACGGGGTCGTCATCGCCACGCCTCACTACATCACCAAGGACGGCCCGCGCTCCAAGGTGCTGCCCGAGCTGGTGGAGGCCTGGGCCCGCTTCGACATGGGCGCCGGCGTCTCGAAGGCCCTGGGGATCCCCTCCCTGGTCCTCAATGACGCCGAGGTCGCCGGGGCCGGCGTCGTCACGGGTCACGGGCTGGAGATGATCGTGACCCTGGGCACGGGCCTGGGCAACGCCGTCTTCGACAACGGCCTCCTGGCCCCGCACGTGGAGGTCTCCCAGGGGCCGGTGCGCTGGGGGCTGACCTATGACGACTACATCGGCGAGCACGAGCGTCTGCGCCTGGGCGACGCCCACTGGTCGCGCCGAGTGCGCCGTGTCGTCGACGCCCTGCGCCCCATGTACCTGTGGGACCGCCTCTACCTGGGTGGCGGCAACTCGCGGCGGATCACGGCGGCCCAGCTGGCCAGGATCGGCGACGACGTCGTCGTGGTCCCCAACGAGGCCGGTATGACCGGGGGCGCACGCTGCTGGGACATGACCCGTCCCTAGCTCCATTACTCCCTCCACCGCTGGCTCCCTCCCCGGAGCCGGGCTCAGTCGAGCCGGCCCCCCGTGAGGCACTCGACGCCGTCGACGCCGTCAAGCCCGGAGAGGGCCTCGACGAGGTTGGCGGCGGGCCGCTGACCTTGGAAGCGCATGACAGCGTTCATGGTGCGCCCGTGCTCGCCGCGAGTCACCTCGGTCTCCTCCAGGGTGGCGGTGAAGCCCGACGCGGTGGCGACCTGGAGGATCTCGGGCATGATGGCGCTGCCGATCTCGTAGTCGATGCGCACGGTCACCTCGCCGCGGCGGCGCTGCAGGCGCGAGGTGAGGGGGCCCAGCAGGAGGACGACGATGTAGTCGAGTGCGACCGCTGTGGCTGCCAGGGGGATCATGCCAGCCCCGCAGGCCATGCCGATGGCGGCGCTGAGCCAGACGGTCGCGGCGGTGGTCAGGCCCCGGACGGTGTCGTTGTTGACGAAGATGACCCCGGCGCCCAGGAAGCCGATGCCGGAGACGATCTGCGCGGCCACACGGCTGGGGTCCACCGCAACGTCCGCGCCGGTGATCGGGGCGAAGCCGTAGGCGGACACGAGGGTGAACAGGCACGAGCCCAGTCCCACCAGGACGTGCGTCTTGACACCGGCGTCCTTGTGGCGCAGATGGCGCTCGGCGCCCAGCGTCAGGCACAGGAGGAAGGTGGCGAGCATCGCGACGACCTGAACCCCCACGTGATTCAGGCTGAACAGCGTGTCCACACCGACTCCCTTCCCCTGCGATCACCGTGCCTGCCCTACCGGCACCGTGCCGGCACCCCGCCGGCACTGCGCCGATTCTAAAGGAGCGCCTGGCGGGCCGCGTCCTCGGTGACATCTCCCCATCGCGGCGGCGCACACGCACCGTTTAGCGTGAGCCCACCACTGTTCCCCCAGTTCCTGAGGCTTGTCCGACGTGTTGTCCTCCCCCCCTGCGCCACCCCTGAGGGGGGCGCTCGCGCCGGTCGGCTGCTGGAGCTCAGTGAGCGCCTGGCCGAGTCGGGCCGTCGTGGGGAGGCGCTGGATGCCGCACGGGAGGCATGCCAGGTTCTCCGGGGCCTGGCCCGGCTCACCCCGAACACCTACCTGGCCGACCTCGCTGAGGGCCTGTCCGTCATGGCGGCCCGCCTGCGCGAGGCGCGCCGCATGCGTGAGGGGGTCGCGATCTCGCGAGAAACGGTCCGGATCCGACGGCGTCTGACCCGGCACGACTACGACGCCCACATGCCTGGGCTGGCACTGGCTTTGTGCCGCCTCGCCGTCGTCCTGAGCGCCTCCGGCGATCTGCGTGACGCCCTGGCCAGCGCGCAGGAGTCCGTTGACCTCTACCGGAGCCTGAGCCGGCATGATCCCTTCGGCGACGAGACCGGTTTGGCGGAGGCTCTGGTCACACTCGCTTGCTGTCTGAGTGAGTCCGGTCGGCCGAGCGGTGCCTTCCTCACCGCCCAGCAGGCCCTCACTGTCCGACGGCGTCTGGTTCGGGCCGATCCGGATGCGCAGATGCGCCGGCTCGCGGCGGACCTGGCGCGTCTGGCTCCCAGGCTGTGCACGGTTGGCTACGTCGATGAGGCCCTCGAGCATGCCCAGGAGGCCGTGGGTCTCTACCGCCGCCTCGATGAGGAGGAGATCGGTTCCTGCACCCGCGATCTTGCCGGCGCCCTGGAGGCGCTGGCCGTCTGCTGGGCCGCCGTCGGGCGCCGGGGCGAGGCCCTGGATGCGGCTGAGGAGGCCGTCGCGCTCTACCGGGGACTGGCACGCCGCACACCGGCGCTCCACTCGCCCAGTGTCGCTCACGCCCTGGGGACTCTGGCACGGCGCCTGAGCGACGCGGGTCGGCACCGTGAGGCACTCGCTGCGACTGAGGAGGCGGTCGACCTCACTCGCGCTCTGGCCCACAGCGCCCCCAACACTCACCTACCCGATCTGGCCGACGCCCTCACAGTCCAGGCCGCCTGCCTGCGTGACGCTGACGGACTGGACCGCGCTCTGACTGCGGCTCGGGAGGTGGTCGGCATCCGACGAGCCCTGGCGCACAGCAGCCCCAGCACTGACACCCCGGCTCTGGCCGAGTCCCTGTACGTCCTCGCCGTCGACCTGTACACGGCCGGGCAGCTGAGGGAGTCCTTCGCAGTGGCCTGGGAGGCCATCGACATCTACCGGCGGCTGGTCCGCGCCAACCCGGCTCCTCATACCGCACATCTGGCGCGGGCACTCAATATCCTCACCTTGAACCTCAGCCGGGCTGGGCATGTGCATGAGGCCCTGGCCTCGGTGCAGGAGGCGGTCACGTTCTACCGGAGCCTGACGCAGATCGATCCGGCCGCCTACAGGCCGGACCTGGCGGCCTGCCTGCACAACCTGGCCACGTGCCTGGCGGATGTCGGGGACCGCTCCGCCGCCCTGGCCACGCTCCGGGAGACGGCAACCATCCGCAGGGAGCTGGCCGAGCGTGACCCGGCGACTCACGCCCCGGCGCTGGCCCCATGCCTGCACCGGCTCGCCAAGCGGCTGGCCGAGGCCGGTCACCGGGGTGAGGCCCTGGAGACTGCACGGGAGGCGGTCGCCGCCTACCGGGGTCTGGCCCGCACAAGCCCGGAGGACTTCGGCCAGGGGCTCGCCGGCGCGCTGGGAACCTATGCCTCAGTCCTCGAGTGGGCGGACAGGGAGGCCGACGCCGCCCGCATCCGCCAGGAGAGCGAGGCCATGACGGAGCAGATGGCGGTGGAGGCCCTCGCCGTGAGCTTCTGAGGGGCGCTGCCGTGCCGGCTGCCGGCGCTGCACGAGGGCGGGTGCTACTGGGGAGGGTTCGGGTGTATTCCACGAGGTGCGGGGGTTCGTGCAGTACGCACAACCCCTGACCAGTACAACCCGAGGTTCGTGGAGTAGGAGGCTGGCCCCTGGCCGGCACTCCCCTGATACAGGACCCGATCGGCGACGACGCCGTCAGTCGCCATCTCCCGCACACAGGGGGAGGGCCGGCCACCACTGGGTGACCGGCCCTCCCGGAGTTCTTGCTCAGAGCGTCAAGCCCCGGCTCTCACTTCTCGACCTTCTGGGCGGCAGCGCCGCCGGCGGGGGCGAAGCCCGCGGCCTCGGCGTCCTGGGCACTGGCGAACCAGACCTCGGCAACCGTGGCGTCGTACCAGCGCGAGCCGGGAACGTGGTACTTCATGGAGTCCTCGTTGCCCTTGACCAGGTGGTCGTCGTCGGGAGCGTCGGTGGCGCCCTCCTCAAGGCGAACCGCGCCGGCGTACTCGGCCTTGTCAGCCTTGTCAGCCTTCTCAGCCTTGTCAGCCTTCTCCTCAGCCTTCTCGGTCGCGGCCTTCTTCTCGGCCTTGTCCTCGTCGGCGACGGCCTTCTGGGCGGCCTTCTTGGCGGTGGCGACCGCGTCGTCCACGATCTCCCTTGCGGGCAACCGGCTCCAGCACCAGGGAGATGACCGCCATGGGGGCGTTGTCGCCCTTGCGGGGGTCGTCTTGATAATGCGGGTGTAACCGCCCTCGCGGCCCCTCGAGACTGGGGGCGAGCTCCTCGAAGAGGCGGTAGACAGCGTACTTGTCCGTCACCTTCTTCAGCACGGTGCGGCGGGCGTGCAGGTCGCCGCGCTTGCCCTTGGTGATGAGCTTCTCGACGTAGGGACGCAGGCGACGGGCGCGAGCCTCCGTGGTCTTGATCGACTCGTGGACGATGAGCTGCGTGGCCAGGTTGGCGAGCAGGTGACGCTCGTGCTGGGCGCTGCCGCCAGACGGGGACCCTGGTGGGGCGAGGCATGGTTGTCTCCCTAGGGTGAATAACGAGCCGGCTCAGGCCTGGGTCTCGTCGCTGAAAGTGGGGTTGGCGTAGTCGTCGTCCGAGACGTAGTCGACCGGGGAGCCCTTGAGGAGAGCCCCAGCTCGGCCAGCTTGTCCTTGATCTCGGAGATGGACTTGGCGCCGAAGTTACGGATGTCGAGCAGGTCGGCCTCGCTGCGCGAGACGAGCTCACCGACGGTGTGGATGCCCTCGCGCTTGAGGGCGTTGGAGGAGCGGGCCTGCAGGTCGAGCTCGTCGATCATGAGGGCCAGGTCCTGCTGGAAGGCCTCGTCAATCGGAGAGGGCCGACCTCGATGCCCTCGGCCTCGACGTTGAGCTCACGGGCCAGGCCGAAGAGCTCCACGAGCGTCTTGCCGGCAGAGGCCAGGGCGTCACGCGGGGTGATGGAGGACTTGGTCTCGACGTCGACGATGAGACGGTCGAAGTCGGTGCGCTGCTCCACACGGGTGGCCTCGACGGAGTAGGAGACCTTCTTGACCGGCGAGTAGATCGAGTCCACCGGGATGCGGGAGATCTCCGCGTTGGGGTCCTTGTTCTGGTTGGCGGAGACGTAGCCGCGGCCACGCTCGACAGTCAGCTCGATCTCCAGCTTGCCCTTCTCGTTGAGAGTGGCGATGACCAGCTCGGGGTTGTGGATCTCGACGCCGGCCGGCGGGTGATGTCACCGGCGGTGACCTCGCTCGGACCGGACTTGCGCAGGTACATGACGACCGGCTCGTCGTTCTCCGAGGACAGGACGATCTCCTTGATGTTGAGGATGATCTGGGCGACATCCTCCTTGACCCCGGGGATCGTGCGGAACTCGTGGGGCACCCCGTCGATGCGGACGCTGGTCACGGCCGCCCCGGGATGGAGGACAGCAGCGTGCGGCGCAGGGGTTGCCGAGCGTGTAGCCGAAGCCGGGCTCGAGGGGCTCGAGCACGAAGCGCGAGCGGCGGTCCTCGACCACGACCTCCTCGGTGAGCGTGGGTCGCTGTGCAATGAGCACGTGGTTTCCTTTCGTCGCGGCGCCCGCATATGACGCCGTTCCTCATGGGTGGAGCCGCCGGCCCGACCGGGCCGGCCCTACTCCGCGTCCCACCGTGGGGGCGGAACGTGGTGAGACGACGACGCAGCACCGGCTGCGCCGTCGTCCCGTGAAGCTCAGACGCGGCGGCGCTTGGGCGGGCGGCAGCCGTTGAAGGCCTGGGGGGTGACGTCGGTGATCGAGCCGACCTCGAGGCCCGGCGGCCTGGAGGGAGCGGATCGCGGTCTCGCGGCCGGAGCCGGGACCCTTGACGAAGACGTCAACCTTCTTCATGCCGTGCTCCTGGGCGCGCCGGGCGGCGGCCTCGGCAGCGAGCTGGGCGGCGTAAGGGGTCGACTTGCGCGAGCCCTTGAAGCCGACCTGGCCGGAGGAGCACCAGGCGATGACGGCGCCCTGCGGGTCCGTCAGCGAGACGATGGTGTTGTTGAAGGTGGACTTGATGTAGGCGTGACCGTGGGTAACGTTCTTGCGGTCCTTGCGGCGCGTCTTGCGCGCGGCGGCGCGGGTCTTGGGAGGCATTCTTCCTTCTTCGTGATGAGGTCGTCACTGCGCCCTGCGCTGGGCGGGCGCGAGCTGCTGCTGTTGGCCTTCTTCTTACCGGCCACGGTGCGCTTGGGACCCTTGCGGGTGCGCGCGTTGGTCTTGGTGCGCTGACCGTGCACCGGCAGGTGGCGGCGGTGGCGCAGGCCCTGGTAGCAGCCGATCTCGATCTTGCGGCGGATGTCCGCCTGGACCTCACGACGCAGGTCACCCTCAACCTGGTAGTTGCCGTCGATGTGGGTGCGGAGCTTGACCAGCTCCTCCTCGGTGAGGTCCTTGACGCGGGTGTCGGGGTTGACGCCCGTCGCCTTCAGGGTCTCGTCCGCGCGGGTGCGTCCGATCCCGAAGATGTAGGTGAGTGCGATCTCGACTCGCTTCTCGCGAGGCAGGTCGACACCGGAAATGCGTGCCACGGTGTGGTTCTCCTGTGTGCTCCCGGAGGTCGTCACCCATCTCCCCCACCTCGCCTGGTGGCCCCGGCCTCCGAGAACCGGGGGTTGCGGACCCGCGGTGCGGGTGCGCTGGGATGGGTGCTGGAAAGGGCCGTCCAGGTCTCTGGGCGGCCCGGCGCCGGGGACTCAGCCCTGACGCTGCTTGTGCCGCGGGTTCTCGCAGATGACCATGACGCGGCCGTGGCGACGAATCACCTTGCAGCTGTCACAGATCTTCTTGACGCTCGGCTTGACCTTCATGATGTTCCTCCGCCGGCTCTGGGAGCCGGCATGTCACTTGTACCGGTAGACGATTCGGCCGCGGGAGAGGTCGTAGGGGCTCAGCTCCACGACCACCCGGTCCTCGGGGAGGATGCGGATGTAGTGCTGCCGCATCTTTCCGGAGATGTGCGCGAGCACGACGTGCCCGTTGCTCAGCTCCACCCGGAACATCGCGTTCGGAAGGGCCTCGACGACCGATCCCTCGACCTCGATGACTCCGTCCTTCTTAGCCATGTTCCTCCATCGGTGCTTTCTCGCTCGAGTTCACCCCGACGACGACGTCGCCGGGCAGCCGCGGTCGCCGTCGCAGAGGCCCTACCACAGGCAATCCCCTGCGACCAGGGTCTTGAATGCGACATGAGGGCATGCGTTATCGACGGACGCGCGTCCAGCGGATAACTTTACGGCAGACGGCCCGGGCTCCACCATGCCAGATGGCGCGATCACGCGGTGTTTCCTGACACACCGCAGGCGAGCGGGTCCTCACGACCCCTGACTCAGGGTCTCAGCCCAGCGCCGTGGGCTCGATGCCGAAAGGGGCCAGCCCCTCGGCGCCGCCGTCGGGTGCGGTGAGGACCCACACGCCACCGGGGACGATGGCCACGGTGTGCTCCCACTGGGCGGCGTGGGAGCCGTCCTGGGTGACGACGGTCCAGCCGTCGTCGAGCTCGCGTGTGGCCGGGCTGCCGGCGGTGAGCATGGGCTCGATGGCCAGCACCATGCCGGGGCGCAGGCGGGGGCCACGCCGTTTGACGGAGTAGTTGAGGACGTCGGGGGCCATGTGCATGCTCGTGCCGATGCCGTGGCCGACGTACTCCTGGAGGATGCCCAGCTCGTGGCCCTCCCGCTCGGCCACGTCCGCGACAACGGCCTCGACGGCGTCGCCGACCGCATTGAGGCGCAGCTCGCGCCCGCGTGCCTCCCCCGCCGCGGCGCGGGCGACGGCGGCGATGGCCTCCCACAGGGCCCGCCGGGTGGTGGTGTCCACGAGCCGGTCGCTCTCGCTCAGGTACGTTCCGCCGACGACGGTGGTGAAGGCGGCGTCGCCGTGCCACTGGGTGCCGTCGTCGTCAACGATGTAGGCGCCGCAGTCGAAGGTGACCAGGTCGCCGTTGTTCAGGACCCGCTCACCGGGGATGCCGTGGACGACCTCGTCGTTGACGGAGATGCACACGGTGGCCGGGTAGTCGTAGTAGCCCAGGAAGTTGGAGTGGGCACCGGCGGCCTCGATGACGCCGGCTGAGACGGCGTCGAGCTCGGCGGTGGTGATCCCGGCGCGCACCGCCTTGCGCAGGGCGGCGTGGATGTCGGCGACGACGAGCCCGGCCCGGCGCATGAGACGGAGCTGCTCCGGCGTCTTGATCTGGATCTGTTCGCGTGAGAGCACGGGCGCCTCCTGTGGTCATGTGGAGCGGGGGGTGGACCGGGCGATCCGGCGAGCACCCCGTCAGGCACGGGGACGAGCCGGAGCATGCGCAGGCGGGTCGTCCGCGTGAACAGACGACCCGCCGGTGGGTTGGGCTTCAGGAGCCGGTGATGCCGCGGGCGGCGAGCGCCTCCATGATGCGATCGGTGACGACGTCGATCTCGCCCATGCCGTCGACCTGAACGAGCAGGCCGCGCTCGGCGTAGATACCGGCCAGCGGCGCGGTGGACTCGGCATAGACCTCGAGGCGACGGCGGATGACGGGCTCGGTGTCGTCAGCGCGTCCCTGCTCACCGGCCCGCTTGAGCAGGCGGGCGACGACGGCCTCGGCGTCGGCGGTGATCTCGACGACGACGTCGAGGGCCAGACTCGAGTTCTTCAGCATGGAATCGAGGCTCACCGACCTGCGCGGTGGTGCGTGGGTAGCCGTCCAGGAGGAAGCCGACCCTGCAGTCGGCCTGGGCGATGCGGTCGGCGACCATGGCGTTGGTGATGGAGTCGGGCACGTACTCGCCCTTGTCCATGTAGGCCTTGGCCTGGGTGCCGAGCTCGGTGGCGCCGGCGACGTTGGCGCGGAAGATGTCTCCGGTGGAGATGGCTGGGATGCCGAGGCGCTCAGCGATCCGTGCGGCCTGGGTGCCCTTGCCCGCTCCGGGAGGGCCGAGAAGAACCATGCGTGCGCTCATGACAAGAACCCTTCGTAGTGACGCTGCTGCAGCTGGGAGTTGACCTCCTTGACCGTCTGGAGGCCCACGCCCACCATGATGAGGATAGTGGTTCCACCGAAGGGCAGGTGCTGCGCCAGGTCCAGCCAGATGACGGCGAGCGTCGGGATGAGGGCGAGGACCACCAGGTAGATGGAGCCCGCCGTCGTAATGCGGTTGATGACGTAGGACAGGTAGCGCACGGTGGGCTCGCCGGCGCGGATGCCGGGGATGAAGCCGCCGTAGCGCTTCATGTTGTCCGCGATCTCCTCGGAGTCGAAGGTGATGGCCGTGTAGAAGAAGGCGAAGAACAGGATGAGGACGCCGTAGGCGGTCAGGTAGATCGGGTGCGTCTGCTGCAGGTGGGTCTGGATCCACTGCACCCACGTGCTCGTGGGGCTGCCGAAGCCGGCGACGAGCTGGGGCATGGCCAGGATCGATGAGGCGAAGATGACCGGGATGACGCCGGCGGTGTTGATCTTGACCGGGATGTAGGTGGTCGATCCGCCGTACTGGCGGCGCCCGATCATTCGCTTGGCGTACTGCACGGGGATGCGCCGCTGGGCCTGCTCGATGTAGACGACCGCCAGAGTGGCCAGGAGGACGACGGCCACGATGATGGCGAAGTTGGCCGCCCCGTTGTTGCCTCCGGCGATGGAGAACATGTTGGAGGGGAACTGGGCCACGATGGAGGTGAAGATGAGCAGCGACATGCCGTTGCCGATGCCGCGCTCGGTGATGAGCTCACCCAACCACATGATGAGGCCGGTGCCGGCGGTCATGGTGATGATGATGAGCAGCAGGTTGATGACCGAGCCGTCAGGCAGGATCGGCTTATTGCAATTCGGGAAGAGCGCGCCGCTCTTGGCCGTGGCCACGATGGTGCTGGACTGGAGCAGCCCCAGGCCGATGGTGAGGTAGCGGGTGTACTCGGTGAGCTTGGCAGTGCCCGCCTGCCCCTCCTTGTGGAGCTCCTCGAAGCGGGGGATGACGACCCGCAGGAGCTGGATGATGATGGAGGCGGTGATGTAGGGCATGATGCCCAGCGCGAAGACGCTCAGCTGGAGCAGCGCGCCACCGGAGAAGACGTTGACGAGGCTGAGAAGATTCTGATCCTCAGCAGCAGCGATGCATTGCTTGGCGTTGGCCAGGTTGACGCCGGGGGCCGGCAGGATCGACCCGAGCCGGAACAGGGCCATGATGCCGAGGGTGAAGAGTAGCTTCGCCCTGAGGTCTGGCGTTCTGAACGCCTGAGTGAACGCGCTGAGCACTCGATCTCCTGTGGACTCGGGGGTGGGTTCGGCCGTGCGGGCAGCAAGGCTGAGCGCAGGGGAACTGCGCCCGGCCCAGACTACCCCGCCGAGCTCGAGACCTGGGCGCTGAGACGGGCTTGCAACGTGGCTGAGGTGCGGGTTTTCTCACGTCTCGTCCCGGTGAGGTAGCCCGGGGTGATCCAAGGCACCTCGACGCTGGCGCGCAGGAGCCGTCTCGCTGTGCGACGTCGGGGCATGACAGACCCCGGCGGCCCAGGTTTCCCTGGACCGCCGGGGTCTGTGATCTCGCGATTCGTCAGACCGCTCCCTCAGGGAGTGACCTCCCTGACGGGCACGGCCTGACAGTGTTCAGCGCGTGGCGATGGTGCCGCCGGCGGCCTCGATCTTCTCCTTGGCGGAGCCGGACCAGGCGTCGACCGTGAGCGTCAGGGCCACGGTGACGTCGCCGCCGCCGAGGACCTTGACGAGCTGGTTCTTGCGAACCGCGCCCTTGGCGACGAGGTCCTCCACGGTCACCGTGCCGCCCTCGGGGAACAGCTCGGCGATGCGGCCGACGTTCACGGGCTGGAACTCGACCCGGTTGGGGTTGCGGAAGCCGCGCAGCTTGGGAAGACGCATGTGCAGCGGCATCTGACCACCCTCGAAAACCAGGACGGACCTGGTAACGGGCCTTGGTGCCCTTGGTACCGCGACCGGCGGTCTTACCCTTGGACGCCTCACCACGACCCACGCGGGTCTTGGCCTTCTTGGCGCCGGGGGCGGGACGCAGGTGGTGCAGCTTGACGACGCGCACCTTCTCCTCCTGCGTGTTCTCGGTGTCAGCCATCTCAGACCTCCTCAACGGTGACCAGGTGGTGCACCGTGGCAATCAGGCCGCGCACGCTGGGGCTGTCCTCGCGCACGACGGACTGGCGGATCTTGCGCAGACCCAGGGTCTTGAGGGACTCGCGCTGGCGGTGGGTGCCCCCGATGCCAGAGCGGACCTGAGTGACCTTGAGCTGCTTGGTCATCTGCTTCGATGCGGACTCAGCCATCACGCACCCACTCCTTCAGCGGCCTTCTCGGCCTCCTGCTTCTCGGCCTGAGCGCGCTTGTCGGCCTCGCCCTCAGCGCGGGCCCGCAGCATGGACTGCGGGGCGACGTCCTCCAGGGGCAGGCCACGGCGGGCCGCGACGGCCTCGGGCTGCTCAAGCTGCTTGAGGGCGTCCACCGTGGCGTGCACGATGTTGATCGCGTTGGAGGAGCCCAGCGACTTGGACAGGATGTCGTGGACACCGGCGCAGTCCAGCACGGCACGCACCGGACCACCGGCGATAACACCGGTACCGGGGGACGCCGGACGCAGGAGGACGACTCCGGCGGAGTCCTCGCCCTGGACCAGGTGCGGGATGGTGCGGCGGATCATCGGGACGTGGAAGAAGTTCTTCTTCGCGATCTCGACGGCCTTGGCGATGGCGGCGGGAACTTCCTTCGCCTTGCCGTAGCCCACGCCGACGGTGCCCTCGCCGTCACCGACGACCACGAGAGCCGTGAAGGTGAAGCGGCGGCCGCCCTTGACGACCTTGGACACGCGGTTGATGGTGACGACGCGCTCGATGTACTTGTCGTCGTTGCCGCGACCACGGTCGCGGCGGTCGTTGTTGCGGTCGCGGCGGCCGCGGCCCTCGCCCCGGCGCTCGTCGTTCTCGCGCTGGGCCGAGCCGTCGGACGACGCGGACCTGTCTCGCTGCGGTGCAGCCATCAGATGTTCCTCTGCTTTCTCGTCGTCTCAGTGCTCACAGCTTCAGGCCGCCCTCGCGGGCGCCCTCGGCGACGGCCGCGACACGGCCGTGGTACTTGTTGCCGCCGCGGTCGAACACGACTGCCTCGATGCCCAGCGCCTTGGCACGCTCGGCGATGAGCTCGCCGACCTTGTGGGCGGCGCCCACCTTGTGGCCCTCGACGCCCTTGGCGGCCTCCTCCAGGGTGGAGGCGGCGCACAGGGTGTGACCGATGGTGTCGTCCACGACCTGAGCCACCATGTGGCGGTTGGAGCAGGGTGACCACCAGGCGGGGACGCTCTGGGCGTGCCGGAGATGTGCTTGCGCACGCGCTGGTGACGGATCTTGCGGGCGATGGCGCGGGGTTGCCCTGCCCCTCTTGATCGAGTAAGCCATGGTCACTTACCAGCCTTTCCGACCTTGCGGCGCACGTTCTCGCCGGCGTAGCGCACGCCCTTGCCCTTGTAGGGCTCCGGCGGACGGATCTTGCGAATGTTCGCCGCGACCTCGCCGACCTGCTCCTTGGAGATACCGGAGACGGTGATCTTCAGGTTGCCGTCGACCGTGAAGGTGATGCCCTCGGGGGCTCAACGGTCACGGTGTGGGAGAAGCCGAGGAGAGCTCGATGCCCTGGCCCTTGGCGGCGACGCGGTAACCGGTGCCGACGATCTCGAGCTGCTTGCTGTAGCCCTCGGTGACGCCGATCACCATGTTGTTGATGAGTGTGCGCGACGGTCCGTGCAGCGAGCGCGAGCGGCGCTCGTCGTCGGGGCGCGTGACCAGGATGGAGCCGTCCTCCTGGCGGGTGACGCTCAGGGGCTCACTGATCGTGCGGGACAGGGTGCCCTTGGGGCCCCTTGACCGTCACGTCCTGGCCGTCAATGGTGACGTCCACTCCGGCAGGGAACCGGAACGGGGAGCCGTCAATACGAGACATGGTTTTCCTCCGTTCCTTCTCTTACCAGACGTAGGCGAGGACTTCGCCGCCCCGCCACGCGACTCGGCCTGCTTGTCGGTCAGGAGGCCGGAGGAGGTGGACAGGATCGCCACTCCCAGGCCGCCGAGGACCTTGGGCAGGTTGGTGGACTTGGCGTAGACGCGCAGGCCGGGCTTGGAGATCCGGCGCAGGCCCTGGATGGCCCGCTGGCGGTTGGCTCCGTGCTCGAGGCTCAGCGTGAGCGTCTTGCCGACCTCGGCGTCCGTGACCTCGTAGCCGGCGATGTAGCCCTCGGACTTGAGCATCTCAGCGATGTTCACCTTGAGCTTGCTCGACGGCATCGACACGGTGTCGTGGTAGGCGCTGTTTGCGTTGCGCAGACGGGTCAGCATGTCTGCGATGGGGTCTGTCATTGTCATGAGTGGGCCTTGGCCCTTCCTCGTCGTGGTTTCCTCAGCGGACCTGCGACGTAAGTTCTTACCAGCTGGACTTGCTCACGCCCGGGAGCTCGCCGCGAAGGGCCATCTCACGCAGGCAGATACGGCACAGGCCGAACTTGCGGTAGACCGAGTGCGGGCGGCCGCAGCGCTGGCAGCGCGTGTAGGCACGGACACCGAACTTGGGCTTGCGGTTCGCCTTCTCAATCAGTGCGGTCTTCGCCATCTCACTTCTCCTGAAGGGAAGCCGAGCTGCTGAGCAGCGAGCGGGCCTCCTCGTCGGTCTTGGCCGTGGTCACCACGGTGATGTCCATGCCGCGGACGCGGTCGATCTGGTCCTGGTCGATCTCGTGGAAGACAGCCTGCTCGGTCAGACCGAAGGTGTAGTTGCCGTTCCCGTCGAACTGCTTGGGGCTCAGGCCGCGGAAGTCGCGGATGCGGGGCAGGGAGATCGACACCAGACGGTCCAGGAACTCCCACATGCGGTCGCCGCGCAGCGTGGAGTGCGCGCCGATCGGCATGCCCTCACGCAGCTTGAACTGCGCGATGGACTTGCGGGCCCGGGTGACCTGCGGCTTCTGGCCGGTGATGGCGGCGAGGTCGCGCACGGCGCCCTCGATCATCTTGGAGTCGTGGGCGGCCTCGCCCACGCCCATGTTGACGACGACCTTGACGACGCGCCCGACCTCCATCACGTTGCCGTGCTGGAACTCCTTGAGCAGGGCGGGGCGCACCTCCTCGGTGTACTTCGTCTTGAGACGGGGGGTGGTCTTCTCAGCCATGGTCACAGGTCCTCCCCGCTCTTCTTGGCGTAACGCACGCGGACGGTGCGCTTGCGGCCGTCGGGACGCACGCCCTCCTCGACGCGGAAGCCCACGCGGGTGCGCTTCTTGGTCTTGGGGTCGACGAGCATGACGTTGGAGGCGTGGATGGGCGCCTCAACGGTCTCGATGCCGCCGGTGCGGGCGCCCTGCTGGGACTGCCCCACCTTGGTGTGCTTGGTCACGCGCTGGACGCCCTCGACGATGACACGGTCAGTGCCCTTGAGGACCTCCAGAACGCGGCCGGTCTTGCCCTTGTCCTTACCGGCGATGACGATGACCTGGTCGCCCTTCTTGATGCGTGCCATGTTCAGATCACCTCCGGGGCGAGCGAGACGATGCGCATGAACTTCTTCTCGCGAAGCTCACGGCCGACGGGGCCGAAGATGCGCGTACCGCGCGGCTCCCCATCGTTCTTGAGGATGACGGCGGCGTTCTCGTCGAAGCGGATGTATGAGCCGTCGGGACGACGACGCTCCTGCGGGCACGCACGACGACGGCCTTGACGACCTCGCCCTTCTTCACGTTGCCGCCGGGAATGGCGTCCCTGACGGTGGCGACGATCGTGTCGCCGATACCCGCATAGCGCCGACCCGATCCACCGAGAACACGGATGCAAAGGATCTCCTTGGCACCGGTGTTGTCGGCGACCTTCAGTCGCGACTCCTGCTGGATCATTGAGTGTTCTCCTGTCGTCGAGCCGGTTCTCAGGAAGCTCCTGAGCCTGGCCGAACGTTCTTCTGGTCTTGCACACGTCTCCCCCGGCCGCAGGCCACACGAAAGCCGACCAGGGATAGGGGATGCCCGCGGAAACGCTCTCCCGACAGACACAGGCGCAGACTGCACGAGGTCTCTGCCGGGCGCACCGAGGGCGCGCGCAACTCCATTAGCCCTAGTCCAGCCGCCTTATCACGCGGAACCTGAGATCACCACGAGGACCTGTGCCTTTGCTCACCGGCTATTCCCGGGCCTCCTGCGTCGCGTCCCCGAGGCGTCCCATCAGCCGACCGGCTTCCCTGGTGGACCGCCATCCCTGGGCCCAGTCCGGCATCAGCGCCGTCCCGCGAGAATGTTCACGTCCCATGGCGCCATCCTCCGTGAGGACCATCCGTCAGCAACGCCGACGCCGCAGCCTCCCGGGTGGGACGCTGCGGCGTCGGGGGCCGTCTCGACGTCGTCGAGGACGGCGTTCAGCCGAGGGTCACTTGGCGCGCTCGAGGATCTCCAGGAGGCGGAAGTGCTTGGTGGCGCTCAGCGGGCGGGTCTCCATGATGGAGACGAGATCGCCGACACCGGCCTCGTTGTTCTCGTCGTGGACCTTGACCTTCTTGGAGCGACGGAGGACCTTGCCGTACAGGGAGTGCTTGTAGCGCTCCTCGACGAGGACGACCACCGTCTTGTCCATCTTGTCGGAGACGACGTAGCCGCGACGCACCTTGCGCTGGGGGCGCTCGGTGGACTGCTCGACGTTCTCGGTGCTGGTCTGCTCGCTCACTTGGACTCCTCCGTGCTCGGGGCGGTGCGAATACCGAGCTCACGCTCGCGCACGATCGTGTAGATACGGGCGATGTCGCGACGCACAGCCTTGAGACGTCCGTGGTCCTCGAGCTGGCCGGTCGCCGAGGCGAACCGGAGGTTGAACAGCTCGGCCTTGGCCGGAGAGCTCCTCGGAGGCGCTCGTTGTCCATGCCGTCGAGGTCGGCGGGGGTCAGGCCCCTTGGAACCGATTGCCATCAGACGTCACCACCCTCACGAGTCACGAAACGGGTCTTCATCGGAAGCTTGTGCTGTGCGCGGCGCATGGCCTCGCGGGCGAGGGCCTCGTCGACACCGCCGAGCTCGAACAGGATGCGTCCGGGCTTGACGTTGGCGATCCACCACTCAGGTGCACCTTACCGGAACCCATGCGGGTCTCGGCGGGCTTCTTGGTCAGGGGGCGGTCCGGGAAGATGTTGATCCACACCTTGCCGCCACGCTTGATGTGGCGGGTCATGGCGATACGGGCCGCCTCGATCTGGCGGTTGGTGATGTAGGGCGGGCTCGAGGGCCTGGATGCCGTACTCACCGAAGGCGATCTGGTTGCCGCCCTTAGAAAGGCCCGTGCGGTGCGGGCGGTGCTGCTTGCGGAACTTGGTCCGGCGGGGGATGAGCACGGCTCAGGCCTCCGTTCCCTGGTCTGCGGCAGCGGTCTCGGCGGCCGGCGTCTGCTCGGCTGCCTGCTGCTGCTCGGTGTTCTGACGCGAACCGCGCTCACCGCGGTCGCCACGACGGCCGCCGCGACGCTCGCCCCGGCCCCGGCCACGTGAGCCGGACTCGGCCTGCTGGCGGGCGAACTCGCGCTCGGTGATGTCGCCCTTGTAGATCCACACCTTGACGCCGAGGCGGCCGAAGGTGGTCTTGGCCTCGTAGAAGCCGTAGTCGATGTTCGCGCGCAGGGTGTGCAGCGGCACGCGCCCCTCGCGGTAGAACTCGCTGCGGCTCATCTCGGCGCCGCCCAGGCAGCCGGAGCACTGCACCCGGATGCCCTTGGCGCCAGCGCGCATCGCGGACTGCATGCCCTTACGCATGGCGCGGCGGAAGGACACGCGGGAGGCGAGCTGCTCGGCGATCCCTGGGCGACCAGCTGGGCGTCCAGGTCAGGGCTCTTGACCTCGAGGATGTTGAGCTGGACCTGCTTGCCGGTCAGCTTCTCGAGCTGACCACGCAGGCGCTCGGCCTCGGCTCCGCGGCGGCCGATGACGATACCGGGACGGGCGGTGTGCAGGTCGACGCGCACGCGGTCACGGGTGCGCTCGATGTCGACCTTGGAGATACCGGCCCGCTCCATGCCGTCCTCCATGAGGCGGCGGATCTTGACATCCTCCTCCACGAAGTCGCGGTAACGCTGACCGGGCTTGGTGGAGTCGGCGAACCAGCGCGAGCGGTGGTCCGTGGTGATGCCCAGGCGGAACCCGGTCGGGTTGACCTTCTGCCCCATTACCGGGCTCCTTCCTTCGTTGCGGCGTCGGACTTGTCCCCGACGATGACGGTGATATGGCTGGTCCGCTTGAGGGATCCTGCTGGCCCGGCCCTGCGCACGGGGACGGAACCGCTTCAGGGTGGGACCCTCGTCGGCGAACGCCTCGATGATGAACAGGTCGTTCTCGTCGAAACGCTCACCGTCACGCTCAGCCTTGAACCGGGCATTGGCGATTGCGGACTCGAGGACCTTGCGCACCGGCACCGCAGCGGCCTGCGGGGCGAATCGGAGCACGTTGACGGCCTCGACGGCGCGCTTGCCGCGGACGACGTCCACGACCCGACGCGCCTTCATCGGCGTGCAGCGCACGTGCCAGCCTGCGCCTTGGCTTCCATGTTCTCTGCCTCTCAAACTTTCCGACGTCCGTCAGCGACGCGACTTGCGGTCGTCCTTGACGTGCCCGCGGAAGGTGCGGGTCGGAGCGAACTCACCGAGCTTGTGGCCCACCATGGACTCGGTAACGAAGACCGGCACGTGCTTGCGACCGTCGTGGACGGCGAAGGTGTGCCCCAGGAAGTCCGGCGTGATGACCGAACGGCGGGACCAGGTCTTAATGACGTTCTTGGTGCCCTTCTCGTTCTGAGCGTCCACCTTCTTGATCAGGTGGTCGTCGACGAAGGACCCTTCTTCGAGACTACGCGGCATGATTCAGGCTCCTATCAGCGCTTCTGCCGGTCCGACGACGACGCACGATGAGGGCGGTCGCTGGACTTGTTGGGACGGCGGGTGCGGCCTCGGGCTTGCCCCACGGCGAGACAGGGGTGACGACCACCGGAGGTCGCCCTCACCACCACCGTGCGGGTGGTCCACCGGGTTCATGACGACACCGCGGACGGTCGGGCGCACGCCCTTCCAGCGCATACGGCCGGCCTTGCCCCAGTTGATGTTGGACTGCTCGGCGTTGCCGACCTCGCCGATGGTGGCGCGGCAGGCGGCCTCCACGTTGCGGATCTCCCCGGAGGCATGCGCAGCTGCGCGTACTGCCCTCCTTTGGCGACCAGCTGGACGGAGGTGCCGGCGCTGCGAGCGATCTTGGCCCCGCCACCGGGACGCAGCTCGACCGCGTGGACGACCGTACCGGTGGGGATGTGACGCAGCTGCAGGTTGTTGCCGGGCTTGATGTCGGCGCTGGGGCCCGGCCTCGACGACGTCGCCCTGACGGAGCTTGTTCGGGGGCGATGATGTGGCGCTTCTCGCCGTCCACGTAGTGCAGCAGGGCGATGCGCGCGGTGCGGTTGGGGTCGTACTCGATGTGAGCGACCTTGGCGGGCACGCCGTCCTTGTCGTGACGACGAAGTCGATGAGACGGTAGGCGCGCTTGTGGCCACCACCCCTGTGGCGGGTGGTGATACGGCCGGAGGGTTGCGTCCACCGGACTTGCTCAGTGGGCGCACCAGCGACTTCTCGGGCGTGCTGCGCGTGATCTCCACGAAGTCGGCCACGGAGGAGCCGCGACGACCCGGGGTCGTGGGCTTGTCCTTACGGATTCCCATATCGATCCTTTACCTTCCGTGGCGCACTAGGCCACATCACCGAAGATGTCGATGGTCCCCTCGCGCAGGGTGACGATCGCACGGCGAGTGTCCTTGGACTTGCCGATCCCAGTACGGGTGCGGTGCGTCTTGCCCTTGCGGTTGATGGTGTTCACCGAGGAGACCTTGACATCGAAGATGGCCTCGACGGCCTGCTTGATCTCGGTCTTGTTGGATCCCGGCGCCACGATGAACGTGTACTGGCCACGGTCCATGCAGGCGTAGGACTTCTCGGAGACAACCGGCGCGATGATGACGTCGCGGGGGTTCTTGGACTTCTCGAGGCTCACTTGGACTCCTCCTCACCCTTGCCCAGGAACGCGTCCAGGCCAGAGGCCGTGAAGACGACGTCATCGGACTTGAGGACGTCGTAGGTGTTGAGCTGGTCGGCCCACAGGACGTGCGCCTCAGGGGCGTTGCGCAGGCTGAGCCTGGACAGGTCGTCCTGACGGTCCACGATCACCAGGGCCTTGCGGTCGGTGAGATTGCGCAGCGCGACCAGGGCGTTCTTGGTGGAGGGCACCGTGGTGGTGACGAACTCGGTGATGACGTGGACGCGGCCGTTGCGGGCGCGGTCGGACGAGGACGCTGCGCAGGGCGGCGGCCTTCATCTTCTTGAGGGTCCGCTGGGTGTAGTCGCGCGGCTGCGGGCCGTGGACGGTGCCACCGCCGACGAACTGCGGGGCGCGGGTCGAGCCCTGGCGGGCGCGGCCGGTGCCCTTCTGGCGGTAGGGCTTGCGGCCACCACCGCGGACGTCGCCGCGGGTCTTGGTGGCGTGGGTGCCCTGGCGGGCCGCGGCCAGCTGGCCGACGACCACCTGGTGCATGAGCGGAATGTTGAGGGGGGCGTCGAAGACCTCGGCGGGCAGCTCGACGCTGCCGGTCTTCTTGCCCGCGGAGTCGACAACGTCGACGGTGAGTGCCTCAGTCATGGTCTCAGGCTCCCTTCACGGCGGTGCGGACGACGACGACCGAGCCCTTGGGGCCGGGGATCGCGCCGTTGACGAGCAGAACGCCCTTGTCAACGTCGACGCCGCGGATCTTGAGGTTCTGGACGGTGCGGCGCGCGTGCCCCATGCGGCCGGCCATACGCAGGCCCTTGAAGATGCGGCCGGGGGTGGCGCAGGCACCGATGGAGCCGGGCTTGCGGTGGTTGCGGTGAGCACCGTGAGAGCGCCCACCGGCGAAGCCGTGGCGCTTCATGACACCGGCGAACCCCTTGCCCTTGGAGGTCCCGGTGACGTCGACCAGCTGGCCGACCTCGAAGGTGTCGGCGGCCAGCTCCTGACCGGGAGTGAACTCCGAGGCCAGGGAGGTGCGGATCTCCGCCACGTGGCGACGGGGCTCGACCCCGGCCTTGGCGAAGTGGCCGGCGAGCGGCTTGGTGACCTTACGGGCGTCGATGTCGCCGAAGGCAAGCTGAACAGCCTCGTAGCCATCGGTCTCGATGGTGCGGACCTGGGTCACGACGTTGGTGTCGACCCGGACGACGGTCACGGGGCGCAGGACCCCGTTCTCGTCCCAGATCTGCGTCATGCCGAGCTTGGTGCCGAGCAGCGCCTTGGCAGGCGCGGCGGCAGCCGGCGTGTTAAGCGTTGTCATGGCGAGTCCTCAGAGCTTGATCTCGATGTTGACGTCAGCGGGCAGGGTCGAGACGCATGAGCGAGTCGACGGCCTTGGGCGTCAGGGTCGACGATGTCGATCAGCCGCTTGTGCGTGCGCATCTCGAAAGTGCTCGCGGCTGTCCTTGTCCTTGTGCGGCGACCGGATCACGCAGAACACGTTCTTCTCGGTCGGCAGCGGCACCGGGCCCCGACCGTCGCGCCAGCGCAGGTCCGACGTCGACGATCTTGCGCGCCGAGGAATCGATGACCTCGTGGTCGTAGGACTTGAGCCGGATGCGGATCTTCTGTCCCGCCATGGCGCTAACCTCTCTTGTGCTGCTTCTGGCCGGTCCACGCGCTCGGGCGTGTCGCTTCAGGACGCACGCCACTCCCATGATGGAAGGCGGTGAACCGGTCTGGACACGGAAACCCGTTCAGGAGGAACGGGTCCGTCAGAAATGGATCCAGGTGACCCCCGGGGCGGCACACCGTGAGCATGCGTGAGCGTGCCCTGGCCGGCCGGATTACGTTATCAGGGGCTCGCACGGGCAGCGGAACCCGAGACAGGACCCTAGAGGGCTGTGAGTCCGCCCACTGGCACCCGCGCTCGGGCGTGTCGCGCCCACCACCGGGATCTCCGTCGTGTCGATGAGCTCCTGATCATCTGATCAGCCAGACGGCTCCGACAGTGACGCGATCTCCTCCGAGCGCCAGGTTCTCCTCCTCGGAGAGCTCCTGCAGGACCGGCAGGTCGGTGAACCAGCGTCGGGGCTCCACGCCGGCATCGTCGTCCATCAGATCCGCATCTGCTCCTCCCAGGTCTGGGGGACGAGGCTCCTGCTGCTCGTCCCGTTTGCGGACCAGGGCTCGTTCCTTGCGCTCCTTGGCCCGGGCGGCCGCGTAGCCCGAGCGCCACAGGGTACAGCCCGACGGCGATGAGGGCCCGCCCGCCAGCGCGATGATCCACCAGGGGAAGTGCGGGATGTCAGGGCGCTTACCCGCCGCCGCGACATCGCTTGGCCGGGGTCGGGTAGATGCGCTCACCAGTCAGCAGGATGCGGTGGGTGTTGATGCCCAACGGTGTGCAGGTCACCAGGGTGAGAAGGTCCTTGCCCTCCTCGACGCGCAGCGCCTCGGTCTCCTCGGGCTCCACGACCTTGGTGCTGGTGACCCGATAGGTGAGGACCTCTCCGAAGACCTCGACGATGAGACTGTCACCGTTCTTCACCTTGTCCAAGTGGGTGAACATGGTGGCCTCAGCCAGCCCGCGGTGCCCGGTGATGACCGATCGGGTCCCCTTTCCGCCGACTGGCAAGGAGGTGCCCTCCAGGTGCCCCAGACCCTTGAGCAGAGTGTCCTCGGCCGTGCCGTGGTAGACAGGGCAGATCCAGGGAGATGGAGGATCTTGAGACGGGCCATGAGGCCCTCGTTGTTGGCCTTGAGAATCGAGCTGTAGTTCAGGGAGCTGTCCTTGCTGGAGCCGGCGCCGGTGGGGACGTGGTTGTTGGCCTCAAGGACCGCGCCGGCGGAGAGCGCCTCGTTGTAGGCGTGGGCCTGGGCGATCTGGGTCTTGGCATCGGGTCGGGCGCTGTCGACCTGAGCCGAGTAGTCGGCAGTCACCTTCGACTGGTTGTACTGGAGCCACGCAGGAGGCCGCCGTCGGATAGGGTCAGCAGTCCCATGCCCACGACCGCCATGATGGAGGTGACCAGGGCTGAGATCGACAGGGCGCCAGGCACGGGGGCGGCGGTGCTTTCTGGGTGATCGAAGCGCGGGTGCGCGGAGTCCGGGCAGTGCAGGGGTTTGCGTGCGGTGCGGAAGATCATGGGGCCTCGTGCGCTTCCAGGGTCAGGGTGTCCAGGGGGGATGGTGCGGGGTTGCACATGAAGGTGCAGGGCGCTCGACGGATCGAGGCCCGTCGGTGCCTGCACAGTTTCCGCTCAGGCCACAACCTGACGATCGAGACAGGGTTCCGAACACGGTCAAGACGTGGTTGAGGGGAGACTTGAGCGGTCGTGACTGCCTGCTGAGGCCCGTCAGCCTCAGCAGGCAGCGATCGTCATCAGGCGGCGACGTCCGCGTTCCGCTTGCGCTCGCGGTAGCGAGCCCACGAGGACAGGCCGACGGCGATCATCAGCAGAGCCGCGCCGGAGGCGTCAGGATGAGCATGCCGTTGGCACCGGTCAGGGGCAGGCCCGGAACCGACTGCTTGACGTTGTCGATCCGACCTGCTGCGTCACACCGGCCCCAGGCTCCACGGTGATGGCCCGACTGGCGTCTGCGGGAAGCACGTAGCCGGCAGGAGCCTTGGTCTCCACCAGCACGTAGCAACGGTGGGGCGCGTCCACCCGGTTGTCACGACCGGTGTCCTGGACGGAGTCGGAGACGAACAGGGCCTTGAAGTTGATCGTGCCGCCCTCACCGGTGGTGAAGGTGTTCTCACCGTTGATGGTGAGGGGCTGCCCATCGGCCTCCGGGGAGCATGTGTCCGCGTAGGCGTCCTTGGCCTTAGCAGATCTGGAACTCCAGCACCCTGAGGCCGTCCTTGTCACCGGACCGGTCGTTGCCGTCGACCTTCTTGATCGTCAGGTCGCCCCACTTCGAGGTCACCTGTTCGGTCGTCGGAGGGTTGTCGGGGTTGGCGGGAGGCGTCTCAGGTGCCGAGGGGCTGCTCGGCGTGGGTCGTGTCGGAGATGAGCTGGGCGGTGTTGTTGATGCTGCCGTCGCCGACTTTCGGAGACGACTCCCTCGAAAGACCGCCTGAAAGCTTCTGACCCGGATTGCCCTTGAGGCTTGCTCAGACCATTCTGGGTTGAAGGTCACGGTCACAGTCTGCCCGTCGGTGCCCAGGGTGTAGTCGGTGCCCTCATTCAGCCGCGTCCCCCGAGGGTGACGTCTGTAGCCGTTACCTGCTTCAGACGATTGTCCAGGGTGTCCTTGAACTGGTAGTACTTGTAGTAGGGGTTGTCATCCAGCTTCGGCAGCGTTGAGGGAGACCGGGAAGCGGACCTTTGGATCCGACGATGTAGCCGTTGTTCCTCTGGTCCTCGATGGTCTTGGCGACTTCGATCTTCTCGTTCTTGGGGTGAGACGTGGACGTCGTGAGAGCCACGTGCCATCCGCCTTCGCGGCAGTGTTCGGGTGAGGAATCGTCACCACGAAGGGCTTGGCCTTCTGGACGATGTTGCCAGAGTCTTGGTCTCGCACACGAGATGAGGCCTTGACCGGCAGGCTCTCGATCTTGGCCTGTCCGTCGCGATCAGTGTCGCCCTGAGACCCTGCTCGAGGCCGAAGGTGTAGTTGAGGGAGCGTCGGCTGCCCAGGGGTGGCGCAGGCGTTGTCGGGGATCGCTCCGGTGTTGGTCAGGGCGTTGACCTTGGTCCCATCCCTCTGAGGTCTTCAGGTCGATCCCATTGATCTCGTGGGCCGTGAACTGCACTCCGGAGACCGGTGCACCTTTGCCATCGTCGTTGGAAGCGGTGCCGTCAGGAGCACCGATGGGGTTGCCGTCTCCGGTGAGGTGCTTGTGGATGGTGAGGGAGCCTAACGCCTCGGTGTTGATGTCTCCGTGGTTGGCGTTCTCGGCCTGAGCCATGGGGGCCAGACCAAGCACGGCCAGGGTGAGGACACCGGCTGTGGCTGCAGCCCGACGCCCCAGCGTGCTGGCGTTGTACTTCATGGGTTGGGATTTCCTTTCACTGTGCGCCGCCGGGGAAGGCTGCGCATGACAGGGTTAAATCGGGAGCGTGTTCTCCAGCGAACACGTCCGTCTCGTCCGACGGCACCAACGGAACAACGTTGCAACCGCCTGTTCACAAGCGTTGACACCCACACCTGGGCACCGTCGATAAACTAGCCCAAGAAACCGAGAGAAACCGTGCCGGTAATAGATCTGAAATCGTCCGTTACTGCATTGCGATGCCTTTTATTACGGCGGCATCACACCCACGCATTATTGATGTCACTATTACTACTATTCGTGCCGTCGGTAGGGCGTCACCCCTCGGTTCAAGGACACAAAAGACCTCCCCGGTCAGAGCAACTGCTCTGACCGGGGAGGTCTGATGCTACGCGGAGCGCGGAGCGTCAGTGGGTCACTGATGACCTTGGTGACGCGGCCGGAGCCGACGGTGCGGCCACCCTCACGGATGGCGAAGCCGAGGCCCTCCTCCATGGCGATGGGCTGGATGAGCTGGACGCTCATCTCGGTGGTGTCACCGGGCATGACCATCTCGGTGCCCCTCAGGGCAGGGGTGATGACACCGGTGACGTCCGTGGTCCGGAAAGTAGAACTGCGGACGGTAGTTCGAGTAGAAGGGGTTGTGGCGGCCGCCCTCGTCCTTGGTGAGGATGTAGACGTGGCCCTCGAACTCGGTGTGCGGGGTGATGGAGCCGGGCTTGCAGATGACCTGACCGCGCTCGACGTCCTCGCGGCGGGTACCGCGCAGGAGCAGACCGCAGTTCTCGCCGGCCCAGGCCTCGTCCATCTGCTTGTGGAACATCTCGATACCGGTGACCGTGGTCTTCTGGGCCTCGCGGATACCGAGGATCTCGACCTCGGAGTTGATCGGGAGCTTGCCGCGCTCCACGACCGGTGACGACGGTGCCGCGACCGGTGATGGTGAAGAACGTCCTCGATGGGCATGAGGAAGGGCTTGTCCATGTCACGCTCGGGGGTGGGGATGAAGTCATCCACCGCGTCCATGAGCTCCTTGATCTTGGCGGCCCACTCGGCGTCGCCCTCGAGGGCCTTGAGAGCGGAGACACGGATGACGGGAGCCTCGTCGCCGTCGTAGTCCTGGGAGGACAGGGAGCTCGCGCACCTCCATCTCAACCAGGTCGAGGAGCTCCTCGTCGTCCACCATGTCGGACTTGTTGAGGGGCCACGAGGGAGGCGGGGACGCCCACCTGGCGGGCGAGCAGGACGTGCTCGCGGGTCTGGGCCATCGGGCCGTCGGTGGCGGCGACCACGAGATCGCGCCATCCATCTGGGCGGCACCGGTGATCATGTTCTTGATGTAGTCGGCGTGCCCGGGGGCGTCGACGTGCGCGTAGTGGCGCTTGTCGGTCTCGTACTCGACGTGCGCGATGTTGATGGTGATACCGCGCTGACGCTCCTCAGGAGCCTTGTCGATCTCGTCGAAGGGGGTGAAGGGGTTCAGCTCGGGGTACTCGTCGTGCAGAACCTTGGAGATCGCAGCGGTCAGCGTCGTCTTACCGTGGTCGACGTGACCGATCGTTCCGATGTTGACGTGCGGCTTGGTCCGCTCGAACTTAGCCTTGGCCACTGGTGTCCTCCTGGGACTCGGGTAGTTCTCTTCGTCGGGATTCGACTAGCACACATGCTAGCCGCCCGGGCGTCGAGAGTCTCTACTGGTGGATGTTGGAAATCTTACTGAACTGGGTCCCGGTCGGCGCCCGAGGGGCACCGCCGGGCCGGGGTCCGCCACGGTTGCGTGCAGCCGCCGCGGACCCCGGAGCGAGGGCGTCAGGCGCCCTTGACCTTGGCGATGATCTCGTCGGCGACGTTCTTGGGAACCTCGGCGTACGAGTCGAAGGTCATGGAGTGACGGCACGTCCCTGCGTCTTGGAGCGCAGGTCGCCGACGTAGCCGAACATCTCCGACAGGGGCACGTTGGCGCGGATGACCTTGACGCCGACGGCGTCCTCCATCGAGGCGATCATGCCGCGACGGGAGTTGAGGTCACCGATGACGTCGCCCATGTACTCCTCGGGAGTACGGACCTCGACGGCCATGACGGGCTCGAGGAGGACCGGCGAGGCCTTCTTGGCACCCTCCTTGAACGCCATGGAGCCGGCGATCTTGAAGGCCATCTCGGAGAGTCGACCTCGTGGTAGGCGCCGTCGACGAGGGTGGCCTGTGATGTCCACCATCGGGTAGCCGGCCAGGACACCCGGTGAGCATGGCGTCCTGGACCCCGGCGTCCACGCTGGGGATGTACTCGCGGGGACGCGACCACCGGTGACGGCGTTGGCGAACTCGTAGTGCGCCTTCTCGCCGTCGGCGGCCTCGGCGACCTCGTCGGCGACGAGGGGCTCGAAGCTCATCTGCACCTTGGCGAACTGGCCGGAGCCACCCGTCTGCTTCTTGTGGGTGTACTCGACCTTGTCCACCTTCTTGCGGATGGTCTCGCGGTAGGCGACCTGCGGGGCACCCACGTTGGCCTCGACCTTGAACTCGCGTCGCATGCGGTCCACGAACACGTCCAGGTGGAGCTCGCCCATACCGCCGATGACGGTCTGGCCGGTCTCCTCGTCGAGGGAGACGGTGAAGGTGGGGTCCTCCTCGGAGAGCTTCTGGATGGCCACGCTCAGCTTCTCCTGGTCGCCCTTGGTCTTGGGCTCGATGGCCACGTGGATGACCGGGGCAGGGAAGGTCATGGACTCCAGGATGATCGGGGAGTCCTGGGCGCACAGGGTGTCACCGGTGGTGACGTCCTTGAGGCCGATGAGGGGCGTAGATGTGGCCGGCGTGGGCCTCCTCCACCAGGTTCTCCTTGTTGGAGTGCATCTGGAAGAGCTTTCCGATGCGCTCCTTCTTGCCCTGGTGGCGTTGAGGACCATGTCGCCCTGAGAGACCTTGCCGGAGTAGACGCGCACGTGGACAGGCTTGCCGTAGAAGGGGTGGGTGGCCACCTTGGAGGCCAGGGGCGGCGAAGGGGCCTTCTCATCGGCCGGACGGGTGAGCACCTCCTCCTCGTTGCCGACGACGTGGCCCTCGACGTCAGGGGACGTCGAGCGGGGAGGGCAGGTAGTCAGGACGGCGTCGAGCACGGGCTGGATGCCCTTGTTCTTGAAGGCGGACCCGGCCAGGACCGGGAAGGCCTCACCGGCCACGGTGAGCTTACGGATACCGGCCTTGAGCTCGGCGACGCTGAGCTCCTCGCCCTCGAGTACTTCTCCATGAGGTGTCGTCGGCCTCGGCGACCGTCTCGACCAGCTGGGCGCGCAGCTCCTCGGCCTTGGCGACCAGCTCGGAGGATCTCCTCGTACTCGACGACGGAGCCGCGGGTGTCCTGCCGTCGGCGTCCTTCTCGAGGGAAGCGGATGGCCCGCATCTCCAGGACGTCAACGAGGCCGGAGAACTCGTTCTCGGCGCCGATCAGGGAAGTTGAGGACGATCGGGGTGGCGTGGAGGCGGTCGCGGATGGTCTGGACGGAGAAGTCGAAGTCCGCGCCCAGCTTGTCCATCTTGTTGATGTAGCAGATGCGCGGGACGTTGTACTTGTCCGCCTGGCGCCACACCGTCTCCGACTGCGGCTCCACGCCCTCCTTGCCATCGAAGACCGCGACGGCGCCGTCGAGCACGCGCAGGGAGCGCTCGACCTCGACCGTGAAGTCCACGTGGCCGGGGGTGTCGATGATGTTGATCTGGTTGTTCTTCCAGAAGCAGGGTGGTGGCCGCGGAGGTGATGGTGATACCGCGCTCCTTCTCCTGCTCCATCCAGTCCATTGTCGAGGCGCCGTCGTGCGTCTCGCCGATCTTGTAGTTGATGCCCGTGTAGAACAGGATGCGTTCTGTCACGGTGGTCTTACCGGCATCGATGTGCGCCATGATGCCGATGTTGCGGACCTTGGTGAGGTCTGTCAGCACGTCAAGTGCCACTGGTGGTGTCCTTCGTTCGTGTGGGGTACGGAGCTGCTACCGGTGTTACCAGCGGTAGTGGGCGAAGGCCTTGTTGGACTCGGCCATGCGGTGCATGTCCTCGCGACGCTTGACCGCGGCGCCCAGGCCGTTGGAGGCGTCGAGGATCTCGTTCATGAGACGCTCGGTCATCGTGTTCTCGCGGCGCTGGCGGGAGAAGTCCACGAGCCAGCGCAGCGCCAGGGTGGTGGCGCGGCCGGGGCGAACCTCGACGGGCACCTGGTAGGTGGCACCACCGACGCGGCGGGAGCGGACCTCCAGCGCGGGGCGGATGTTGTCCAGCGCGCGCTTGAGGACGGAGACCGGGTCCTGGTCCGTCTTGGAGCGGACGCCCTCGAGGGCACCGTAGACGATGCGCTCAGCGGTGGACTTCTTGCCGTCCAGCAGGACGCGGTTGACGAGCTGGGTGACGACCGGCGAGCCGTAGACGGGGTCGACGACGAGCGGGCGCTTGGGTGCGGGACCCTTACGAGGCATTACTTCTTCTCCTTCTTGGCGCCGTACTTGGAACGTGCCTGCTGGCGGCCCTTGACACCCTGGGTGTCGAGGGCGCCGCGCACGATGTGGTAGCGGACACCGGGAAGGTCCTTCACACGACCACCGCGCACGAGCACGATGGAGTGCTCCTGGAGGTTGTGGCCCTCACCGGGGATGTAGGCCGTGACCTCGATACCGGTGGACAGGCGCACACGGGCGACCTTACGAAGGGCGGAGTTCGGCTTCTTGGGGGTCGTGGTGTACACGCGAGTGCACACGCCACGGCGCTGCGGACTGGCCTTGAGCGCCGGCGTCTTGGACGCGGAGCGCTTCGTCGAGCGGCCCTTGCGGACCAGCTGCTGAATGGTAGGCACTACTGATTCTCCATGGGGACGTGAGTCTGTATCTGGCTGCTGCCTGCGTGCCGGACCGCTCCCCCATCGGTGGCTCGACGGCGCACGCCACCGCGGAGAGGGCCGGCCCGCCGGGATCGAGGCTCGCCCGATTGCGACGTCCGGAGCCCCGCAGTCAGGGGCCCGTCGGTTCCCGCCGCGGCAGACCCGCGTCACGATGTCGCACGTGATCCGAGCAGGTATGAAGCCTGGACGAAGCCGACATCGCTGGGAACGGAATGGAGATGCGGTGACCCGTCTGCGGGCACCGCCGGTCAGGCTACCCGTTCGCCACAGGAGGACGCCAGGGAGGATACCGGGACGAGGACGTGGTACTCGACACGTGGCAGAGGTGCAGGGAAGAGCGAGGGCGCCCCGACATCCGTCGCCGGAGGCTCTCTGGAGGACACGAGAGGTACAGGTGAGATATCCACTCCCCTACCTTGAAGGTGGCGAGCGTGCGAGAGTGTGGTGGTGAGTATCCCCGCACTCCTGGTCGCCACCGTCGTTGGCTGCGCAGTCATCGCAGTCGTTGCCCACCCGGTTTCGACCTTCGCCCGGCGGTACGTGTCCGACCTGGAGCGGGCTGAGGCACCAACTGCGAGCTCTTCGCCCGGCGGCATCACCACCGAGCCGGGCACGTTCCGTGCCCAGTGGCTGCTGGCACCCACCTCGCAGGGCGTTCTGACCACCATTCTTTGTGGGGTGACGCTCATGCGGGGAATGGTGGGAGACGCATGGGGCGAGGTGATCGTTGCACTTCCCCTCGTGGCACTGCTCGGCGCGGCATGCAGCGTCGACGCCGTGTGTCACCGCCTCCCCAACCGCATTCTCGGTCCAGCCGCTCTATGGACCGGTGCGGCAACCACGACCCTCGTCCTGCTCAACGTGGTCACGGGGGACGCCCTTGTCCGAGGCGGGCTGGGCTCTGCTTCGATCCGTTCTGTGCGCAGTGAGTGCCGGCGTCATTGTCGGGGCCATGGCGCTGCTCCCCGGTTCGGGAATGGGACTGGGTGATGCGAAGCTGTGTGCGGTTCTTGGGCTGTGGCTCGGATACTTCGGCGGGACCTACACCGCGATGGGCATCATCCTTGGATTCTTCATCGGCGGGCTCGTCGCCATCGCACTGATGATCAGTCGCCTGGCGAGCCGCAAGACACTCATTGCCTTCGGCCCCTACCTGTCACTGGGGGGCTGGTTGGCATGGATGCTCGCAGTGGCGTGACCCCGCGGGACGATGCGAACGGCACAGTCTCCACGGGAGTCACGCCCCGACTCGGTCACCGACCGGGAAGTCGCCCCCCAAAGGGGTCTCCCCACGGCGTCCAGCATCACGACTGCTCCACCTTGGCGCTGAGCATCGCCCGCCACGTCGGACTGGTCTCCGTCAGCTCACCTATCGGGGCGTGGGCGATGATTCTCCAGTATCCTCCGGCGTCATTGGTGATCCACAGAGCAGCGTTATCACGCTCAACGGTTCCGCCGTCACTGCCCTTCCCCCGATGAGTCCAGGTCATGAGGCAGGCGGGAACCTCCTTCGTGCCCAGCATCCATGTTTCCGGTGTTCTCATCACGTAGGTGTCCTCGCGCCCCGGCCCCAGAAGAAACGCCTCCTGAAGATGAGTTTCGTCGTCGAGCGTCTTCCCCGCCTCCTTGAGGTAGGTGACCACGAAGTTGGGGAGCATGTCTTGGGTGCCGCCGAGCTGGACCGTGGTCACCGGAAGCTCTTGGTCGTTCACCTGCTCCCTACTCACCGCCGTCTCCGGTACGGTCAACGTCATCCCATACATCGACAGGCTCCTACCGGAGGGGGTGGTCTGCTTGATTCCCCTCGATGGCAGGTCGGGAGTAACTGAGAGCTCGGATGCCGGTCGCCACTCCGGAACCGTTGGCGACGCGGTCGCCTTCGGGGACCTCACCTCCGATGGTGTTGCTGAATGATCTGAGGTGACGTCCGTCGCGGCGCGTTCCCAACGTCCTGAACACGCGCTCAGTGATCCGCTCAGCGCGGCCAACAGCCCCAGCCCGAGCGCAGACCTTCTATCGAAGCACCACCGCACGTCAGATTTGGAATGACGCCCGGCCGCCTCCTTGATCTGCATCATTTCTTCCACGTCACTGCTCTCCTTTCCCGCCACTGACACTCATTCCTCTGTCAGCACGCACGAGGCCGTTCTGATTACCGCCGTCCTGGGCCGTATCCCGGCTCAGAATGCCTTGCGGGCACCTACCCCCAGCGCACGTCGACGTGACGGTTGGCGGCCTTGCCGGCCTCATTGACACTGCCGTCCGCATTGGTCTCGGAGGCCACGGGCTCGCTCTCCCCCTTGCCGGAGGACTGGACGTTCAGGGACGGGACCTTGGAGGTCAGGTAGTCCGCGACCGCCTTCGCCCGCTGCTCGGAGAGCGTCTGGTTGTGAGCGTCGTCGGCTACGGAGTCCGTATGCCCCACCACGGTGACCGTGGCCGGCGGCTTGCCGTTCCAGCGCTTGACGATGTCATCGAGCACCTGCTTGGCGCGGTCGGTCAGGGCGGAGGAGTCGACGTCGAAGGTGACGTCACCGGACAGCGAGGCCACTGTGGTCTGCCCGTCCGAGGAGTAGGTGACGGCGCTGTCCGAGCTGCTCGATCGTGACACCGGGACAACACGGCGATCCAGGGGCTGAACCTGCCGGGACTCACCCGAACCGCTGCTTTCCTGCGGCTTGAGCGTTGGCGTCGGATCCGGCGTAGCGTTCTTCGCCGGAGCCACAACCGGGGGGACGGCATGGGGCTCAGCAGGCAACGCGACAGCCCCCGCCGCGGTCGACCAGGCCAATGCGCTCGCACCGACGATCGCGGCGACGAGCCTCGTGCGATGTCGCAGCCCCGCACCCATCGTCCAGGAGGCAAGAAGAGTCCGCCGTTTCATCGTGACACCGCCACGTTAGTGAAGTTTCCGCCATTGGGAATAGTGACGCTGACGGTCTTCGTATCCGCCGGAACGCCGGTGAAGGTCGCCTGGAATGCGATTGTCTGACCGGGCTTGACGAACTCGTTGAGGTCGCTGGAGCACAGGCAGCCACCCTGGGAGTCGTAGGAGACTCGATAGATGTTCGAGGATGACGGCTCAATGAGGGTGAGACCATCGACATTGTTCTTACTTCCCCCCGGTGTCGCCTTTCCACTGGGCTGCGGAATCGAGTCGTCTCCATCCGAGAAGTAATCGGTGACGTACATATCATTGCTCTTGTCATCATTCGTCACGGAGAACATGACGGTGACCGTCGTCCCCGTAGCAGAGACTGAGTTCAAGGAGACAGTTGCAGGTTTACTGTCAATGCTGGTGGAGTGAGATTCAATGGCAGCACCTTGACCGCCTTTGCCACCGCCCCCGGACTGCGCCGACTTCGGCGCCGATGCCGACGTCTGCGTTGGCGCTGACGTTTCTGAGCTCTTCGAGCCCGAGACGCCCCCCAGTTCGCAGGATGCCAGGGTCGCTGCCAGGCCAATGGCGCTCACGGCAGCCAGGACTCGCTTCGAAGTAGTCATCATGATAGGACCTCCAATGCTCTCGATCAGGCCACTGCGGCCTGAGGAATACCGAAACTCTATGCAGAATTCCTCATTCGAGAAATGGGGAGACTCCCACGGGGACAATTCGTGCAGTACCCGGGGCACCCATGGGGAGCCCGAGGGAATCCGGGTACTCCCCATGGAGCGATGGTGAGTACAGGGGATCGATGGGAGCTCCCAGGGCCCCCCATTGCTGGGAGATAACAGTACCCCATTAAGTTCTGTCGTTGAGAATTTCGGCGGCGCCCATTAAAGGAGTTCCCGTAGTCTCTGCATTCTCCCGTTCACGTCAGCACTCTCCACGGATCGACGTCTCGTCGGTCGTTGTGGTCTCTCTCGACCCTGGCGGGGTGGGACTGTCTGTGCTGGCTGGCTGTGACCCTGCCGGGGACGTCGAAGGGCAAAGGGAGGGTCGGCTTCACCAACGGGCTCCTCGAGCCACGGCCGGAGGATCAGCCCCCAGCCGGCGGCGGTGCCAAGGCAGGCAGCACCGAGTGGCAGAAAGCTCGACGCCCACATCATGGGCCACGAGGTGAGCGTGGAGGTCTCCCCGTCATCCGCCAGGACGACAGGACCTCGATCATCGCTCTGAGGCTGACCCGCGCCAAGGACGACGCCTCCATCGACGCCGTCATCGCCAACTCCTATAACGGCAACGACAACAAGCTCAGCATCTCGAACTAACTACCTGGGAGTCCCATCAATCTTCCGCCCCGGCACCGGACCCTCGCTGGATCAAGCTCCTCGACCTGAGCTCCGGGACGCGTGTGGAACGCCATCAACGGCAGCGGCTTATTCCTCGACCTCGCCCCCGGCGAGAAGATCTCCTCCTTCCTGTCCTTCGGCAAGGTCGACTCCGACACCGTGACCGTCATGGTCCCGATGGCCGGTTTCGTCACCGTCTCAGTCCTGGAAGCGGACGCCGCCAAGAAAGCAGGCATCAACCTCACCACCGCAAAGAAGGAACTTGCTAAGTGGCCCAACGCCATCACGAAAGATACGGCCCCAGTTGCTATTGAGCGCTGCGCCCGGGCACTGGACGACTCCACCAGCACCCAGGCCGGCGGCAAGGACATCACCGTCACCCTCGTATCAGACGTCGCCTTCGCCTCGGACTCCGCCGACCTTGCCCCCGGAGCCGAGGCCCAGCTGAAGACCGTCGCCACCCAGCTGGGCCAGCACCCCGACGGCGGGACACTCACCATCGACCACCCCGAAGGCAAGTACTCCCTCAAAGGCCCGCCTTCCGCCTCACCGACATCCCCGTCAAGAACAGCTGAGGCGTATCCGGGCCTACCTCAAGGAAGAGAGGTCATCCCCGTCCTTGCGAGAGGGAGAGACAAGGACGGGGACAACCGGCTTCTCCACCCTCCCCATCCGGTGCTCCGCCGACGGCTTCACCGTAGTCAGCCCACACCCCTCCGACCATGGGCAGATGCCCCCGTGGAGGGCTCGCGCAGTCCCCGGGCAGGACCTGGGGAATCCTCGTACGCCCTCAGGCGGAGCAACGACAAAGAACGGCGTCGGCCGCCTCCCATGTGAAGAGGCGGCCGACGCCGTCGTGAAGGAAAAGGGCCTCAGGCCTTGGTGACGTCCATCGGGATGCCGGGGCCCATGGTGGTGGTCATGGTGGCCTTGAGGATGTAGCGGCCCTTCGAGGTCGAGGGCTTGAGGCGCAGGATCTCCTCCAGGGCGGCCTGGAAGTTCTCCGTCAGCTGCTCCTCGGAGAAGGATGCCTTGCCGATGATGAAGTGGAGGTTGGAGGCGCGGTCCACGCGGAACTCGATACGGCCGCCCTTGATGTCGGAGACGGCCTTGGCCACGTCCATCGTCACGGTGCCGGTGCGGGGGTTGGGCATGAGGCCACGGGGGACCCAGAACGCGGCTCCAGGCGGCCGACCCTTGCCCATGAGGTCGGGGGTGGCCACAGCGGCGTCGAAGTCCGTGCAGCCCTTGGCGACCTTCTCGATGAGCTCGTCGCCACCGACCTCGTCCGCGCCGGCGGCGAGGGCCTGCTCGGCACGCTCTCCCCTGGGCGAAGACGACGACGCGGGCGGTCTTACCGGTACCGTGCGGCAGGGACACGGTGCCGCGGACCATCTGGTCCGCCTTACGGGGGTCGACTCCCAGGCGGAAGACGACGTCGACGGTGGCGTCGAACTTGGTGACGGAGGTGGACTTGGCCAGGTGAACGGCCTCGGCCGGGGTGTAGAGGACCCGGACTGGATCTTCTCAGCCGCGGCGCGGTAGGGCCTTGGAGCGCTTGGTCATCTGCTTCTCCTCTGCAGTCGTGGTGTTCGGGCCGCGCGAGGCCCTTCCACGGGTTTCGTATGGGGATTGAGTTGAGAGAGCCGGCAGGCCGGCGAGTGCCTCAGGCCTCGACGGTGATGCCCATGGAACGGGCGGTGCCGGCGATGATCTTGGCGGCGGCCTCGACGTCGTTGGCGTTGAGGTCGGGCATCTTGGACTCGGCGATCTCACGCACCTGAGCCTGGGTCAGGGAGGCCACCTTCACGGTGTGGGGGGTGGCGGATCCCTTGGGGACGCCCGCGGCCTTCTTGATGAGCTCGGCGGCCGGCGGGGTCTTGGTGATGAAGGTGAAGGAGCGGTCCCTCGTAGACGGTGATCTCCACGGGGATGACGTTGCCGCGCTGCGACTCGGTCGCCGCGTTGTACGCCTTGCAGAACTCCATGATGTTGACGCCGTGGGCACCAGGGCGGGGCCGATCGGCGGAGCGGGGTTGGCCTGGCCGGCCTGGATCTGGAGCTTGATCAGCCCGGCGACCTTCTTCTTGGGGGCCATAGGAATGGGTCCTTCTTACTTGTCCGGATGTGCTGCACGCCTGCCGTGCAGCCGTGGGTGCATGCGCACGCACAAGCGCTCATCGTAGCCCGCTGCTGGGCCAAGCAGGGCGCCCGGTGCGCGGTATCACAGGACATTGCCCTGTGATTCATGGCTCTCGCGCCGTGGCCGCTCGCGCGACCCAGGCGGTTGTGGCCCGACGGCGCGTGTTCTGCGTCGTCGGGCCACAACGGCTGACGGGGCCTGACCTCAGGCCCGTCTTAGATCTTGGCGACCTGGGTGAAGGAGAGCTCGGCCGGGGTATCGCGGCCGAACAGGGAGATGAGCACCTGGAGCTTCTGAGTCTCGGGGTGGATCTCGGAGATCGTGGCCGGAAGGGACTCGAAGGGGCCGTCGGTGACGATGACGGACTCGCCGACCTCGAAGGCGACCTCGAAGACCTGACCACCGGTGGCGATCTGGGTACCGGGAGCCGGACTCGGGGCGGTGGCCTCGCCGCGGCGGCCTCCTTGGCGGCGATCTCCTCGGGCGTGGGGCCGAGCTGGGCGACGGCCTCCTCGAAGGTCAGCGGCACCGGGTTGTAGCGGTCGCCCACGAAGCCGGTGACGGCCGGGGTGTCCTTGATGGTGCGCCACACCTTGTCCGAGGTCTCCGGGTCATCCAGGTCCATGCGCACGAAGACGTAGCCGGGGATGCGCACCCGGGAGACTTCCTTCTTCTTGTTGCCGTTCTTGATCTCGATGACCGTCTCCATGGGGACGGTGGCGTCGAAGATGTAGTCCTCGACCTCGAAGTTCTCGGCGCGGGCCATGATGTCGGCGGCCACTCGGCGCTCGTAGCCGGAGTAGGTGTGCAGCACGTACCACTGCCCCGGCAGGGCCGACATCTGGCGGCGGAACTCGGCCAGCGGGTCGACGACGAGCGCCTCCTCGGCCGACTCACCCGGCTCAGCAGCGGCGTGGGGCTGCGCCTCGACCACCTCGACGGTCGCATCGGCCTCGGCGACCTCAACCGACTCGGCGGCGTCACCGGCGTCGTCGGCCGCGAGCGAGGCGAGGACCTCGACGTCGTCGGGGGTGGTCTGCGAGGAGACATCCTCAGACATGGTGTACCTGCTTTCCAGTGGCGTGAGACGAGCGGATGCGACGGGCTGCGCGAGCCGCGGCGCCGTCGGGAGTAGACATGGTCAGGGGCAGGATCGAGCACCCCCGACGAGGGCGCGACCGCAGAAGCCGGGAGGTCAGGCGAAGAGCCACATGACAGCCCGGTTGAAGGCGAAGTCCAGCACCCCGGTGAAGGCCATGATGGCGATGATGAAGACGACCACCACTGTGAAGTAGGTCCACAGCTCATTCATGGTGGGCCAGACAACCTTGCGCAGCTCGTCAATGACCTGGCGGATGAACAGGGCGATGCGCCCGAAGAAGCCGCGCTTCCTGCCCGACTTGCCTGTCGCGGCGCGTGCGCTCTCGCTCATGAATCTGGGTCCTCAGGGTCGACGGTCAGGTCAGTTCCCGCACAGCGGGGAGAAGACGAAACCGACGGGATCTCCCGACAGATCCGCCGTTCTCAGCAGGGCAGGCGGGACTCGAACCCACAACCGCCGGTTTTGGAGACCGGTGCGCTACCAATTGCGCCACTGCCCTTCAGCGGTGCTCTAGTTTGCCACACAAGCGGGCCTCTGCGGTAACCACTGGCCGTGGGTGCGCCACGCCGAGGCCGGTCGGAGCGAAGCCGCCTCGCCACGTCACGGAAGGCACCCCGGGCGTCGTCAATGTGTCGTCACTGTGTCACTACTGGCAGATCGGACGTGTTCTAGATGTGCGAGCCTCGCAGGTCGTGGGACCATAGTCGGGTGACACCTGCACCCACGCACCGCGTTTCCGCCCGCCTGTCCGCCATCGCACCCTCCGCCACTCTTGCCGTCGACGCCAAGGCCAAGGCCCTCAGGGCCGCCGGCCGCCCCGTCATCGGCTTCGGCGCCGGAGAGCCCGACTTCCCCACCCCCGACTACATCGTCGAGGCCGCCGTCGCCGCCGCGAAGGACCCGGCCAACCACAAGTACTCCCCGCCAAGGGCCTGCCGGTCCTGCGCGAGGCCATCGCCGCCAAGACGCTGCGCGACTCCGGCTATGAGGTCTCCCCCGACGACATCCTGGTCACCAACGGCGGCAAGCAGGCCGTCTTCCAGGCCTTCGCCGCGATCGTCGACCCCGATGACGAGGTCCTCCTGCCCGCACCCTACTGGACCACCTACCCCGAGGCCGTCGCCCTGGCCGGGGGCACCACGGTCGAGGTCTTCGCCGGGGCGGACCAGGACTACAAGGTCAGCGTCGACCAGCTCGAGGCCGCCCGCACCGAGCGCACCAAGGTGCTGCTGCTGTGCTCGCCGTCGAACCCGACCGGCTCGGTCTACACGCCCGAGGAGCTGACCGCCATCGGCCAGTGGGCCCTGGAGCACGGGGTCTGGGTCATCACCGACGAGATCTACGAGCACCTCCTCTACGACGGCGCCCAGACCACGCACGTCGTCAAGCTGGTTCCCGAGCTCGCTGAGCAGACGGTCGTCCTCAACGGCGTGGCCAAGACCTACGCCATGACCGGATGGCGCGTGGGTTGGATGATCGCCCCCAGCGACGTCATCAAGGCGGCCACGAACTTCCAGTCCCACCTGACCTCCAACGTCGCCAACGTCTCGCAGCGCGCGGCCCTGGCGGCCGTCAGCGGCGACCTGTCCGCCGTCGAGCAGATGCGCACCGCCTTCGACCGGCGCCGGCGCGCCATGGTGGAGATGCTCTCCCAGATCGAGGGACTGACCGTGCCCGTGCCCCGCGGCGCCTTCTACGCCTACCCCAGCATCGAGGGGCTCATCGGGCGTACATTGCGCGGCACCGCGATCGACAGCTCGGCCACGCTGGCCGCGCTCATCCTCGAGCACGCCGAGGTCGCTATCGTTCCCGGTGAGGCCTTCGGGCCCCTCGGGCTTCGTGCGACTGTCCTACGCGCTGGGTGACGATGACCTGGTCGAGGGCGTGGGCCGGGTTCAGAAGCTGCTCGCCGAGGTCGAGTAGCGCCTGAGGCTCCGCCTCCTCTGCCGAGCCGGGCAGGTTTTCGCGCAAGCCGACAGAATGTCTGTCGGACGCCGCGAAAGCTGCCCGGCTCGGCGTTTGATACCAATATGGTTGCGGACGAGTCCTCCGCGCCCTTGAGGGACCTATCATCTGATTTGTGCCCGCTCACACTCCCGACGATGAACGTCGCGCCACTGACCCCAGGACAGATCCTGAGGTGCTGGAGTACCTTGCCGAGGCATTTCCCGACCTGCGGCCGGTCGTCGCCGCCAATCCGGCGCTGCCCGCGGTGCTGCGAGACCGGATTCTCCAGATGGGCGTGGGCGACTTGTCTCAGGTCTCACCCGCGTCCCCGGTGAGTGCGGCGACCGCGTCCGGCTCGGCTCACCTCAGGACTGCGGAGACCGCGCCCCTGCCCTCGATCACGACCGCCGACTACGGCGTCTCGCCACACGCCGCCTCCCCGTCCACCGGGGCTCCTGGAAGAGCGACGGCGTACACAGGTCCTCATACTGCGGTCCTCAAGACCTCACCGGTCATGCCGACGCAGGCAACCGCACCGGCACCTGCTCAGACATCATCCGTCGAACTGTCCGAGCCCCAGTCGGCCTCCCGCTACGGGTCCCGCACCGGACTGATAGCAGCTCTGGTCATCACGCTGATCTGGCTGTCGCCGCTGCCGGAACCTTTGCCGGCATGCTGCTGGCGAACCAGGACCGGCAGTCGGAGACGAAAGCGGCTCCGACCGCTTCCGCCGCACCGGCCACCGCCCAGACCGCAGGAGCATCGGCGGAGCAGGCCGCCCAACCGGCCGCAGACGCCGCCGAGGCTGAAGCGGCACCGCCTCCCTCCGGTGGACCGTCTCTTGCCCCATCAGCCAAGACCTACTCCTACCAGTACGTGGACACCCCGTCGAAAAACATCTCCTGCATCCTTAACGATGAGGGAGTGGGGTGCTCGATCCTGGAAAGGAGTTACACCTCCTCCGGGATGCAGGACTGTCCCGACCGAGAGTTCTCTATCGTGGCACTCGCCGGTCGCACCGAGGTCCGCTGCGGGGAGGAGTACCTGGGACAGCCTGGGAACACCTTCCACACGCTCCAGTACGGGGAGACCACGATGTTCTCCGACTACGCCTGCACCTCGCAGTCCAAGGGGATGACCTGCTGGAACACGATCACCGGCCGGGGATTCACCATCTCCAGGGAGTCGCACGTCAGGTTCTGAGCACCCCGAGCCGGGCTTGTGTTTCACCCAGACCGCCAGAATTTTCTGCAGGGCACCGCGAAAGCTGCCCGGCTCGGCGTGAAATCGACGGACTCAGTGGGCGCCGCGGCGGGCCTGGATCTCGCGGCCCTGCGCCAGCCAGGTCTCGGCCCGGGCGAGGCGGCCCTCGGCATCGGGCCGCCACGGACCACCGTCCTCGCGGCGGGCACCGGCCACCAGGGACAGGACCACGCCGGCGCAGCGAGCACGCAGGGAGACCGGGTCCACCTGCCGCTCGGCCATACGGGTCCAGGTCTCCAGGATGGGGCGCAGCTTCGGGTAGGAGGCGGGCGCCAGATGGTCCAGCACGCTGACGTGCCCCAACAGGCAGGCCAGGTCATCAACCCGGTAACCGGGTCCCAGGGAGTCCACGTCGAGCAGGCTGGTGACGGCCTCGCCCTCCATGAGGACATTGGCCTCGTAGAAGTCGCCGTGGACCGGGACCGGCCGGCCGGCGTCGGAGGCGGCCATGAGCTGCTCGACCCCTTCGGCCACGGCCCGGGCACGGGCGGCGTGCTCGGGCAGAACCGTGGCGGCGGCGTGCGCGTAGTGGCGGGCCCGCTCCGACCAGGCGGCGTGCGCCGGCAGCTGCATGGCGCTGGCCGGGAGGGCGTCCAGTAGCGAGATGAGGCCGTTGAAGACGCGTTCGCTGCGCGACACACTCATGCCCTGGGACAGCAGGCCGGACAGGGCCACTCCCCGACCGGTGGACAGCAGGACGAGGCCATCGGGGTCCTCCCGCAGGACCTCGGGCGCGGGGACGCCTGAGGCCGTCAGCAGGCGGTGCCGCTGAGCGAAGGACGGAGCCTGGCTCGGACGCAGGACCTTGGCGTAGGCGGTGGTCTCGTCCGGGAAGGTGGCACGCACGACCGCTCGACGCGTAGGCCGGTAGGCGACCATCGTGGCCTTGACCTGAGTGCCGATCCGGGCTGAGAGCAGCGAGGGCGTGCAGGCCACCACCAGACCGGGCAGCTCGGGGTCGGCCGGGTGACGCCACACGTGAACCGCGGGACCGTCCCCGCCAGTGGGGGCGACTCGGGTCAGTCCCGGTGCGTGCGGGTTGGACAGGCGAGCCGTCGTAGCGCACAGGTACTCGGTGGTGGAACGCCCGTTGGGTGCGACGACAACAGCCGTGTACCCCACGGACACACCCGCTCCGGGGCGGTGGTGAACTGAGTGGACCTCCCAGCTGGCCAGACGCTGGCCGGCCGGGGCGAGGGCGGCGGAGAGCACAGACGCGGCGCGCGGCCCCGTCAGCAGGGCCACCTCCTCGGGCTCCTGGGACGCCGACGAGTGGTTCATGACAGTTAGTCTGCCCCACCCACCTGGTGGTTCGCTTCTAAAACGGCCCCTGGTGTTCGGCAACAGCGGAAGCAGCGGTCACCTCTCGCCGCGCGCAGGTGGGCTGCCGGTGGGGTGCGAACACGTGGAAGAATCCACCCATGCGAGACCTCGCCACTCTTCCCAAGGCGCACCTGCACCTGCACTTCACGGGGTCGATGCGCCTGGACACCCTCATCGAGCTGGCCTCCTCCGCGCGCACGCGCCTGCCGTCGAACTTTCTGGACGGCGACCCTCTGCGCGTCCCCGCCGACCGTCGCGGTTGGTTCCGCTTCCAGCGCGCCTACGACACGGCCAGGGCCCTGGTTCGCACTGAGGAGGTCATGCGCCGCATCGTCCTGGAGGCCGCTCTGGACGACGCCGCCGAGGGCTCGCGCCGCCTGGAGATCCAGGTCGACCCGACCAGCTATGCCCCCTTCGTCGGCGGGATCACCCCCGCCCTGGAGATCATCCTCGACGCCGCCAAGCAGGCCACGACCCTGAGCGGAGTGGAGGTGGCGGTCATCGTGGCGGCCTCCCGGATGCGTCACCCGCTGGACGCCCGTGCACTCGCACGCCTGGCGGTGCGCTACGCCGGGGACCAGCCGGGCGAGGTGATCGGCTTCGGCCTGTCCAACGACGAGCGCGCCGGGCGGACCTCCTCCTGGGAGCGAGCCTTCGCCATCGCCCGCCGGGGCGGCCTGGCCTCCATGCCACACGGAGGGGAGCTCTTGGGACCCGACCACCTGCGTGAGGTCGTCTCCGCGCTCGGCGCCCACGCGCCTGGGCCACGGTGTACGCGCCGGCGAGGACCCCGCCCTGCTGGACGCGATTGTCGCCTCAGGCATCAGCCTCGAGGTCTGCCCGGCCTCCAACGTGAGCCTGGGCGTCTATCACAGCCCCGACGACGTCCCGCTGCGCACGCTCATGAGCCATGGGGCGCAGATCGCCCTGAGCGCCGACGACCCCCTGCTCTTCCAGTCCCGGCTCGTCAACCAGTACGAGATCGCCCGGACCCTGGGCTGCACCGACGCAGAGCTGGCTGAGCTGGCCCGCGGATCGATCCGCGCCTGCCTGGCCTCACCGACGGCTAAGCAGGCATGGCTGGCCGAGGTGGACGCCTGGCTGGCATCGCCCGACCAGGCGTCGGCAACAGAGCCCTCTGGAAGCCACGCACCGGAGCCAGCCCGGCTTTCGTGACAGGACCTAGAAGCCGACCTGGACGGGCTCGGGCACGAGGGTGACGCCGTAGCGCTCGCGCACTCCGGTCACGACCGCGTCACGCAGACGAGCCAGGTCGGTCCCGGTCGCGCCGCCCCGGTTGGTCAGCGCCAGAACGTGCTTGGTGGACAGCCCGGCCGGCGCACCGGCCTCCACGGCGAAGCCCTTGGTGAACCCCGCGTGGTCGATGAGCCAGGCGGCGCTGGTCTTGACCAGCCCCTCGATGACGGGGGCCGCCTTGGTGCCGAGCACCACCTGCGAGTGGTCGGTGACCGGAAAGCGGGGCGCGTCCTCGGCAGGCGCTCGGCCTCGGCCGTGGTCAGGATCGGGTTGGTGAAGAAGGGCCGGCCG
>BNJU01005460.1_pt1 | contig 85852 bp, 117 predicted proteins | sample 8539281 | NCBI WGS metagenome assembly BNJU01 (sample SAMD00202456, study PRJDB9452) | human saliva metagenome | isolation source: human saliva | place: Japan
AATATATATATATATATATAATATATATATATATATAATATATATATAATATATATAATATATATAATATAATATATATAGCACACACATATATATATATATAACAACGGGATTATCGAATAAAAGCCAGCCACTCGGAATGCAGACCGGAAACACAGTCAGGGCATCATCGGTCTGCTGAAGCCAATGGTAAGCTTCTTCAGTTACTTCACCATATCGTATTGAGTCGATTTGCTCCCACGGCTCCATTATTTTAGTCGTGTTACCAGCTGGATTGTTTGGTCAAAAATGTCAGAGAGAAAGTGTAGGTGAAGAAGATGCAAAGATTTCATAAAAAGAATATTCGTTGGGACGCTGCTCGTATTAGGAATGTACGCTCTTCTTTTTCGTACTTGTACAAACAGGGAGTGATTAACTTACTACGCAAAGTACATCTTTCATTAATCATCACGATCGATATCATCTACGCCGTTGGATTGAACCTCATCCTCAGGTTGCCGGACGAGTTTTTCACCAGGACATGCCGGGTTTATCGCGATTGGTTCTTATAGCGGTGCGATTCTTGGGAAAAATGATGAACGGCCTTCCTGGATTATTTGCTGGATGGCTGTCGGAGTTGTCATCTCTGTTATCGTCGCGTTCCTTTGTTGGATTACCAACGCTTCGTTTAAAAGGGGACCACCTAGCGATTGCGACTCTAGGGGTTGCGGAAATCATCCGTGTAGCCGTGACAAATATGAGAAAATTACAAATGTTGCTGGTATTGGCGGGGTGCCTTTAACAAACACATGGACGATTACGTATATCGCGCTGTATTAACAACCATCTTAATCTTGAACTACATTCAGTAGCGCAGGTCGCGCCACTTATGCGGTCTTACAAGATGAAATTCGCTGCAGAATCCATGGGGTTCAAAGTGACGAAATATAAAATCTTGGCCTTCGTACTGGGGAGCTGCTACTGCAAGTATCGGCGGAACACTTTCTGCAACAACACTTGGGGCAGTTACAAACGTGACTTCACGTTCATGAAATCAATCGATGTATTAATCATCGTGGTATTCGGTGGTATCAGGCTTACAGGTTCATTCGTGGCAGCCGATACTTGGAATCATCAACCTTGTCCTACAAAACCATTTTGGACATTACGTACGATCATCTATGCGGTAGCGTTAATCTTAATCATGATTTTCCGTCCAGGTGGATTGCTTGGGACTTGGGAATTCAAACTAGAGACTTCAAGTTTTTCTAGAAGAAAGAAACAAAGGAGAGTGGGAAGTAATGTTATTAGAAGTTAATGGACTAACAAAAAACTTTGGCGGACTTTCTGCGGTCTCTAACGTTTCGATGAAAGTAAACAAGGGCGAGTTAATCGGACTCATCGGGCCAAACGGGGCTGAGAAAAACGACTTTCTTAACTAGTTAACAGGAGTTTATGAGCCAACAGAAGGAACGGTTAGCTTAGAAGTAGATGGACAGTTGAAAAAATTAAACGGACTCGCACCTTACAAGCGTACAAGCCTAGGAATGGCGCGTACCTTCCAAAATATTCGCTTGTTTAAAGATTTAACGGTACTCGAAAATGTAATGATTGCCATGCACGCACACTCGAGCGATTCATTGTTCTCAACATTATTCCGTACGAAGAAATACTATGATACAGAAGAAAAAATGCGTGAAGAAGCGGTTGAATTGCTAAAGATTTTCGAGTTAGATACACTCAAAGATGAAAAGGCGAAAAACTTAGCCTATGGGCAACAACGTGAATTGAAATCGTTCGTGCCTTAGCGACAAAAACCAAAAGTCTTATTCTTAGATGAGCCTGCAGCGGGATGAACCCTCAAGAAACGGCTCAATTAACTGAATTGGATTGCCAAAAATTCAAAGAGAATTCGATTTAACCGTTGTATTAATCGAACACGATATGTCGCTTGTCATGAAAATCTGCCAACGCATTTTACGTGTTGAATATGAAGACTGCTTGCAGAAGGAACTCAGAAGAAATCAAAATCCTGCAGTTATTTAAAAGCGTACTAGGAGGTGAGTAGATGTTAGAAGTTAAAAATTTATCAGTTCATTACGGAATGATCTCAAGCCGTACGTAATGTGGATTTTTAAAGATTAACGAAGGGGAAATCGTCAGCTTTATCAGGGGCAAATGGTGCCGGAAAGTCCAACCATCTTGAAGACTTTATCAGGTCTCATCCATCCTTAGAAGGTGAAATCGTCTACTTAGGTGAGAATATCGCTTCGACATCTGCGAAGAAAAATCGTTGAGAAGACTCGTGCAAGTGCCAGAAGGTCGTCACGTATTCCCGATTAACGGTAAAAGAAAACCAGAACTAGGGCTTTTCATCGTAAGGATAAAGAAGAGATTCAAAAAGATATGAAGCCGTTTTCGAACGCTTCAATCTTGAAAGAACGTAAAGATCGAGATGCACAAACGTCTCGGTGGGGAACAACAAATGTTAGCGATGGGCCGTGCATTAATGAGCCGTCAAAACTATTATTGCTGGACGAACCTTCAATGGGGTTAGCGCCAATCTTCATCCGCGAGATTTTTCAAAAATCATTCAAGAAATCCAAAAGACAGGGACAACAGTTTTACTAATCGAGCAAATGGAAAAATGGCATTGTCGATTTCAAATCGTGCGTATGTACTAGAAACTGTACAGTGGTCCTAGCGGTACAGGACAAGAGTTGTTAGAGTGATAGAAATTCAGAAAGCATATCTAGGAGGGTAATCTGGGAAGTTAAAAGATTATGTCAAATCAACGTTATTACAGTAACGCCTGAAACAACGGTTATGAAAGCTTTAGACTTAATGAAGGAGCACGATATTCACCGCTTGCCAGTTGTGGAAGATGGGAAATTAGTCGGACTGTTAACAGAAGAACTTGTTGCAGGGCATTCACCTTCAATGGCGACAGTTTATCAATGCATGAGTTGAACTACTTATTAAACAAGACAACTGCTAGCGAAATTATGCAAAAAGCAAGTCTTAACAGTGAAGGCTCATACATTATTAGAAGAAGCAGCATCTCCAGCGTCAGCAAAATGTTGGCGTACTGCCAGTTGTAGATGCGCGTGACATGTTAGGGATTATTACCGACAAAGATATTTTCGATGCGTTTATCGAAATTTCTGGATACAACACTCCAGGTTCTCGTTTATTCATTGAAATCAATGAGGATAAACCTGGTCCTCTGGAAGAAATTTCAAATGTATTGCGCGAAAACAACGTGAACGTTTCGACGATTTCTGTATTCCATCGCGATGGGAAAGTGCAAGTGGTGCTTCATGTGGATTCTACTGAGCCCGATGAAGTGGCGGACTTTATCGCACAAAAAGGCTATCGCGTGATTTCAGCGATGAAGAAATAGGTTAGAGGGGTAAAGCGTTGCTTTAAAATCCTTGGACATCTTCATAGTTATAGAAACAACTGCACCGGACTGGTGAACATTATGACTGCATAGAGTTAGACGAGTAGATAATGGATTGACCTTCGCCTTTTTAGGCCAGGTCAATCCTATTTGTCTTTGCGAGGGCAAGACAACGAAGAAACAAGTTTCTTCTGTCTTGCTCCCATTCTACGACTATAGAGTCCAAGGATTTTTTTGCAACGCTATCTTGGGTTGTTTTTTCATCGGGGTCACGCTTTTTATGAAATAACTTGCATAGGGCTGAGTTCGCAGCGAGCGTTGAGTGGAGGCAGGGGACGGTGTATAATAGTGGGGAGATTCAAGGAGGTTTTGCGGATGAAATTTGATTTTACAACGGAATATGACAGACGTGGAATGGACGCACTCGCTGTGGATGGGCTGGGATTGATTCCAGGGAAGTCGCCAGATAGACCGAAGAAAGGCTTCGATGTGATTCCGATGTGGATTGCGGACATGAGTTTTCCAACCGTGCCGACAGTAATCTCGGCGATGCAAAAACGATTGGAACATCCGATTTTTGGGTACTTTATGCCTTCTAAAGAGTACTACGAAAGCATTATTCAGTGGCATGCGCGCCACCATCAAGTGACGGGATTAACGCGAAAGCACATCGGTCGCGAAAAATGGCGTGCTTGGGGAGTCGTTTCGACATTAACTTCGTATGCTGCTCCTGGAGATGCGGTGTTAGTGCATAGTCCAACCTATGTCGGCTTTACGCAGTCGTTAAACGATAATGGATTGAAGGCCGTGCATAGCCCGCTCGTGAAAGATGAACAGGGCGTTTACCGTATGGATTTTGAGGATATGGAGCGAAAAATCAAAGCGCACAAGATTCATGTGGCGATTTTCTGTTCACCGCATAACCCAAGTGGTCGTGTATGGGAGAAAGAAGAAATAGAACGCGCGATGGAAATTTACCGCAAGTACGATGTGATTGTCGTGTCAGATGAAATTTGGTCGGATATTATTTTTAAAGGCCATAAGCATATCCCAACGCAGTCGATTTCAGAAGATGCGAAGAATCGCACCGTGGCCATGTATGCGCCAAGTAAGACGTTTAACCTGGCAGGGCTCGTGGGAAGTTATCATGTGATTTACAATGATGCGTTAAGAGACCGTGTGGAGTCAAAAGGGTCGAAGCCACATTATAACGCGATGAATGTGATGTCGATGCATGCTTTAATCGGGGCGTATCAAGAAGAAGGATACGAGTGGTTGGAAGAGTTGCGTGAAGTGATTGAGAAGAACGCGGACTATACGCTGCGACTTTATTCACCGTGAATTTGACGGCGTGGAAGTGACAAAAACCTGAAGGCACGTATATGCTCTTATCGACTGTTCTGAGTTCTTGAAAAACACAATCTGACGCTCGAACAGCTTGAAAAACGCGGCTGGGATGTCGGCGTGGCTTGGGCAAAGATGGCAAGATGTTCTTGGCGAAGGATGTATTCGTATCAACCTCGCGTTGCCGTCATGTGCGTCTTGTAGAAGCATTTGATCGTATGAAAAATATGTATTCGTGGACACTGTGCCGCCATTAGACTAGGAGGATTTCCATGACAAAAGAAAGTAATTCAAACTGAACACGCTCCAAAGGCAATCGGACCCTACTACAAGGAGTAGCCTACACAGGAGAAACGATTGTCGTGTCTGGACAGTTGCCAATCGTTCCTGAAACAGGGGAGTTTGCTGGAAGTGATATCGCTAGCCAAACTCATCAATCATTGAAAAATATCCGTGCGATTTTTAGAAAGTGCAGGGCTAGGGATGGATGCGGTCGTATCAACAACGGTGCTACTAGCGGACATCAACGACTTTGCGAACATGAATGAAGTGTACGGAGAGTATTTTGCTTCTCCTTATCCAGCGCGTATGGCGTTCCAAGCAGCAGCCTTACCAAAGAATGCTCTTGTGGAAATCCAAGCGATTGCTGTAAAAGGATAAATGAATTAGGCACTTGCGTCATCTGGCGCAGGTGTTTTTTGTTAGTGGTTTTTTCTACGAGGGGAGTGGTTGTGATAAAATAAGGGAAACAAGAAGAAAAGAGGCGTTGTGAGTGCAGGCTGTAGAACAACCAAAAAAATCAAAACTATGGGCGCTGTTAAGCGGAATACTAGGAATTGTATGGGGTGGACTCATCTTTGTGGCACTCGTCTTATATCTTGCCGAATATTTTTTCGATTGTCATTTTTAGTATTGTTTTTCCATTTACCGCACCCTCAGAAGAAACACTTCAAATTCTGCACCAAACGCAGATGATGTTTATTTATCTCGTTGCGTTTATTTGGGTGATGTTTATTGTCGCTAGAATTAGTCATCGCTATTATAAAAGACAGGCGAAATTCCGTATTGATTACAAAAATCTTTTTACTGGCAGCCAGTTTAGGAGTTATGCGACGCTGCTGGTTCTCGTTTCTATATTCCAGGATTAACAGGTATCAATGATGTAACACTTCAAATCAGTGGAATGGGATCCGTTCTCATTATCACGGGCGGAGTTTCTGGACTATTGGGATTGATTTCTGGAGCTGGATATTTAATTTCGTTAAATCGATTTGACCGTTAGAGGAGTTGAGAAGATGAAAGATAAAAGATGGGCCAAAAATTAGTGCGTTCGGGGATTCTAGGTGGGCCTTTTAGCGCTCTTTTTCGCATTGCGTTATTAGGCCGGAATTGGCGCTAGTCGTGATGGAGCAATGGTGGCCCTGCGTTATGAGTGACGACATTTGGAATTATCGTAGCGTTGAAAAGTGCACTTATTATAAAGAGGATGAACGTGAATCAGGTGGGTGCCAATTTATTTGTGGCCTCAAGCGGAGTAGGGTTCGTTGTCACTTACTGCATTGCTTTGGTAAATATTCCAATGTTTAGCGGACTCGTTGATTGGATAATGGACGCGTTATTCGACGGAAGTGAGGGCTTTGAACGTGTACTTGGTCTAATGTTTCTGTCATCGATTTTATCCGTGGTCTGGGGCATTTATTATGCACTATGTCTAAGGAAATTCTAAAGATCTCGAACTAAGGGAGTAGTGAGATGAAGACATAATAATTGAAGAAAAATCTAAAACTTATTCCATATTATCCGAATCAAGAAACTGCTTTGGAATGGTATCAAGATTTAGATGTTTGCAAGCAAGTTGATAATATAGATACTCCTTATACTAGAGAAAGATTAGATGCTATGTATAACTATCTTTCAACAAATGGTGAATGCTATATATTCAATTTAATAACACCTTAGTAGGTGATGTATCACTTTATAATTGCAACGAACTAGCTATTGTAATTTCAAAAGAATTTTCGAAAATCAACATATTGGGCGAAAATGTGTTCAGAAAAATGATACAACAAGCAAAAAGAAAGAGGTATGAAAAGAATTAATAGCAAATATATATTCAGTTTAATCAGCAAAGCAGAAAAATGTTTTGAATCAATTGGATTTAAACAAATAGATGAAGAACTATATATGTATAAACTATAAACTCAGAAATAGATGAACAAAATAAAGGTTATGGAGGTAAACCCTAAAGCGAGAGTTGTGAGATGGAAGAATTAACAGGGCATTGCGAAGTGCTCAGGTCGGTATTAAGGAGGAGCGCTTTTGCTAGTGGCTACTGTAGTACTATTTGCTGCAGTGAATGGAGCAGATGGGTTCTTATTTACGATAGCAGCCCCTATTGATAGTGGCTACTTATGTGACAATCTTCGTCGTCCCTAAAAAGTGCTATTTATTATAAAGGAGATTCCCTGAGTTAAGGGTGGGCCTCGAACTTGTTTTTTTACTGGCAGGGATTTTTAGGTGTCCCTCAATTCTTATCGTGATACTCAGTAAAGTTCTCTTCTTAGATCGAGCTGTACTTCAATTCTTTGATTTGGTTGAGGAAGAGGTAGATATTTTTCTCATTCTCTTTCCGCCTATCGTAGTTGTTGGGGTGCTCTCGATTATTAGTGGACTCGGTTACGCTTCTTCTCTGAAAAATTTTAAAGAATAGAGAGAAACAAAAGTTAGCAGTTGGCTTTTTATTAAGGGATTTGAGACTCAAAAACTTTAAGGAGAAGAAAATATGCAAAGTAAAAAATGGGCAATCTGGAGTGCATTTGTGGGCATTATTGGAAGGGCGTTTATAATGGTGGCTCCATTGGGATTACTCGCAGCTGGAATCGGAGCAAATGGCCAGATGTTTGATAACATATTCATTCTATTATTGTGTACGTGTGTGGTGGTTTTCGGTGTGGCTTTGAAGAGTAAACTTTACTATAAAGGCGATGACAGAGTCTCTACATTCGTAGCCAATACGTTTTTCGTAGCAGGGGTTATCGGCTGTATCCCAATCTTTATCGCCTTCCTACTTAGAATTCTTTTTCTTGGTGAGGGAATCCTGTGGTTGGTAGATTCGATTTTTTCCGGAGGGGAACCCTTCACTATTATTTTCCAAGCAATATGGATCGTTGGAATTCTGTCAATCGTGAGCGGCATTGGATATGCGGTCTGCTTGAAAAACTTCAGAGAATAATGGTGGAATATAGGGTATAGAAAAATTTGGTAAAACCGATGAAAAGGAGATTATATTTGATGAAAGATAAAAATGGGCAATGATTAGTGCTTTGGTAGGCTTTTATTGGTGGTGGTTTTTCAACCTTCTCACCATTTCTACTAACCTTTGCGGCAATTGCGAAAAGTCAGTTTATACAGGATACCGTTCAATATGGGTTATGGATATTGAATCCTCTTGTATTCATTGTCGCTATAAAAAGTGCGATCTACTATAAAGATGACGAACGAGTTCCTAATAAGGTTTCAAACTTATTTGTTTTAGCAGGGGCAGTACTGCTTATTCCGGTAGTACTCACACTTCTAGCAACAGTTCCCGGTTTAGAGGCGATCAACGCAGTCGTTATAAAAATCATCAGTACTTTCAGTAGAGGCTTAGAAATGTATTTTGGTCCGCTTTTTATAGGTGGAAGTATGTCGATTCTTTCAGGTGGTTCTTACTTTAAATGCGCGAATAACTTTAAAGACTCATAGGTAAACTTAAGCTTAGAGAGTTTCTCTAGGCTTTTTTATTTTGCATGCTTTATAATGATTGGGACAAAGAAAATTGGAGGCAAGTATGAAAGTTATTGTTATTGGTGGAGGAACGAGCGGGTTAATGGCGTCGGTTAGTGCGGCGATGCATGGTGCTGAAGTCGTTTTGCTTGAGAAGAATCCAACCCTTGGAAAGAAATTATTGCATACGGGTGGAACGCGTTGTAATGTGACGAACCGTCGTACCCCGGAAGAAATCGTGAAGCACATCCCGGGAAATGGCCGCTTTTATATAGTGCTTTTTCGCAATTTGATAATCAGGATATTATTCAGTTCTTCGAAAGCCGCGGTGTGCGCTTGAAGGAAGAAGATCACGGGAGAATGTTTCCTCTGACGGATTCGGCTAAGACGATTCTGGAGACGTTTATTCAAGAGATTAGAAGCTAGGCGTCAACGTGCGTAATGAATGTGAAAAGTGAAGACGATTCGTGTCAGCGAAGGAGCCGTGCGAGTAGTGGAGTTGGATAATGGCGAGCAGCTTGAAGCCGATGCGGTGATTCTAGCGACTGGTGGGAAATCTTATCCAAAAACTGGTTCGACAGGGGATGGGTATGGCATCGCGAAAGTAGCTGGTCATACGATTACACCGCTCTTTGCAACAGAAGTTCCGCTAACGAGTGGCGAGGAGTTCATCAAGAAGGGCGAGCTTCGTGCGTTATCGCTTCGCAATGTGGCACTTAGTGTCTTAAATGGCAAAGGAAAGCCTGTCGTGACGCATCAGATGGACATGATTTTCACGCATTTTGGAGTGAGCGGTCCAGCCGTTTTACGTTGTTCCAGCTTCGTGCATCAAGTGCAGGAGAAAGAAGGCAAGAAGGAAGTCGTGATGAGTCTGAATGCATTGCCGGATATGAGCGAGGCCGAACTCGATGCACAGTTTCGTTCGTTTGTGGAGGATGCACCTCTGAAATCGATAAAAAATCATTTGAAAGGGTTGCTCCCTGAACGTTATGTAGAGTTTTTACTAGCAAGAGTGGGGATTAGTGATCAAACAGCTGTGAGTCGTTTAAGTGAAGCCAATTGGGCACAGATTAAAGAAGCTCTGACGAATTTCCGCTTTACGGTCAATGGCTCATTGCCGATTGAGAAGGGATTTGTGACCGGTGGAGGCGTTCATTTGAAAAGAAGTGAACCCGAAAAACCTTGGAGTCGAAATTAACCCAAGGATTGTATTTTCTGCGGAGAGCTATTAGACATCCACGGGTACACAGGTGGGTACAATATCACCGCAGCCTTTGTAACGGGTTACGTTGCCGGTATGCATGCATCTTTAGGGTGTTAAATTTCTAGAAAATTGGGATTAAACGTCACAATTTCTTCATAAAACTTAGTTATAGTAATTGTATTCCCCAACATAGAATTATTTACTCCCAAGTAAATAAAACTCTATCCTTTTTCCTCCCGTTTCTGACGGGAGGTTTTTGTTGTATAAAATAAAAAAAGCAGCCCGAAGACCGCTTTTATCAAAGTGAACATTGGTGGAGTGACCTTTCCACATCTCTTTCAGACCACAAGGGTGCGATAGCTGCCTGTTCTATCCTCAATGTTCTTTGTAAATATATTATACTTAAAACTTTTTAATTCGTCCACTATTCAAATAGTTTAGCAGTTTGTTATCTTTTAATAACGTACATTGTTCTTACATCTAGAGATTTGTCTAATTTAACAGCTAATAGGATATTCTCGTTTGTCACTTTAATGAACTGAATTGATTGACCGTCTGGGTGTAAACCAACGTAGTTAGGCTCATTGATAACCAGATTTATCTCATTGAAACTCTTTTCAAAATCCAAAAATTCTCTTTTATGTTTTTCATATGCTTTTTTTCGTTTAGAAGAAAGTAAAAATTTCTTTTTCCCTCTAAATCAGGATTGAGGTTTAAAAAGGTTTATAATTTTATCATTTAATATTCCTACTACTTTTTCGCTCATCATATTTTTACCTGTACTGCTGAAATTAAAAATACCTGTTCAATATAAAATACGAAAATTAATAAAGAAAGGACTTTTATTAAAAAAAGTAACTGAATGCAATGTAAATTTGTGCTACAATAAGCCTATTGACAGTGTGAGGAGTTTGTGATGGCAGAGAAGAAATTAATGGAGAAGGTTGTACGAAAGTACTACGCTCATTTCCGAAAAGTAAATATGCCGGATCCCATTTGTCCCTTTATCCGATTCCATATCCGCCGCTTGCGAAGAGTCGTTTCGAGATTTTTGTGCATGTGGCTGAGCGTGGAATGGACCTCTTGGGCATGTGGATTTATGTATCGATGGCTACGTCTATTCTTATAGGGAACTACGATGAGCGCGACTTGAAGCTCGGCGGCTGGATTGCTGAAGGCGTTCTGATTAAAGCGCCGCGCGAAGAGTATATGCTCTTTTGTAAAAACCACTACCAAAAAGCGTTGCATATTTATACGATTGATGTGACGGATGAGCAGATGGATGCCATTCATGCGTACTTGAATAAGATTTTAGAGCCGACAACACAGTGGCAACCAACGAGCGAGGCGGTGTACTATAATCCGACCTTTGACCGCTTTGAAGAGATGTATGTGTATTTCATGGCACAACAGATGGATACCGTGTTCTATAAATTCAATCGTTCGAAGTTCATGACCTATAATGGTTGGACGAGAAACTGTCTTAGCTTCGCGGATCACGTGGCAAAAGTGTTGCGTGAAAGAGCGTTGCGTGCCAAAAATATGGTCTTCCCTGCGCAATACCATAAACGTCTCCAAAAACTTCTAAAGAAAAACTCCCCGCTGATTACAAATTATGAAGTGTATTAGTCTATAAAAATTGGTGAATTTATATGAAATGTTCAGTGAAATTATATGAGCCATTATATACATTGAAGACTATAGATGAGGGTATCTGGATTGTTGATGGTGAAATTGTAGAGATGAATTTTAAAATTACTCAAGTACCATTTAGCACTCGAATGACAGTGGTGCGATTGGGAAATAATGACTTATGGATTCATTCTCCTATTCATTTAACACCGCAGTTGCGAAGTGAAATTGATGAGCTAGGTCATGTGAAGCATATAGTTGCTCAAATAAATTGCATTACGTATATATGGAAGAGTGGAGTCAGCCTATCCGGATGCGAAACTTTGGGCGACAAAAGGATTGGAGAAAATTTTGACAACTCTCCATATATCCAAAGTTATACAATCTAGATAAAACAATCGACATTAGTTGGCTAGATGAAATTGATTATCTTCCGTTTGAAGGAAGTGCCGTTATAGAAGAGTCAGTATTTTTCCACAAAAGAGTAAAACGTTAATTCTAACGGACTTAATTGAGAATATTGAGTTGGAGAAAGAGTGTTCATGTTTGCATCGTTTCTTGTTTAAAATCAGGGGATAATACATATCCAAAAGGGCATACTCCAAGAGATTTAAGAATGACATTCTTTTTAATAAGGAAACAGCTCAAAAGTGTTATCAACAAATAAAAAGCGTGGGAATCCTGTCAATGTTCTATTTGCACATGGAAAATGTTTTATTGGAAATGCTGAGGAAAAAAATTACCACAGGCATTCTTTTGGTTAGAGAAAAATAAAGCTACCTTGTAGAAAAACAAGGTAGTTTTTAGTTTGAAAAGCGAAAGAGACCAAGAGAATCTTAAGTTTTTTTCATTATTGAAAGTCGGAGTTTAAATCTGTATACTATAATAAGAATTGAATAATTCTAATTAGAAAAAAATGGAGGTAATCATAATGATTAAAGAACTTATTAGTTTAGGAAAATTTGCTAAAAAATCAAGTGTATTTGCGGGAGGAGTTTTATTTGGATCGTTAGGATTAAAACTATTAGCGAGCAAAGACGCAAAGCATGTATATGCTAAAGCGGTCGCTACTTCTTATAAATTAAAAAGATGGTATTGACGCAACTGTTTCTACTGTAAAACAACATGCAGATGATGTCTTAGAAGAAGCAAAAAGACTTATATGCTGAAGAAAAAGTGCAGAATTAGTAGTAGAAACTAGTGAGAAAAATAATGAAGTATGTTATTAAACATCAATCAAACTCTAGAGTACGTTTAGAGCTCCCTTTTACATGTCCGCATCCAGTCCAAATGTATTTAGAGGAACTAGCTTGCACAGTCCCAGGTATTGAAAAACTGCACTTTTATAAAGATTTAAAACATGTAGGAGTTTATTTTACTCAAGGAAAGTTCAACAAGTTCAAAGGTTTTTATCTTTGATTCAAATGGAGAACGTAATTGAAAACAAAAAGAAACCGAGTGGCTAGTCGCTTCTTCACCATATGATATTATTTCAATGCATCTTTATAGAAGAATGCTTTCAAAAGTCTTTCTTCCAACACCTCTTCGTGTGGGATGGATACTTCTGAAAATGGTGAAGTTTGGAAAGGCTGCTTTCCAATCAATTTGTGAGAAAAAACTTTCTATGAGTTTACTCGATTTTGTGGCGATATCAACTCTCTATGGCGATGGGAGATCGTAAGACTGCAGATATGATTATGTTCCTATTAAATTTAGGGAGACGATTTAGATGATTGGTCCCAAAAAGAAATCGATTGAAGAGCTCGAAAAACTTAACAAATAATATTTATGAAATATGGATTGAAAAGAGGGCGAGCGCTTCAAGAAAATGAGTAATCATGTTGAAGTAGGAGATATCTTCGTTGCAACAGAAGGTCAAGAAATTTACTTTGACGGAAGAGTGGTCAATGGAAGAGGCTACTTAAATGAAAGTTCATTAACAGGTGAGTCTTTCCCTGTCTCTAAGAAGATTGGGGATATGGTCTACGCTAATACAGTTGTAGAGGCATGGCGAACTATTAGTAGAAGTGACAGAATAAGCAACAAAACTACGCTTGCAGCAAATTGTTCAGCTGATTAAATCGAGTGAATTTCATCAATCGAAACAGCAAAAGCAATTAATGGAAAAAGCTGACGGATTAGTGAAATATAATTTCATCGGGATGGCGCTGACTTATTTATTCACACGCTCAGTCTCTAAAGCACTCACTTTCCTATTAGTGGATTATTCATGTGCGTTAAAATTATCTTCACCAGCAACTTATTTAACAGCCATTAAAGCAGCTTCTAATCAGGGAATTGTCATTAAAGGATCTAATTCTTTAGATGAATATGCACAAGTTGATACTTTTGTTTTTGATAAAACAGGAACATTGACAACTGGAGTTCCAAAAATTCAACGAATTATTGCGTATGAAGGATATGATGATGAGGAAGTTTTACGAATTGCAGCTTGTTTGGAGGAACATTTTTACCACCCGATTGCGACGGCTGTTGTTAAGAAGGCAGAAGATGAGGGATTGAACATGAGAAATGCATGGGAAATTAACTCACGTAGCTTCAAAAGGAATCGTATCATCGATTGATGGAAAAAGAGTCGTCATCGGAAGTTTGGAATTATTAGAAGACGAGAAGACGATTATTTCCAATGAGCAAAAAGCAGTGATTGAAGAATATAGCCAAAAATACAACTTACTTTATTTAAGTTATGACGGAAAATTAATTGCCATTTTCCTTATTGATACTCCGTTAAGAGGAGAAGCGATTGCATTATTGAAAGAGTTAAAAGAAAAAGGAAAACAGATTGTACTTCTTACAGGGATACACAAAAACGTACAGAAACAATTTGCTCGCTGATTCCATTTGACAGAGTATACACAAGTGAAGCCAGAACAAAAGCATCAAGTAATTGAGCAGCTTCAAGAGGAAGGTCATCATGTTTTGATGATTGGAGACGGAATTAATGATTCTGCCGCACTCTCTTGCAAATGTAGGTATTGTTATGGCAGGCGCTTCAGATATTGCGCGTCAAGCCAGCGATATCTTATTCTTAAATGAACAATTAACGGGATTAGAGGTTTTTGGAAAATATAACCGAACAACTAAATCGCCAATTAGATGCCAATTTAAAACATACAGTGGGTATTAATTCGTTCTTAATGGGATTAGGTTTGATTGATGTTGTTTCTCCTAGTCTATTAGCGGTATTACATAATGTGACCACAACGTTCATTATCGGTAAGAGTTTGACGTATATTCAATAATAAAATAAAAAGCAAGGCGAATTCACCTTGTTTTTATTTTTGTTTCAGCTGATTACAAATTATGAAGTGTATTAAAAGAAGCTACCTTGAAATTTTTTCAAGGTAGCTTATATTTTTGTAGTTATTCCATGTAGTTGAACTCGAAAAAGGCATAGGCTCAAGCCTTGAGAGTTCTTCGCAGTGAGTTTATTGACTTTCTTTTCATCACTCGTGATTCAAGAAAGTCTAATAAACTTTTGCGGGCGAAAAGACTACGAAGCAAAAATGGATTCACACTGTGAATCCATTTTTAGCTTCTGTCTTTCTGCCTCGTATCCTATTCGTATCCGCCGCCTTCAACTCCAAAATATTCTTCCAAGCTTAAGCCAGATTGGTAAATGGCAGTGGCTTTGTCACCGACGTATCTTAGGTGCCATGCTTCGGCTTGGTAACCTGTGATGGCTTCCTTGCCGGGTTGGAATCGGATGATGAAGCCGTACTCGTGGGCATGCGTATGAAGCCAGTGGATGGCGTCGCTGTACTCTGGGCCATCGAGTAGGTTTCCGTGGGAGTCGAGAATATCGAAGGCGAGACCTGTTTGGTGTTCGCTATATCCTGGGCGAGCAGAGTACGTGTCTGCGGCCGCTTTTTTCCTTCACGGGATACATAGTCGTTATAGAGTTCGGTTTTGATAGTCATAGGAACGATATCCGCTGTAGGTGTCGCTAATCGGATAGCCGAGTTCTTGCATGCGATGAATTAACGCGCGGACTTGTTGGCCAGCCGTTGGATCTTTGCCGGGCGCATAGGGTGGATGGGAGCGCGTGTTTTTTTATTGACGATGATGTCATGCCCAAGGAAAGGTCAGCATAGCCCCCTGCAGCCTGCGCTTGCGTAGTGGACTCGGTGACAGTCGTTTCTTCAGAAGAGGCCTCTGTACTATTGACGGTCGTTTCCGTTGTTGTGCTAGTAGTCGCACTCGTTGTTTGCACAGTCGTTGCCATCGAACTCGTGGTCGTTTCAGCGGGAGTGTTCTTGCCTGAACAGCCAAGGAGAATGAAGCTTAGTGCAACTGCTGGTATGAGTTGTTTTTCACAGGAATCATCCTTTTCTTTGTCACTATAAGTGTAGCATAATTCCGAAGCTTTGGGAGGCTTTTTGTGAAAAATTAAACTCTCATTAAAAAAACGAACGATGAAAGATGAAACTTCCATGAATTAACAGGTTTTTCTTTAAAAAGCTTGCTTTTTCTTTTTAAAAAGTGGTATATTATTCGTTAATAAATTCAATCACTGGAGGTTTGTGCTATGTCAAAATGGGAAACAAAATTTCAAAAAGAAGGGTACACATTCGATGATGTTTTACTAATTCCAGCGGAGAGTCATGTCTTGCCAAATGACGTGGATTTACGCGTGCAATTAGTCAAAAACATTCGTCTCAATATTCCTTTAATGAGTGCAAGTATGGATACCGTTACAGATTCAACCATGGCGATTGCGATTGCACGTCAAGGTGGATTAGGAGTGATTCATAAAAACATGTCTATCGCCCAACAAGCAGAAGCAGTTCATAAAGTAAAACGTTCAGAAAGTGGCGTTATCATCAATCCATTTTTCTTAACTCCATCCCATAAAGTACAAGATGCCGAAGACCTCATGGCAAAATACCCGTATTAGCGGTGTTCCAATCGTAGACGACTTAGAAACACGTCACCTCGTTGGGATTTTGACAAACCGTGACTTACGTTTTATTTCAGATTATTCCATTTTAATTGACGAAGTGATGACAAAAGAAGACCTCGTAACCGCTCCAGTCGGAACATCACTTAAAGATGCCGAAGCGATTCTTCAAAAAAACATAAAATCGAAAAACTACCTTTAGTAGATGACAACGGCTGCCTCGCTGGTTTAATTACAATTAAAGACATCGAGAAAGTGATTGAATTCCCGAATGCCGCTAAAGACGAACACGGACGTTTACTCGTAGCCGCAGCGGTGGGGATTACTTTAGATACATTCGAACGCGCAAAAGCATTACTAGACGCAGGTGCGGATGCCATCGTCATCGATACGGCTCATGGACATAGTGCCGGCGTGATTCGCAAAATTAAAGAAATCCGCGAAACATTCCCAGATGCAACATTGATTGCCGGAAACGTAGCGACAGGTGAAGGCACACGTGCTTTTATTTGAAACAGGCGTGGACGTTGTAAAAGTCGGAATCGGACCTGGTTCTATCTGTACAACTCGTGTCGTTGCCGGTGTAGGGGTTCCGCAAATCACAGCGATTTACGATGCCGCAACAGTAGCGAAAGAATTTGGAAAAGCGATCATCGCGGACGGTGGAATTAAGTACTCAGGAGATATCGCTAAAGCTATCGCAGCGGGTGGACATGCGGTGATGTTAGGAAGCATGCTTGCCGGAACGGATGAATCTCCAGGTGAATTCGAAATCTTCCAAGGACGTCGCTTCAAGACATACCGTGGAATGGGAAGTCTAGCAGCGATGGAAAATGGTTCAGGCGACCGTTACTTCCAAGCGAAAAACGAAGCTAACAAACGTGTGCCAGAAGGAATCGAAGGGCGTGTAGCCTACAAAGGTTCTGCAGCGGATATTATCTTCCAAATGGTTGGAGGTTGCGCTCTGGTATGGGGTATGTGGGGGCGCATAATTTAGAAGAGCTTCGCGAGAATACACAGTTTGTGCGTATGAGTGGTGCGGGTCTAAGAGAAAGCCATCCGCATGATGTTCAAATTACAAAAGAAGCTCCAAACTATTCAATTTCATAAAGACTCAAAGCTATTAACCGAAGGTTTTTGGATATCTTCATAATAGCGATAATAGCTGTACCGGACTGAGCCCTAGGTCTCAGTTCCTCTCGACTCTCAAACTGCCTCTAGGGAATAAAATCCCCAGAGGCAGTAATTCGTTTCGAGTACACTCGCTATTATTGCTATTATAGAATCCAAACCCCGGTTAATAGCTTTTTTTAAGTGAATAGTTCAGCTAGAAAGCGAAAGAACATCATCTGTGCCTTTCACCACTCACGACAAACTGGTAGTCTCTTTGAAAGGGAGAGCGAGATAGGACAGGGTGTGTGCTTTTTCATGGCTGACAATTTCATTTGTGCAGGGAGAAAAAACTCAATATACTATTGAAGAGTTAGGAAAGTTTGGGGAAGTGGTACTTATGGGATTGGTGCCAAGAAATACTACAGGAATGCGGTTTGAGGAGGGGTGGAGTTAATTTTTGGTTTGGAAAAGGTTAGGAAAAAGGAAAATTAGTTGTTTTTGGGGAGCTCTTCGGTTATGATAACTATGTTTCTGAAAATTTATGAAAGCTTTGAAAGGAAGCAATAAGGATAGCGCCAGGCCTGTTGGAAAACAGGTGACGAGGAATGAGTTTATCGAAATACTCGGCGGATGACTCAAGGCAGTGCAGTCTACAGTTTCATACAAACCATTTTTGCAAGGAAATGACAAAAATGAAACAGCACCAGAAACATAATCAAAAATTACAATAAAAAGAGGTCTAAAGAAGCCTCTTATAAAAGGAGTTAAACATTATGTGCGGAATCGTAGGATGTATTGGACACGGAAAAATCCAAACAGTAGTATTAAACGGATTAGAAAAGCTTGAGTATCGTGGATATGACTCAGCAGGATTATTTATTATGGACGAAGATGGCTCAACACAATTAGTAAAACGTGTTGGACGTATTCAAAATCTTCGTGATGCAGTGGATGAAGAAATTCCAGCATTTGCAGGGATTGGGCATACTCGTTGGGCAACACACGGACCAGCGACAGAAAACAACGCTCACCCTCACCAATCACAATCAGGTCGTTTCACATTAGTGCACAACGGCGTAATTGAAAACTATGACGAATTGAAAAAAGAATTCTTAAGTGACGTTGATTTCAAATCTCAAACAGATACAGAAGTTGCCGTAAACTTAGTAGAATACTTTGCAAATAAAGAAAACTTATCAGGGAAAGAAGCGTTCCGTCGTGCGTTGAAAGAAATCCGCGGCTCATTCGCTTTTGGTTTATTAGATAGCGAAAAAAACCAGGCGTTCTTTATGCAGCAAAACATAAGAGCCCCTTTATTAGTAGGGGTTGGCGAAAGGCTTTCAACGTCATCTGTTCAGACGCAATGGCAACAATCGCTGAAACAGACCGTTACATCGAAATCAAAGACGAAGAGTTAATCACTTTAACAGACACATCTGTAGAAATCGAAACAATCGAAGGTGAACCAGTAGAACGTGCACCATTCGTTGCAGAATTAGATGCGGACGATTTAGAAAAAGGGGCTTACCCTCACTACATGTTGAAAGAAATGGATGAACAACCAGTTGTATTACGTAAAATCATCCAAAACTATCAAGACGAAAAATGGTCAATTACAAGTCGATAAAGAAATCCAAGACAGCATTTTAGCAAGCGACCGCATTTACGTGATTGCCTGCGGAACAAGCTACCATGCAGGATGGGTTGGTAAAGCGTTAGTAGAACAACTTGCTGGAATTCCAGTAGAAGTTCACTTAGCAAGCGAATTTGCATACCACCAACCATTATTATCACAAAAACCATTCTTCATTTTCTTATCACAAAGTGGAGAAACAGCGGACAGCCGTCAAGCATTGGTAAAAGTAAACGAGCAAAACTTCCCATCATTAACAATCACAAACGTGAAAGGGTCAACTCTTTCTCGTGAAGCAAGCTATACTTTACTATTACATGCAGGTCCTGAAATTGCCGTAGCTTCAACAAAAGCTTACACTGCACAAATCGCAGTAATGGCTGTTTTAGCAGACGCATTACGCGCTTCTAAAGGCTTAGAAGCTCCATTCGACATGAAGCACGACTTAGGTGTCGTTGCCGCTTCAATCGAGAGCGTATTATCAGACAAACAAACCGTTCAAGACTTAGTCAAAGAGCGCTTATTAGAAACTCGCAATGCTTTCTACATCGGTCGTCACTTAGACTACTATGTAGCGATGGAAGCAGCGTTGAAATTAAAAGAAATCTCATACGTGCAAACAGAAAGCTTTGCCGCAGGGGAGTTAAAACACGGAACAATCGCCCTTATTGAAGAAGGCACTCCAGTTATCGCATTATTAAGCGAACCAGTAGTAGCAAGCCACACTCGCGGAAATATCCAAGAGGTGAAAGCTCGTGGCGCTGTCGTAACAACAATCGCGATGGAAGGTGTTGAGCAAGAAGGCGACGATATCATCGTTCCAGCGGTGCCAATCTTATTAGCACCAATCGTATCTGTAGTGGTAACGCAATTAATCGCGTACTACACTTCTCTAGGTAAAGGGTTAGACGTGGATAAACCGCGTAACCTTGCCAAGTCAGTAACAGTGGAATAGAAAAAAATGGTGGACGGCTGTCCACCATTTTTATTTTTCGAGGATGCAAAAATCCATATGAAAAGAGGGATATAGCCCAAAGGGCTTATGAATAAACTCAGACCGAAGGATGTCTCTATAGTAGCTACAATAAGGGCACCGGACTGAGCCCAAGGTCTCAGTTCCTACCAAGCTTCAAACTGACTCTACGGGTTTCACCCTAGAGTCAGTAATTCACATTGGTTGCACTCCCTTATTGTTGCTACTATGGAATCCTTGGTCTTCCGTTTATTCTTCGCCTTTGCACCTTATTTCAAATGGATTTTGCCTTCATTCGAAAGAAAGGGAGAAGAGAAAGAATAAGTTAGATGCAGAGGACGTTATCTCTGCAGGGTACTGTGAGAAAGAGATATGTGGAAAATGGTATTATGTATGGTATATTCAATATGAATGTCACTCATATTTTCTCTATTGTTGTTATATTTAATAAATACGTTTAGAATGAAGTTTGTAGGAAGGGAATATAAATGTCAAAAGTTACATTAAAAGACATTGCAAAAATAGCAAATATTTCATCTGCAGCGGTATCTATAATTCTGAACGATAAACCGTCTAGAATTTCTGAAGAAAAGAAAGCTGAAGTGAAGAAAATAGCGGCAGAGTTAAATTATCGTCCTAATAAAATTGCTAGAAGTTTGTTAAGTACAAGTACAAAAACAATTGGAATACTTATTCCAGATATTGAAAATCCTTTTTCTCGAAGCTTGTTAGAGATATTGAACAAAAAGATGAGTATAGAAGGCTATTCAACTTTGATTGCAAATAGTAATGATCGTATGAGAGTGATATCCATCATATAAATGAATTTTTAGATCGTCAGGTTGATGGAATTATAGCATGTGTCTCAAATGAAACCTATTTACATATGAAAGAGTTTCAAGCGTTTTTAGAGAGTATCGATGCACCTTTGGTATTAGTTGATAGGTTTATATCAAATGTAAAAAAAGAGGCAAGTAGTATCTGATAATAAACTAGGTGGATATATAGCAACAAAATTTCTTTTTAGAAAAAAATATAAAAATATCTTGCTGTAGTAACAGGAGGAAAGAATTCTTTTATTTCTAACGAACGCTTAAAAAGGTGTAAAACAAGCTTTTGAAAGAGATTAAACTGAATATTCCAGTGGATTTTTTGAAGGTGATTTTTCATTTTTAAATCTGGATATGATATAGGAATACATTCGAATATTCTAACAGAAAAACACAGGAGTCTTTTGTTTTAACGATTTGATGGCATATGGCTTATTGAAAGCCAATAGAATTAAAGATGAAAGAATATAGAAATCATTGGATATGATAATTTGGCTTATTCTGATATGTTTGGAATCAACTTACCGTCAATAAATCAAAATATACAACAGCTAGCGGAAAATGCGGTGTTAATGCTTCAGAAAAAGCATAACAAATGGGAATGAATATGAAGTGTTGTACCTAGAGCCCAGTTTATAAAAAAAGGATGAGATGTAAATTCTCATTCTTTTTTTATTTAGCTATTGACAACGCTACCAATTAGAGAGATAATTATTTTACAAAAGTGGTTAAACGTTTAACCAAACCTCAGAGGTGATCTAATTTGGATATTATCTTAAATGAATTAACTGCTGAAGAATATTTATTTATGCATGATCTGGTAGGGTTTTATTTATATCCTGTTGAGGATGTCGTGAGTGCTTTAGATCAAGACGTCCTTGATGTTAAAAGTTTTTTTACGAAAAACAACTAGTTGGAATAGGGCGAGTTGTCGGAGATGCTAGAATCGTATAAAAAGATATTATTGTTCATCCTAAATTTAGAAATAAAGGAGTGGGTACTATCGTTGTAAATACTTTGTTAGAAAGAATTCGATTAATATGTTGTGATCACGCTTATGTTGGATTAATGAGTACGGTAGGAGCTGAAGGTTTTTACGAGAAATTTGGTTTTTATTACTCGACCAAATAATCACTTTGGAAGTGGAATGGTGATGTATGTTGAAAAATAAAATATATGTTATTGGAAGTATTAATATGAGACGAAAAAAATTAGTATTGATGCTATTCCTAAAGCAGGAGAAACCAAACATGGAAAAGGATTATCATATAAGTTTCGGAGGTAAAGGAGCAAATCAAGCGATAGTTGCGGCTTCGTTAGGAGCTAATACTACCTTCTTAGGAAGAGTAGGTAAGGAAATTCAAGTGAAGAAGCAATTTCGGAATTAAAAATACAGGGGTTAATGTAGATAGTGTTCTTCTGGACGATGAACCAACAGGGAGAGCTATTATTATATACGAAAATAATGATAATAGAATTATGTTGGTAGGAGGTGCTAATGAGAAGGTTTCAGTTATTGATGTAGATAATTTTCTGGATGGAACTCAAGGAGATATTTTATTAATTCAGTTTGAACTTCCTTTAGATACATTGTGGCATGCGATTGAAGTGGCTAAAAAAAGAAAAAAATATGACAGTTGTCGTTAATCCTGCACCAGCTAAAGAGATACCTGATAAAAATATTAAACAAAATTGATTATTTAGTGTTGAACCAATCAGAATCAGAATTGCTAACTAAAAATATATCCAGAAAAGTCAGGTGGAATGTAATAGTGTTGTTAGTAAGCTTCGTAAATACGGAGTGAAAAATATAATAATTACTTTAGGTAAAGAAGGTGCGTATTATGCAGTTGATAATTTGAGGGCTTAATTCCAACAATTGATGTTGAAGTTGTAGATACAACGGGTGCTGGAGATACATTTATTGGTATGCTAGTATTTGGGCTTTGGAAAGGATATGAAATTAAAGACGTAATGCAATATTCAGTTGTTGCTGGAGCTCTAGCTTGTACGAAAGAGAATGCGCATGATTATGTGCCTACTCTAAGAGAAATTGAGGAGGAACTATGAGATGGCAAGAAAAGTTATTATTGATACTGATCCAGGCATAGATGATGCAGTAGCTATTGCTATTGCAACAAACGCGATAGAATTAGATATAGAACCAATTACAACAGTAGCAGGAAATGTCGGAATAGAGCACGTTACAAATAATACTCTCAAATTATTAAAGTTTCTTGGGAAAAATACCTGTTGCTAAAGGGGCATATGGTCCTTTATTAAAATCAGCTATGTCTGTTGAATCTGTACATGGAAAAACAGGGATGGAAGGGTATGATTTTCCTGAACCTGATAATAGTTTGCTTAAAAGAGAAAGCGCTCGAAGCTATGCATAATGTAATTCAAAAATAATGAAGAGACAACACTCGTATGTATTGGCCCGTTAACCAATATAGCTTTTATTAATTCGTACCTACCCAAAAAGATGTAGAAAAAAATTAAAGAAATTGTAATTATGGGTGGGGCAATCGGTAGAGGAAATTCAGGTGTGTATTCAGAATATAATTTTTCATTTTCGATCCTGAAGCAGCAAAAATTGTCATAGAAGCTCCTGTAAAAAGTAATTTGTCCATTAGAGATTGGGAAAAGAAGCATTGATTTTTCCCAGAAATATCAGAGCAAATCAAACAGTTGAATGGTACAGGTGAAATGTTCTATGCCTTATTTAAAAAGATATAGAGGAGGAAGTTTTTTTCACAGGATTAAAAATGTATGATAGTACAGCAGTAGCGTACCCTATTAGCTCCTGAAATATATACTTTGTCGAATGAATATGTAGCAATTGAGACTAAAGGTGAATTAACTCAAGGAGCATCTATAATTGATATAAATAAAAAGATGGGGAAAGAAGAGAATGCTGTAGTAGCTGTTTCTGTCGATGCAGATGCTTTTAGAAAAGTGGTTTGTGGCTGCGGTTGAAAAAAATGTTAAATAATATAGAGGAGGAATTATCATGAATACGGTTGTTACAATTATGTTAGGTATATTATCAGTTTCCTTGATAACGTATTTATTATTAAAAAGCAGATATTAAAGTGGCGATGTTTGGAATAGGAATATTACTTTTATATATCGCTTCTTTGTCTGGAATAGCGGTTATAAAAAGAACCTGTTAATGCTTTTTATGGATCCATTAACATCTGTAGTATCTCAATTTAAAACAACGCTTTCAGGGGCAGGACTAGTCATCATTATTTTTAGGTGGCTATACAGCGTATATGAATCAGATTGGTGCAAATGAAGTTACGGTAAATGTGTTAACTAAACCGTTGAAACATGTTAAGTCATCATACTTTTTAGTACCGGTTGTATTTTTATTAGGAAATTTATTGTCATTGGTTATTCCAAGTGCTTCTAATTTAGCTATTATCTTATTAGCAACGCTATATCCAGTGTTAATAAAATCTAAAATGAGTCCGTTAACGGCTGCAGCAGTTATTGCTACTACCGCAACCGTGATGCCTACTCCATTGGGCTCTGATAATGTGGCTATAGCACAAGAATTAGGTATGCCTGTTGCAGAATATGTATTTAATTATCACGCTATTGTATCCATTCCAACTTTGTTTGTTATGGCAATCGCCCACTATTTATGGCAAAAATACTGTGATAAATCAGTAGTGTTATCGGATGAAAATTATGATTTGGAAAACTCAGAAGGTGCAGAAAAAACAGAACTTTCAGGAGTATTTAAGTTCATTTATGCGTTATTACCATTATTACCAATTCTAATCATGCTATTAGTATTTATGTTGAATTCTAGTTTGGGAATTGATTTGAAACTTTCTGTTGAAGTGGTAGCAATCATTTCATTTGTAATTGCAATTATTTGCGAGTTGTTTAGAAATAAACAGTTTAAAGTTACTTTTGATAAGGTTGATTTCTTCTTTAAAGGGATGGGAAATTCAATGTCTATCGTAATTTTACTGATAGCTGCATCTGTATTTGTTAGCGGATTGAAAGCAATAGGTATTATTACAGTTCTTCAGAAAAACTATGGAAAGTACAAGCGCATCTGGAGTATTGTTACCTTTAATTTTAGTTTTATTTACTGCAATCATCGTATTGTTAAGCGGTAGTGGCACGGCGTTGTTCTTTGCGATGGTTCCGCTTATGGTTCCTTTAGCTGCAGCGGCAAGTATTAGTCCATACGCAGTCACAGTTCCTATGGGATTAGCAGGAAATTTATTACGTGCTGTTTCTCCAGTGTCAGCTGTTGTTATGATTGTTGCTGGAAGTACGAAGAAAGAACCGCTTGAAATTGTGAAAAGAACGTCTGTGCCTATGGTGGTAGGGAGTGATTTTCATGTTAATTTTGTCTTTCATGCTTTTTTTAAATAAAATAAATGAATTAAATTAAATAAAACACACGAGAATTTATTTGTATAGTTCTCGTGTTTTTGTTAAGATTCTAGTATACAGATTACTTTATAAATTATATGATATACTTACAAAAAGAAAGCGAGGGACGGTCATGAAGGTTGTGTTCGTCTGCCTGGGCAACATTTGTCGTTCTCCGATGGCAGAAGCTGTATTTAGAAAAATGGTTCATGAAGAAGGATTGGAAGATAAAATTACGATAGATTCCGCTGCGACAAGTACGTGGGAGCATGGGAATCCGGTGCATCACGGCACTCGTAAGAAACTCGAGGAGCACGACATTTTCCCGCAAAGGGGCTTGTGTCACGGACGTTGGATGAAACCGACCTGGATGCCGACTACATCTTGGGAATGGATGCGTCGAATGTGCGTAATATCCACTCGTTTGTCGATGGAAAATCGGATGCGACGGTGGCTCGCTTGCTTGAAGTGGCAGGAGTGCAGCGCGATATTGCCGATCCGTGGTATACAGGGGACTTTGATGCGACGTATCGCGATGTGACGCTCGGGTGCAAGGCGCTTCTAGAGCAATTGAAGCAGGAATTAAATCAATAGAGGTGTAGTTATGAAGAAAATTAGTGAACTAGGGATTACAGGGAAAAAGCTCCTAATTGAAGGGATTGCATTCCTTATTGCTGGGGTGTTGCTCCTAATCTACGGACCAAGCTTCCCAGAATTGATGTTACGTCTGTTTTTAACATTCTTATGGGCTCGTGAACTATGGAATTTCTTGTTCCGTTGGTTTAGTAAGGCGGCGGCAAAAGATCCATTATGGCTGAATGTTGCTAAATTTTTCCTTTACGGATTTTTAGCAGGGAATCAATTTTTTATCTCGCTTCCGATTGCGATTGTCAGTATCTTGATGGGGCTTAACGAAGTGATGAAAGCGGCCACTAGTGGCGTAACGTACTATATTTATGTCAAAGACTGTATCCGTCCGCGACTGCGCTTGCTCATTGATACCATTTGGCCTCAGTTGTCGGGGTAGCGACTTTACTGGCTCCTGGGGCGACGGCAACTTACAAATGTTCTTCCTTGCGCTTTATTTCATCGGGCTTGGGACTAGTAACATTCGTGACGGATGGTTCTTCGAGGCCGAAGTTGGAAAGAAAGTTTTGCGCAGGCATTTTCGCCAAGGATTACCGCTTGTGTTAGCTGCGATTATTCCACGAGTAACCTTGCAGAAAAATCAATGATGCGTTGGAACTTGGTGAAGGGGAAACAGCTTCTGAAATTTACGATCGATGCCAAAGAAAAATGCCGAACCAAACTTAGAAATGTTTATTCACGTCACAAAAGACGGCTTTGGTGCAATGGGGCATGTCGATATTTGTTATAAGGGACGTATCATTTCATTTGGAAACTACGATACGAATTCGGAGCGTCTCTTTGGAACGATGGGCGACGGGGTGCTTTTCAGTGCCGACCGTGAAAAATACATCGAATTTTGTAAACGCGAAAATCATAAAACCTTACTCGGCTATGGTTTAGCCTTATCTCCAGAACAACTCGCGGCCATCGATAAGGAAATCGCCAAATTGATGTCGTTGACAGTACCGTGGGATCCACCAAAAACCGTGAAACCTAAGCGTCCTGGAATCGACAAAGAAGAACCGATGTATGCCTACAAGCTCAAACAAGAAGCCGATGCACTCTTGTATAAATTTACCTCTTCGAAATTCAAGACGTATTTTGTTATGAGTACTAACTGTGTACTGCTAGCCGATACGATTGTCGGAACAGCAGGAACGGATATTTTAAGCGCCCGAGGGTTTATTTCCCCAGGGACGTACCAAGATTACTTAGATAAGGAGTTTGAGAGACCGCACAGTCTAGTCGTGACGAAGCGCGTCTATCAGTAAGAACATGGAACTTCAGGAAAAAGAATTCTTTATGAGGGAAGCGTTGAAGGAAGCCCAGAAAGCCTATGACCAAGCGGAAGTGCCAATCGGGGCTGTCGTGGTCCTGAATGGTGAAATCATCGCGCGCGGCCATAACTTACGCGAAAAGGAACAAGACGCCACGCTGCACGCTGAAATCAAAGCCATTCGCCAAGCGAACCAACACCTGGAAGCTGGCGACTCGAAGACTGCGAACTCTTCGTCACGCTGGAACCTTGTCCGATGTGTAGCGGAGCAATGATTCTTGCGCGTCTCAAAAGGTGACGTTCGGCGCCTTCGACCCAAAAAGCAGGACGGCCGGAACCTTTATGAACCTCCTTCAAGACGAGCGGTTCAACCATCAAGTCGAAGTCGAGCAAGGCATCTTGGAAGACGAATGCAAAGAGATTTTTGCAAACCTTCTTCAAAGGCCTCCGCGAACGCAATAAACAAAGAAAACAAGAAGCAAAAAGAAGCACAGCTTTCCGAGTAGGGAGCTGTGTTTTTTTAACGTTCTTAACAAAAACTTATCATTGTAAACGGTTATCCACTCTTGAAAATCATTTTCATTTTATATAAAAATTTTACATAGTTCGAAAAAAAGGAAAAGGAGCAGTAAATATGAAATTATCAGAAAAACAAACACAAATCTTAGGGTGGATCGCAACATGTATGTCTGTGGCTATGTATGTAGCTTATATTCCGCAAATTATGAATAACTTAGCCGGACACAAAGGAGACTTCATTCAACCACTCGTTGCCGCATTAAACTGCTCATTATGGGTATACTATGGATTATTCAAACCAGACCGTGATATTCCACTAGCAGCTGCAAACGCACCTGGTATCTTCTTTGGTCTAATCTCTGCTTTCACAGCAATTTTCTAATCAATGATGATTCGCACAGCTTCACTGATGAAGTTGTGCTTTTTGATTTCTACGGAACTTTGCGGAATTCTTTATAATAGCTGTAACGTTGCATCGGTTCGAGCCGAAGTCTGTCACCTTCGTCAAAAGTGCGATGTTTGAAAATCCGATTTTACAGGAGTAGAATAGAGGATGTCGTTAAAAAGTTTCAAAAGTGAACTGGAGGAATTCGTATGTCATTTTTAGGTTATAACAAAGGAGAAACATTAGAATTCAACTACAAAAAGGCGTGTGGCTTATGGCTCATCGCAGTCGCATTCGTGATTGCACTTGCGACAGTTGTAGGTGGAGAACAAATCATTAATATGCAGGTCTTCAGTATCGGCTATATGGTGAGCTTCTTTTCCATCAATCTGAATAAAAAAGTCCTTCATAAGTTTTCGGATGGCCCTTCAACACCTTTCCAACGAAAAGTGTCCTTATACTCAGTAATTCTTTTTATTTATCTTATTAGTGTTATTAGGTGGCCCATTCTTCGAAACAGAAAACTGGAGACTCATCTGGTTAGGCGCGCTCCTAGCAACAGGAATTCATTTCTTCCCGTACTATTTCGTTCATGGGAAATCAATGATTTTCCTAGGATTGGCATGCGTGATCAATGCAGCGGTCGGATACCTTTCACCTCAAAGCTCTCGTGACCATCGCCTATATCGATGCCATTATTAAATTAGCCTTTGGAGTTTACCTATTTTTCTTATCTAAACCATCCAAAGCATAAATTATTTTAGAGAACAAGCAGCAAATCAATTTGGTTTGCTGTTTTTTTTGGTTGATTTCTTCGGAACCATGCGGGGCGTAAACTCTAGAATTCTATTAGGAAATGATTATATTTTTTTGATAAGAAACAAGAACTCTAATTGGAATATGGTAAAATTGGCATTGAAATTTAGAAGAAAGGACACGCCCATGAAAAAAAGGAACAGTAAGGTTAACGGTTATAGTAGGGATACTTTTACTTCTGCTAGTAGGCTTTCTAAACTATAAGAATCAGCGAATTCATAATATCTTTGATGAAATTTATTATGAAGAGGATGACTATTATTCGTATGAGCTAATATTTAGGGAAAGAGCCTTTAGCAAAATCAAAGATATAAAATTCTATGATGATGATTCAGAAGATTTTTTTATCAACATCGAGTGGAGTATCAAGAAAATCAATTACCAAGCAATATCACTATCATGTCCTATCATTTCCATTTTTTTAGATTCTAAAGTGCCGTATTTTTAAAAATTAGAATACAACGAAAAACTAGCCAATGCTGATTCAACCATTAATATGAACTACCAATATTTCCCAGAGAATAAAACGTTAGAAAAAAATATGTGGTATTTTGATGGCAAGACTGACATTTATGCGAAAGAAAAAATAGAGGACTATCTAAAACAAAATGGGACTTCATTGGACGAGATTCAGAGTGAATTTGATAGAGTTTTAAAAGAAAAGATATTGTCAGACTGGACTACGATTTATCCAAGTCGTTTCACTTCTACAAATTGGGGAGAAGTCGATGTGAAGGAGTATTGGGAACAAAGAATTGTCCCTAAAAAATAGGAATTTCTTTTAACTGACCATTACTTTAGTAATGCAAATCAATGACAAAAGTGCCTGTTGTACGACTTTTTAAAATGATTTAATAAAGACAAGGAAAACAGTTAAGGAGCGATTCACATGAAAATCAACATCAAACAACAAGACACAAACCAACTTACAAAAGACCTAATGGTTATAGCGCTCGTCGTTAATGCATTAGCCCTTGTCATGCACTTGGTTCTAAACATTTTTTACAGGCCAAGCATTAATCCCTGTAATCACAAGTCAATTTATCTTTATCCTTCTCCCAATTATGTACCTAGCAGAGGATGCTAAGAAAAATAAAAAAGTGGACAACCGGTAAGCACAAGCGAATATTCTTAGATAGTTTTTCCTTCGGGAGAGACTATCTTTTTTAGTGTCTCTTTTGCCATCCCTTGGCATGTATTCATTTTAGAAAACAAAGCAGATTCTCTTGAAAAAGACACAAATCATAGAGAAGCACGAAAACCCCATCGTTGGCGGTAGGGGAGCAGACATATACTCTCTTCACATTGATTTCGAAGAAGCTTGCGGATTTTATAATCGCAGTAACGGGGAAGTGCATCGAATGTGAATTATGCGGAGTAGGAACTCGTTCCGTACTCCGCATTTGAAGCTTCGAAGGTGAGAGACTCATGGAGGCTCGAATCGGTGCCCTGTAACAGCGATTATAAAAATAATCCGCAAGCATTCGAAGAAATCAACACCCGAAAGGGTGCATTTTTAAGAAGAGAGAACTATGTATGGATTACTCCCAGCATCTAACCACAAAAACCAATTGGGATAGCCCCATCCGCACTCTCTAGTGGAGCGGTTTTGTTAATTTCTTTTTCAAGCAAAATCTGCTTGCTTTTTCGAGGAGAAGTTTTGTATAATAGTACGTGCCGTTAGGCCGTATGGCAATAGCGAACTTATGAATCGAGTCAGGTCCGGAAGGAAGCAGCTATAAGTAACGTTCGCTATGTGCTGTATGTACATAGAAGAAGAATCAGGCTGGACCAACGGTTCAGCCTGTTTTTGCTGAAAAAGAGTATCCAGTGGAGGGAGAATAGTCGCATGAAAAATCAGAGTTTCCAAGAAGAAGTGCAGCACTTAGAAATCGTGCAAGACTTAATGGAACAAAAAGTGGCGATCGAGAAAAACCGATTGCAAGAACGCGACCTGGATATCGCTAGACAAGATACCATTCAGTATGGAATCCAACAATTAGAAAAACCAATTGGAATCTCCATACTTTGGAAGAATTGACGTTCAATTTGAAAAAGACGAGAGAGTTGAGAAGATGTATATCGGACCTGCAACTTTCTTTGACGAAGACGACAATGTGCAAGTGTATGACTGGCGTGCTCCAATCGCAAGCCTATTTTACGAAGGAACATTAGGAGAGCTTCAATACGAAACACCAAATGGCTTCGAGAAAGCTCAGGCCTTCTTAAAACGCGATATCGTCATCCGTAAGGGTGAATTAAAATCTGTTTATGACATTGAAAATGAAGAATCATTATTGATGGATGCCTTAAGCGCACCAACAAACCGTGACGGACACCTAGAAGGAATCACGGCGACGATTCAAAAAGAACAAAATGAAATTATTCGTTTAAATCCAAAAGACTGGTTCATCGTGAATGGGATGTGCCGGAAGTGGGAAGACGACGATTTTACTACAACGCATTGCGTACTTGATGTACCAAGCAAAAAGACAAGCGTATGAGCGATATGCTCCTGTTGTCGCGTAACCAATTATTTGCAAAATACGTTTCACACGCGATCCCAAAGCTTAACGGGAAGTGAATTGTACCAACAAACATTAGCGCAACATACCATCGAGCTTTATCGCAAAATGTATTTGCATAAAACAACGGCGCTAAGCCAGTGCCAACGCGCAAAGTGTACTTAACAGACAGCGAGTGGATTGCGCTTGTACACCGCAATATCAAAGGCTTATCGGCGAAAGATTTGCCATATCGTGCCATCGGAATTAAAGGGCAAGCCGTATTTACGATGAAAGACTATCAAAAATTGGTCGAAAGCGTGAATACCGCACTACCGTTGCAACAACAATTAACGCAAATGCAAACCGTGCTCGAGCGTACGTTGAAACGCCGTCTCACGAAGTTCTTTATGTCTGAAAAGGCAAAAGCAGTCTATGAATCAATGAACGCGATGCAAATCGAAGTGTTGATGAAAGACGTGGAGACAAAGAGCGAGACAGAGTATTACCAAGCGCTTGGACAAAAAGTGTTCGAGAAGGAAGTACAAGAAGTAACGCAACAAGTGGAAATGTTCGCATTCGTGGATATTGCTGCTCTTGTGGTGAAATGGATGCCTGAAGCTAAAATTCGTCGCCAAGAACTTGGTAAGACGGACAATGCGCCACTTCCATTGAAGAAGATTGAAGGCAGCCGCATGCAAGTTACTGCAGAAGGAATCCGTCTGTTGCAATATGTCGCAACACGCGTGACGCCAGTTCGTGACTACACAGGCTTCAGCCACCTCTTCATCGACGAAGTACAAGACGTGTCACTCTTATGGCTTGGAACATTATCCAACTATTATTTCCGTGCAAAATTCACTGTAGTGGGAGATACATTCCAATCATTCTCAACATCTACAACGATTTTCACATTGGAAAAACGACACCCAGAACTCGTGGACTTGATCTTTGCAGACCGCACGTTAACGTACCGCAACTTAGCGATTAGTTACCGTTGTACGGCGCAAATCACACGTTTTGCTAACGGCATTCTAAACTGGCCGCTGGATAAAAATGTGTTCCCACGTTCAGGGGCAGATGTGCTGTATACTTTAGAACAAGAAGGCCAAGAAATGGCGCGCTTAAACACGTTACTGGAAGAAAGTCCAAAAGGCTACCATACGACAGCGATTCTTTGTCGCACGATGGACGAGGCCAAAGCGTTGTACCAACAACTCGACCAAGATGACATTGCACTTCTGGAAGACAGCAGCGAGTCGCTGGGCAGCCGCTTCGTGTTAACGACGATTCAAGTCGCTAAAGGGATGGAGTTCGACGAAGTGATCATTTTGGAACGCGACGGATGAAGCGTACCATACGATGAAAGAACAAATGATGCTGTACACCACATGTACACGTGCAAAACACCAGCTCTCACTCATCTCTCAAGTAGGCAAAGAGAGCCGCTTTATCAAGAATTCGAAAGCACCGATGAAACGAATCGGGCAGTAGAATTTTTAGCGAATCTATACTAGAATAGAACTGTAAAATTTTGAAAAAGGCAGGGAAGTAAAATGGCTTATCAAGCATTATATCGAAAATGGCGTCCTCAAACGTTCGATGATATGGTCGGGCAAAGTGCGGTCACGCATACATTGAAGAACGCGATTAGCAATCACAAAACGAGTCATGCTTACTTATTTACAGGACCTCGTGGGACAGGGAAAACGAGTGCCGCGAAGGTGTTTGCAAAGGCCATTAACTGTCCAAACCAAACAAACGGCGAGCCATGTAACGAATGTGAGATCTGTAAAGGCATCACGAACGGAACGATTGGCGATGTCATCGAAATCGATGCTGCCAGCAACAATGGTGTCGAAGAAATCCGTGATATTCGTGACAAGGCGCGTTATGCACCAACGCAAGCCGAATACAAAATTTATATTATCGACGAAGTGCATATGCTCTCAACAGGAGCGTTCAATGCACTCTTAAAAACTTTAGAAGAACCGCCTCAAAAGGTCATCTTCATTCTCGCAACGACGGAACCGCATAAGATTCCAGCGACGATTATTTCGCGTACGCAACGTTTTGACTTTAGACGCATTACGTCGCAAGAAATTATCGACCGATTGGCGTATATCCTTGACCAAGAAGGAACCCCGTACGAAGCGGATGCCTTAAGCGTGGTGGCAAGATGTGCCAACGGAGGAATGCGTGACGCATTGAGTCTGCTCGACCAGATGATTTCATTTGGCGACGGCAAGGTGACGCTAGACGAAGCGATTCAAGTGTCAGGGAAGTCTGACAGACGACTTGATGATTGATTTCGTGAAAGACTTACAAGAAACGAAGGCTGAAGAAGCCCTTGAAAAAAATTACAACAGCTCTTCAAAATCGGAAAAGAAGCGAGCCGTTTGGTTGAAGAATGGTTGGAATTTGCCAGAGACCTCCTCATCGCGAAACAAAGTGGCGAGGCAATCGGTCGTAGCGAGCGATTCCTTCAGTTCAAAGACGAAGTGGAACCGGAATTCTTATACCGCTTTGTAGAGGCGTTAAATCAAACACAACAAGAAATGCGCTTCACGACAAAACCAACGATTTCGCTGGAAGTGTTGACGATTAAAATGGCGCAACCATACACATTGACGCCAAGAACCAGTTCTGGTGCACCTGCAATGCCAAGTAGCGAAGAAGTGCAACAGTTGCAACAACAAATCGCGCAAATGCAGCAGCAAATGAACGCGTTGTTGCAAGGTGGCGCTCCTCAAGCACAACAAGCACCAAAAGCACAGGCACCAAGACCGACGCGTGCGGCCTTTAAGCCAAATACGACGGCCATCCAAAAAATCTTGACGGAAGCGACTCGCGAAGACTTGTTGAAGGTACGCGACTTATGGGGCGACTTACTCAGTTGCTTGAACCCGCAAGAACAAGCGCTGTTGAGCCAATCAACGGTGAACGCGGCGGGGCCCAATGGATTCGTCCTCGGATTTGCGTACGACCACTTGTGTGACATTTCGAAACAAGACCAGGATTCCGTGAGGTCATCCAAGAACATCTGGAACGCCTCGGTGGCTACAGTGGGACGTTCGTGGCAGTGACACAACATCAATGGCCACAAATTCGTGCGGATTTCTTACAAGAACGCAAGAAGAACCAGAAGAGGAAGCTGTATCCATCGTGACGGAAGAACCGGCCGTGGAGGATTCCTCACACCAGAAGAACAAGCATTTGAACAAAAAGTAAACGACACGATTGAACTCTTCAGGGGAAGATATCGTGCAAATCGAAGAATAGAGACGGAGGAAACGAATATGCGTGGAATGGGAAATATGCAGGCATGATGAAACAAATGCAAAAATTGCAAAAACAAATGGCGCAAGCTCAAGAAGAATTAAACCAAACAGAATACACAGGAACTTCTCAAAGTGATTTAGTAAAAGTGACTGTGAACGGGAAACGCCAAGTCTTAAACGTGGAAATCAAACCAGAAGCGGTGGATCCAGATGATGTAGAATTATTACAAGACTTAGTGTTAATGGCGACAAATGATGCGTTAACGCAAGCAGAAAAAGCCAACGACCAAACAATGGGTCAGTTCACGAAAGGATTAAACATCCCAGGATTTTAATCGATTGGAGGTTTGAGCATGCATTATCCAGAACCGATTGCACGATTGATGGATAGCTTTATGAAGCTGCCGGGAATTGGTGCGAAGACGGCTGCACGACTTGCCTTCTTCTGCATGGATATGCGTGAAGAAGACGTCTTAAATTTTGCGAATTCGCTCATCAGCTGCAAGCGTGACCTGCATATGTGTTCCGTTTGTGGAAATGTGACGCAAGAAGATCCGTGTGAAATTTGTGCGGATACTACGCGTGACCGTACGAAGATTCTTGTGGTGGAAGACGCCAGAGATGTGATGAGTATGGAGCGAATGAAGGAATATAAAGGGCTCTATCATGTGCTTCACGGGGTGCTTTCTCCGATGGAAGGGACGGGGCCGGATGATATTAATATTACGTCGTTGATTACGAGGTTGCAGGATCCGGAAGTCCAGAGGTTATCATCGCGACTAATGCGACAGCGGAAGGTGAAGCGACTGCCATGTACTTGTCACGTCTCATCAAGCCAGCTGGCATTAAAGTAACGCGTCTGGCTCATGGGCTAGCGGTCGGCAGCGACATCGAATACGCAGACGAAATGACTCTCTTCCGTGCCATCGAAGGACGAAGAGAATTGTAATAAAATCTATTGATTCAATGAAAATGAAAGTTAAGACGTTGTCTTAAATCGCCCTCTGGGGACATCTTCATAGTGATGATAGTAAAGGCACCGGATTGAGCCTAGGTCTCAATCCTACCAAGCCTCAAAGAGCCACAGGAGAATAAATTCTCTTGTGGCTCTATTTCGCATTGGTTGCTTTGGCTTTACTATTCTCACTATAGAGTCCCCGAGGGCTTTTTTAAGCCAACGAAACTGCTTTGAATCAATAGATTTTATTTTTTGCTTCAACAGCACGGGAGAGAGTGCGTTTCGATGGGGTGCGGAGCTAGGGATGAGCAGGGCGTTACTCTCTGAGGCTTGTGAGTGTGGCGAGTCATGGCGGTGCTTGCCTTCCGGTCTTGGAACTGCGACTACGGGGTGTGTGCTTTGGAAGGGGTGTGTGCTGGGACGGGTTGGTGCTGATTAGGTTGCTGCGGAAGGGGCTGCGAAACGGGGCCTACTTAAAAATGGGTAAATTCGTGAGGGAATAGGCGGAGGGCGCAAGAAATGGTATAATATGGGAATAAAGTAATTGTTTAGAGGTAAAAGAATGAATCAACTGTTTAGAAATTTTATTTCAAAAAGAGCGAGTGAATAGTTTTCGTGAGTTGACGAAGACGCTCGTGAAAATGGCGGGGACCGATGAAGTGGTGCCTGAAGAGGATGAAAGTGTGCCTTGGGTTCCGTCAATTCTAGGATTAATTTTCATATTATGGCTTTCTTCTGGTGATTGGCTCAAAAAGTGTGACGCAACCGCTGATTGATCAGTTTCCGCTTCTTTCGCTATGGCCGTTAGCGTTTCTCTTTCTCTTCCTTCCGATTTTAAATGGGCTAGATGAGTTGTGGAAACAACCGCAGAGAAAACGGGACTTACAGGAGTTGATGGCGATTGCCAAACGTGCGGTGGCCGTTTTAAAAGAATATGACTATGATAATTTAGAAGACGTGATTGACGCAGAAGTGGTCATCAACGAATACACCGAGCGATACGGATTATAGGAGGCCAAGGATGAGATTATGGCATGAGGACTTGATTGGGCATCTTCCGCGTCCGCAACTCTTGGGGCAGCACCGCGAATGTTGTGCGCTCAGGGGCAATGGTTGGGGCAAGAAGCATGCGACGGTGGACTATGTGTTTACTTATAGCCCGTATGTGCTGTATCAGTACCATACGGTGATTATGGATGAAATGGAGCGCCGTGGCTACAATGTGACGCCACAGTGGAAGAGGCTTCGTATCGTGGGAAAGTTTGCCCGCCGTATACCGAAGTGAATGAATGTGCGTGGACGAGTCCGTTATACAAAGAGCACGATGATGCGTATTACAAAGAATGTATTGAAAATTTAGCGCAAAAAGGAATTATCCTGGAAGGAGAAAATCATGTTTAGACTTCTATTGAAAGACGTTGCGACGAAAAAAATGTTAGTGAACTTCCGCGAGTTGACGAGCTACTTAATGAAAGAGGCGGGAATGGATGATGAACTGCCGGAACTAGTCGATAAAATGGCAACCATCAAAATGATTGCGGGGATGTTTTTATTCATCATAGTGATGCGTACGGGGATTTTATCGAGACCGCTTGAGTTTATGGTAAACAAGGTTGCTGGAGAAGGGAATGTGATTTTTCTACTCTTACCATTTGTTTCTTTGTACTTGTTTTTAGGATTCTTTTTTCTTCTTTACCGAATCTGGTCTAAAAAAGTACTGACACGTAAACTTGGCGAAGTGATACCACTAGCGGAACGTGCGATTGCGAAGCTTAAAGCAGCTGGACGTGACGACTTAGAAGAGGATATCGAAGACGCAGAGTTTCTGATTGAGGATTATAAGAAGAGATTCGGGTTTTAGGGAGATGCGAAATGAAATTATTTAGAAAAGCGATTAGACAAAGAAGATTAACGCGGATGCGGGAATTGCTGAGTGCTTTGATAGAACAAAAATGGAAGTGAAAAATCAGTTGCCCGAGGATGGAAGAATTATCAGAAGTTGGGCTTTTTGTTATATTGGGCTTTGTATTGTTTTTATGTGTTTACAAATGCCGATATTTTGTTACCTGCTGCTGGTTTAATCTTCATGGGTTTATTTTATCCCATTTTTTTGATATGGGGGATTTTGGTCGGGATTGGCACTTTACTCCTTGTTTTTGGGCTAATATATCTGTTTCATCGTCTCATAATTGATTCCTATTATCAAGAGTTTGGGATGTTATATGAATTAGCCACGGAAGAGCTTTCTGTATACAAACAAGAGCCGCTGATTCCAATGAGTGAAGAAGCGGAAAGACTTCAGTACTATATGGAAGAGTTGAAACTAGAGACAAATACAAACAAGTCTAAATCGGGTAAATAAAATTTTTGGGGAAATAAAAGATGAAGAGAAGATTTGAAGAGAAAAGAATTGCTAGACTACAACAATTAGTAAATGAGGTCGTGGCTTTATCTAGTATGGAAGAAGAGACAATTAAAGTGCGACCATATAGATATATTCCAAAAGATTATATTTAATATTTTTTATGTTGTTCGAAATATTTTTATCTATTGTCATTAAATAAGAAGGTAGGAGGAATCTTTCATTTCTTGAAAGTTTGGTACGAGGAAATCAATATGCTGTGAAGTATGCGCTGGAATATGTTAGATATGAACCTTACATTATCGTATTTCTTCCAATAATGATGCTCTTTTTATATTTCTTGCAACTGCATCTTCAAAAACAAGATGTGAGAGAAGTGGTTGCAAGAGCGGATGAAGAGCTCGCAAAATGGGAACACACTCCATCTGCAGAGATTCCGCATGCTGTAAAAGCATTAAAATACCACTTAGAAGAGTTACGATTAGACTACGATTTGTAAGAACCTTTGAACGACAGGAGAAATGGGAATGGAATTGAAACAGAAAATCAAGAAACAGGATGTACAGCGACTGCGTCAATTAATTCAAGCAGTTGCCGATAAAAATGGCGAAGACGCTAGCTTACCGATCAGCTTTTTACCGTTTCGTGGTATTATAATGGTCATTAGTCTCGCTGGATTAGCATACGGAGTCGTGGCTACGTTTATTGTTACAATATCTACAATATTCTTTACAGAGCTTACGATGCAGCAGCCAGGGGAAGGGTATCAAAATGGTCTCACCAACAGTATGTTTCTTGACTGGCTCATCATGTTTGCCTTTGTAGCCATTGTTCTCTATTGCTGCTACAAATCCGTTTACTGGGAATGGAAAAAGCTGGTTGTTCGCGGAAATGAAGAAGTGGCGACGTGGAAAGTTACACCAAGAGAAGCCAGCCGCGAAGCTGTTGAAGCACTAGAGTCGTATATACACGAACATACAACGATGACTGAGGAGAGTTCTTCCAAGGTTGAGGAAAAAGCGCATCAAGATGATTAAGGGAATCATACGGAATGACGGTTTAAAAAGAATCTTTGGGGATAGAAGATACGACCTTTGAACGTCAGGAGGAATGACAATGAAAAAGAAACAAAAAGTGAAGGAACGCCACGTAAGACAACTACGCCAGTTGATTGAAGCAGTGACCGAGCAAAACGGGGAAGAAGGCACACTACCGATGAGCTTTTTCCCACTACGCATAGTGATAACAATCCTTAGTGTCGCTGCAGTGGTGTGTGGAGTGGCGGTGTTAGGACGCGCGCTGTTAGTCGAATCGGACTTCTTTCCAGCGCTCGGATTGGTGTTTTCGACGGGAGATTCAGAGGTTCTCTCACAAGTAGGCAAGGTCCTCTTTGGCTTGGCGCTTCACTTCGCCATCATGTTTGCCGCCCTAGCCGTTGTTCTCTACTGCTGCCACAGATCCGTTCGTTGGGAATGGAAGAAGCTCGTGGCTCGTGGAAATGATGAAGTGGCAACGTGGAAATCCTCTCCAAAAGAAGCCAGCCGTGAAGCCGTTGAAGCGCTAGAGGCATATTTACAAGAAAATGCACCGCTTGGCAAACCTTCCTGGGTGAAGGAAACAGTACAAGCTGCCGCTACGGGTGTCGGGGCTGTGATGGAGAAAGTGAGCAAAGAACACGAAGTAGCAAAACGCCTAACCAGCGTCGAAGCTTCACGAGTTCGCGCCTTAAGAAGACTATTGAAGTCCGTCTTGGCAATGAGCGGACGAGGAGAACAGCTTCAAAAAGCTCGTATTGGCTACGCATCTACGTCCTGATTACGGTCGCAATTGCAGGCATCGTCATTGGACTAGTTTCTGGATTCTATACGTATTTGAAACTTTTCATCGCCTGCCTAGTGACGTTGCAATTGAGAGTCGCAATCGGCTATCTTGCCTTCATTTGGCCATTTGCCCTTATCTGGTCCTTACCGATTATCGTCTTCGTTGTCGTCTTCAATTGGCACCGCAGAGAGACCTTTAAGGAATGGAAAGAACTATTGGCACTGGCAGACCGCGAAGCAGAAACATGGAGCCAAACCACAGCCGTACCAGATGAAGTAGCAGCGTTACAGAAGTTTTTAAAACAAGCACATAAGTACTATTAGGAGGACATTATGAACTATAAAAAAACGATTTGGCAGTCTCAAACGACAAGACTGCGTGAACTCATTCGCATTGTAAACCGTAGAAGCAAACAACCGCGCGTCCTGCCGAGAGATAATCGTCAGGTTCGACTCTTTTGCATGCTCTTCTTTGGAATCATCACGCTCTATACGATTATGACAACAGGATTCCTGGCGGCCATCCTGGCTCAATCTATGCTCTTTTCAAGAAAAATCCTCACCAGTCATGGACCGGATGGCACAGTACTGGTGGATGCCGATTTTATGGGTGGCATTGATTGCGATTTTCATCCTCATTCTCTGGCTAGCGCGCCGTTCCCTTGTAAAAGAAACGCTCTTCTTACTCGAACACGCGAAAGATGAAATCGCGCGCCAATATGAAGAAGGCAATGGCGTTGTTTCACAAGAAGTCATCAATTTAGAAAATTACGTCGACGACTTACAACGAAATTATCGTTTTTAAGGAGTGAAGAATATGTATATTTTTTGTAGCACCCAGAAGAATACTATTAAAAAGAAAAAGAGGTACAAGACTTTCGAGCAGTCGCAGAACGCTTAGTGAACGAAAGTGGGATTGAAGCAGAATTTCCCCTTGTGACGGAACGTTCTCCATTGTTGAAAGTACTCATCTGGATATTAGGACTTTTCTTGGCTTTGATGCTAGGAGGATTGGGGTATTTGTGGTTTGTTAGTGGAAGAAATGTTGACGATCCGCTTCTCATCCTTGGTATTATGTTTTTCGCATGTTTGGTGGGGCTCATCGTTTGGCTGGTGGGTGTCCTTTTTGCAGCCCTTTTATACCGTCGTGAACAAGATAAAAGGTGGGCGGAAATGGAAGAGCTGTTGGATATTGTTGACGAAGCAACGATTGTTTTACACGAGCAAAATCGGAAAGACTTAGCCGTAGACATCAAGCGTGCGGAAACATTAGTGAAGAAATACAGACGCTACGGCCTCTAAATGCATATCTATCATTAGGGAGAGAAAATCATGGATTTACAAAGAATTCGATACAGAAAAAATGAAGCACAAGAGTTTCGCGCATTGACCGAGCGCCTTGTCGGAGAGAGCGGTCTAGACATCGAGCTGCCATATGAAAGTCCGGGAGTGCAGCACCTCATGAAGTATTTTAACGTCCTCGTGGGCATTCTTGTGCTGCTTACGATTGGACTCGTGGCATTTATTTTCTATGTGAACGGTGGGAAATCAGAGAACTTTATGATTACCCTCAGTAACGAAGAAATGCTCGTGTTCTTCCCGCTCGTAATCGTGTGGATGTTCGGACTGTTTTTTGCAAAGGCGTTAGACGCACGTAACCAGCTCTTCATCCAAAAAGACATCCGCGCACTCTTGCCGGTTGCCCAAGAAGCACTGGAGGCCCTTCATGGAAACGAGAACGACTACGTCAAACGCGCACAGTTGCTCGTTAAAAAATACAAAACATACGGGTTATAAAATAAAAGGATTTGAAAACAGTGGGAGTAAGAATGAAGAAGAAAGTCACACAAGAAACAGCCAATCGACTCCGAGAATTATTGGAAAAGGTGACTTCAGAAAGAGAAGATGTAGCATCTTTGCCGAAAAATCATCAAATAGCGCGAATACTACTGCCACTATTCGCTCTTTGTTTCGCAGGTGTCTATTTACAAAACACGCACGCTTTTTCGATTATAGGGAGTGCATTTGCAACTATTTTTGAGGTTGGTGTTTGGGAAACGTTCGAATTCGTGGTAACCGTCACGAGCTTCCATTTCTTGACATGGAGTGTTCCTTTTATCGTTCTAGGATTTGTCTTTTTCTGGAGACGTTATTCCTTCAAGAAGGAATTCAATGCTTTGGTGGAACGAGCAAAGGAAGAGATTACTCTCGGGAAAAAGAAACCACTCGAGACAAATCGCACCCTTGTAAAAAGGGCTAGAAGGCTTTCTAAAATCATTGCAAACGGAATATCAATTTGAACAAAAAAATAAGGTAAGAATGTAAAGAGGTTAGGAACATGATTTACAAAACACTATTATTCGACCTGGATTCAACGCTCTGGGACTTTCATTCGGCGGAGAATTACGCGCTGACAAAGCTCTTGGAACAGCAAGGCGTGGAGGATGTCGAGGCGTATATCGACGTCTACGTGCCGATGAATCGTGCCATGTGGCGTTCGTTGGAAAAGGACGAAATCACGCGTGAGGAACTCGTCGAAACGCGCTTTGCGAAGTTGTTTGACCACTTCGGTTTTGAAAAAGACGGGAAGGAACTCGCGGCAGATTACGAAGCCATCCTCGGAACGCAAGGCCAAACGTACGAAGGAGCAGAGGCATTGCTTCAAGCGTTACAGGACGCAGGATATGACTTGTACGCTGCCACAAACGGCATCACGACGATTCAAAAGGGGCGCTTGTCGAACTCATCGATTGCGAAATACTTCAAAAAAAGTGTTTATCTCGGAAGAAGTCGGCGCGCAAAAACCAAGTGAAGTCTTCTTTGAACGAGTAGCTGGAGCGATTCCAGACTACGACAAGGACAAAAGCCGTGATCATCGGCGACTCGCTGACAGCGGATATCCAAGGCGGCATCAACGCAGGCATCGACACGATTTGGATGAACCTCGCGGCAAAAGAGAAAACAGAACCGCCATCAAGCCAACCGTGGAAGTGAGAAGCTACGCGGAATTATTGGAATTTTTAGTGTAACATGAACGGACTGCAGGCAGTCTTGCAGTCTTTTTATGCAAAAAGTTGAGGTTCCAAGACTTAGCAGGTAGACTACTTAAAAAGGGCAAAGACCCGACCAAAAATGAAAGTTGAAATGAATGAAAAAAAGCATTAATGGAATTGGCGTGGCGATGCTACTTGCAGCGTGTGGAACGACTAGTACAAACGGTACGAACACGACGCATGCGACCGCGCAGACGCCACAAACGACACAACAGGCGCATGTCGAAGTGAAGACAGACGGCACGTATACCGTAAAAGAATACGACTTCGAAAGTAATGGCAAGAATCTCTACGCGCGTGCCTTTGTTCCAGACGGAAAAGGACGGGTGCCACTCGTGATTTTTAGCCACGGACTAGGTGCCAACGTCGAACACGAGGAAGAAGTGCAGAAGGCATTGGCAAAGGCTGGCATTGCCGTCTTCAGCTTGGAGTTTGCAGGAGGCTCGTCATCATCGTCTCCGATGAGTGAGGGATTGACGACTGACATGTCGGTTCTCACCGAAGTGCAAAACTTGAAGGATGCCATCCGTATCGCAAGCGGGATGGAATATGCCGATCCGCAGAAAATTTATCTCATGGGAAGTAGCCAAGGCGGACTCGTCACAGCACTGACCGCAGAAGAAGTCACCAATATCGCAGGCCTCTTCTTGTTCTATCCTGCATTTTTCACTGCCGGATGATATTAGAAGTAGCTTCCCGAAACTAGACGAAGTACCCAGAGACCTTTAACTTGCTCGGGACGAAAATCGGGAAGAAATACATCACGGACATCTACGACATGGATCCTTACGCGAACCTAGACGAGCTTTTGATGCCGGTGCATATTTATCACAGCAAAGACGACAATATCGTGCCACTCACGGCCTCCCAAAAAGCAATGAAGCGCCTCAAAAATGCACGCCTCACCACGCTGGAGGACACAGGCCACGCCTTGACGACCGAGCAGCAAGTACAAATTGGGGTTGAGATTGCGGATGAGATTTATAATGGGATGAAGTGAAGAGAAAAAAACTGGACTCAATTGAGTCCAGTTTTTATTTTTAACTCTTCCTCTTTTCCAAGCGGGCCGATAACCCCTCGTGTCTTGAAAAAGAACGCGCACCATTCCAAACCGCACTTCGCCCAATCGGACTACCAGCCCCAATACAAAGCTCAATCCCTCCTTTGCACCAGTGCACCTTCACTCGATGCATATATAAAAAGACTGAATAAGCTCAAAATGATTACGCAAAAATCCGTGGATTCTATAGTAGCAATAACGTGTTTCGCATTAGAGTGAATTAGCAGGAGTAGTCCAAAATTGGACGTACTCCTGCTTTGAATCTTTAAAGGTGAGAGACTTTAGGCTCGAACCGGTGCAACGTTATCGCTACTATGAAGAAAATCCGCAAGGATTTGGAGTAATCATATAAAGCTTATATAACATCGCTATTCAGTCTTTTTAAATATCTAATTCTTTCATTAAGTTCTCTACGCACTGTAGCAACAGAGGAGTCGAAGTCTTTGCGATAGACGAGCTGGATGTTCCGTTTTGGAGTGAAGCCATCGAGTTCGAGTTTGGAAAGGTAGCCGCTCTCCAAGTCTTTTTACAAGAAGCTCAGACACGATGGAGATGCCGAGTCCGTGCGCCACGGCTTCCTTGATACTGTACTGGTTATCCACCACAAACGGCTGCCGGTTCATAAACCCGGATCCCGTAACTGCTTCAACAAAAAACTATGCAGAGATGACTGACTCCTTTCGAGATATACCGTTCTCCGTTTAAATCCTCTAGCGTGCAGCGGCCTTTCTTTGCCAACGCATGATCGCTCTTACAAATCACCACGAGCGAATCCTCATACACCGTCGTACTCGCAAATTGCTTCATATCGACTGGAATATATTCTGAGAAGAACGCCAGTTGGATTTTCCGGGCTTCCAAGTCCGCTAAAATCACCTTCGAACGGTCGACCTTAATCGACACTTGATGGTCCGGGAAGGCGTCGTTTAATAGCGGCAGGAGGGCAGGCAGAATCGTCGACCCGATAAACGGCGTCGCCCCGATAATAATCGAACGGCTTGTCGTATCGGCGAGTTCCCGCAGCGCGTTCAGTCCACCGTTCATCGTTGCGACTATCTTTTTCGCCGTCTCATAGAACAGATTGCCATATTCGGTCAGCGTGAAGCTCTTATGCGTGCGCTCAATCAGCGGATACCCGAGCTCTTCCTCCAGGCTCTTGATTTGTTTCGTGACATTTGGTTGCGAAGTATATAATTCTTCTGCGGTTTTCGTAAAAGCTCATCGTCTCGCAGAGGGTTTTTAAAGGTTTGTAATTTATCGATATTCATGACATCCCGCCTTTCCACACTAGTATATCATAATCATTCTAAATTGTTATACAAATGCATAACGAAATGGAATACAAAACGTCAAAAAGTGAATTGGACGCACTCGGTTATTCTCAGTACACTGTATGTAACGTCAAGGACGAAAAAAATAACAAACGAAAGGTGATAAAACCATGAGTAAAGAGAAAAACAAAAAATCCGCGCTGTGGGGCATTCTTCTCGCATTAGCAGCATTCCTCATTATCGTATTTATGCCGCCAATGGAAGGACTCTCAGTCGCAGCACAACGTAGTTTGGCTATCTTTGTATCAGCACTTATTTTATGGATTACAAAACCAATTCCAATTTATCAAACATCCATTATAGCCGTATTACTCCTTCCATTAATTGAGTCGTTGAAAAACAAAAAGAAGCGTTTGGAACTTTAGGTTACGACATTATTTGGTTAATGGTAGCCGCATTCGTATTAACTTCAGCCATCAGTGAAACGAACCTTGGGAAACGAATCGCGCTCTCAATGGTGGTGAAATTCGGACGTACGAAGGTACAGACACTTGCCGTATTATTAGCGGTAAACTTCATTTTAGCGTTCTTCGTACCATCAACAACAGCCCGTGCTTCATTAATCTTGCCAATCTCAATCGTATTATTACAAATTTACAATGAACTTCCAGGAGAATCGAACTGAAATTAATGATGTTACAAAACGTTCAAAACAACGCGTTCGCAACATCAATGGTTATGACAGCAACATCAGCTCAAGTTATCGCAATTGGATTCATTAACAAACAAACAGGTTCAAACCTTGGCTACATGGACTGGTTAATCGTTTCAATGCCACAAGCCATCTTGACAGCCGTAATTATCTTCTTTATCGGTGTGAAATTATACAAAGTCGGTAAGGAAGCCGGCGAAGAAGCAATGGCAAACGTTAAAGAAACGTTGAAGAAACAATTAGCAGACTTAGGACCAACGTCACCTGAAGAAAAAAACGTGTAGGAATCATCTTCCCGATCACTTTAATCTTATGGGCAACTGGAGACATCCAAAAGAAATATCTAGGATTCTCAATTTCAACGGAACAAACAGCCGTATTAAGTATGTTACTCTGCTTACTACCAGGAATCGGTGTCTTAACGTGGAAACAAGCAAAAATCAAATGGGACTTAATGATCTTCTCTGCAGGGGCATATGCTGTAGGGAACGCATTTGACAACACAGGTGGAGCTGAGTGGATGATTACAAACTTAGTAAATGCCATCGGTTTAGACAAATTAAACCATGCTGCAATTGCAGTCATCCTCATCTTCATTACTGTCTTCTCACACTTAATCTTCACAAGTAAGACAGTACGTACAACGATTTTAATTCCAGCGATTATCTCCATCGCAACAACAGTCGGCATGAACCCAGTGTCACTTGCATTAACATGTTCACTCGGGCTTGCGACAACCATCACTTTACCACCACACTCTAAAGTAAACACATTGTACTTCGGTACAGGATACTTCAGCGTATTAGACGAATTGAAATTCGGATTACTAGCCTGCTTAGTACACTCAATCATCCTATCAGGAATGTACTTCGCTTGGATCCAATTCATCTACTAATCGGGAGGGGACAGTATGAAAAAGAAAATCATCGTAGCGATTGCCGACGGTGTGGGAGATCGCCCAAACGTCGAACTTGGTGGATTAACACCGTTGCAATACGCAAAAACACCTCACCTCGACAAGTTGGCTAAAGAAGGTATGACAGGGATTATGGACCTTATCTCACCAGGGATTACGGTTGGTACCGACATGGGTCACTTAATCTTATTCGGAAATCCTTCTGTTAACTACCCAGGACGCGGACCGATGGAAGCAGCAGGGGTAGGCATGGACTTACAACCAGGAGACGTTGCCTTCAGATGTAACTTCGCAACACGTGGCGACAATAATATCGTCATCGACCGTCGTGCAGGACGTATTCGTGAACGCACGAATGAACTGGCAGAAATCATCAATGGCTTAAAAATCGAAGATGTAACGTTTTTATTCAAAGAAGCAACAGAACATAGAGCCGTGCTTGTGATGCGCGGGGAAGGTTTAAGTGCCAAAGTCACAGACACAGATCCCTAAGTGCCAAAACGATGGCCATCCATTTAAACAAGCATTGCCAAAAGACGACAGTCCAGAAGCTGCCAAAACAGCACGCATCTTGAATGAGTTTCTTGAAGTGATTTACCCACTGATGGACAAACACGATGTCAACGTGGAACGCCGCGCAAATGGACAATTACCAGCGAACTTCGTGATTACACGTGGGGCTGGACAATTCTCAGTCATCGACCGCCTTGGCGAACAATTCGGCTATAAGGCTGCAGTCGTGGCAGGGGAAGATACCGTTCTTGGAGTCGGTCGCTTATCTGGATACGACGTTTATAAGGAAGACTCGTTCACAGGAAACATGGATACAAATGTGAGACGTAAAGCTGAAAAAGCGTTAGAAATGATCCAAGACCACGACTTAGTGTACGTTCACTTGAAAGTCACAGACGTGAAAGGGCATGACAATAAGCCATTCGAGAAAGCCCAAGGAATCGAACTCTTCGATGAAATGGTCGGTATCTTAATGGAAAATAGACCCGAGAACACACTTATTGCGCTTTGTGCAGACCACTCAACCCCTTGCGAAAAAAAGGCGAGCATAGTGGCGAGCCTGTGCCAATCGTCATCTCAGGACCTGGAGTACGTCAGGATAAAGTGGAACACTACGACGAAATCTCTTGTGCTGGAAGGAGCCATCAACCGCATCAAAGGCCGCGAATTCGTCTGGACATTGCTCGACTATCTAGAAGTAGTGCCGAAACAGGGGAACTAAAAACAACAGGATAAAGTTAAGAAACCAGAGCGAAGGCTCTGGTTTTTTGTGTAGGAGAAATGGAGTTGAAAGCAACGTATAAAATTGACAATAAACGAGAATAATGTACAATGTACGAAAAAAAGAGGTGATAAGATGTCAACATCAAATTTAAATAATCGAATCGATAAAGAAATCAAGGAGCAAGGAATCCTTCCTCTCTAGAATTAGAAAAGTATAATAAAGTAACTGCCTCTGCAATTGAGGAAGGAAGAAAGATTGCTAAGAATCCAAACGTAAAAAGGGTATCACACAGTGGATGAACTGAAGAAAGCGTTGGATTCATGAAATGCTAACGAAAAACTAAACAAACAGGAAAAAAACGAGGCTGGCGTCTCGTTTTTGTTGCAGGGATGATAAATCATCCAAATTAATCAGTATTTTTTAAAAAGTCAGATAGGAAGAAAAATTGAAAAATAATCAAAAATTTATTTCCTCAAAAATCCTATTGCTATAAGGTTTATAGCAGGTTATAATTAAGTGTAAACGCTTTTATAAAAATGTTTTGCTAGGGAGGAACAAAAGAATTTAATTATGTATAAGAGTACGTTTTAGGCTTAATAGTAAGGGTTTTGGGAGAATGTTTTTTGAAAAACAAAGGAGATAGTAACTGCCCAAAATTCACTTATAAGTGAATTTTGGGATTCTATAATTGGGAGGGATTTTATGGCAAAATACCGAGTAACAAAGAAGATGATTGACGAAGTAGAAGGCTTAACTTACGAGGAACAAGTCAAAAGTATTCGCGGTATTAATGATATTACAGGAAGAAGGACTTTCTCCCGAAGTACGGGAAAAATGGGAAAGAGGAAAGCAAGGAAAAAGATGTTTAAGGATTCCAATTAGTCGGGAAACAGAAGAGGGGAAACTGAAGATGACTTACCTAACAAAAAGGTTAAATGCATTGAAATCCCTGCTGCCTTGAATTTAAGCAAGATCTGCTTGAAGAATATCATCTTCAAAAAGGTATCTCTAAGAATCATCAAAATGAGATTGGAGTTAGGGCTATCTCAGAAAGAAATGGCTAATGCCTTAGGAATGATTGAATCGCAATATTGTCGATTAGAGAAGGGACAACATAATCCGACAGTTTTGTCACTAATCGAACTGGCAGATTTATTTGGATATGATTTTGAAATTAAAATAAAAAAAGAAAAATAGAAATTATTTTTTCTAAAGGAGAAGGAAATTAATAAATTATGGGCAAAGTAGAAAATATGGGAACTAATGAAACTATCGAAACTAATGAAACCAATGAAACAATTGAAACTAGAATAACGACATTTAATTCACTAACTCCGGATATTCTTAAAGAGAATAAGAAAGTGTACACTGATGCTCTTGATTATGCCTTTAGTAACAATGATATAAAAATATTGCAATTACTGGTAATTATGGGGCCGGCAAGAGTACTGTTTGAATACGTATAAAAAAATAATAAACTAAAGGATACTAATTCAAAAGATAAATTAAATATATTTAAAAATGTCATAACGGTTTCAGTAGGGGGTATGAGTATTATTCTAAAACTAAAAATAAAGAGGAGGAAGTGCTAAAATCTGTAGACTTAAAAAGACTATCAAATTGAAAAAATTATAATCAACCAAATTTTATCGCAAATTAAAACAGAAAAAGTACCGTTAACCAACACAAAGTTCAAGAAGAATAAATCAACAAAAAGAAGTTATTTGTGATGTTGTTTTTCACCTGTTTATTTCTTCTTTCCATTATTATTTGGTTTTCAAAAAGTTTTTATTATTTCAGGAATACAATGTCTAATTGGGGAAACTTATTCTGTGTTATTAATTATGCTATTAAGTTTAATATTATTCATTCTGCCAGTTTGTAGGTTTTTATATAGATTCTATGCTTCTAACAAAATAAGTTTTTTTCAACGATAAAATTTCAGGGAACCGAAGCTAATTTTAATAACTCAAATGATGATGAAGATGATTTAGAAAAAAATGAGTAAAGAAATAGTTTATCTTTTTAGCGAGTTCGGAAACTACAGTTGTAGTGTTTGAAGATTTAGATAGATTTTAATAATACTTTGATATTTACTAAGTTAAGAGAATTAAATTATTTGTTAAATTCTTATTTGATTACGAATGAAATAAAAAGAGTGGTTCGATTTGTTTATTTAGTTAAGGATGGGTTGTTTTATTCTAAGGATAGAACAAAAGTTTTTTTGATTTTATTATACCTATCATTCCTATTGTAGATTCTAATACTTCTATGAATCAATTTATTGAATTAACTAAAGAAGGTAATAAACAACCAGATATAAAAATTGTTACAAAAATATTTCTTTATATGTGGACGATATGAGAATGATTAGAAATATTGTTAATGAATATACGATATATTCTAATATATTACCTATTGAAGATATAAAAATTAGATTATAGTAAATTGTTTTTCTTTAATTACGTTGAAGAATATTTTTTCCAAATGAATTTCAACTTTTACAAGAAAATAAAGGATATATAAAGTATGTGATAAATCAGTTAGAAAATCATAAGAAGAAAGTGGTCGAAGAAGAATCAAAACAAATCAGGGAAGATATTGAAACATATGAGAAAAATTATATATCAAGCTGAAGAAGAAATCTATCTATCTATGGCAGAATTAATTTCAAGTGAGGTAGAAATACTCGAAAAGAAGAATCTGAAAGAATGGAAGATTTTTCTAAGAAAATGGCAGGAAAAAGAGAAACAACGATATACAGTCAAAGATAAAATCAAGCATTAGTGAATATGACTTTGAGGAATTTATAGCGAAGTTTATTCAGTCGATCCGAATAAATTCCTTAATTTAATGAAAATAACACAAGAAAATAGTCTGATAATTAAGGATTATAGAAGAGCAAAAAGAACAAGAGAGAAGAGCTGGCGGGTTAAGATCATTAAACTGGAGAAGAATACTACAGAAACTTTCGCAAGAAGATGCAGATAAAATTTTTAATCATCGAGATTTTTGAAAATAACGGATGATCATTATTTCCCATTAATTAGATTTTTTATTTTTTCAGGGAACCTAAATGAAACATATTGGTATCTATATGACCAATTTTATTGATAAAACAGATTATCCATTAAAAATTGAATGATATAATATTTATGAAAGGTGTTTTAGAAGGTACCAGACTTAATCCTTTATTAAATATAGAATCTCCTGAGGTAATTCTTGCACGATTGAATATTGACGATTTTTCGAGATTCTAATATATTAAATTATAGATTGATTGAACTATGCTTAGAAAAAGGGAAAACATCATATATTAGAACAGTCTCTAAAGCTGTTCAACGAAAAATAGTTATATTAATTTAATAAGGGTACTTAACAAATTGGGAATTGAAAAATGTAAAAAAATATGTTGATGTGTTAATTAGATATAGTGAGTATAGTCTTATCCGAGATATATTAGAGAAATGGAATTCTAGCTTTTTCCGTAATCAAAAGATTTTAGATGAACTTATAGAATATATTCGTGAAAAGAATATTAGTTATTTATCTCAGTTCTTAGATAATGAGGAAATGTTTAAAAACGTGATCGATATGGTTCGTCTAGCATTCCAGATTTTAATTTTTCTAAAAAGAATAATTCAGAAAATAAATAATAACTTCTTTCAAAGCTATACATTCAATACAATAATCTCTTTAATCATAAGAATACTCTTTAATAAAGATGTATTCTTTTTGTATGAAAAAAATTGTTTGATGTATCTTTCGTACACCAGTGTATATTTGCTTAAATAAAGCTTAATTGATTGTATTTTAAATTTTTATTTGCAGCATACATGCCTGACTTTTATAAAGATAATTTACAAGCTCTGTTATCGTACAATTAAATGTTGGAGAGTAGGTATGCTGAAACAAGAAAAATATTTATTAATTAGGAAAAATTCTCGCACCGCATTAATATCTTCCCCGTAGTTCAATATAGAGATTAGCTAGTTTCTAATTCTATTTTAGGAGAAGAACTATGAAAGCATGGACAGAAACTGAAGAAACAACAACTCAACTTTTCGAGCAATTCGAAGGGGTTATTTATCACGTAATGAAAAACTTAATATTCAAAAAGAATAATTCTGAATATGATGATTTCTTACAAGAAGGACGATTATTACTATTAGAATCTTATCAAGATACAGACTCGAATCCACTTGAATCTACGGATGCAGCTAAGCAATTCAATACCTATCTACAACGGAAGTTATATTGGAAATTTCTCCATCGTATTACTAAGAAAAATATAGAAACCGTAGAATTTGATCAAAGTTGGATGCAGGAATCGGAAAAAGATCCCTACTGGTTCGAGGTGGAATCCGATTATAAAGAATTTTTCCGAATGCTCACGAAAATCCAAATGAAAACACTGCAATATATGATGCAAAGTGATGAATCTGTCACAGAATATGCAAAAAGAATAGGACGCACACGCTCAGCAGTGCAGCAGGATATTTTGTCAATCAGAAAAAAACTAAAAAAATTTTTAGACAAGCATAGCAAATTAGATTCCTAATTGGTTTATATAGATGTAGAAGTCATGACACTACAAAACAAAAATAAACCAAAATAAGGAGGACATAAACATGTCAGAAACATTTAATAAAAGCAACATTGGAACTATTCTACCAAGATGCGGAAAAAAGGAAAAAGTGAAGAAATTCAAGAGTCTTCAAAAACTTGAAGCAAGGGGCAACGCATGATGCTGTGATGACAGTCTCAGACGCAATCGATACTCTTGCAAAAGAAGCGATGACATACTGCGATACAGTCGTTCGTACACGACACGACAGAAACTAATAAATAAAGGAGGGAAATATCATGGCAGATGAAACAACAACAACAGTTAAAGAACTATATTTAGGGTTTGCAGGAAGTGATGGTAAAACAAAAACGTCTTGTTAGTGCACATCCAGAAGATAATCTTGATGCTACAACTACTCGTGCAGCAATGAAAAATTGCGGATGCCAACCTGTTCGAAAAACAAGGAATCCAATTGTATACGAATGGAGAAAGTGCTAGCTATATGACTCGTATTAAAAATGAGATCTTTAACGACAAAAAGAAAAAATAAATGAAGGTTAGGAAGGTGAGCTAGAAAATTTTAAAGGGTAATTTTCTAGTGAGGATGGAGAATCATCTACTAAGGGTGATTCTCCAAACCTTCTATAAATGATGTAAGGGAGGAAAATTTATGAAAACATCATTTTACTATTTACAAACCGGAATTTTTACCCTCGGAGCTCTATTGGGTGGGTTCCTCGGAGGGAAAGATGGCCTCCTCTATGCTTTGTTAGTTCTGATTGTTCTGGATTACATAACGGGAGTATTAAATGCTATTGATCAACGAGAACTTTCAAGTGCAGTTGGGTATAAGGGTATTGCTCGTAAGGTACTTATTTTTGTGCTGGTAGGAACGGCAAATGTTGTAGATGTTTATATTTTGGGGAAAGCAGGAGTGTTAAGAGCAGCAGTAATCTTCTTCTATATTTCGAATGAAGGAATCTCAATCCTCGAAAATGCGTCACATCTCGGATTGCCTGTTCCTCAAAAGCTTCAAAGTGTATTAAAACAGCTACATCAAAAGGAGGAGAATTAAAATGATTAAAATTTTGAGAGAGTTTGTAATGGAGAATAGTGGATTTTTAGAAAGTTTTGACTTTGTGGTGATGCATAATGATGCGGGAAGAATGAAACCCAAACGATATATTTCTTTTCTAAGGAATCGTGATAAAAGCTTTAGGTATCGCACATTTCTATTGCAACCGAGACACGATTGTTCAAGTCGTTCCTATTGAAAATATTGGCTACCATACCGGAGATTGGTGGAGTAACTGTCGTTCTGTTGGATACGAAGTGTGTGAGAGTCTATCAGCCAGCGATGAAGAATTCCTACAGAATGAAGATGTGACTCTATTGAAAGCAGCAGCAGACTTGGTAGAAGCAGGAATGCCGATTTCACGAGAGACGGTTCGACTTCATCATGAATTTGTACCTACTAGTTGTCCTCATAGAAGCATGGAGTTACATGGTGGTACTACGGAGAGTGTGCGAGCATACTTTATTGAAAGAATGCAATATTTTGCTTCACTCGGAAATAATCTGATTGAGATTTTACATAACTACTTTCCAGAGGAAAAATTCCGAATGCATACTTGGGAACGTTTAGGAGTTTTCCGTAATGAAGATGAAAGTGAAAATGAAATTGTTCAACAAGTTATGCAGGGAGAGTGGGGCAATGGTCAAGAACGCATACAACGACTAACAGAAGCGGGGTATGATGCAGGCATAATTCAGGAGAAAGTTAATCTTGCATTGCAAGAATCTCAAAGCAATGATACAAAAACGATGGATGCTGTTGCTTATGAAGTGATTCAGGGTGATTGGGGGAATGGTGAAGAACGCAAAGAGCGGCTTGAAGCTGCTGGGTATGACTATGATGTTGTGCAGCAAAGAGTTAATGAATTATTGGAATAAATTAGAGCCTACTGATGAAAATGTCAGTAGGCTCTGTTGTTTTTCATAGGGAATAGGAATTATTACCTTATGTTAGAAGGATGAATGTAGGATGAAGGAAATATTCCTAAGTTGTTTGAAACTAGATATTAATATCTTTAGATAGGATACCTCTTTTTCAGAAAATGCTTTCATGTTATACTTAGAACGTGTATTTTTGAAAGAAAGAGAATACTAAAATAGAGTTTTTAATTATTAAAGGGGTAATTACTAATGTCTGAAGAATTCATTGAACGCCCATGCAAAAATGATAAGGATGGAGCAATTCAATATGTAAAATCTCTTTTGAAAAAGCTCATGAAGATGGCTGTAGCGATGATATTAGTAGGTTGGAAGAGGTTATTCATTTATTACAAACTAAAAATATGGGTTAGTATGGGAACAACACGTGGAGCTTGTTGATGAGGAGACGAAAACAAAAATTCCTATTTTTATAGAAAAGGATAAAAAGAAGATTGTCAGTTTATCAGGCGACGAAAGTTTTAATTTTTCTATTAGAGGGGATAATTTACATAGCTTATATTTATTAGAAAAACACATGCAGGGAAAATAGATGTAATTTATATTGATCCGCCGTATAACACGGGCAATAAAGATTTTTATTTATAACGATAAATTTGTTGATAAAACAGATGGATATACTCATTCTAAATGGTTGAGTTTTATGAGTAAACGTTTGGAAATTGCAAGAAAATTATTATCTGAAGATGGAGCAATTTTATCAACATTGATGATAATGAGCATGCACAGTTAAAATTATTATGTGATGAAATTTTTGGAGAATCTAATTTCTTAACATCAATTCCTTGGCATAATAGAACTTCTATACAAAATGATACTGATATCAGTGTAAATCATGAATATGTTGTAGCATATGCTAAGTATAAGAGACCAGATAATAGAAGAATAAAAGATAGTAACAAACATATCTGGAACACTTTAACTGGATTCACATTTAACATGAGAGAGGCGGATAAAAGTAAAGTTTTCAAATCCTGATAATGATCGAGAGGAATCTGGAAAGCGGATCCGTTCGATGCACCTAATATACGGCCGAATTTAACTTATCCGATTTTTAAACCCTAATACTGGTGAAACTCATCTCCCTCCTAAAAGGGCGCTGTTGGAGAATGTCTAAAGAGAAATACGACAAAGCGCTCGAAGATAATCGGATTATATTTGGTAAAGGAGGAAATGGTAGGCCACAACTGAAAGTGTTTTATAGCGAAGTTTCTTATAAGGGGATGGTTGCAAATACATGGTTTGATGCGGATATTTTTGGAACCTCTACTGAAGGAAAAAGAATTATTGAAATGTCTACCAGAATCGAATGTTATTTTCAGTACGCCTAAACCGACAAAAATTTTTATAGAGAACTCATGAAATTATCTACAAGTAAAGAGAGTATAATTCTAGATTTCTTCGCTGGGTCAGGTACGACTGGTCATGCAGTAGTGCAACTTAATCAGGAAGATGGAGGTAATCGTAAGTACATCCTTTGTACTAATAATGAAAACAATATTTGCGAAGAAGTAACATATAAGCGATTAACTAATATCCAGAAAGAACTACCGCACAATATCAAATATTTCAAAACAGATTTTTGTTGATAAGAACGAGTTTCCAGATGTTCAACTAGAAAATGAACTTTTGAATTATATCGCTCCCTTGTAGAATTAGAGTTTGGAATTGATATTTCAAATCCATCTGTTCAAATTATTCTTACGGAAGAGCATTTAGCTGAATTAATTAAAGAAGGAAAACTAGAAAAAGACTCTACTCTTTTTATGCATTCTGAGGTTTTTCTAGATAGCACGGAAGAGGCAGTACTGTCGAAGTTGAATATCTCAAGACAGGTAATTCCTGATTATTACTTTGGAAAGGAACTTTGGTCATGATAGAATTAAAAGATTTTCAAAAAACGTGGTTGATAAACTTCTGAGTTTTACTGCTCCTGAATATGGAGTGAATGAGTTGAGTTATCAAAGCCCCGACGGGTTCAGGGTAAAACAATCTGTCTACTCTCATGGATAAATGACTACATTTCAACAACACATGATAATGTCGCTTTTGTCTGGTTTACACCCGGAGCAGGAGAATTAGAGGAACAGAGTCAAGACAAGGCAAAAGCTTTTTCTAGTATCAAGGCACAATCAGTTGATGATGCACTATTAAATGGTTTTGATAGGGATACAGTGACCTTTATCAACTACGAGCGAGTAATCGGGAAAAAATCTAAAGCGATGTTAACCGATAGCGAGCGCGATAATCTCGAGGATAAGATAGAAAAAGCTTTCCAACAAGGGCGACATTTTATACTTGTTATCGATGAAGCGCATCGTAACGACACTACAAAAGCTCGCGATGTAATTTCTCGCTTTAAAGCCTCAAAAACTGTACGTGTATCGGCTACCATTGCAAATCCTAATACTCGAAGATTTCGGAATACTATGAAGTTACTGAAGAATCTGTTATCGAATCAGGATTGATCACAAAGGCAGTGGTAGTAAACGAGGGATTAGATATTGAATTGGACGTTACAGATGAATTCGCTCTTCTTTTTGAGGCGGCGGAGAACAAACGGAAAGAAATAGTTCATGAATACCAAAACAACGGCATTCAAGGCGTAAATCCCTTAGTCATCGTTCAGTTACCGGATAAATCAGATTCAGAAGCTGATTTGGTTTCAAGAATTGAAAATTATATTGAAAACCATCTGAAAAACATACGAAGACGGGAAACTAGGAATCTGGCTAGCGGATAAAAAACGAAATCACCTAGATGTGACAAAACTAGATAATCCCGTTGAATATCTAATCATCAAACAGGCAATCGCTACAGGTTGGGATGCTCCACGTGCAAAAATCTTAATTAAAATCCGTGAAAATATGGGTGAATACTTTACCATCCAAACAATCGGTCGTATTCGTCGTATGCCTCAACCACAACGAGGACACTATAACGTTGATGTTCTAGATAATGCATATCTCTACACTTTTGATAAAGATTTCCTAACGGGAGCTTTTGCGGAAGGTGGAGCCGTTGCCCCAACACCTATCCTTCGATTAAAGGAGAGTGCTAAGGATTTAAAATTGATTAGCGAACGCATTATCAATGAAACCGCTGAGAAAGACGAAAAGGCTATCCGCAAAAACCTCTACGAAGGATTGAAAGAAGCATGGAATCTTTCTGATGATGTTGAAGAAAATAGAAAGAAAGTGGAGAATCAAGGGTTAATTATTGGCCGAACAATCAAGACAACGTATAAACAAGGACGATTTGATACCCTCGATCATGCAGATCGACTACAAGATCTTGAACGCTCTGTTGAGGTTGATTATCGTGGGAATCGTCTTGATTTACTGCACGCCTTCCATGAACTGGATCGTGTGACTCACCTGCCTGTATCAAAGGTTGAAGCGATTCTTAAACGTTTCTTCCTAGCTGATGGACGTCCAACAGAGGAACGCCTCCTAAAATTAGATGCACAAGAGTGGACGGCATTTATCCTCAATAACTGGCGAGTGCTCCGTGAAGAGTTTAGAAAAATTGATATAGCGAAAGCAATGACTCTGGAGCTTGAAAACATCCAACAAAACGATTTTACACTTCCATTGGAGGAACGATATACCTATAATCCTCAAATAGAAGGCAAGATTGTTCGTACAAGCGCATATGCTGGATATACTACTGCATCAATTGCAGCCAGACCTAGCCTTGTTGAGAGACTTTTCGAGCGATATATGGAAGAACGAGAAGATGTGGATTTTGTATATAAAAATGGTGATTCTGGTACACAGTATTTCTCACTCGCCTACGGAACAAACGGTGGACGAAGTCATTTCTATCGAGACTTTATTGTGAAAATGAAAAATGGAATATTTATATCATTGAAACAAAAGGTGGAGAAACTTTATCTGGAATGGATAAGAATATTGATCCATATGCTCCTGCTAAATATGAAGCACTTAAGGACTACGCAAAGCGTCATAAAGTTAAATGGGCCTTTGTAAAGAGATTATAATGAAAGTCTCTGGTATCTCAATAATGGTCCGTGGGTTGACCAAATGAACAAGGAATCATGGAAACCTATTGATGAATTGTTTGAAAACTAGATAATTTTTAATGCCTTTTTAAAATAAATTGATTTGGAAGGGAATTAAGCAGACACATTCTGCTTAATTCCTTTTTTTATCTCCACCACCACCTGCTTTTTCTTTCCCACCTATGCTATAATAAGCATGAATAGAGAAGGTTTTCATGATTGGAGGAGAGAGTATGAAGCAAAGACAAATTCTAGCATCAGCGCTTTGTGTATTGGTGCTTGCCGCATGCAACAAGAAGCCAGAGGAGGCAGTGACGACCCAGGCTACGACGGTTCAAGCGACAACGGTGGCACCGACGACAGTTGCCCAGACGGAGCACGCGACGTATTTTGAGATGTTGCAACTAGCGTATAATGTGGCGGCCAAGGATGCCGATATTACGGAAGGGTTAGCCGCGGCCAAGAAGGTGCGTGATGAGATGTTTGATCAGTTTCCAAGCGACAAGGATGACATTGACTATGCCTATTCGGACTTGGAGCTCTTGGTTCGTTTTAACTCGAGCGGATTTAGCGACTTCATGAAGCGGTGGAATGCGTCTACTGGGCAGCATTTCGAGGCTTTGCACGAAGCGATTCACATGGATGCTGCGACCATCAATGGCGATAAGGTCAAATGGAATATGATGGGCGTTGTGGACTCAAACGACTACGAAGTGATGGTGGTGGAAAGCGTATCTGGACGCTACGAAGAAAGAGGCATTCCTCTTTGGATACGAAGATGGAAGCCGATTGTTCTTCATGCGACCAAATGTGACGCGTGAGACACTTGCAAAAGCAGCTTTCAAGTCGTGAAGGACGCGGATTTACTAAAAGGCTTTACCGACAATGCGACATGGAAAGCAACCTCTGACGCGTCTGCGAATCAATCGGTTGCGGATGCGATGGCGATTTACGCGCGTAAAGAGGAGAAATCTATGAGCGCACGAGTCCAGCGACCCAGCGTGAGTACTATGATTTAGCCGTTCCAGACCAGCTTTTCAAATATGCAACGGTATCGGGCGAGAAGGCGAAACTTCAAGTGGGCAGGGGCTGAATTTCCAATCTGGAGGCGACTCTTATGAAATAGTGGAGTGTTATGTATCTGAATCAGGGACATCGGTGATCGTATTTGCCAAAAAGAAGGGATCGATGTGCTGTTAATCGGCGAATCAGAGCCACAGACGACTAAGAAAGCGGATGGAACGATCAGAGTCGGCCGTAGTGAACCTCCAACCGTACAGAACGACACACTAGAACGTGCATTGTGGTAAGACAGGAGAAGTAGAATGACAGAAGTACAACAACTCGAACAACTAATGAATGAGATGCTGCCGGGATTGCAGCTCTTTGCTAGAGACATCAACCTAACGCCGGAAGAAGCGTCGAAGTTCCACGTGGGGCAGATTGTGCGTAACGCCGCCTTTACCGATGCGACGAGTCGCGTGGGCGGCATGGTGACAACGCACCGTTTCAGCATTTTATCGAACCACCTTTTTGATTTGACGAAGGCGGAGCACGGCACCAACTGGGGGCTACACGTTGCGAACCGCGACAGCCACTTCAAGGTGCTGGACATTTACGAGCATGAAGGGAAGACGCAGATTCTCCTCTTGCATTTGCCGGACGATTATCGTTGGAAATGGATGGAGCATGTGAATCTGGATCTGCCGGTGGACATCGTGGCCGATAGCAGAGAGCGTTTCGCCTCCAAGGCCCACGCCGAACCGATTCCAGAGGTGACAAGTCCTGAGTGGCTTGACCGCTGCGCTTTTTGCGCCTGGACTGGACATCAAAGGCGAACTCTTCCCAAATGAAATCCCAATCGCAAAGCCAGATGCAAAAAGTAAAGACGCCTCTTTCCGAAAGCTTCTACCATCAACTTGTCTACGTTCGCTGCGTGGCGCTGATCGAAGACGTGATGCCAGAAGTAGCTAAGGCAGGAGACACGGGGCTTGTCCTCTACGGATATATCGACGAAGAGGCCGGTGTTTCGTTCCAACCGCTATGGTTCGCAAAAGAAGGGAATCGACGCTAGACATGCGCCTCATTCCCAGAAGAGACGATGTATCTCATTCGTCTAGCGAACCTCGATGACTGCGAGTTCTGTTCAATGAAATGGATTGAAGTCGATCCGTATATCGTTGACCGTGCAAGACGCGTCATTGCCGAAGTGTATGACACAAAGAGCAAGGAAAAAGAAGAGACACGTTCGTTCCAAGGACTCGACCGATTCCGCCGCCGCGAGCATCCCGATGACTTTGGCGTAGCGGTCTACTACGAAGACAAGACGAAGGATCCTGAACGCTTATGGGTCCGCATCTCGCGCGTGGAGGCAACCAATGCTTCGGCACGCTCTTGATGGACTCGAAGCATCCAGACGGATTGAAGGAAGGCATGGAGATCATGTTTAAAGTTCTTCAAAACGAAAAAGGCGAGCTCGAAGTTGTGTCGGTTCAAAAATAATAAAAATATGTCGAAGGCTTCCTTTTGCCTTTCGGATATCTTCATAGTAAAGGAAATAACTGTACCGGCAAGAGCCTAGGTCTCTTTTTCCTAATAGTTGGGATTTTACTTGAATGGAGCTTATCTTGACATCAAAGGGGTTATGGTATATTCAAGAGCAAGAAATATATAGTGAATATTTCAATCACTAAAAGCCAGAAAGGCATTGGATGGTCTGGGTCCAATGCTCTCTTTTCGTTAAATAGTATCTAACGTTCTGGTGCTAAGGCAACTATTTTTCTTGCTAGAGTTAAGCAAATACTCTACTAATATTAAAAAATTAGTCCACGTGTAGAGAGCAAGAAAAATATAATGAACATTTCCACTAAAGCCTCACCTCCTTACGAGGCTAGTGGCCTACCAAAGTATAACACTTCCTGGCTGGTATTGAATAGGTGTTTTGATATTTTCAACCAGATAAATAAGGCTAAGCGAGACTGTCGCTGGCACTGTATTGTTCTATCACATTATAGTTTGACGCAGAGTGTAGCGATATAGTCATTGCCATATTTTGGGACAATCGATGCCTTTTATCGCTTTTGATTCATAAAAATCAATCATCACAAGACCGTTTTTTTCAGTTGGCCTCTAATCTGAGTTTCTAAGGTGTGGCTGAATTCATATCCGTATTCTGGATTGATGGTGATTTTGCCTTCCTCTTCAAGTTCTCTTTGAATTAAAAAGGGATGGAGAACTTTAAGAGTAATTCCTCGTCAGGGTTGGTCCCAAACAACGTCGGCGTCATACATGTATGTCAAGGATTCATGAAACCCGACCATTAACAGTCACCTTTTTCAATACGCGAGCGGCTTCTTTATACATATTTTCTAAAGTCTTCGATATAGACGTTTCGAAACAGGGGTTGAAAAATAATATCAAAAGTTTCATCTTCAAATAGGAATGGTTTTGTCATGTCGGCTTGAACGGTGTTGATTGTTAAAGCCTTCTCTTTTAGCAACCATCGCATCTTTTTGTAATTGTGATGTCGAAAAAAATCCATTATGGTGACATCATAACCTTTTTACCAGCAAACACTGGACCTTGCTGACCGCCGCCACAAGCTAGCCCTAATAGTTTTCCCGTTGGCTTTTGTCAAACCATTCTTGCGGAACCTTTTTCCCAACCGTTAATGCACACAGAAATAGATGCTTTCTAGCTTCTTCTAAATTCTTCATGTGTCAATGGGGCAGTATAGTCATTGTTTACATTATTCCATCTATCTTGATTTGCTTTTTAAATAATTGCTCATCTCTCATCACCGCTTTCTTGTTTTCTCACCTTCATTATACGATAAATTCTTGGAAGAGGTATTTTTGAGCCTTGCTTAGTTAAAGTTTGCCTCTGCGCCAATCATCCGGAATGAAGGGCACAATTCTATTTTTCTTGCGGCGTCACATTAAAGAAGAAAATAAAAATAGGCTTCAAAAGACCTCATGGATTCTATAGAAACCTTCACAGTGCGAAGGTTTCGGACATTACTGCACCGTTTGAACTGAAATAGGGCAAAGAGACCAAAGGCTCTTGCCGGGTGCGTTAATGGATACCCAGAGAGTGCCTTCTTACAGCATCTCACAAAGTTTAGAAAAGTTGAAAAGAGACAAAAATCCCCCGGTTCTATGGTGTGAATGGTGAGGAAGAAGAACCAGTGATGAATTACTGACTCTAGGGTGAGACCCGTAGAGTCAGTTTGAAACTTAGTAGGGCTGAGATTTAAGCTCAGCCCGGTGTCCTACCATCAACACTATGAAGATACCGAGGGTATTATTTCTGTCTCTTTTCTAAAAATCTCGTGTCACTTCTTTAATAAGCGGATGACGTAAGAGGCATATGAAAGATAGATTGCCATCAAACACCAGATGATTGGCTCAGAGAAAATAACGCCAAGATAGCCAGTGTGCGGAATGATGAAGATGACAAAAAGCACTTTCCCCACCAACTCAATAAGCTAGAAACCAATGGCGTTACCTTTTGCTAGCCCTTGCAAACTATTTCGTAAAAATCAATAGAAGCGCAAGCAGAATATAAAACACTGACCCGATACGGTTGTATAAAAGCCGCGTTGTCCAAAAGTACAGGGTCGCTTGAACCAGAGATGAGTTCATTTAACGCAGGACTTGCAAAGAACAAGAAGATGCATACCAAAATCGCCCAGCCGAGACGCGACTAGACTTCGCTTGACGAATGCCTTTCGCGATACGGTGCGGTTTGTTAGCACCGAAGTTTTGCGAAGTGAAGGTCGTCATCGCTGCTGCAATCGCAGCGAGATGGGAGTGTCGAGAACGCGAAGATGCGTCGTGCTGACGTTTGCGCTGATGATGACTGGTCAAGTGCGTTGATAGAAGATTGAGCATCACGGATCCAATCGATACGATGGACGACATGAGTCCCATGGCTGGTCACTGGCTGAGTAAGTCCATGTATAATTCGTCGTCGCGTACGAAATCACTCTTTGCTGGAATCAAGAAGCTGGTGCGGTTTTTAATATAAATAAAGCAGAGGACGGCCGATAAGCCCTGTGCGATAATCGTCGCAATCGCCGCTGCCGCAACGCCCATGTTGAACGTTGTAATGAGTAAGATATCTAAAAACACGTTCGACCGCTGAGAAAATCAGGAAGTAGAGTGCTGCCTGGCTGTCGCCGACCGCACGAAGCAGACCCGCACAGAGTTATATGCGAAAGGTCACGGCAATACCAATCACGACAATCGAGATATACTCATACGACTGGTCGATGATACTCTCAGGCGTTCAAGGAACTGAAGAAGAGGATACATGCCGAAACTTCCGATAATGGCCGCAGGAGACTGAGAAAGGCGCCGATGACAAGAGTTGCTCCAACGGCACGTTTCAAGAGACGATGGTTATTGGCCCCGTAATAACGTGCGATAATAACGCCCATCCCGTTTCCGACCCCGAGCGAGAACCCGACGATGAGTTCAAAGATGGCGGCTGTGGCTCCAACCGCTGCCAGCGCATCCTGCCCAAGGAACCTCCCTACAATCATGATATCAGCAGTGTTGTATAGTTGCTGGAATATGTTTGAAATGATAATTGGGATTGCAAATGCAATAATGGACCGCAAAAATCGGCCCGTCTGTTAAGTTGATTGCTGTTTTTCATAAAGGTAATTATACTCGTAACAGTTCCTATGGTCAAGCGTACCAACGGTCCGAAAAGATGACTCGAACTCTTGCGGATTTTCGTTATACATACCGTAACGTTGCACCGGTTCGATCCTCGAAAGAGTCTCTCACCTTTCACAGCCTCAAAGTTGGCGTAGGAATAAATTCCAACGCCAACTAATTCTCATGTAATGCTAAACACGTTACGGTTTGTATAACATCGCAGGTTCTCCGTCATCTTTTCTTGTGCTTTTTTAAAGAAGCGAGCATAATGGCGATGAAAATAGGGCTAAACTAACAGAGGATTATGAGCACATTATTGCATTTGGAATCCCCAGCGGAAGGGGAGAGGGCTTGGAGGTAGATAGAATCCTAACTTATTTTCAAATCGCCTAAAAATGAGGAAAAATTAGGAGAAAAAGAATCTCATTGATATGTACTTCCTATACTGGGAAGCGCAAAAAAAGCTAGCAGATTTTTCTGCTAGCTTTTTAAATAGGTTTGTTTAGATTAGTTTTGTTCTGCTTTTTTAGAAACGAGAACGAACATCGCAGAGATTGTTACGATGATTCCTGCTAGAATTACGGCTGTGTTGTTTGATGTACCAGTATTTGGTAACTCTGGTCCAGGTGTTGTTGTAGGAGCTTCTGTTGTAGTAGGAGCTTCTGTTGTAGTAGGAGCTTCTGTTGTAGTAGGAGCTTCCGTTGTAGTAGGAGCTTCCGTTGTAGTAGGAGCTTCTGTTGTAGTAGGAGCTTCTGTTGTAGTAGGAGCTTCTGTTGTAGTAGGAGCTTCTGTTGTAGTAGGAGCTTCTGTTGTAGTAGGGAGCTTCTGTTGTAGTGAGCTTCTGTTGTAGTAGGGCTTCTGTTGTGGTAGGAGCTTCTGTTGTTGTAGGAGCTTCCGTTGTAGTAGGAGCTTCTGTGGTTGTAGGAGCTTCTGTAGTTGTAGGACTTCTGTTGTAGTAGAGCTTCTGTTGTTGTAGGGAGCTTCTGTAGTTGTAGGAGCTTCTGTTGTAGTAGGAGCTTCCGTTGTAGTAGGAGCTTCTGTAGTTGTAGGGAGCTTCTGTTGTAGTAAGAGCTTCCGTTGTGGTAGGAGCTTCTGTGGTTGTAGGAGCTTCCGTTGTAGTAGGAGCTTCTGTAGTTGTAGGGAGCTTCTGTTGTAGTAGGAGCTTCTGTTGTAGTAGGGAGCTTCCGTTGTAGTAGGAGCTTCTGTTGTAGATAGGAGCTTCTGTTGTAGTAGGAGCTTCTGTTGTAGTAGGAGCTTCTGTTGTAGTAGGAGCTTCTGTTGTAGTAGGAGCTTCTGTTGTAGTAGGAGCTTCTGTTGTAGTAGGAGCTTCTGTTGTAGTAGGAGCTTCTGTTGTAGTAGGAGCTTCTGTTGTAGTAGGAGCTTCTGTTGTAGTAGAGCTTCTGTTGTAGTAGGAGCTTCTGTTGTAGTAGGAGCTTCCGTTGTAGTAGGAGCTTCTGTAGTTGTGGAGCTTCCGTTGTTGTCGTTTGGTCTCCGTCAACACCACCGTTTGCATTGATGTTTGCCACGGATGCATTTACTTCTTTGGCCACAACCGCAGTTTCACCTTTGACTTGGTACCAAACTTTCGTGTTATTCTTGAATTCTTTTTGAGTATCATTTTCTACTTTTGTACGATAGAAAATAAGAACGCCAGTCTTATTGATTTGGTCTTTTGGAATCGTAATCGTGATTTTTCCAGAAGCATCCACTGTAAATGTTGATGCAGGAAAGCGGCTTTTGAAGTCTTCAATCGCTGTATCGCCACCATAGTAGCCAGGTTTCATTCCTGTTGTTGTAATGCTAAAAGCTGTCTGTCACCAATTTGTGTCCACCTTGCACTTCGTCTTCGACACGAACATCGCCAAATCCACTTCTAAGTTCATCGCGTTAATCGTTAATGTCCAAAAGAATGTGTTCAGGGTCGTCAGCGTGCATGTCTCCAGCTTTTAAAGTAGAATGGAGCGTGGTTTTCGCCAGTCGCCATTTTTTTCACGTTCAAGTCGACAGATTTGTCTCCACTCACGATGGTGAATTTACCAACGTGTTCTTTGTCCGTTGCTGTGTCGTTGTGACCTTCGATTTCAATTCACCCCAACCGCGAACATTCTCAAGGCCAGTGATGCCGTCGTTGAAACGTTACTTTTGCAGAACCGTCTGTGATGACCATGTCCCCAACGTATTTCCCTTCAATCGTTAGTTTGATGGTTTTCTTAAATCAGTCCCATGAAGAGTGCCTGAACTTGGCCAAGTCACTTCAAGAGTGTCCCCAGCTTTGATTTTTGAGCGTGTTCATCAAACGTAAATTTAACGGTCGTTTGTCCACCGTCTGTAATTTCAGCTGAAGAGACCGTCAATGAACTGATGTTATTACTAACGTCTGCTGCGTTCACCACTGATTGAGGGCCAGCATGAATAATAACATAGGGATGAACAATACGAAGAGTAACTGAGAGTCTTCCTTTGATGAAAATCTTTCATTATTTTTTTCCTCCTAAAGGTATTATTTTTGTGAGAAAAGTAACTAAAAACTCCAAAAATAGAGCAACCCTTGCTAAAAAGCCGTCTAGTTACTGTTCTCGGTATATTTTATATGTATCATTATATCACAAATATAAATTTTTACTACCAATTTTTATATATTTCTCAATAATTTTTCATATTTTTATTCAATTCCCAAAAATGCGTTGAAAAAAACTCAGGAGTAAACAGCAACAAAGGTCGTTTTTCCCGAATTTATTTCAAAAAAATTCTAGTGTTTTTCTGTCATACGCGATGCGGTCCCTGCTGCGTGAGCCTTTACCGACTTTCCGTTTCACTGTACAATAAGGAAGACATGAAGGGACGTGAAACTATGTGGAAAGACGCCATCGAGATAAGAGAGGCCGTCGCTAGTGGTGCGGTATCTCCAAAGGAATTAGTCAAGAGACGTTAGAGAAAATTGAACAACGAAATCCAAGCCTAAACGCGGTTGTGCACTTGCAGGCGGAGCGCGCGCTAGAAGAAGCAGAGTCGCGTTCGTTTGAAGGTCTGCCATTTGGCGGGGTGCCGCTTCTCTTGAAGGACCTCGGGCAAAAATCAAGCAGGGGAACCGTCAAGCGCGGGAAGTAAGCTCTTTAAAGGGAGTTCCTGTAAGTCGCACGGATAACTTCGTGAAGCGTCTGGAAAAAGCAGGGTTTTATCATTGTTGGACGTACAAATACGCCAGAATTTGGCTTTAAGAATATGACAGAGCCGCAACTCTGGGGTCCTGCGAATAATCCGTATGACCTGAATCGCAATGCCGGTGGGTCCAGCGGTGGTGCAGCGGCTGCCGTGGCTGGTGGCATTGTTCCGATTGCGGGGGCGAGTGACGGCGGTGGTTCGATTCGAATTCCAGCGAGCTTTACGGGTTTAATCGGGTTGAAGCCGAGTCGTGGTCGCATTCCGGTCGGTCCTGGTAGCTATCGTGGCTGGCAAAGGTGCTTCGGTGAATTTTTGCGATGACGAAGACAGTCCGTGATACCCGCGAGTTGTTGAAGTGGATGCAAGTCGAGCAAAAGGATAGTCCATTTTAACACCGCTTATTAAAGACTGGGACGCTCTGCCAAACCGTCCGCTTCGAATCGGCGTGATTGAGAAGTCTCCTATTGAAAGTATGGTCGCTCCGGAAGCCAAGGCGGCACTTCATAAGGCTGTAAAATTCCTAGAAGCTATCGGCTGTGTGGTTGAACCGATTGGCTGGCCAGTTGACGGCGTGGAAGTGATGAAGAATTACTACGTAATGAATAGTGTGGAGACGGCAGCGATGTTCCAAGGCATGGAAGCAAGTTTTGGCCGCAAGTTCACGAAAGACGATATGGAACTCATGACTTGGGGGATTTACCAGTCTGGGGAACGTATTTTTGGCAAAAGATTATAGCGCAGCTTTGTCGAAATGGGACACGTATGCGCATGCGATGGAAAAAAAGTGCATGAGCAGTACGATTTGATTGTAACGCCGAGTGTGAGCGATGTGACTCCGCTGCATACGCAATTCCCGATGGAAGAATCAGTGCGACAAGCGTTGGAGCATATGGATGAACTAAGTGTGCCGGAACAACAAAGCGTGATTTGGCGCATGTTTGACCGAACACTTGCGCTGACACCGTTTACGCAATTATCAATATTACAGGCGCACCAGCGATTGGTTTGCCAGTCTTTTTAACCGAAAAAGGCCTCCCCAATTGGCGTACAGTTGATGGCGGCCCGTGGGCAGAAGGCGTTACTGTTAACAGTGGCGGAATGGTTTTGAACGCGAAGGGCAATTTGAAACAGAGACTTCAGCTAGGAGTGAAGAAGATGACGAAAGTAGCAATCGTAGGGAGCTGGCATCGTCAGGGGCGACTGCGGCGTATCAGCTCAGCAAAAAGGAATCGATGTAACGGTATTTGACTCGGGCGTGGGCCAAGCAACGAAGGCGGCTGCCGGGATTATTTGCCCATGGTTATCGCAACGTCGTAATAAAGACTGGTACCAACTCGTGTCACATGGAGCGGCGTACTATCCGCAGTTGATGGATCGAGTTGCGCGCAGACGGTGTCAGTGAGTTGCCGTATGAGCAAGTCAGGGCGTATATTTTTCAAAGCATACCGAGAAGCAGTTGGCGAAGGTCGAGACAGATGGCCGTGGAGCGACGCGTGGATGCGCCGATGATTGGCGAGGTGCATGCCTTAACTCCAGAAAACGTGGCGTGTGTGATTCCGGGTTGGTCGAATCCAGACGGTGCACTCTATTGTAGCGGCGGCGGTCGCGTGGACGGCGAGCTGCTCGTTGAGCTTCTATTAGAACAGGCCGAGAAAAAAACGGGGCTCGTGTGGTCCGTGAAAAAGTAACGCTGGAAGCTAGGGACGAAGAGGTCCATGTGCGTCTTGGCGAAGAAGTGCACGCCTTTGATGCGGTGGTCCTTTCTAGTGGTGCGTGGGTCAAAGAACTTCTCGAACCGTTGGGCTACTACGTGGATGTACGTCCGCAAAAGGGTCAGTTGATTGAACTCACCTTAAAGACAACAGAAGATACGTCAGAAATGGCCAGTGTGCATGTTGCACGGTGAGATTGATATTCTTCCATTCCCAGATGGCAAAGATTTTAGTCGGAGCGACTCATGAAAATACGCAAGGTTTCGATTTGGTTCCAGATGAAGAGCTGTTAAACGGCATGTACGAAGAAGCTTGCGCAGTCTTCCAAGTCTAAAAAAATGCCAAACGCAGTGAGGGTACGCGTCGGAACGCGTGCGTATACTTCGATTTTTACCGTTCTTTGGTGAAGTTCCAAACACGACAAATGCCTTCGTGTCAAGTGGTTTGGGCTCTTCAGGGACTTACGAGCGGTGTCTGGATTGGCGAATGTTTGGCTCGTATGGCTGCAGGGAAAGAAGTCGGATTTTTCAGTAGAAAATACACTCCACAAAATTATGTACGCAAAGTGTAAATTTCTGAATGTTTTTTTAGTTGTATTTTTAGTTTTTAATTTTAGTATTCTGTTTAAGGTAATTATTTAACCCAAAAAAATAAAGGAGGAAAAACATTTATGTTAAAAGAGTTTAAAAGAATTTTTTTAATGCGTGGGAATATCGTTGAATTAGCAGTAGCGGTTATCATCAGTGGAGCTTTCAAAGCAATCATTGATTCATTGGTTAAAGATATCATTTCACCAATCATCGCTATGGTAGCAAAACACAGGAGATATCGCAGCAGTTTCATTCCGTTTAGGTTCTGCTCAAATCGGTATCGGTGCTTTCATCGCTGCAATCATCAACTTCGTAATCGTTGGCGCTGTATTGTTCTTAATCATTAAAGGTATGAACAAAAGCTTCTGAATTAGCTAAGAAAAAAATCAAGTTGAAGAAGCTGCTGCTCCAGCTGACCAACTGCAGAAGATTACTTAAAAGAAATCCGCGACTTATTAGCAAACAAATAATCGTTGAGAAAAAGTCGAGAACCCTCTCGGCTTTTTGTGTCTAAAAATAAATAAAATTATTAATGTAATAAAAGGATAAAATTCGTTGAACCATTGTGTTATGAGAGTGTGCTTGAAAGAACAGGGCGAAGCTTCGCTTCGTTTCTTTGGATTTTAGGGAAAGAGTGCATTGTCGGATAAACGAGGTTCAGAATCAGTTTTATTATTGAAAAGAGTTATAGTGGGGGCACCGGTTCGAGCCTAAGGTCTCTAACCTTTCAAAAGCCTCAAAGTGGACGTACGGAATAAATTCCTACGTCCCCTAATTCGTTTTAATGCTTGGTCACTATTCTTTCAATAAACTGATTCTTTTCGTTTATCCTCCTTAAGCGTTTGGAAGGAATCCAAAGAAACTCGCAAGCTTCTTGTTCTGGAAACACAATGGTTCAACGAATTTTTCTTTATTTTTCAGAAAAAAACGAGAGGGCCTGGCTTTTTGAGCGATTTTTAATTTGCTTCGTCGATACCATCAGGATACGAGGGCGAACGCTCAGTCCGGAATCATTGGACTGATATGCCGCAAGGGACTCGGAACGAGTCGTGCGGACATATCAGGAAATGGACGTCCGGCCTGTGAGCCTGAGTTCAACTACGGAACATCCGAAAAACGGGATGAGAGAAAAGGCGTTAATAGGCGATGGCGAGTTCAACTTCAGGATGTGAGTCTTTGCGGTTGAAATCGACCACTGGACTAAGCCGGCGCAGAAAGACACAAGCAAAAAACGGGTTCACAGTGTGAATCCGTTTTGTTTCGTAATCTATTTCCAGCACAGTCTAATAAACCATTGCGAAGGGTGCTCCTTTTAGTGATTAGTTATTTCGACAAGGCTCTTTAGTTGTTCTAAAAGTTGGTTTAAGGTGTCTAGTGTTTCTTGTAGTTTGTCCCGTTGATAGAGGTTTTGGAAGTAGGCTTGAATGTTTGCTTCAAAATCTCGTGGGAGAAGAGTACAGTTTTTCTTCGCATAGGGCAGCATTCGTTTTTCGCCTGGGTGTAATTGCTCGTTCAATGCAAAGAGTAGGTCAAAATAGGAAGCAAAGAACTCGCTACTTCTGTGGTTCAAGGCGAGAATATCCTTGCGCTTAAGTGCTTTTTTGATTTGTTTTGAAAAAGCGGGCAAGGATGTCTCAAGTAAAAGGGACTGTCTCTGGATGATATTTCGCTTCAAAGTCGCAGGGTAAGGTATGCGGTATTTGTTCTGTAGAGCGCTGTATCAGTTCTCTTGGTCGTATAGAATTTTTGCTATGAAGCAAGTTGTACCACATACAAGTCGTGTAGGCATTATGAGGGTGATGTTCACAACGACCTTCTGTAATTCTTGATCAAAATCATCAAGGAACGATAGATAAATTCAATTTCGATTCCGTTATTTAGAATGCAGTCATCTTCCAATTCCCAAAATTGATTTTGGATTTCCATATACGAGCAGTACTTGCTCAGTAGTTTTTCGAGCGGATTTCAGGAAATCAGACTTTCAAATAGACATAGACATCATAGTCTGAATCTTGATCATTACTGTTCTCCAGCTCTAGATCGCCTAGGACCACAGCTTCTACTTGTTCTAGTTGTGCTAATTCTTCAAAAAGTTTTTCGGGCATCCTTTTTTCCTCCCTTTTGGTCAGTAAGTTCATTGTAGCAAAAAATCATTCAGATGCAATCTATCTTTTTTTAGAAAAAATTAGGTATAATAGTGGAAAGATGTAAATAAAAGGGTCTTTCAGATGTGGATTGTATTTGCGTTATTGTCAGCAGTGTTTGCGGCGTTGACGTCGATTTTGGCGAAGATTGGGATTGATGGGGTGAACTCAATTTGGCGACGGCGGTGCGGACAGTTGTGGTCGTTGTGATGTCGTGGCTGATGGTATTTGTGACGAATAATCAGTCTGGGCTTTCTGAGATTAGTCGAAAAAGTTGGATTTTCTTGATTTTATCAGGGATTGCGACGGGGGCTTCGTGGCTTTGTTACTACAAGGCGCTTCAGATGGGGAGTGCAACGGAAGTGGCGGCGGTCGACAAATTGAGCATCGTCTTCACGTTGATATTAGCCTTTTTCTTCTTACATGATACGTTCACTATGAAGTCACTCATTGGGTGTGCACTGATTGCGACCGGAACAATCATTATGGTGTGGTAAAAATAGCGTACGGAATTTTCCATACGCTATTTTTTTGATATTGATTAAACAAGCGCCAATCCAAGTGTGAGAAGAACTGCGATGGTGATGCGGATGGCGTGGTGTGATTTGTTGATGTTGCCTTTTTCTTTTCCGTTCATGTATGCTCCCACGCAGCAAAGAGTTGCACCAAGAATCCATGTAAGGAATGGGATTCCAGGTAACACGGCTAGTAATGGGATTGTAGGAAGTGCAATGAGTCCTCCTGCAAAAACGAGGATGTTTCCTGTTGTTTTGTCTCCTTTTAGAAGAGCTGCGCCACCTGCGAGTAGATGCAAGAGCGCGAATGCAACGATAAAAAAGCTAAGAATAAAAAAGATGATGAATACATAGCCCATATGAGGACCTCCTTGTTAAGCGATAATCATTAAAAATGTAATAACAAGTGCAACGATGGCACGTGCATTATTTGGGGCTTGAATTTTATCTGGGCATAGAATTCTCCTTTAAGGTTGATAGTAATCAGTATAAAACAGGGGCTTGTATTTTTGTCAAAAATACGGCGGGTAGGAGTACACTAAGGGGGACAATGAAAAAGGTGCCGAGATGAAGTTAATATTATCGCCTGCAAAGGAAATGAGTGTGACGCATTAGAGAAACGCGAGTGGGAAGTAAGCCCGGCTGCTGCAAAAGTGGTCGAAGCCGTGCGTGCGGTGCCTGAAGAGAATCTTGCGCGAGTGCTTGGTGTTAAAGGGAAGTTGCTCGACGAAAACAAAGCGTTCATCGAAGGGTGGAAAGAAGAAGGGGCTGCGCCTGCCATCGAACTCTACAACGGACTGGCGTTTCGCTGGTTGAAGCAAGTAGAGGATGGAGAGAGGTTTAGACTATGGAAACGAGCATGTGCGCATCTTGTCTGCACTATATGGAGCTGTGGCGCCGGATGCTTATGTGAAGCCGTATCGCTTAGATATGCTGCGACCATTGCGCGTGGACGGAAAGAGTTTGAAGGCTTACTGGAAAGCGGAGTGGGCCGAGTTGTTCGAAGAAGGCGAAACAGTGGTGAACTGTGCTGGTGACGAGTTCAGCACGTTACTCGACTCGCACGCGTTACAATTGGGTGGACGTGGAATTTTACGAGCGTAAAGACGGCAAGTTGAAACAACACTCTACGACGTCGAAAAAGGGCGTGGGTTATTGGTTGGTTTTTGCGATGCGCGAACAAATAGCGGACGTGAAACAGCTGGAGGCTTTTTAGTGAAGATGGATTTGCTTATGATGCGGAGCTATCAACGCCAGAAAAAAATTAGTATTTGTGAGATAAAAATAGAGGAGTGGGACAAGTGTCTTACTCCTCTTTTGCTTGTTATTAATTTCTCTCCTGTGCGACATAGGCTTGAATCGCGTCGCAAGCGTATTGGCCAACGCCTTTGCCGTATTTATCCAAGTTCGTTCTGAACTCTTCGTTTTGCGCGTAGCCGAATCCGATGCTTGAGAAGACATCAATCGAGCAGTCGAAGGCATAAGTGCACATGTGTTGGTGGAGTTGTTTGGCTAAGTCCACGTTTTCGGCAGTTGTTGCTGGCAGGCCTTTTTCGATATTATCCGCGAATGCGAAGAAGATTTTATTGAAGCCGTCCGCTACGATTTCTTCCTTGCCTTTTTGTCTTTCTTCGGCCTCGTTCATCACGGTTTCGCCGTATTTTTCAGTCGCGGCCTGTTTATATTTCTCGTTATCCTTGAAGGTGAACCCTTTGAATTTTTCTTCGGTTGTCATCGTCATTTTCCTTTCCGTAGACGCAATCGTCTTTTCTAATGTGTCGATTAATGTTAGAAGACGGTCTTTTTCTTTTTGCATTAACTTCAACTGATGTTTTAAGTGTGGCAACAGATTATCCTCGTCTTGCTTCATTAGGGACTTTATCTCTTTCAGCGAAAATCCCAAATATTTATAGTAGAGAATTGTCTGTAATTGGGAAAGCTCCTCATCACTGTAGTAGCGATATCCATTTTCCTGTTTCTTCGGGGAAAGCAATCCAATTTCGTCATAGTGATGTAAAGTGCGCACCGATACACCACTGATTTCACTTACTTGCTTGATTAAATACATAACCTCAACTCCTAACACTAGATAGTGTAACCTATTACGTTACGTCAGAGTCAATCCTTTTCTCTTTCTTTTTTTCTTTTTCTTACTATATGAAACGAAGAAGATGACTACACCACCGTCGCAAGGAGCACATCCCGCCTTCCCCGCACAAGTCCTCATCATCGTCCATAATCAGCTCAAAAAATACGATTACGAAAATCTTGCGGATTCATCGTAGCAGTAATGGGGGATAGCAACCAATGTGAATTACTGACTCTAGGGTGAAACCCGTAGAGTCAGTTTGAAAGCTTAGTGAGAGCTTGAGACATAAGGCTCAAGCCGTTGCCCCATTACAGCTATGATGAAATAATCCGCAGGATTGGAGTAATCGTATTTAAATGAGCACCCCATCTAAATGGTCGATCTCATGTTGGATGACTTGCGCCGTGAAGTCGGTGAACGTTCCCGTATGCTTTTTGCCGCTCGGGTCCATGTAGGCTACTTCAATCGTTTGATAGCGCGTCGTCTTCTTCGTGCCCGTATGGCTCAGACATCCTTCTTCGGTTTCATATGGTCCCTGCTTTTTTTCGTAATACGCGGGTTCAGCATCACCAAATCCATCGGTCCAATCGCTACAATAATAATGTTCTTCTTCACACAATCATATTCGCCGCCATCCCTACACAGCGGTCGCGGTTGGCACGAAGCGTATCTTGCAGGTCGCGGACCACTTGCGCATCTGCTTTCGGGTCGGCAACCGTTGATTTTTGGCTCAGGAAGAGCGGGTCTTTCATAATCGTCTTTTGCATGAGTTTTCTCCTTTATACTGTCATTCTGAAAAAGATTTTTGCGATTTCTTCAGAGCTTTCACGCCACCTTTTTTTGAATCAGTGGAAGAAAATCGCGCTGTTGCTATAGATAAACACTTCTTGCGCGTAATCGTCTGGCAGCGGATAGACCATTTCGATATTTTTCTTAATCGGTCCAATTTGGCGCGTTAATTCCAGCAGAAAGTCATGGACGAGTTTAGCCGTATAGTTGAATCGGTTCAAGGTCATCGCGTGAATAAAGTCGAAATCTTCTTTTAAATACTCGAAGATTTTTACGATGCTCGGGAAGGCGTCTTCCTTATCTTTTGGCTGACCTTCTTTTAATAGGGTCAAGATGTTTTGTAAAATCTCGTCGATGAGTTTGTCCATCATATCAAATTTATCGACGTAATGGAGATAGAAGGTTCCGCGGTTCACGCCGGCTTCTTTAGTGATATCACTGACGCTAATGGTTTCGAAGTCTTTTTCTCTCAGTAATCGGGTGAGCGCTTCTTTTAAATCGCTTTTCGTTGTGGTTTTTCGTTTTTGTGTCGGCATTTTTAAAACTCTTTTCTTAAATCAACACATTGTTGAGTATTGTGTATTGTTTTTTCGCTAGGCCTATTATAAAGTATAGACGAACAAGAATCAACACGGTGTTCATTTAATGGGTGTTGAGAGAAATGAGGGATAGACATGGCCTATATCGAAATGAAGAATAGCTATAAACGTTATCAAGTCGGTGATACAGAGATTATCGCGAATAATGATGTGAATTTTGAAACTGAAAAAGGGGAGTTAGTCATTATTTTAGGGGCCAGTGGTGCAGGGAAATCGACGGTCCTTAATATTTTAGGAGGCATGGACACTAACGACGACGGGCATGTATTTGTCGACGGCGTGGACATTTCCGCTTTTGATGAAAAACAACTCACTTATTATAGAAGAGATGATGTTGGTTTCGTCTTCCAATTTTATAATTTAGTGCCAAACTTAACGGCGAAGGAAAATGTGGAACTTGCTGCTGAAATTGTAAAAGACGCTCAAGATGCAGAGGAAGCCTTGAAGGCAGTCGGTCTTGGACACCGCATGAATAATTTCCCTTCTCAATTATCGGGTGGGGAACAACAGCGGGTATCCATTGCACGTGCAGTTGCGAAAAATCCAAAACTCTTGCTTTGCGATGAGCCAACAGGAGCGCTCGACTACCATACCGGAAAACAAGTGCTTCAAATTTTACAAGATATGTCGCGTAACCAAGGGGCAACGGTCATCATCGTAACGCATAACTCTGCGCTTGCGCCGATTGCCGACCGCGTGATTTATATGCATGACGCGCGCGTGAAGAAGATCGAATGTAACCCAAATCCACAAGATATTCAAACGCTTGAATATTAGAAGGGGTGAGGATAGTGACGAAGAAAACATTAAACAAGGATATAATGAAACTCACTTCGTCAGTCGAAGGGACGCTTCCTTTCTATTATGCTCCTCATGATGCTAGGGGCGTTCAGTTTGGTCGGATTGAAGGTGTCAGGTCCGGATATTGAAGACACCTTGAATAGCTATATGGAACATGGCCAATGCTGCCGATTTATTTCGTGGTGGCTGGCTACGGGTTTAAGTGACGAGGACCAATCCGAGATTCAAGCAAAGAGAACGTCGGACGTGGAGTTTGGCTATTTTGTCGATACGGTGAGTTGGCGATACTCCAAGCGCGATTCGTGTATTCTCACAGACGACGGATATTTCGACGTTCGAGGTTGGTGAGTGGAGAGTTTCCTACGAAATCAAACGAAGTGGCGCTTGCCCGAAACGATGGCGGATCGATTTACAAGATTGGCGATACGATTCGTTTGAATGAGTCTGGAAAGTTCGACGTCTACTCAAAGAGCATGAATTTACCATCACTGGGTTTGTGAACTCCAGCGAGATTCTCTCGAACACGATTAAGGGCGTGTCGAGTGCGGGGGAGCGGTGACCTTAGTGGGTTTGCTGTAGTGCCAAAAGACGCGTTCGATTCTGAAGTATATACGATTGCGCGACTTCGTTATCCGGATTTACGCAAATGGAAAACAACAAGCCGTGAGTACTCGGACAAGGTGGCGGAGTTGCAACAGGCGCTGGAAGAAAAATTGGCCGACAATGGAACGACGCGCTTTGATGCGTTGAAAGACGACGGCCGACGATAAGATTTCAGAAGGAAAAGAAAAAAATTACCGATGCCAAAGTCGCAACTCTCGGATGCCGAGAAGAAAGCTGGCGGACGGCAAGAGCGAAATCGAAAAAGAACGAAAAAGACGCTTGCGGACGGACAAAAGAAAGTCGATAGCAACGAAGCAACGATTGCTTCAGGGAGATGCAAAGCTTGAGCGCCGCGTGGAATCAGTTGGAAGCTAGCCTGCGGCCAACTCGAGAGTGCTCGTGTACCAAAATCAGACAAGCGGTAGCGACTCTAGCCGAGAAGAAAGATCGATTAGAGATGCAGTGCCAAAGTTAACAGAAGCCGAGAGACAACTGGCTGCAAAAAGAGGAACTCGAAAGTGGACAGGAGCAGCTTGAAGCCGGTCAAACGCAATTAGCGCAGGCTAAAAGCACAACTAGAAAGCGGGTAAGGCAGACATTGAAACTAGAAGACAGCCTTAGCGCAAGGGAAGGCACTTCTAGCGAGCGATCCCAACAGCTGCTGCGGCACAAGGTGTTACCGAAGCAAGCCTTCAAGCGATGGAGACGGCTTTAACGCAAGCGAAGCCCAAATCACTCAAACAGAACAGGCACTTATGGACTAAAGAACAAGTGCTCGCTCAAAAAGAACAAGAACTCACAGCGGGTCAAACAGCCATTTCAAACGCAGAAGCTGGAACTCTCAACGAAGAAACAACAATTAGTCAGGCAGGGCAAGAAGCGTACCGACAAGGATTGGCGAAGTATTACGCTAGCTACAGCCAGTACGTGGATGGCCTCGACCGATACCGCGAAGGAGTGGCGGCCTTTGAAGTTAACGCTGGAACATTAGCGCAAGGGAAGACAAAACTAGCCGAAGCCAAGAAAACGTTGACGGACGGTGAAGCTAAACTCGCGGATGCCAAAACGCAACTCAAAAGAAAGCGAAGAAACCTACAACGAGAAGAAAGAAACAGCCGAAAAGGATATCCAGAAGGCTGAATCTGAACTCGAAAAGGCGGAAGTGGACGTTTCAAAACTTACAAAACCGAAATACTCTGTCTATACACGTTCGACAATGCTTGGAAGCGAAGGATTCTTCAATATGAAGACGACAGCTGAAGGAATTACGTCGGTGGGGAACCTCTTCCCGATTGTGCTTTATGCCGTGGCTGCGCTCGTAACGGTAACGACAATGACGCGTTTTTGTAAACGAAGAACGGATCAACGCTGGGGTGTTGAAGGCGCTCAGCTATGAAACCAAAAGACGTGATGAAGAAATTTCGCCGTGTATGGTTTTACAGCTGGGGTCTAAGTGGGACAATTCTGGAGATCTTTACTAGGAACGTATGCTTTGCCAAGTGCGTTAGGGGGCGACCTTGATGAAGGATACGGTCTTTATAGTATTCAGTTGAATTTTCCATCCACTCATCGCCGTGATTGCGATTGTTTGCTCAGCTCATCTGTAGCGTGGTGCCTCCATTATGGATTGCCCGCCGCGAACTTCATGAGCAAGCTTCAGCCCTTCTCTTGCCGAAAGCTCCCAGTGGCTGGGGTCGAAGATTCTTCTCGAGCGTATTCCGTTTCATCTGGAATCGTCTCAGCTTCACGCATAAGGTAACGGCGCGGAATATTTTCCGTTACAAACAACGCATGCTCATGACGATTTTCAGGGGTGGCTGGGTGCGTAGCGCTTCTCTTTGCAGGACGCGGAATTCTCAGGTCTCTCGATGGGGATTGCCGATCGTCAGTTCTAGGAAATTATTACGTATGATGCGATTGTTTTCAAAAGACACGGTGTTAACGGCCTCAGAAGAAGCGGCTTTACACAACTATTTAAGCTCTTCAAGCGTGACTTCTTATAGCGACGTCTATAGCCGAGTCGGTGACGCGTGAAGTGCCAGGCGTGGACGATGAGCAGTCCGTGACGGTGCTCGTTGGTAAAGCCAGTCTTTCTCCGTACCTTCAGTTTGAAATGATGCGAAGATCGAAGAAAGCCGTGGCGCTTCCTGCAGAGGCGTGTTGATTTCCGAGAAATTGGCTAAACTCTTAAACGTGAAAGCAGGGCGACACCTTTACGCTTCCGAATAAGGACGGTGTGGATGTGACGTTAACGGTCAGGGAGTGTCGTGAAATGTACGCTGGACACTTCGTCATCATGACGCCAGAAGTGTACGCCAAGAGCATACGGAACAGCGCCGCAAAGACAACGCGATTTTCGTACGGTTTAAAGACAAAGATGCTGCTAGCGTACAAAAAGGCGAGCCGCGGACTTAATGGCTCTAGGTGGTGTGAAAGCAGTCGTGCAAAAATACGTCCATGGTGAGTCGTATTGATACGATTGTCGCTTCATTAAGCCGTGTGATGATGATTTTAACGGCCGTATCGATTTTATTAGCAGTCGTTATCCTATATAACTTAACCAACATCAACGTTGCTGAACGAATCCGCGAGCTCTCGACGATTAAGGTGCTCGGGTTCTTGAACAAAGAAGTGACGATGTATATTTACCGCGAAACGATTTTATTATCGGTCATCGGGATGGGTTGTCAGGGATTTTTGTTTGGGCGAGTGCTGCATAGGGTGATTATTGAGACGGTGGCACCGGGGTTTGTCATGTTCAATCCCGCTGTCGGATGGTTTGTATATGTGTTGCCATGTGTGATTGTGATTGTCATCTTGGTTGCGCTAGGGTATATGGTGAACCATCTCCTCCAACGCATCGATATGCTAGAAGCCCTCAAGTCTGTGGACTAGGGAAAGCAATAGTAATATAAGCAAAGAAAAATCCTTACGGATTCATCAATAATGATTGTAAGTCGGGTACCGGCTGTAGCCTATCGTCTACAGCCTACCGAGCTTCAAACTGACTCTAGGAAATAAATTTCCAGAGTCAGTAATTCACATCGGTTACTGAACCGTACTACAATCATTATTGGATCCGTAGGATTTTTTTCTTTGCTTCTTTTGGTGCTCAGACTTGGGGTGCTGCGTATAGAGCAGGGTTCACATATACCCCAGGGCAACATATACAAACCGTCCTTTTTTAGAGAGAGCGTCGGAGGGAAAACAAAAAACGGAGCTGGGAGGCTCCGTTTTTAGTCGAATTCAAGTTGTTTTGGTTTTAGGATGGCGGCAGCGATAGTGAAGAGGATGGCGCCTAGGAAGGTTGGGACAATCCACTCTAGTCCGTATGTGGCTAGTGGGAAGGTACCAATCCATGTAGCTGTGTCTTCGAGTAGGTTTCCGCCTAAAAGTTGTGAAAGGGTATTGATTCCTTGTACGAGGCCGACGATTCCGGCACCGATGACTGCTCCAAGATACGTCCAATCGTATGGGATGTATTGGTCGAAGGCAGAGAAGAGAATGAGTGCGATCATTATCAGGGAAGATAAATGTCAACACTGGAACGGCTAAGTTAATGAGTGAATCCACCCCGACGAGTGAGATGATGAATTCCACTGCTACAGTGACAAGAATCGTTTTCTTGTAGGAGATTTTTCCTTTAGACACTTCTTCGAAATACTGACCGCAAGTGGTTGTCAGTCCAATCGCAGTTGTGAGGCAGGCGAAGCAGACAGCCAGTCCCATCGCAAGTTGTCCCCATGATCGAGTAAGTTCTTCACGATGGTTGTCAGCATTGCGGCACGTTGCGCAGTTGAATCGATGACAGTGCTCATGCTGGCTCCGCTGTATGCTAGATGTTGAGTACACTAATGCGAGTAAGATGAACGCCACGATTCCAACGCCGAACATCATTCTGAATTGGTCTTTTTTGTTTAAATATCCACGGCGCGTAATATCTTTCATCACGACTCCGGCTAATAATGGCGCTCCGAGTACGTCCATGGTTTGATAGCCTTCTTTAAAACCTTGTGCAAAGAGTCCGGTTCTATCCGTTGCAGCAAAGCTTGCATTTGGTTGAACGATACGGCTCAACGAAAAATCAAGAAGAGGATGAGTAGAGAATCGGTGTTAAGTATTTTCCGATAGCATCCATGACGGAGTTTTCCTTATACGTGATCCAAAGGACAATCCCAAAGAATACGAGCGAAGTAATCCATTGGGGTGCGCTTGGGAAATACGATTGTACGAAGATTTCATGTGTGGATGCTCCGGTACGTGGGACTGCGAAAAATCGGTCCGATGAGGAGGACGCAGATTGCAGCAAAGGTGCTGGCAAAAAGTGGATGAACTCTGCGTCCGACGTTTAGTGCACTTCCGCCAAGAGCCGCCACAACCATCACGGCAATAATCGATAATAGTGGGTCGCTAATGAGGGAATGCAAAGGTCGCAATTCCCCAGTTTTCTCCAGCTGTTACGCCGAGGTAAGGTGGGAAGATCAGAGTTTCCGGCGCCGAAGAAGATGGCGAACAGGGCAAATCCTATAATAATCGTATCTAATAATTTCTTTTTCATTGAGTCACAGCCTAACATTAAAAAAATGATTAGAAACAGTGTATCATAAACTTCTCTCGAATGCACTAAAAATAAAACCAAACATTATGTTAAATTGGTTTATTTATCGTTCGTTTTTAGGTATAATAAAAGCGTGCAGAAAAACCATTTTAAAGGGCGTAACTCATAAATGCGTAAAGTTTATTTTAAACCACGATGGTGGCGTGGATGATTTAGTATCATTATATTTACTATTAAAAAATGGAAGACGTGGAATTAGTAGGGGTCAGCGTTATCGAAGCGGACTGCTATTTATTACCAGCAGTGGAAGCCAGCAAGAAGATTATTCATAAGTTCGGCTCTGAAAAGGATAAACAATTGAAAGTTGCTTCTTCAGACTCACGCCCTGAACCCATTCCCGAAAAGAGTGGAGAATGCATGCCTTCACAGTGGACGCACTTCCAATCTTAAACGAACATAAACCAATTACGGTGCAAGATTCACCATTAAAAGCGCACGAAGATTTAATCCGTGCCTTAAAAAGAATCAGATGAGAAAGTGGACCTTGTATTTGTCGGACCATTAACAGACTTAGCACGTGCATTAGACCAAGACCCAACCATCGAAGAAAACATCGGTAAACTTTACTGGATGGGTGGAACTTTCCTTGATATGGGGAACGTGGAAGACCCTGAACACGACGGAACTGCAGAGTGGAACGTGTACTGGGATGCATTTGCGGCAAAAACGCGTTTTGGGAATCAGGCATCCAAATCGAACTTGTGGCGCTTGAAAGTACAAACATGGTGCCATTATCTCTAGATGTCCGCGACCGCTGGGCAAGAGAACGTGCCATCGAAGGTGTTGACTTCTTAGGTCAATGTTACGCCATCGTTCCGCCGCTCACTCACTACGTAACGAACTCTACTTATTTCCTATGGGACGTATTAACGACTGCTTCATTCGGAAAAGAAGACCTAGTGAAACGTTCTGTTATGAACAGTGACGTGATTGTTGCCGGTGCTAGCCGTGGCCGTACCGTCAAAGCCGAAAATGGCCGCCCAGTCGACCTTGTCTACCACGTCGATCGCGATGCCTTCTTCGACTACATCACTGATTTAGCGAAAAAATAATGATGAAAGTGCAGGGAAAAATTTCTGTACTTTTTCATGTATTTCTATTGACAACGTTCCAAAACAGGGAGTATACTATATTCATAGTTTAGAATAATTCTAAATTAGAAACAGGAGGTAATAAATATGTCAAAAGAACAAACAAAACAAGTATTAAATCAATTGGTGGCTGATTTAAGCCAACAATCAGTAATCGTACACCAAGCTCACTGGTACATGCGCGGTGCAACATTCATAACAATGCATCCAGTAATGGATCGACACATGGAATTATTAGACGCTCAATTAGATGAAGTTTCAGAACGTTTAATCACATTAGGTGGAGCTCCTTATTCAACTTTACGTGAATTTGCCGATAACACTAAGATTGCCGATGCCAAAGGAAACTACAGCGACAGTATGGAAGACCGCATCCGTCATTTATTAGTAGGTTACCGTTACTTAATCGACCTTTACCAAAAAGGTATCGACGTAACAGGTGAAGAAGGCGACGATGTAACACAAGATATCTTCATCGGTGCAAAAGGCGCATTAGAAAAATTAGTTTGGATGCTTACAGCAACAATCAACGAAGCACCAGGATTATAATTCTAGAGACTCCATGGCTGGACAATTTGTCCGGCCTTTTTCTTGGTCTAATTAAAACCCCCGGATTGTCCGGGGGTCCAAAAAGCTTTAGCGGAGTGATAATGAAAAAACAAGCCTCCTTAGGTATAATTCGTATGTGGTCTGCAAACTACATCGAAAGAACTAAGGAGGTTTTGTCATGGGATATACCGATGACTTACACAGTTTATCACATACGAAATGGAACTGTAAGTATCATATCGTTTTCGCACCAAAATATAGAAGAAAGGCATTCTATGAGTCAAGGAGGCTTGATGTCGGCAGAATGTTACGGCAGTTATGCGAATGGAAACATGTAAATATAATCGAAGCAGAAGTCTGCGTGGATCATGTGCACATGTTAGTAGAAATACCACCCAAAATGAGTGTTTCTGGTTTTGTAGGATATTTAAAAGGGAAAAGCAGCCAAATGATATTTGAAAGATGGGCGAATGCAAGATTTAAGTATCGAAATAGATCATTTTGGTGTAGAGGGTTTTATGTAGATTCGGTTGGAAAGAATTCGAAAGCCATTGGAGAGTATATACGGAATCAACTAAAAGGAGATCATATAGCGGAACAATTGGAATTAGAATTGGAAGATCCGTTTACAGGAAAACGTAAATAGGTGCTCGTCGCAGGCCACACGAGCGCCTTGAGGCGTCGCTCTGAGATCAGGGCTATGCCCGAAACTGAAAAACCACCGGCTTAGCCGGTGGATATTTATTACCCCAATTTTGAAAATTATCATATATGATAATTTGTACTGACCCTCAAAAAGTTAGACAATTAATTTAAGCAAAGTTTAGTTCTGTATTGCACAGGACTAAGTCCTTTTAATTTCTACTGATTCGTTTGTTGTTGTAATAATCAATATAGTCGACGATTGCCCTCTCAAGTTCCTTTATAGACTTAAATGTCTGCTCATAGCCATAAAAACATCTCTGATTTAAGAATGCTAAAGAACGATTCCATCATGCCATTGTCAGTACTATTACCCTTGCTGGGACATAGATGGCTGAATGCCTTATCTTCTAAAAAAACTATGATAAAACTCATGCTGGTATTGCCATCCCTGATCAGCTGTGGAGAATAGTACTCTCATATTGTTCATCTCTAAAAAGCTTGTTTTAACATATCTTTTAATTGGTCTAAATTTGGTGAAGACGAAAGGGAATAAGCTATAATTTCGCTGTTATAACCATCTAAAAATTGGTGATAAATATAGTTTTTGGTTACTTGTTGGGATAGAAAATTCCGTAATGTCTGTATAGCACTTTTTTCCATCGGTTTTTCAGCTTCAAATTGGCGTTGAATAATGTTTCCAACTCTTTCCAACGGTTCCATGATAAGAAGAGTACTACGTTTTCGACGAATACGAGCCTTTAGACCTAACATTTTCATCAGGCGCTGTACCTTTTTATGGTTTACGATGAAACCACGGTTTCTAAGCTCAAGAGTAATACGACGATAGCCATAATTTCCTTTATGCTCGTTATAAATAGTTTCTATTTCGTTTTTTACGGCCTGATTCTTATCTTCTAGGTTTAGCTGCTTCAAGTGATAGTAGTAAGTTGAACGAGCAAACAGTTTAATAATCTTTAGAAGAATATCTAAAGGAAACTCAGGCACTAACTCTCTGACAATCTGTGTCTTTCTTCTTTCTCTTTTCCTCCTTCAAGCGGAGTTCTCTCAACTTTTTAGAATGGCATTCTCCGCTCTTAAATACTCATTTTCAACCCTGAAGGCGTTCTAGTTCTGTCATCTCTTCTGGTTTTTCTTTGACTTACGTCCCATCTTAGTAGTCTCCCTCTTGTTTTCTCAACAATAGTATACTTATTTTTTCTTGTATTGTACGAGCCAGTTATAAAGCATCGCTGAGGACCTGGAAGACCGTATTCAAGAGAAACTTTTTCTATACTCAAACCTTTATGTAAGACTTTTATGAATCATTTTTCTTGTTTTATTTCTGGAGGATAATAAATTTTTCTTCCCTCTTTTTACTATCTCTAAACCACAAACGATCGATCAATTTAATCATATAGACAAGATTTCTCGCATTTATACCGAACGTATCTGCAAGTCGTGCATAGCTAACTCCTTGTTTTCTGAGTTCATAAATTTGAACTTTATCCTCATAAGTTAATTTCATAAAAAGCACCCCAAAAAGTTAGATTTTCTGTCTAACTTTTTGGGGTGCACTCAAAATCACCATATATGATAATTTCACCCACGTAATGTTCGAGTGTAACCCTCACCTAATCATTAGGCCGTTAGGAAGAACTCTTTCCCTTAGAATTC